>Ga0115006_10000808_pt1 | contig 18101 bp, 20 predicted proteins | sample ArcOceMetagenome_3_FD_88943 | JGI IMG/M metagenome (GOLD analysis project Ga0115006, IMG submission 88943) | Marine eukaryotic phytoplankton communities from Arctic Ocean - Arctic Ocean- Svalbard ARC20M Metagenome | ecosystem: Environmental > Aquatic > Marine > Oceanic | place: Arctic Ocean...
AGGGGGGGGGGGACTAGAGCCAAGCCCTATCACTAATAATGTGATAATGCTTACTAGATTAGTGCGTATGTGCCCGTGTTGCCAAGAAGCGCAATACACATTTATAAACCCTTTCCTCCTGCCTGACAAGCACTATACATTGGCCTACAGGATGAGTGCGCTCAGCCGCGTTCGCACTCCCAAACAGCTGCCCAATAACCACACCCACCGACACACGCACAAACACTTACACACACCTACACACACACGCACACACACCGACACACACACACACACACACATTCTCAAAAAACCACGCGCACCCACACAATCCTATTCTGGCCCACCTCTCCCCGGACAGCTCAAAACTCCGAGAGAACCTGGAAGCAGGTGACACACACACCAGACGGCTGCTCGGCTGTTTTCGCTTCCGTGTCGAGGCTTGTCTGTGCGGCGAGAAGGAAAGGCGTCAGCAGCATCAATCTATGGCGTCAGCTCGGGCAGAGGCGTGCCCCAAGCCCCCGAGACGCACACAGCACAGGGCGCGATGAGAACGTCGCAGACAGCGAGTCGGCGGGCAGAATTTGCAGTACAGAAAAAACGAAACGTTGTGCCGCAGACAGCCAGTCGGCGAGCAGGCTGACCTGGATGAAGTCACAGAGCTCCGGTAGTCGCGACCTGAGGTCTGCACCTGTGCATGCGCGCGCGTGTGCGTGCGCGCGTGTTTCTGCGTTCAAGAACGGAGACAGGGCATTGATTTTGCAGAGGCCGCGCAGACGGAACCCCGTACATATAAATACATACATACATACATACATACATACATACATACATACATACATACATACATACATACATATACTTACACATGTACACGTATACACACAAATATACACACACATATACATATATACACATGTACGTATGTACGGCGTAGACGGAAACCCGTGCAACTATGGGGCGTGCACAGCCGCAACAATAGACGTGCTCAAATGCTTGCGGAGACCGGGTTTATCAGGAAGATCGGACACTATTTTGTAGGAAATCCCTGGGTGCCTCGGGATTTCGTCACTGCATAAGGACAGCACATGGGTGATCGCTGGCGGGGCAAGGTGGAGCGAAGAAGTGAGGGCAGGCGACGTGGTCGGGCACAGCCAAAATCGTTACTGATGCGATAACAGGCGGGCGGCATCGCCTCCGCGAATGAGCATGCACGCACACGGCGTATGCGCGCATGCACGCCCGCGAGTGCGGTGCCCGCTCCAAGGGCACGGGGTACAAATCGCTCTTCTTCTCCACGGCCACACCTCTCGAGCGCAAGGCAGGAGCGTTGGACGCAGCGCCGATGGAGCCGATCCACAGTCGGTCCTTCACACGCATCGGCTCATTGTCGAGGCTTGCAAACCTGTGCTTGGCCAGCGACCTGCACGGCAGCGCAGAGAACTCTACTGCGTCATGTTGCGCTCACGGCGTCATCTTGCGCCCGCTTGCGCATCGTGCTGCCGCCGCGGGCGCGCGCACGTGGCACGCTTTGCCCACCGCAGCACTGCTGTAGCACGTGACGGCCGTAGAGTTCCCCTCGCCGCGCCTACACGGGCGTGCGCGCCGCTCTCCTCGTCCTGCATTTCAGCATTTGATGGGCTAGGCCGTTCGTGGGCCTTCGAGCGGGGACGCTGAACAGCACGGCCCGACGGCAAGGAACTGAGGTACGGGTAGTCACGGGCAGCGGCGGAGGATGCCGTCAACTACTACGGCGTCCTCCTCGAGGAAAGGGACGATCAAGATGCCGGCCTGGATGGACTTTATCGAGACCGCTGCCGGGGCGCCGCGCCTGTCGGTCGCTGCCTCTGCCAGGTTTGCTCCCGCGCCGCGCCGCGTAGCGCAAGCGTTCAGCTCGCGAAGGGCAGGGCAGGGCAGGGCGCGCGACCGACGCGTGCACGAGGGCAGGTACACCCGCGCGCAGCAGCAGGATCGGAGGCGCGGCACACTCTCGCGTGCCTCGCGCGCGAGGTTCGCCGGGCTTGGACGCTGCAGCTGCTCTGCATGCTCGCGATGCGCAACGCACGGCTGACCGCTCCCTGCGATGCCGCCGCCCATGGCCTTGGCAGCCGCGCCCATGACCACCCGAGGCCCTGGCTCAGGAAAAAGCCAACCTCGCTCCGCAGCGACATGAAGTCGATCATTTCCGACTTCCAGAAATCTGCCAGGCTACGCGAACTTGCGGTGTGCGACAGCCGGGACGCGCATGGAAGGCCCCAAAGTAACGAGCCTTCGGTGGCAGGCCGGGCGCGGCAGCCCGCGTTGGAGCAGAGTGACCATTTTCTGGCCCGGGACATCGTCATCACAGATATGCAGGCGCAAATCGACGGGCTCAAACGCAAAGTTGCGGCGGAACAGCGCCAATTCCAACGGGAAGCAGTCGAGGCGCGTGATAAGCTGAAGGATCTGGGTGATCGACATGTCGAGCTGGATACCCAAAACGACTTCCTGCGTGAGGCTATTTTGGACGGGCAGATGGGTGGCGCGATCGACGTCGAGAGATTCAAAACGTTGTACGCTGAGTTTGTGAAGCCGGAAGTCGAAGAGTCGGAGGAGGAGTTCAGCGACGTAGAAAGCGGCGATTATCCGAACGATGCTCCGACCACGGCAACAATTGAAAGGTATGAAATAAGCTGTTCAACCACACGCCACCACGGTCAAGCTTACAGAGCGACGTTGTTGAACTGAATGCCAGGTCCCTCTCTCGGAAGGAGTCCACTGGCTCTACCACTGTCACCAGGAAAGGCTCCCACGAACCAAGTTCTATTCAAACCTTTCCAAGGAATGCCGCTACCCTACAGGAGGCTGGCGCGCAGGAAGCTGCGGCTGTCGACGCAAATGCTGCACGGGTGAGTGCGTGAATGTCAATTGACGACTACCTCCCTCATGTGTTTGTGAGTCGTTGGACTCAATTTCTTTTATCTAATATGGTGTACAGTCGTGACGAGTCATTTTTGCGTGCAAATGTATTTACTGGCTTGTCTGTGAGAAGGTTCAACAGGTACCATCAACTTTGCAACGCACGCTCAGCTCAACGGTCCACGAGTATGTGGAAGCTTCCTACAATGCATCTGCACCGAAAAAAATTCGACGCTCTACATCTTTTCAGAATGTACTACGTGCAGATGAGGAGATGCTATCGCCACTTAGCCGAACAGGATCCCGGGAAAGTGTTCGATCGATTGATTCCGGATCAAGGCCGGGGAGAGGGAAGAGTCCTCTTGCCAAGTCGAGAAGCAAGATGAGCCCAGCGCTCAGTCGGACTTCGCAAAGCCCGCCGCGAAGCCCGCTCGGCAGCCAAGAGTTCAGTCCAAAAGCGTCATCATTCGCGGGTTCAGTTGCATTCGGGGAGGATGGCATGACCAGACGATCCAATGCCGACGGGTCGTGGACAGATTCTGTGAGTGCAGTAACCTTGCAGACTAGTCTAAATCACCTGCTGGTTAGAAACGATTCCGTTCTTCAGAGAGTTACCAATGACATACCAGTCCTTCCTGACACTTGGGATCAATTGCGCATCCACATTTTCACTTCAACACTGAACTGATGACACACTGAACTGATGACACACCTGTATCTTTGTTTTGTGATCGCAGCAGTCTTCTGAACCATTTGGGTATTTGCCTGTGCATCTTTCAATCTTTCCACAAAACTCTCCTTACCCAGCAGGATTCTTTCGATGAGGAGAACAAGTTGGGCCCGACCATGTTTGACGAAGAAGACGTGTTAATAAGTCGGTACTTTGCCAGGCTCATGGAATGCCAGCAGGCATCACCAGGCGAGCTGCCCCTGCATTCAATCACAGGCTCGGAAGTCGAATTCTTGAAAAGACAGCCCATACTTCTGGAGCAGATATCAAACATGCTGTCAGGCTCTGAGAATTCCAAGAAATTTGTCCAGATTATCGATTCTGCCGACGCGAAGTGTCGTATGGATATGGTGGATGTGCTTGCAAAACAGTTCAAGCTTGTGGGCATGCTAATGCGCGTCATGTATTGCGTCGAAGATCTGTCCAGGGTGCCGTTGGATCCATTAGTATGCTTCCGGCGATTCATGCAGGAGGTGAAAATGCTTGTTGGAGCCCACGAGGTTCGTTTATGGATTGTCGATGACAAAAAATCGCTCATCTGGGAATGGACACCTGATCAAGACAAGCCTGACAAACGGCCTTTTGCTCTATCATCAGGTGCTGTAGGCTAGTCTCTCCCTATGCTAAGCTAAAAACATGCGAAATTTTGAAACCGATCATAGCAAAGAGATTTTTTGCTGCCGTCGTTGATGCTAGCATTAACGACTGTATGGGTGCAAACAGCAAATCGCGAAAGCGCTCAGCTGGATGCCCGCGGTGCAGAGGGAATGGCTTTTGGTATGGCACGAGCATTTTCAGCGGTAGGCGCCGCTCCACGTATTTTCAAAGTTCAAACGAGCAGCGTGCATGCCCACGCCATTTGTCTCGTTGTTGTTCCTGCCGCTGCCTCCCCCATTTCTCCTTCTGTGACGTGATGTGCGTGCCTGGGCACCATGTGACATACATTTTTGATATTGCTGAAGTCCTAAAGGGAATCTTTCGTGCTTAGTTCTTTGCTTGTTGTCAGGTAACCGAGAAGGGCAGCATGCCTGCAGTCGACAAGGTTGACGAAGAACTGTACGGTGACAGCACCATCTTATGTGAGCCAATATTGTACAACGGCGCGATAGTTGCTATCGTCCAGTGCTTCCTTGATGATCAGGATGGGAATACTGGTAGGATTCACTTCCCTGTTCGAAGTCATGTTCAAATCTCTGATCCTCTCGATGAAAATTCTCCGCTGAATTTCTGTCTCCTCCACGTTTGTACGAAACTAGGATTGAGAAGTTCATTTTCAGCGTCGGACCACCTGCTCTTGCGATTCATGTCCGAGCTATCTGGCATCTTGTTCCACCGCCTCCAAGTCTTTGTTGATTCGATGAAGTCAGTAGAGACTACGATGCGACTCTTCGTGCTGACGTACGGCTCTTGCCTTCAACCCTGCACGTGTGGTTGAAAACAACATTTGCTTTGCTACTTGAATTAAGTATGTAGAGCATGTGTGTTTTTCTTTTTGCAAGTTCCTTTCTGCAATGATCGATGTTTGCGAATACGCAGGTGTTACTACTCGCTTAGTGCGATGGAGCTCTATGAGCTCTCCATGATGCAGTTGAGGCACACACAAAATATCCTCGGTGCCTCGCAATGCTTGCTTTTCCTTACCTCCGGCAACAATCTTCTGGTAAGATTTTGTGTCACAATTCGCATCGCGCGTGTCAAATCAACCAGAACAGTGCTACAGCTAAAAAGATGCTGCTAATGCCGGCATCGCCACGTCATCCTTTTCTTTTCCATGTGCTGCAGGAAGGGCGAATGTGGACAAAAAGGGCGGACGGGTTGGATACGTTGATGGAGGTTGCCTTTGGGGACGGAATCGCTGGTTGGGTTGCGGAGACAGAGTCGCCTGTGGTGACACATGATGTAGAGAAGGACAACAGATTCGATTTCCGGATCGATACTGCTTACGCGGCTGGCGCATTTGAAATGACGCGGAAGGTTTCGGGAATCCTGTCAATTCCGATGAAAAAACATGATGGGACGCTTTTCGGGGTTTGCTCAATGATACACATGCAGGGCAATACATTCACTAGAGGAGATCAACGCCTTCTGGAGGTGCACTGTGAGCTCACTGTTCTCAGCTTCAAGGCATGTAAGATGCAAAATTCCAATTTTTCGGCATACGAGACCCCATCTGAAGCACTAAAGCGCTGTCAGATGCTCCTGCGCGCAAAATGGGTCCACTTTTTCCGAGCGGTACTGAAATGTGTAATGTGATGTTCACTAGGGCACTTTGTGTGAGGCATGCTTGCTGCCGCCCGCTCTTTGTTTTTGCACGTTTTTTGTCGTGGCCACACCACACAAATCGACATTTTACGAATGGAAAATACGTGCGCTTGGCCAGAATGAAGATATGTCAAGTTTGACACTAGACACGCCCATCAACCTTTCTGTTTCAATGCTGGATCCTCTGCTTGGTTACGTGGCTCGTACTGCTGTCACCGTTTCCGTCCCAAATGCGCATTTGGACCCACGCTTCAATCGTGATCTGGTAAGGATCTCAGAATGCGCAAGCTTCACCCCGATCATACTGTGGCCTGCTGACTCTCTGGCGGATGCAGGAAAACGCCCTTGGGATGGTGGTCAATCGTTTGATGTGTGTGCCTGTACGAGGAGGCAAGGATGGGAGTACTGTGCTGGGTGTCTTGTTTATCGCCAATCGCCATCCAGAGTAAGCGCTGCTGCAAGTGTTCGCTGTTAAGAGAGTTCTTGCATCAGTCAAATATGTCAACCCCACGCTCACATGATGCAAACTGCAGTACTGCGGATACCGTCTTCGACGATGATGATCTGGCCGTCGCCGAAGTCTTTTGCAAGCAGTTTGGGCAACTGCTCTCAGTCTGCGACCGGACAGACATGCAGCGCAACATCACTCGAAACCAGGTATGTTTCAAATTTTGAGTAGATGTTGTGAGCAAGCGTGATCCCGAGAACGTGCAAAGACTTGTGAGAAATGAACTCGATGCGCATGTGCTTGCACGTAAGGCACATTCTAGGGCAATACTGACATATTTTTTTTGATTTTGTGCACTAAGACTGCGCTGCAAGATATGGAACGGGACGAAGACGTCACAAAAGCGAATATGCGAATGGACTAGTGACTGCGATGTGAGAGCTTGCTAACCGGCTGAGCTCGTAGGAAGCATAATCGATTTTATTTAAAAGATTTCTTTCCTGCTCAAGTTTCTGGCGGCCCCCGATATCAGTGCACCAAACTGCAGTGAAATCAACTGTATTGGGGGCCTCGGGGAGACAACCCATACTTTGGGAGATTCGGCACATTCACGCGAAGCTGAACACTGATACCGCGAGCAAAAGGAGCATCGTAATCGATCGCGTCATTGGATACGATGGACGCAACGCACGGGCGCCGGATTCATCCTGGCAAGCTGAAAAATGAAGAACTCAGTCGGACTGAAATCGCTTTGTGCAAAAGGAAGAAAAAGGGCAGCAACTGTGCACCATTTCAGGCGTAATGTCACGTAAACATACCTGCACACATGGAGACGCATTCCGTCTCAATTAAAGAGCGGTCTAGCCCTGGTTTTTTCCGTTTGCCGCCCCAACAAAAGACGCGATTGCCCTGCAAAATGGCAACATTCGTTTGTGAGTGTCCATGCACCAACCAGAGAGCATTTCGTCAGGGAGAGCGTCTGTTGCATTGCGCCTATGTGTCTTGCGTTTCTGCACTGGAAGGCGTCATACCTCTAAATGTGCTACGCACGAGTGTTCCCAGCCCACTGAAATTCCAACGATGTGTTTGTTGCCTTGACCATTGGCGAGGTCTTCGGGCACCTCAGACTGCCCCGCAAAATTGGCACCCCAGCAGATGACCCTCTGGCCAGTATTCGCTCCCGCACCCTGCTTGCCCATTTCAGTGTTTCCCGGCGGCAGATATGTGCCGCATGTGTGGGACGCTCCGCATGATATGTGAATAAACTGTCCGTCCTTCTCGACAAGTTCCATCTCAAGCAAATCAGCCCAGTCCAAGGCCTGCCCATATTCGTTATTGCCCCAGCAGTCAACCTGCCCCGTATTGGGGAAGCTCTCCATGATGGTGCAGCTGTGGTATGCTCCGGCACAGACCTTTTGAAACTTAATCTGCGTTGGATAGGTATACTCGCCTGCAACCATGTTTGCTAGCTGTCCCGAGCGGTTATCACCCCAGCAGATCAGCTCGCCCCACGTTGAGATTGCGCAAGTGTGAAACAGTCCAGCTGACACGTCCTTCCAGAGGAGCGGGGACCTGTTATTGTCGCATTGCAGGATGTCTTTGTCGCCTTGCATCGAAACTCGCCTCGGTTTGCTGGCATCGAAACACTGGGGCGGGGAGGACTGGTTGTAATCGTTCCAGCCGAAGCATTCCATGTAGCCGGTGTTACAGTTTGTACATTGGTCGTCACCATATATGATACAGGTGTGGTGCCCCCCAGCGGACATGCGCTTGACACTACACACGAATTTGTTGTCGAAGCGGAACACGGGCTTCTCGCGGAAATCCGTCGTCGTGTTCCACCGGGTGAAGCCCTCCAGAATTCCCATGCGGTCACCTGTAGCATTGGGCACAATGCACTCGGTTTTGGAAATGGGTTCCTCGAGATTGTAATCCACAAGGCCCTTGTCCTCGCACATGAATTTGACGCGCGAGCTTGGGTCAGAGATGTAGTCTCCCTGCCTGCAGTAAGTCTGGGCCACGCCGAGGGGGCGAGGCAGGTCAAGTTGTCCGTACAGATTGGAGCCCCAGCACACGGGTGTGCGCTGTCTGTCCGTGGCGCACGAGTGTCGTGCGCCGGCAGTGAGGCTCGTGACATGGTCGATGGCTGGGGGGTCTAGCTGGCCAAAATCCTCCCAGCCCCAGCACGTCAACTTTCGTGCGTAGTCGGCCGCCGTCTGGCCTATGCCTGTCTGCACTGTCATCCCAATGGCGCCGCAGGTGTGGAAGGCGCCCGCCGCAAACAGGTCCGTGGTCACGACCTGGTCGAGACACTCGTTGTTCGGCTCGATGAGCGCGCCGCCCTCCTCGAGCACCAGCGCGAAGACCGCCAACACCACGCCCCCGGCCCACGGCGCCAGGCGCAGTCGCGGCCGAGCTGCCGCCATCCTGGACCTGGACGCTCGCAGCCTCGTGGGGTCGGTCCCTCCCCGTCCTGCCCGCAGTGCGTGGTGCCGACGCGCGGCCGGGCTCACAGCCGCTAGTGCGGACGATGAGGCATGGGCGATACCCGCCACCCCGGCAGGACGCCGCCGCCGCCGCCGCCGCACGGCACGAGCGCGCGGTGCGCACGCCAAGAACTCAGCGTCCCAGGCTCGGTGCGTGGACGCGCCGACCTGCTCTCGAGCCCTCTCCTTCTCTCCTTCTCGGTTTGCTTTGGAGAACGGGCGTAGTAGAGAACACTTTGGGAACACTCGCGTACGGTAGAGAGGAAAGACTATCACCGCAGGGCCGGCGCCACACGGGCTGCAAGCCCGTGGGCGCGGCGGCATGGCGTTTGCGATCGAAAAGGAGGAGCGCTTTGCGGCCTACAACGCGCAGATGTGCCTGGTGCACAGCCGGCGAGTGCGCGAGCAGCTCGGCGACGACTTTGTGAGCGACTCTGCCGCAGTCCACCCCGTCCCCGCGACATGCGTGTGTGCGCCGCGCGCACAGACCGGCCCTCGGCGCCGTGGTGGCGGTGCCGTCTGCGCCCGCGCGACCGGCAGTGACGGGGCAGTGCTGCCTGGTGCCCCTCTCCAGGAGGATGCGCAGCTTGCCCGCGAGGGGCGGGACCGCGAGGCGACTGCGGGCCTCAAGAGCAAGCCCTTCCCGCTGCTGACTTGCGGTCTCGTCGCGGGCATTCGCCACTGCCACACTCCGGACGCGACAGATCACAGGTACGGCTGGCAACGTCCCTGTGCTGGCCGACTGTGTGCGCCAGGGATTGACACACAGGTGCACACACGCAATCACCTCTCCACAGCGGGCGGCAGCTGCACTTTTCGGACTCGCGCACGAAGACTGTGCGCATGATACAGACTTGGGTTTCGGCAGGTGCGTCTGCTTTTGCGTGGAATTGTGGGCGCCTATGCCCGCGCGCGCATAACACACCACAACGCATGCGCAGGAGTGCGGCTGGGCATAAATCTGGGAAACGTGGTGGATCAGCGTTGCGGCATCCAACGAAAGCATGGTGAGACTGTTCTCGGTTGTTGCTGCGTGATTACAGGACCCATGATGCGTGATCTCTCATCTTCTTCAGTCTGACCCGAAATCTTTCCAGAGATTGCGCTTCAAAATATCAAAGGAGTTCTTTGTGATGATTACAAGACTGGCACGTGGCGCTTCAGAATGCAGGTGACCGAAAACTAGAAACCTGAATGTAGACCTGTTTCCCATAGTACTTCCAGTTCGATGCTGAATCGAAAGCAGAATTGCTAGATGTACCAAAGTGCAACACATTTCAAAACCCAATGGTGACATTCTTTGTTTGCAGCACCATCACCAAGAGAACAAATTCCGTGCCGACATCTTGCACGTGTTCGGCGAGCATGATTTGCAGCATTTCTCTCTCGAACAGTTGGTCTCCAGTTTCAATTTGCCCGCCGTTCGTCCTGAAGAAGACTGTCTATACTACAGTACGCCGTGCCCTGGCGGCTGGAGGCTCATTTTTTTGGACACCAACGACGTGAGCACGCGTAGCAGGTCGTATTGCGTGTGCATATGTTGTACGTGCGGTGTGCATTTGTGTATGTTTCAGACATGACTCACTCAGACGCGTGAGTTCGAGAGATTGTGTGCAATGTATGGCTGCGCTTGTCATATGCTCTGTTCTGTAACGGGGCTGCTTATTGAGGTGTGTCATGTCCTTGTGCGTGGCAGCCTCCGAGCTAAACGCGATGAGGCACGCAAGTGGCTGGAGAAGGCACGTAAACCAGGTGCCACACCTTGCAAATCCCGGCGCCCGTTCTTTGCTTCCTCCCGGTCCCAAGCAAGCAAGCTATCCTGCTCTGCAGCTGCGTGTGATGTGTAGGTGAATTGTGGGTTGTGCGCACGCGTGTGACGAATTGCGGCTCGTATCATGCTTTTGATTGAATACAGGGCGGCATGCTCTTGTAAGCAACTGCGGCGCTGTCGGAGCAAGACAACTCGATTGGCTGCGCGAGGAACTCTCTCGAGCACGAGCTGCTGGAGAGCGTGCTGTTCTGTGCAGTCATAGCCCGCTGAATGAGATGGTGGCCAGGCAGGGTGGTGACGCAGAATTAGTCTGCTGGAATTACAAACAAGTGATGGACGTAATCTTCTCTGTTAGTGGCGTAGTAGTGTGCTGTATTTCTGGACAACAACTAGATGGGGGTTACAGCGTAGATGACATGACACGTAAAGGGCGTGGTCGTGTGCATCATATAGCGATTCGCAATGCTATCACAGAGCCAAGCGACAAGGCTTGTTTTGGCATTCTCGAATTCTTTGAAAACAGTATCGTGCTCCAAGGATATGGAGGGGTCAATTCAATCACTGTTTCGTGTCCGACTGAAGAAGAAGCCAAGAACATTCATGCAAGGGAGGTGGCACAGGTGGCACAAGTGAAGGCTGAAGCTGAGCTTTTGCGACAGCGGGAGGTGTTTGCCGCCAAACAGGCAAATGAGCAGGTCCTAAAAGAGGCGATGGAAAAAGAGGAAGAAGCTGCTCTCGCCGTAGACGCAGAAAATCGAAGACTGTGGCTCATCGCCGAGGAGGCGGCAGCACTGGAGCGCAAGCGAGAGCAGGAACGACTAGCGGCATTTTATGCTGGAGAGGCAGGAGAGAAGCTTGGGTTGAAGTGGGAAGAAGTCGGTGCGGACAAACCACATTCCGGAGCTGAGATAAAAAACGCTGCTCTATATGCTGCGTTGAGGGAGAAGCTGGAGTTTACGAAAGAGGAATTCAAACGATTTCAAGTCGGCAATGTAACTCATACCAGCTATATCAAGGTAGACACCCTCAAAGCACGCACATACACACTCCAAACTAGCGTAAATACGGATTTCAATAAGTTATCATTTCTCCAAGAGAGGGATGTAGAGAGACTTTATCAAGCTACAAATGCAGAATCGTTCAGGTTCTTGGTGATCTATATCTGTGCATGTCAGCATGCACGCACTTCCACATTCTGTGGTTGCATTTCGCTGTGTTTTACATCCTCTTCTCCTTCCAGGTGGACGACATGTATTTCAAACCAAGCCTGAAGGGCCTTGATGTGGAGGAAGGTCAAGGTGGTGCAGACCAGAAGGTAGGCGAAAGGGAAGATTTGGATGAAGAGAAAAAGAGCGCAGAGGACGACACTGGAGCAGGTGGTAAAGAGAGCGCTGCATCCCTGAGCAAGTGACAACATAGGCGAAATTAACACAAGAATGTAGACTGAAGAAACCGTATGAACGGGTATGCAAAAAAATGAATCCAAGAGCTCCAAGCATGTCATAAAGTCACCATCACGATCCGCTAGTACTGTATATTTAATGTAATTCACAAAAAAAAATTCATGTTACACGGAAAAACAGACAAGGGCGTGCGCTCCTCATAATCGGGTTTCCCCGCCATATCACCTCCCACTGCTGGTCACAAAGACTGTGAATAGATCTCTCCCTCTTCCTCCTTCTCCTGCAAATTTCCACTAGACGTCAATGATCCATCCAGCCATGGCTTTCTTCTTGCTCAAGGAGGCCATGATCTTTCAGAGCCTGCGAATCGTCGTCGAGCAACGATGAAAGGTCTTGCACGCCTTGATCGTGCATCCCGTCGCCGTCGGAGCCTTCGTAGGTGTCCTGCTGCTGCTCGCCGCTTCGCCGCAGGGTGAAGATACCAGGAGCTGCAATGAAATTGCGAGTCATGGCTTCTCTGAAGCGATCGCGGTACTCAGGCGGAGCGATGATAGTTGGTCCATCGCCACCTCCTTTCAAGACACCCATAGACACGCGGTCGAAGGCCTTTTTATAGTAGGTCTCTGCCTGCTTGTCCATCGTGTATTGCCGAATGTAATCGATGATTCCAACTACGAGCTTGTTCCTCGACTCATCAAGGGCAACGAGCAGAGAGTAGTCCATGACGTTAATCTTGGTCAAGAACACCGTGTCATTGTGAATCGCCACAGTGAGCAGTCTTTTTGCCTCTTCGGTCAAGTATAGGGGGTACTTCTGTATGTAAGCATGGAAATTATCGTCCAACTGCACGTCACCGGCTTTTGCCTCCTTGACGAATCTGTTCCGAGAAGAGCCCTTGAGGTCGAATATCCGAATCATGGATGCATCACGCACCTCTTGGGTGTAGAGCAAGTTCTCCGTGAGAAGAAGCACCTGGAGAACGCAAGTTTGTTAAGATAAATCGGACAAGGTAGACAACTTGCTTATTTTCACAGCACACATACCTGGCTGGCGCCCGCAGCGCTGCCAGACTTGCCAGTGTTTCGTTTCAGCGATGTTGACACCTTGAACAAACCAAAGATTTTTGCCAAACATGACGGGATAGGAGGGCTTGAATCCATGGTGGTTGTGATGAAATCGAAGTACTCGTGTGCGGCTTTGAGAAAGTGCGCGATTTCACGCTTACTAATCTCCTTCAACACAAAGCGCTCGTCTGCTGTTTTTAGCCATGCAGAACCAGAGCGGCCGCCAGTCGGATTCCATTTTTTGCAGCGACGCAGCGAACTGACCATTGCATGGGTGCCATCTTTTCTCTCCTGCTCCGCATCACCTTGACCAATGTCACTGAACCCCCTCATTGCACAGTACCGTGTGCGGAGTTCGTGGAATGAGCGTGCAAAGTAAACCTTGCAAGAGAGTTCTGCAAGTCCACATGCGCCTTCCGCTTCAAAGGTCACGTTGACGTGCGAGTCTGGCCTCTCTCTCCTCTCTTCTTCGGACTTTGTGCTTGATCGTTTCGAAGTTGCGTCGCCACTACCACCCTCGCCTCTGCCTGCAGCTGCTTCTGCAGGTTCGCGTTCGACGTCTGGATTATCTGGCGTTTGCACTAGTGCCTGATGATAGCCCTTGCTGCTTAGGGCAAGAGCAATAATGGAGGCCGGCTCATCTTCGTGTACCACGAGCGGCTTTCCATCCATGAGGTAATCTCCTGGGATAACGTAGCAGCACTTTCCAGCCACACTTGAAAGCATCGTGGAATCAAAAGATGAAGGACGAGGCAGCGGAAGCTTGCCTGTGCCACTCCCCTCCTTGACCCCACCGACAGCCGCCGCACCATGCAACAGTCCCCCTACTACACCACCTACGCTTCCGACAACTCCGCCTACACCTGCAGCGCGGCCACCGGGACCCTCCTTTCCACCTGATTCTTCCTTGTCGCTCAGCACTTTTTCATCATCCGGACGTTTTCTTGCACCAGCGTCAACTCCAACCCCGTGCTCCTCATCATCTGCCGTTGGAGCATCCCACACCCCACCGCCAACCCCCCTTCTGTGTGCATCCGGCTTCTCACTGTCGCCTGCGTCCTCTGTTTCGCTTGCGCGCTCAGACTTGAGAGCTTCTGCAAGAACACCCACGTTCTCATCATCGGGCCCATTCCACAGACCTGCACAGCACGTGCATTCGTGTGTGTAAGCACGTGAGCATTTACAAGTACACATATTCGTGTTCGCTCAACGACGCATGCATGCAGCACAACTGCAATCATTTATGCGTACACAGCACACATACTCACTCACAAACGCACGTGCACACACACGCGCACATTCACACCAAATGTGTACTTGCGCGTTAGGGCATTGCAAGAGGTGAAACAACTTTGAAGGGAGCATCAACAGTACATTGTTGTGGCATTGCGGGCTGGGTGATTTAAAATGGACACTACCTGATGACCCGACCCCAGGCGTAGACAAATTCTCGCTGTCTTTGCTCTCCTCCTCGCGCTCATACGAAGACGACGACATAGAAATTGACGCACCCTGAAACGAAAAAATTCTGTCTTTCATGCCCCGGACTGCAAAGCTCTTCCCTCCCACCGCCCCCTCAGAGGGAGCGTCCTCAAACAAGGCCTGTGCTAGAAGGAGGATTTTGGTCTTATATTTTAGTGCTAGTGCTAAGCGTTCCCGAGGCCCTTTGCTGTCCATCGCGATGTCTTTCAATTCTGCGAAACTGTCACTTGCAATACCTCCTTCCTCTCCTTTTGCGTCCTGCTCAACTTCCAGCTTCGATGCAGGCTGCAGATCTGTTGCAACTTCGCCTGTTGTATTTTCATCAGCATTCCCATAATCCCTGCAGGGCGCCTTCGACGCGGGCGCCGAGAAAACTTCCGTGTCGCAAGCGTCACTGGAGGACGATAAGTCTATCGACGAAGTCCTCACGGAATGTGAGAGCTCCTGTAACTGATTTCTCACCTGGAACACTTTGGACACATGCCCAGAAGACAGCCACATATGATCTGGATTGTTTTTGGTGACGGCAGCGGCCGTCGTGAGAAGGACCTCGGTAGCTGCCATAGCCTCAGCAATTTCGTGCGCAATCAGCTGCTCCTCAGTTGCCGGCGACAGCGGATTGAGGTGCGACGACGGAATGTCGATCTGCGTCAGCGTGATGGGCTCATACATAAAGAGTGCAGTCAAGGCGTGAGAGCGGAGCTGCATACTAAACATGAGTAGTTGTCCGTGGAGTCCGTGGCAACAAGATGGGTCTTCCGACACAAGGTGCCGCTCGGATAAAATCGTCAAGAGAAAGCGACCGAAGGAAACAGAACCACCCAACTTGCTCAGTAGCGACCCGGGGTTGGTGGTGCGTGCACACGAGAGACACCGTGTTCTGAGTGTGATATCAGGCAGGCCAGGTAATACTCCAACCGCTGTTGTGTCTGGCGCTGAACGTGACACACGCACGCGCACTTTTCCACACTCGTGCAGGAAGCACCACTGATGCTCCAATTGATCCGCTGAGCACGATGGAAGGGGGCACGTCCATGTGGGCTCAAAACAGTAGCGCCGCAAGAAATCCTCAAGCGATAAGTGCCGTGCGCAGTCTTGAAAGGCAAAGCACATTTCTGACATGGGAACACACGTGCGTTTGGAAGTGGTCGACGACACGAGTATGCGCAGCCCGTCGGTGCCCACATCATTAATGGCACAACCCGGCATCGTCCACACATACCGCCCTCCAGACCATTTCAGTTCCTGAACCCCAGAGTCCTCGATACCTTTCCCACCACTACGCTGTGCACGCGCAGTACTATCCGCACCCCATGCTGGCTCCTTCAGATTTGCCGCAGGCTCGGAAAGGTAAGGGGCGCAAGGCGGTCGTGCGATCGAAAGAGCGCATGCCTCCTCGTCGAGCACCCGTGACAAACGGTGCGACCTGCTTTTGCGCCAATCGACCACGCCAGCAGGACAGAGGGCCCAAACTCGCCGTTCTCGTGGCCCCGCCTTGCCAGGTGATGCTCCCTTTTCCCCTTGGCGAGCTCTGGTTGCTTGCTCTCCCCGCTGAGCCTGCGGTCCTTGTTGCTGTTGCTGCTTGTGTCGCAGCTCAGGACACTCCGAGTGCAGGCCTGCTAAATTTTGTGACACCTATGTGCAGTTGTGCGTGTATGCGTATACACAGGCATTTCAGTATGCACAGCCCCACCGACTCTCCCATCTCGATATCTTTCATGACAAGCTTCACCCTCACCTCCGAAGGAAGCACGTGCGCAATCCACGGCGACAGAGACAGCAATTTCCATTCGTCTCTGGTGTCTTGACGACCGCCGTCATCAGGAAAGTACACACTTCTGTCGCTGTCACAGACTTCATCAGCCGACTGCGCAAGCAAATCCGCTGCACCCCGACTCACGTCGTCCACGCCCTGCTCATCATCGTCCCCAAGCGCCCCTTCATGTTGACAGAATGACGGCGACGAGCGGGCAGGCGGCTTCATCGCAGCACCGAGATCCGATAGAAGGGCGACTTCTGAGCTCATCGTAGCAGCTGAGACACCAGCATGTTCACGAGAAGGTCACCTCCCAGTACATGCTCGTTTATAAATCACGATAGATCGACATGGGCGCAATGTGCTGACCTGCATATGTGGCGAACAACACGACATTCTTGACCTTGGCTAGCTGCGAAAGCCCGCGACGCTCTTTGAGGCCCACGCTCCCACCCCCGCCCCGCAGCAGCACAGACACGTACGGCGATGTGGAGACACCAGGATCTATACAAATCAGCGGTTTGGCCCTCGTTGAGAGCGGCAGAACCCTGAAACACGCACCTGTGTATGTGTTTGTGCGTGGGCTCGTGCAAATTGGTGTATGCACGCGTGCACACTGGCACCCTCGCGCGCACGCGTGCATTTGCTTCATGCACTCCGCACACAGACACTGGAGGACACTCAAACTTACTCGGTAAATATATTCCATACTTGGACGGGGCGCTGTGCATCTTGCCCGCCCCAGCGTCTGCTGAGTCATCACTCCATTTTGTACCCAGCGAGGAGGGCGCACGTAGTTGTTGGATGTTTTGGGCTATGGGAGCGCCAGTTGCTGCGGACACGGTCTCCAGAACTGTAGAGACCCGACGGTGTGCGCAGGTCACAGAGAAATGCCCACATCAGGCGGTTTGGTGTGCTGCGTGTACGGCCACGCGCTGCCGCCGACGCTGACTACCGCAACGCAACCAAGCACGCTCACACGCACGCACGCATGCATGCACGCATGCACGCACGCACGGCACGCACGAGACCTTTGCGCTTGACATTGAGGACGACCGTGACGCCGGCCTTCCGCAAGAGGTCCAAGCCCGACTTGGCCATGAAGCCTTCGAGAATGAGCAGATCTGGCCGCTGCTTCAAGATTCTCTCCACCGACACCCGCAGGTACTCTTCCTCCTCCACAGCCACTCGCAATTTGCCGGCATCGGGATCCTGCGTGACGAGCGTGGCGAGTTGCGAATACTTGCTGTCCCGCAAGTACTCCACAGAGCCCGCCAGGAGAAGGAGGGTGAATCCGGTGCCGCTCGGAGGCAGCCGATGCGGCATGTTCTTGTGCACCACCTGTGGTGCCATGAGCACGCAGATTCAGGGAGGCTCTGGCCCCAACCAGCACGGGCAAGTGGCGCACAGGCTTGCCGGGATACGTCGCAGGCAAACCTGGTTCGAGAACACGAGGCCACGCACGCAGAGGCTAGCTGCAGGCCGCGAGCCCTCCACCTTCTTCACTTTCAAATATTTCCCCAAGAGTTCCATCACAGGCGCAAATCGCTGGTCTTCCGTCTCCGCCCATGCCCCTTCATGACCCCTCGCCCCACCTTCCCTCCACCCACTCCACTCCCGACCATCTTGCGCCCCTGTATCACCACCAGCTTCGACGCCCACTCGCCCTGCTCCACCTCCACCCCCAGGCATGCACGGTTGAACAGCATGCGCGCCCAGCGGCAAGTCTGTCACCAGCCACGGCGCCGCCTCCTGACCGGTAACTGCCGCACACATTCTCTCAACGTCAGTCCATTCTCTCGCACACTCTCCACACATTCTA
>Ga0115006_10000809_pt1 | contig 18082 bp, 5 predicted proteins | sample ArcOceMetagenome_3_FD_88943 | JGI IMG/M metagenome (GOLD analysis project Ga0115006, IMG submission 88943) | Marine eukaryotic phytoplankton communities from Arctic Ocean - Arctic Ocean- Svalbard ARC20M Metagenome | ecosystem: Environmental > Aquatic > Marine > Oceanic | place: Arctic Ocean...
TGACGACAAACCTGTTGGACGTGCAGGCTGCTTCTATGTTCATGCCACTCCCTCCCCTCCCTCCTCCGTGGACCTACGCGCCTTGCACACAATCCCCTTCCTGGAGAGTGCAGCCGCCTGGTTTGCCCTGAATTGGCTGGCATTGTCCTCGCCGGGTATGAGATCAACGTGACGGTGGAATCGCGACGAAAGTCCGCCCTTGGCGTTGCAGCGATGATTTGTCATGGGCACCGAGTCCGTGTCCTGCGCGCAGTCTGCCGGCGCTGTCCTCACACAAGTGCCCGTCTTGGAGCAGAGGTGGCATCTGTGCGTGTGCGGCATGTCGCCCGTGCCTGCGGGCCGCTTCTGAGCGCTCTGGCGTCCACTCTTGAGACCGTTGATCTGTCTGTTGAGTCTTCGAGCCTCGTCGTATGTCTGTTGTGACACGCCAAATAGCGCGTGCCATGGGACCCCTGACTTGGCTAGCATGTCGTACCGGTACCGGGCCCTTTGCCGCAGCTGCACCAGCATGCTGGCCAGCCACGCGACGATGGCGCGGTCGTCGGACGCTGCAGGGTCCGTGCCGAGCAATGGCTCCTGTGGCGGCGGCGCAGATGCGACGGTGTGATAGGGCCGCGTCGCCTGTACGCGGCACTCGAGCGTGTCAAAGACCTGCTCCGCACTGAGTTGCTGTAGCTGCGCGACCCGTATATCGCGCACGGCCTGCGCGCGCGTGTCCGGGTGCAGCTGGTTGCTGATGCCGAGCGCGGTCGGGAGCCGCGCGCAGTTGAGTCCGTCGTCCTCACCCCCGGTGTTGACATCAGTCTGGCTGGCCGCCTCATTGGATGAAGGGTCCCGTGCCTGCTGAGTGCAGCCCGTCGCGGCAGTCCCGTCGTGCTCCAAAGCACTGCCGTCGAGCGGGGACCCCGTGACACCCGCGCCCCGAAGCGCGTCGCCCTTGAGCCCACCCAAGGCTGTTGTCTGGCGCAACCCGCGCTCGGCCTGTTCGCGCGCCGCGCCGCTGGAGGTCCCAGTTGCGTTGTTGATGTCAGGCGTAGCACTGCCCTTGCCCCTCTTCCTCCCGCTCTGGTCCCGCCCCATCACGTCGGTGTCGTCAACCCCCGCTTTTCTCTTGCCTCCTGCCTCCGTGCGCTCCTGCGCGTTCGCGGCGGCCTTTGACGAGAGCTGGCGCGGCCGCACTCCCCGCCGCTTGCTGCCCAAGGGGACCCAGGACAGGGGTGTGGTGAGGGCGCGCCACGGGCACAGGCGCGCGCAAACGCGTGCAAACAACGCGTGCAAACGCGGCTCGGCGCACAGAGGCGCGCGAGCACACCTCTCCGCCACCGCCGTCTCCGCCGCTGTCGCCGACGCGCCCCCCCCCATCACGTCGTCATCACCGTGGTGCTCTCTGGGAAAGGCGACGCCCAGCGGCCGGCTCGCGGCGACCATTCCTAGGAAGATCTTTGTGCTCGAGTTCGTGTGTCGTGGGAGACACAGACAGCGACGGCGTGGTGCTGGAGCAGTTGCTCCGAGGAGGTCGCGCGCATGAAGGGACTGGCCGAGCTCAGCGACAAGTGGGACCCTGCGGAGGCCAAGGTCCACGTCGCGCGCAGACGGCCTCGCGGCTTGGACGGCCTGGCGGCGTCCCTCGCACTGCTCGTGCTAGTGGGTGCCGCGGCGCCGCGAGGGTCGAGCGCACCGCCGCGGGCGCCGCTTCCGGCGTGGCACGCCGCGGCCGGAAACTGTTGGCCCATCTCCCAGCCTGTCACTGGCCGTGGCATGCCAGGAAACAGACGCCCATGGCTGCGCTGGGACGCCCCGCACACGGGCGGATGTGTGCCCAGCCGGCGAACGCCCTGCGCGCGCCGTCTCTCCCTCTGGCAGCTCCGCGCGGGCCCGCTGGACGGGTACATTGCGCACTTCGGGGTGGAGGCCAAGGTGGAGGTGGCGAGGCTGCAGCTCGGCGACAAGGGCGGCGGGTGGGGCCTGCGCGCGCTGGGCGACATTGGCCCCGGCGAGCCGTTTGTCGCGCTGCCGCGCGCCGCGGTGATCGAGATGCACGACGCGGACGGCTGCCCGTGGCGCCCTGACCAGCTGAAGGCGGGCGTGCAGCGGCAGGATGCCGCGCAGGTGTGGCACGCGCTGCCGCTTTATCTCCGCCTCGCCCTCGCGCTGGTCGACGTGTGCCGCCCGTCCGCGCCCGCTGCCGCTGCCGCGCCCGCAGACGGCGCCGCGTTCCGCGAGTATCTGCAGATCCTGCCGCAGAGCCATGCGGGCGCGCTGTCCTGGAGCCGCGAGGACCTGGTCGAACTGCAGGACGCGTTCATGGTGCAGAAGGTAGAGGCGGAGCAAGCCCGGCTGGGTGCACAATACCGCGAAATATGCCAGGCGCTCCAGGAGCCGCCGCCCGAAGACAGCGTGCGGTGGGCCCTGCAGACGGTGCTCAGTCGCGCCTTTGGCTTCCACTGCTCTGGCGATGGGCGTCTATCCTTTGCCCCAGAGCAGCGTGTGAACATGGCCTGCCTCCTGCCGCTCGTGGACTCGGCCAACCACGATCCTGCCATAGCAGACACGAAGGTCGAGTACGACGAGCAAGCCAGCATGTTTCGCCTGTCGTCCGCAGGCATGCACCGCAAAGGGGAGGAGGTCGACATCAGTTACGGTCGCAAGAGCAATGACGCGCTGCTGCTCAACTACGGTAAGGTGGCGTCGGCCGAAGGTTGCGGTAGTGTAGAGACTAAGACGGCGCTGTTCACAGGAAAAAGTCTCACCAGCAAACCACTGGTACAACCAGAGCCTTTCCAAAGTGCTCACCAGTGGCCGATATGTAATTTTCTGGTACAAATTTATGAAAATCCGCTCGATACATGGCGGTGGCGCCGCCGGCCGTCTCGTTCCGCAGGAGCTCTTGTGCCCGCAAGCATGAGGCGCTCTGTCCGCAACATGAGGGCAAAAGAGATCCTGCGGAACGAGACGGCCGGCGGGCAGAGAATTCACATACCGGCCAGCTTCCTGTGAACAGCGCGGTTGTGTGAGGTAACTCTGCGACTCTCTTCCAGGGTTTGTGCTGCCGGACAATGACGCAGACGAGTTTATGGTAACGGATGCAGCGGCTATGCTCCACGTTGCCGCCCCCCGTGGGGGCGTGGAGGGGGCGCCGGCGTGCTGCTTCACGCGAGATCTCGCGCATCCCCAGCTGCTGGAGTTTGCGCGCTTTGTGCAGCAGCAGCAGCAGCAGCAGCAGGAAGCTGAGCAAGACGCGTCTGGGCCTTCTGTCCTCGGTGGTCTGCCCGGGCAAGCGGAGGGGTGGGCCGGCGCCGGGTCTTCGGCGTTGTTCGCTTCCGCGGGAGGTGGTGGCGTTGGGGAGCAAGCAATGGAGTGTCCGCAAGTTTTGGCAGCACTTGTCCAGGTATACATGGCTGGGGTGTGCCGTGGGGCTGGGAGGGGGTTCGGGGAGAGGGCAGGATGGGTGGCGGCGCCTAGTCCTGGGCCACGCGCAAGATTAAAATTGATATGTGGTGGCTGCAGGTGTGTGACGCTGCACTGGAAAGGATGAGCACACGCATCGAGGAGGACGAGGCCCTCCTTGCTGAACTTCCCCCAGGGCGTCGCCGCCTCTCTGTTGAGTGAGTCTCGTGTTTGCCGTGTGCTGGTCGCGGTGCGCAGCGAGGCGTGCGCTAGGAAGAGCAACACAGGTTGAGGCACATGAACAGGTTGCTCGCGCGCAGCCCAGCGATCAAGCAAAGTCCGTCGTCCTCTTCTTTTCCTCAGCCCCCGCCCTCCCGCCCAACGACCTGCTTCCCGTCCCCCTTTACCCTTCCTCTCTCAGACGCACCCCGCCACGCTCAACCGGCAGAGGTTGCCGACAAAAGTTTCGGTGGAGGGGGGTTGGAGCTGACGCGTCTGGCGACCTGACAGATTTCGCTTGCAAAAGAAGAGGCTGCTACAGGATGTTGCTGAGCTCCTCCGCCGCCAGAAAGCCTGCCTGGTCTCCAATCCCCCTTTCCGTGACCAGTTGTTATGCAGGCCCGCTGAGGAAGCCACACGAACTCGTGTTGTACTTGCGAATCCTCCAAAATATGAAATCATGCGGATTGTTAGCGCCCCGTTGTCACGAGTCCCTAGCCCAACGGCGGCGGGCGCCCCCGGCGGCGCGCCGGCTCCGCCGGCGGTGAGTGTAGTTGTTCGTAGAACAGCTACACGTGACGTTGGGCTAGGGACTCGTGACAACGGGGCGCTAACAATCCGCATGATTTCATATTTTGGAGGATTCGTTGCTCTGCGTCCTGCCCTGAAGAGTGCTCTTGAGGATGAGCGAAGGGCTAAGGGTCGCAAGAGGGTCGGTATACCCCTGGTATCTGAGAAACAGGGTGGGTGCCCTACTCGCTAGCTTTTGCTTCCTTCACCCCCAAGAGTGTTATTCCTGCTGCACTCACCGTGTTCCCCGTGCATGCATGTCCACTGTGCACAGGAGGACAGAGATGCGCTTTTCTCAAGCTTGCTGGGCGGTCAGCTGGACTCCTCCTGCCTACCGCCGTTTCAGTAACCCTGGCCCAACACCCATATTCGTGCACACGGTTGTGCCCTGTAGCTCATCCTAAACCGCAGGGGCTCATGGACAGCACGGCACGCCGATCGATGTTTTTGTCATTTTGATTCGTCAAGTTACAAAAAAAAAAAAACCAAATTTCGAGGCAACACAGCATCCCACTCGCCCGCACCCCATGCCCGCCACGTGCGGGCACCTCCAAACAAATTTGCAAGTGTTCAGCCCCTCATTTCTGCTCTCCCCTCGGCTTTGGTTTACTTCAGCCAGCTTGTTGCGTCCCCTGGAAACGCCCGGGCACATGCCGAGGCAGGGTGGGGGGGGGGAGGGGACCCATGCGGAGGCCACGTCAGCACACAACAGACGCCTGCAGCCACCAACGGAGCGAACAGCACTGCGTATGCGAATAGCGCCATCCCGGAAATCAACCATCCCATACTGCAGTGTACGCGCGCATTGTGTGGCGTGCGCGTGCAGATCATCACCGTCGTCGTCGCCAAAGAGACCCTTGGAGACTGATGTCGACGCCTTCTTCTTCACCAGCCCCCCCAGTCCATCTCCCTCGTCGCCTGTGTGGTAGTAGAGGGTGGATGAGCGTGAGGAGAAGGCGGGCATGAGGAGAAGGAGGACCAATGGGCAAGGTCGGGAGAGAGCAGGGGGAGGACGATGGGAGGTGGGAGGGGCGAGAAAGAGAGAGGGCAACCGCCACAGCTGACAGTAGCACCCTCTCCTGCTCTCCTTCCCCAATGCGCTCTCTCTGCCCGCCCCCCTTGTGTCACAGTCCACTCACTGTCGCTCTCTCCTCACTTGTCAATACGCACCAGTGCCCAAGATTCCAGAATTCTTGGCACTATCATTTGAAAGTGGGGTGAAGGTGCCCGGGGAAGGCGGTTCCAGGAGCAAGCTGAGCGCCGCCGCGCGTCGTGCCTTGACCTGCTCCGCTTTCTTCCTCTCCTGCCAACGGCACGCACGCATGAATGCACAGAGCGATGCCGCGAGCAAATGTGGTATGGAGCGAGTCTTCAAAGAGTACTTGTGTGCCATCTGCCATATCTTGTATCGCTCGGCTATCCAAGGTGCACGGGGTGCAGTACGGGCAGACTGGCAAGCACTAATCCTAGGATCAACTATTGAGAAGGCTCGACTTCTACTCCAGTATGCAGTATGCTACATACACCTAGCATCAACGATCAACACCCGCATTCCTACACACGAGACGCTCCACTTTACGCTCACCTCCTCCAACTTGTCCTTCTCCTCCTGCGTCAATTCAGGCGCCTTCTCAACCTTGGTGCCACCAGCCACAGCAACACCAACCTTTGGAATCTCCACTGTTACGCCACCCTTCACAGCGCCGCCGACCCCTGCTCCGGCCTCTTCCGCACCTTCCCCCACCCCCGCCGCAGAATTCATCTTAGCTGCCGCGCCCTGCGGCATGCCTCCTCCGCCGTCCGCCTTGGGCGCCGGCGGTAAACGTGCGGCGGAATCCCTCTGTGCTGTCTCTGAGTTTGAAATGTGAAAAAATGGGAAGCCAGATGCGCCCGCAGCACCTTGCTCCATTGCCTGCTGGTGCGACGCTGAAGGCAACGGAGCCACGGGGTTGTGCTGCTGCCCCAACGCCTGCTGCACCTGCTCGAGCCAACATGAGCTTGTCATTTGGGGCCCTCAATTCACCGCGGGCCTTCCAAATAGGTGAACCAAGGATCAACTATTCTGAAGACTCGGCAGCCAGCAAACGCGAGGAGGAGAGCCTTACAGGAAGAGCCTTGAAGGCTCTTCCTTTGAAGGCTCTTCCTTGAAGAAAATAGATGTTAGAGTAGTTGTGGATATTGTGGAGGTTGGTAGGCCTTGCAGCGTTGGTGCAGGCTCAATCAATACCTGTCGCAAAGTGTCGATGGCCTGCTGCATTTCCGCTCGCCGCGGGTCCCCAACTGGGGGCAGCATCTTTTCCAGAGTCGCCAGCGGCGCGTTCATCTTCACAGACAGCGCCCCGTTCATCATCTCCCGCCGCGTTGCTCGAACATCACCCCCACCGCCACCACCACCATCGCCCCCGCCGCCACCACTTGCCAACCCCGCACTTGCCGCTGGCTGGGCAGAGCGCGCGCGCGGTGCAGCACTAGGTAGCGGGGCTCCTGCGCCCACGTGCACAATCTGCCCACCCACAAACGCGACCTGACCACCACCTCTGGGTAAACCCCCCGCGCCACCGGTGCCGGCGCCCCCAGCCGACGCTGAGGCTGGGGAAGAGCTGCCACTCAGCAGCCATCCGTTCGGGCCACTTGCACTGTCCTCGCTGCGTTGCATGGCAGCCGGGGGCGGGTGGGGCGGCGCAGGAGCGGTCTGTGGTGGGGGGGCCGTGGGCCGCGGCGGCTGCGGCGGGCGCGCCTCGGGCGCGGATGGGGAGTTGGTGCTGTCGCGCATCTCGAGGGCGGACTTGACAAAGACCTTGACGTCTTCCACTGGCGGATACTTCATGAGCCGCTGCAGGCATCCCATGTTGTCCTTGCCGAGCAGGTCGGCGCGGATGTATATCAACATGGCGATGCACACATACTCCAAAAGCTCCAGGCCCCTCCCGCCGGGAAGCGTCTTTGTGCCCTTGCCGCAAGTCTCGTGGTGATCCGCAAACATCGCGTCCCACAGGAGCAGCACGTCTTCGAGGTGGAATTCCCTGCCCAGCAGGAGGCGGATCCACTTCATCGAGTACAGCTGCGGCTCAATGTGCTGGGACTGCAAGTGAATGTACAGCTCGTAGTCTTTTGAGCGCAGCAGCGTGTTCTGCATGCGGTCGCAGCGCGCTACAACGCCGCCGGGGCGGGCGTACTGCCCGTCGGAGCCCTTTTTCCGCTCCTGCGGCGCAAAGGACTCGCTGATGACCGCCATGAGCTGTTCAAAGAGCGCATAGCCGTCATGCTCGGTGTACATGCGGTCGGTCACGCAGCCCAGGAGGCGGGTCTCGCTGTCCGCAGCGTCCGTGCCGCCCTGCTGGCAGTCGCGCTCCAGCACGGCGAGCAGCGGCGCCAGGAGCTCATGCATGCCCTGGCGGTACGCAATCGCGGGGTTGAGGCTGGCCCACACGGTGAGGATGCGCAGCATCATGCCCTGCACGCGCTCAAAGTGCGGGCCGTCCTCGGCAAAAAGCGGGTCGTCGAAGTTGAGGCGCTCGAGGTCGATCTGGATGTCCTTTTGCAGCTCCTGCAGCTCAAAGTACTTTTTCCACGAGCTGTCCTCTGCCTGCGCCAGCGGGTTGTTGGTGAGCAGGTCCTTGTCCCCGCCGTCCTTGTACGGGTCCACGAGGATGGCCTCCTTGTGCGCGTCGTACGCCGCGCGGCTCGCGGCCAGCGCCGCCGCCCACCCGTCCGGCTCGACCCCGGGCAGCACGCCGAGGAAAACCTTCCACACGATACTACGCAGCCCGGCCGCCCGCAGCCCCCCGCCCACCGCCAGCCCGCGCAGGCGCTCTGCGGCGCCGTCCCCGCAGAACAGCCGCTGGTACGCGGCTGCCTGCGCATTAGCGTCCATGACGCCGCCGCCCGGGCTCCGGGAGGGGAGTGCTGGGAGACGCTTGGCGTCGGGGTCGGGTATTAAGCTCCCGAATAAGCTCCCGATTCAAGCCTTCCCCACGGCAAGCTCGATGGCGCGAGGGCCGGCAGGGGCAGGCCCCACGCAATGGCGCGACAAGTGACCACTGCAAAACAACAAAGTGACTCAGCACGGAGCCCGTCAATCGGTTCGTGTACTTGTTTTGTTCTCATGGTTCGTGGTCCGTATTCGTGAGGGGCTGAGTCACGAGAAGGGAAGGCAAGGGAGGGAAGGGACAGAAGGGAAGATGGCCGAGACATTTCCCGCCGCGCTGCCGTGCGTGGAGGCAGGAATGCAGCGGCCGGGCATCGCGCGGCATCTGGCCGCAGTTGCGGCGTGGGTCGCGCAAGGCGAAGGTGCTCGCGCCCGCCCGCCCGCGAGCGGCGCCCGCGCGCGACATTGGGGCGCGATGCGGGTTGGGCGCGCCCGTGCGGCGGACGCGGTGGCGCCAGTCCTGCGCGCGCGCGCGGCGGCAGCGCGCACACGGGAGCCCTGCGTGCACAGATGACGCGCCACCTAGCAACAATGGTGCTGATGCGGCGGACTCCCGCCGCCTGCGTTCCCCGCAGGCTGCGGCGCGTGCGGTGTTGCTGACGCGCGCGGCGGCGGCGGGCGTGCAGGTGAGCTCGGCATGGACGAGCTCAAGCCGCTTTTGCGCATCCTCGTCGAAGCAGTCCCGCGCGCCTACGACCCGCTCAGCCGGCGGCAGGCGGGGCGGTTGTTTGCCGCGCTGCTGGGGCGCGGTGGCAAGACGTGCTTCGAGGGCTCCCTGGCGATGATCATGCAGTGCAGCAAACGGGTGGGCAGCGCGACGGGGCTGGCGCTGCTCTTCTCTTGGACGTGCGAGCTCGCTGCAAAGGGCGCCCTGCCCGAGGGCGGTGCTCTGCAGGGCCCGGCCTTCCCCAAGCTCGTGGCTCTGCAGTGCCAGCTGCTCGCGCGGGTCGGGCAGGAGGACGCAAGCAAGCGGGGCGCGGCGAAAGTGGCGGGCGGCTGCGTCGCCAAGGCCCACGTGCTCTTTGGACGCTTCAAGGACGCCCTGACCAAGTATCTGGCGGTGGTGGCCGAGGCGACAGACGCTACGGAGATCGAGGGCGGGGTCCGCATGATAGCCTCGTACTTCGGGCACAAGTCGCGCGCGACTGACGCGGCGCTGGTACCGGTGAAGGAAGCTCTGGTCCAGATCTACAGCAAGGCTGTGCTCGCAGCAACCCAGGGGCCCAAGGGCCGCAAGATCCCTGCAAGCACAGCGCAGGCCTTTGAGGGACTGATGCGCTGGGTCACTCATGATGAATTTGCGCCCATGACTGCTGAGATGACCCGCATCCTGCGCCGGACGCCCGAGTATTTGATGGAGGCTATGGTGATCGCCCTGGCGCAGCTCACGATCGACACCTCTCGCTACGTCGAGCCGCTGATCGAGATCCTCTGCGATCTCATCCTGCAAGAGGAATGCCAGGAAATGTCGATCAAGCTCATTGCGACGTTGGCCGTGCAGAGCAGCGACGTGTCTGCGCTGGTGCCGCTTGGTAGCGCACTCCACAAGATGAGCGCCAAGGCCAAGACCTGGCAGGCCCGCGTTGCCATCAGCACGGCGCTGTGCGAGATGCTGACCAAGTGCAAGACCAAGGGCATGACTCCGCTCGCCGAGGAGATTCTCCCGGTCCTCACTGCCGCCACGGACAAGGAGCCCAAGGAAGAGGTCAGGTGTGCGGGCCTCACGCTCATGGGTGCGTGCTGCTTCCGCGCCGACAAGTGTGGCGCAGATGTGTTCAAGGTCATCAACAAGTGCCTCGAGACGGGGAGCGATGGTGTGCGCAGAGTAGCGCTGCAGGCGCTGATGAATGCCATGCGCGCGACCGGCGTGCGCAACGCAGCAGTGGAAATGGTCGCGGGACTGGTCAAGTTGACGCAGACGGCTGAAAAGAAGCCGGCGTATCGGCCCAATACTCTCGTCGCCCTGCGCATGCTGTTGCTGCTGATGCAGTCAGATGATGGCACTGCAAGTGCCAAGTGGTCTGATGCCAAGCTATGGGACCTGATTCTTGCCAAGGACTCGTACATCGTCACCCTGTGCCAGGGTGACACCACGACAGTGGAGGAGCTCGAGGCGCTGAGCGAGGTGCTCGAAGCGCTGATCAAAGACCACAAGGGTGCCGTCACAGCGCGCAAGCTGCCCGAGGAGCAGGTGGCACCCTACTCGCTGCTGGCAATGCTTTTGGCGCACCCAAGCTATCAGGTGCACAAAGCGGCGGCGAATATCGTTGCACGCCTCAAGGGCGAGCCCAAGTTCATTGAGTCTACAGTCGCGGAGCTGTTCAAGTTGATGAACCAGGCAGCTAGATCGCCCCCGGCGCAGACCGATGGCCCGTCGCCCACGCACGCGAGTGTTTGCTTTGGGCGTGGAGTTGTTGCCTGCATGTCAGGCGGCACGGTGCCCAATGAGTTGCTCGGGACGCTGCTGCTGTTGACGCACTCGGACACTCTGATGAGCGGAGTCAAACCTTTCGCTGGAAACGGGCTGCCTGCCATCTGGTCGCGGCTTGAGGTCCTCTCATCCAAGGCCACCGGCAAGCCTATGAGAGAGGTTCTGTGCGAAAACATGAGTTTGCTCTGCAGCCAGCTGCTGGGCCCCGAGGGGACCCAGAGCAGAGATGCCGGCCAGAGACGCGCAGCCCTACGCGTGTTGGCAACCTTGGCGCGGCAGGATCTGGATACGGTGCTGCCCAAGGTGATGGCCTTCATCGGCGATGACCTAAACCCCGAGCCGTTGCTGGCATGCACCACCAGGGATATCGCCATTTACCACACGCCAGAGGGAGAGCTGGCAAAAAACACAGAATTCGACAGCGGGTATGTGTGTGAAGTGCGGGAGGATGCGAATGACAACCGGCACATGACAAAGCAGGAGCGCAAAATGTACGGCGATCTCGCGAAGGAGCTAGGCACCAGCAAGAAAAAGGAGCCGGTGAAGCCCAAGATGACAAAGCAAGAACAGGAGGTGCACAATGCTCGGTTGGCAGAGGAAGCCGAGATTCGGGCAAACGTCGCCGAGGTCTTGACGCGCGTGCAAGATGCAACAGAAGCTGTGCAAGCCCTGTGCGATGGCAACCCCGCAGGCGCTCACGAGTATCTGAGCACCCTGTCACCGGCGTTGACGTCGATGGCGCCATCGCCGCTGATGAGCCAGCGCATGCCCGGCCTGATCACGTCCCTCAACAAGTGTTGCCAGCCAAGCCTGTCGTCCGTGGTCAGCGACGCCCTCCTCCTCGTGCATTCCGCGCAGGAGCACCGCGAGATGGAGGAAATTGCCATGACTCGCAAGGCTGTGACTGCTATCAGCGAGAGGGTGCAGCAGATGGGGTTACTGGGAAGCGGGACATTTTCCCTGGTTTTCCCCCTTCTGCGGCGTGCGCTCATTACCCCTACGATCGGCTCCGAGACGCTGGATAGTGCGATGGAAGTAGTCACCCTGCACACCCGCCAGTCTGGCATCCAGCCAGAGTCAGTCATCGCCGTCATGATGGGTGTAATGGCAAAGAACGCAAAGCTGCGCAAGGCCGCAAACGAGAGCGTGCTCAAGCTCAGCGCGATGCTCCAACCGGCGAATGTGGGCGAACTTTTAGATGGGGGCATCTCAGCCGTGCCTGCTGTGCGCATGGCGTGTCTCGACGGTCTTTCGCGCGTACAGGGTTTGCCCGGCGACGCGCCGCACGTCTATCTTCATTCCACTCTTTACCTGCTCGCCCACGATGCTGAGGAAAGCGTTCGCGCCAAAGCAAATGAAGTGCTCGAGAAATGCGCTTTCGATGTGAACGATCTGAATTGGGACCAACTGGTCGAATGCCTGATGCACGAGAACCAGGAGGTGCGCAAAGCCTGTGGTCTCGCCCTCGCGTCCGTGGTCAAAGCAGACCCAGCCGGGAACGCGTCGGATGTTGTAGGCAAGCTCAAAGCACTCTACACTGACAACAAGGGTTTCGAGGGTAATGTTTTGGCGCGAAGTGGCGTTGCCCTGGCGCTCGCTGCGGTGGCCGAGGTCATGACCAAGCGTGAGCTCATTGTGCTCTTTCCGTTCTTGGTGTCGGACAAGGAGCAAGGTCTATCAGACCCGGATGAGGACGTTCGCTCGCAAATGCAGCAAGCTGGTCTGAAAATGCTCGAAGTCCACGGTCAGGACTCTATGGAACTCCTGCACCCCATGTTGCAGAACCAGCTCAACAAGCCTGACACTGGAACATGGCAGAACGACCTGCTCAAGGAGGGCACTGTGATTTTGCTTGCCACCCTCGCAAAGTTCCTGCCGAAAGGCGATCCGAAAGTCAAGGAAGTGCTTGACCGCCTCTTCTATGCGCTCGGTACGCCCTCCGAGTCGGTGCAGCGCTCGGCTTCGACGGCCATGTCCCCGCTGGTTCCCATGCTGGACAATCCTGAGCAGGTCAAGGTCATGATCGCCGATATGATGCACATGCTGCTGGAAGGCGAGACCTATGGGGACCGACGTGGTGCCGCCTTTGGTCTCGCTGGGCTTGTCAAGGGATTGGGCATCTCGGCGCTCAAGGCGCACGATGTCATGCCTACCCTGCAGGCAGCTGCAGGGGACAAGAAGCAGGCGCACCGACGGCAGGGCGCTCTGTTCGGATTCGAGTGCCTCTCCGAACGTCTCGGCCGACTGTTTGAGCCGTACGTGATCCACATCCTGCCCATTCTCCTCACATCTTGCTCGGACGCTGACGATGGCGTGCGCGAGGCCGGCGAGGCCGCCTCCAAGTCGGTCATGGCTCAACTCAGTGGCCAGGGTGTCAAATTGGTGATGCCGGCGCTGCTGCAGGGCGTAGAAGACAGCGCCTGGAAGACGAAAAAAGCTGCCATCGACCTCCTCGGCAGCATGGCGTACTGTGCGCCGCGTCAGCTGGGCACGTGTCTGCCCACAATCGTCCCTGTGATGGCGGAGGCCGTCTCAGACTCCAAGGCTCAAGTTCGTGACGCGGCAAAGACTGCTCTCAACCAGGTCGGAAGCGTCATCAAGAATCCTGAGATTCTTGCCATTGCCAAAGTCATCATCAACTCGCTGTCTGACCCGGACTTGACGGCAAAGGCGCTCGAGGTGGTGATTGACACGACCTTCGTCAACGCCGTGGATGCTGCCTCCTTGGCACTTCTCGTGCCCGTCATTCAGCGTGGTCTCAAGCATAGGAGCACAGAGCTAAAAAAGAAGGCGGCCACCATTGTCGGCAACATGTGCAACCTTGTGGCGGATCCCAAGGACGTGTCGCCTTACCTCCAGGACCTCCTGCCGATCATTAAAAACTCGATCCTCGACCCTTCCCCTGAGATGCGTACAACCGCGGCGCAGGCGCTGGGCTCGCTGGTAAAAAGCATGGGCGACGAAGACTACGCGGAGCTTGAAAAGTATTTGCTCGTCACGATGAAATCGGATGCCAATCAAGTGGAGCGGGCGGGCGCAGCGCTGGGGTTCTCCGAAGTGCTAGCAAACTGCTCTGTCGAGCGGTTCGAAGCGATCATCGATGAGGTGTTGCTGCAATGCTCCCACAAGCTGCAGTATGTGCGCGAGGGCTACTTCGGTCTCCTCTCCAACTTGCCGGCGGCCATGGGTGAGAAGCTCGAGCCCTACATCCCCAAGCTGCTTCCGGTCATGCTTCAGGGCCTGTCAGACGAGACCGAGGATGTGCGCACCATTGCGCTCAAGGCCGGTCACGGTATGGTCGACAACTATGCTGATTCAGCCATGCCCATGATTTTGCCGGCGATCGAGTCGGGCTTGTTTGCCAGCGAGTGGCGTATTCGCAGCTCGTCCGTCCACCTCCTGGGGGATGTGCTCTCGAAGATCACTGGTCGCAATTGGAAAATTTACTCGCAGGGCCACGGCTCAGTGGATGATGTGGACGAGGGAATTGGCGACAGATTGTCTGAGAACAAGATCGCCGAAGTGCTAGGCGAGGAGCGACGCAACCGGCTCTTCGCCGCTGTCTACATGCTGCGATCTGACGTCAATCAGTCGGTGTGCATTGCTGCCTTCCAGGTCTGGAAAAGCGTTGTGCAATCGCAGTCGCGTACGCTCAAGGCCATCCTTCCCGTTCTCATGGACACGCTTATCCGCTGTCTGTCTGACCCGGTTGAAGAGAAGAAGTATGTGGCGGGCAAGGCGATGGGTGAGATGGTGAGCAAGCTCGGAGACCGAGTGCTGCCAGAGGTGATCCCCATCTTGCAGCTCGGCCTTGATTCGGAGAGCGAGTTGAAGAGGTCTGGTGTGTCGCTGGGTCTCTCAGAAGTGATCGACAACTGCCAGAAGCAGCAGCTCTACCTGCATATCGACCATGTGGTCGCTACCATTCGCAAAGGCTTGTGTGATGAGGCGAGCAGCGTGCGGGAATCCGCGGCCCTGGGCTTCGACTCGCTCTACAGGGCTATTGGCCAGAGGGCCATCGAAGACGTCGTGCCCACGCTGCTTCACAACCTCGACGAGTCGGGTGGTCACTCGCTCGAGGGCTTGCGTCAGCTGTTGAATGTGCGTGGGAAGATCGTGCTGCCGTACTTGATCCCTCAGCTCATCGAACCGCCCATGACCTCTGCGAATGCTACAGCTCTCGGTGCGCTGGCAGGCGTGGCCGGCGACTCGTTGTGCTCGCGCATCCCCACTATCCTGGGCGCACTCATGGACGGCATGGAGGACGGTGATGTCCCGGATGCCATTGCCACCTCTGCCGAAAAGGTAGTGATGGCGGTGCCTCCAGAGGGCTTCAAGATGATGTTGCTCGAGCTGCTTAGGCGCCTAGACGATACGTCTTCGCCCAAGACGCGCGAGTCGGCAGCGCGTCTCCTGTGCGCCTTCTGCAGCACCACCAAACATGACTTCGAGGAGTACAAGGCTCAGATGATTAGGCAGCTGTTGCACCTCTTTGGCCATAGCGAGGAGGCTGTGCTCGACTGGGCTCACAAGTGCTTGTTCGCGATTGTCAAGGGACTTGAAGAGGCGGATAAGAAAGAGGACGACAAGGCCCCGGCCGTCAGCTGCGGCCTCTACATTGAAAACGTCTTTGAGGAGGTCAGGCAACTGGCGGATTTTGCAGATGAAAATGGCGTAAAGGGGTTCAACCGTACCAAAGGTCTAGCTCCCGTCTTGCCCTTCTTCCTCCAGGCTCTCATGCATGGTGCGACGCCAGAAACCAGGGAGCAGGCGGCAACTGGCCTGGGAATCTTGGTGTCTGCCACCTCTGAAGCTGCGCTCAAGCCCATGGTGGTGCAGATGTCCGGACCTCTTATCCGCATCATTGGCGATCGATTCCCATGGCAGGTCAAGGCCGCCATTCTCAAAACCCTCACGCTCTTGCTGGCGCGAGGTGGGGTCATGATGAAGCCGTTCCTGCCGCAGCTCCAGACTACGTTCGTCAAGTCGCTCTCGGAGTCGAGTGCGGTATTGCGCAAGGGCGCCATTCGCGCGCTCGAACTCTTCGTGAAAATGACCACGCGCGTTGACCCGTTGATCAACGAGCTCCTCTCGGGCATCAAGACGGCAGAAACTGTCATCAAGATTTCCTTTATTGGAGCGCTGGAAATCGTGCTCGGCCGTGCGGGCAAGTTGGCCACCGCACCCGTGAAGGAATCAACTGCTGCCCTGCTCACAGAGCTTATGGGAGATGGCGAAGACGACGTGCGTTGCGCCGCTGCCGCCGCGTTCGGAGCGCAGTCTGGCAACGTCGATGACGAGGGGCTGCCCGATGTGATGCAAGGTCTGCTCGAGCACTCGGCCGAGTGGAGCAAGCGCCATGGCCAGACGCTCGCGCTCGCTGCCCTCATCAAGCACGCATCCAACGCAGAGCGCTGGTCAGCTGCGCCTGCCATCGCTGCTATATCCGCCAAAGTGCCAACGCTCATCAAGGACGACCGTGTGCCTGTACGTGCGGCCGCTGCCGCGGTCGCCGAGCACACGCTGCGCATCCTGATGGCCGCGGAGGTGGCTGGTAACGTTACCGCCTCTGATGAGCAAACAGCTCTTTGGAAGTCTCTTGTGACCCTCATCGCCGATACCTCACCTGACGTGCGGTTGGCTGCTCTTCTGAGCGTCAAGGCTGTCTGTCGCAATGCTTCGGGTGGCCGCGTCAGCAACGAAGTGGTGCAAGTCGTTGTCGTCCCAGCTTTCAACTGCCTGCGTGACAAAACTCCGGTCTCGTGCCTCTGCAGCCCTGTCCACTTGCCCTGTCCAGTTGCCCTGTCCACTTGCACGCTCGCATCCTGACCCTTTCTGCCCTGCGCCTACTGTTGCTTCTGGACGCGTTGTGACGAGCTTGGTTCATGCGGCAGACTCTTTTGCAAGCTTGCTACATCGCGATGCAGTAGTGACTAACAAAATGCGGGCGATTGCAGGATGTGTCCAACGCCGCACAGCGCGCTCTTTTGCACCTCCTTTGCCTCTTCAATGGTCTCGAGATTTTCGAGGAAGTTGCCCCCAACCTTCGCCAGGTGCTCTCCTCTTCCCGAGCACTTCAAAAAAGCTCCTGCATTCCCTCCACGTGTGTATCCTGTAAGCGCAGAGTTCTAAATGACTTGGAACTTGACATGTCCTGACCTCTTTGTTCAACTTGGGCATTGGCGCGCGTGCAGATCGACCGAGAACACGTTCTGGAATTCTGCAAGAGAGTCCTTGCAAAGGGCGCCGATGGTTGTGCCGTCAGCGATGACGAGGGTGGAGATCAATGAGGCCTAGATGCTCGAAACAAGTCACTTCCGGAAAGCTCAATATTTGATCTGTGAATCTTGATTCGTTTGTAATAAACCACGATCTCTTTTCACGAGTCTCATTCATTCTTGCGTGAGCGAACGCGCGAACTGTGCACCCCAATACTCGAGGACATGGTATCAGCGCGTTGACTAATCCGAATTACACTGGATGCCGTTCGGACCCAACAACAGAGACATTGGTGCCAGGCACCAATGTCCAAAAAAACTGCCCCCCCCCTCCCAAAGGCTCAAGGCTAGTGAGTGAGACTCAAATAGCTTCTCCCTCAGAATACTTTTACTTTCACGAGGGAGGGAGAGCGAGCGAGCGAGCGAGAGAGCAAGACAGAGCGAGAGTAAGAGCGAGAGCGAGAGCGAGAGCAAGAGCGAGAAGAGGAGGAGGAAAACATGATGCTAACAGCGATCTAAGGCATAAAACCGCGCTTTCTCAATTTTCTCAATGAATCCGCACAACTTGTCGCGTCGTTCTCGGCCTAAGCACTCTCCCCCACCACAGCCCCTGTCGCTTTTCCACGGGTTGAATGCATACTCGACCATGATTCTGTTGATATACCCCTTGACCTGTGTGTGCGAGCGCGCAGGAGCAGGCGAGACGTATGAAGAGAGGTGTCCAGATAGATGCATAAGCAGGATCCCTACATTAGCACTAACTCAAATTGCACACAAAAGAACACACAAGCAGGGGCTGAGGGGAGGGGCGGGTTGGTGAGCAACCTGTTCCACTCCAAATCTCTTCAGGATATCGCAAATTGAGTCATGGCTCTGTACAGATAGGGAGGGATAGAGGGAAGGAGGGAGGTCCAGCAAGAGACAAGCAATGGAATCGGCAAGGCGGCACACAAGTCAGTAATTATACAAACGCACTGCTCTTTCACACCTCGCTCGAACTAGCATATGTCCCTACAACCTCAGTAAACCCTGACTAAGCCCATGACTCAACACGCTACTCGTTACACCCAGCGCTGGATAATGTGTACCGGTACCCGACCTGAATCCCCACCCAACCATGTACCCTACGCCTAGCATCCACACTCTCGCTCAGCCCTACAACGTAGTGACCTGTAGCAAGCATTGCAGAAAGGAAATGAGAGGACAGTCGCTTCCTCCACGCAACAAAAAATCAATTGACTGTCTTGTCGCGACATTCCACAGAGCCTGTTTCCGTGCACGTTAGGGCATATCAGCACACACACACACACACACACACACACACACACA
>Ga0115006_10000810_pt1 | contig 18049 bp, 15 predicted proteins | sample ArcOceMetagenome_3_FD_88943 | JGI IMG/M metagenome (GOLD analysis project Ga0115006, IMG submission 88943) | Marine eukaryotic phytoplankton communities from Arctic Ocean - Arctic Ocean- Svalbard ARC20M Metagenome | ecosystem: Environmental > Aquatic > Marine > Oceanic | place: Arctic Ocean...
CCCGCGGGAGGGAGTTTGTCCATCCCTCTCTCCCCCCCTCACGCCCTTTCCCGCTCTCTACCGTCTTCGTGGAAGTTCGTACCCAACGTGTAATGCGATGCTTCAGAAACCACTAGGGACCTTCCATCTACACCATCACCTCACCCTCACTCCGCTAAACTGGAGTCTTGGACTGGCGTTCCCTTTTTGGCACGCGCACTAGGCCCAGTTGTGATACGCGAAGGCCTCCCGCTATCCGGTCGTCGGGGCTTCACATCTGTGTTGCCCAAGGCTGCGCCAACTTCCCCCAGGGCCGCCCCAGAGTGGACTCTTTCGTCATCGCCTCTTCCCACGGGTGTCCCAGCCGTGTCCTTTGCGGGGACAGCCGATGTGAGAAGCGGCAACACCTGTTTTCAACGCCGCACATTGTGAGTTGCGAAATCGTCAAGCCATCCACCCACGCAAGGGAAGGGGAATCAGCAGATCACCTGTTCGATGGCAGACTCCTTTGCGTCTAGGCGGGAGCCGGCTGCGTCTCCCCCGGCTCGCTGGAAGGCCTCATTGCCGTCTTTCGGGTCGCCCCCGCTCAGAGTTCGGCTGAAGGAGCCAATCCTACTAAAAGCCGAAGAGGCGAGCAGCGCGGCCGCGCTGGCACTGGAAGAGACGCGTGAAAATGTCGCAGAATTGACACGCGAGAAGGCACCAGACGGAGCACGAGAGAGGCTGGCTGATTGTTCGCTTGCTGTAGATTGGACCCGTGAAATCGCCTTTTTCAGCTTCTTTTCTGCCATGAAAAGGGCCAGCTTCTCTCTTGTATTCAACTCCTCGCCTGCTTCTTGCTTCTTTTCCGCCGCAATCAAATCGGCGCTGCGGTGCTTTTTAAACGCTGCCATTATCTTTTTCAACTTCTTTTGATCTTCCTCGCTCATTTCCGGCTCGTCGCCCTCTCCTTGCTTCTCTCTCGTGTTCTTCTGGCTTTCAGGGTTCTCAGTCTCTGGTTGATCCTGCATTGTGACTGCACTCCGTAGTTTGCTCCATCCCCCCGCACTCGCCGAGGGACCTGTCTTCAGCACGTCCTTCTTTGTCTCGCCCTCAGCTGCCATGGGTTGTGCTGCTGCAGCTCCTCCTGTATTTCCTTCCGCTTGCTGACCATGCTCCTCTGTCTTCTTCTCGGCCCTCCATTTACGGCTCGATCTACGTCTTAAAGCTGAGGCCTTAAAAGCATCTGACTCTTGCGATGGCGCATCCTCCGCCTGATCCGTCGAAGCGCTCGTGAGACCTCTCTTCGCCAGACTCTTCCGGAGTACAAGCTGCTCTCCGGGATCCAGTTCAGCACTCAAAGCCTCGAAATCCGCTCCATCGCCAATCTGGGATTTCTTCTTGAATCTTTCCATCGGGTCTGCTGGCACTTTGCCCTTGCTGCTGGAACGTGAACCACCTGTAACAGGAGGGCTGCCACTTGAAGTAGGGGACCTCCTGCTGGCACCTGTACCAGGGGAGTCCCCACTCGTGTTGCCATCGTCGTCAACAAGATCTTGAGCAACGCGAATCGTCTGTGACGCCTTTGCGCCTATTCCAATTGCTGCAGAGGCTTTCGACGCCGCTGACGAGATCTTTCCAAAAGAGGTACTGAATGACGCCATGCGCTGGAGTGAGTTGGATGGCGCCCGCTTGAATACGCCTGGGGTCTGTTGATTGTGGCGATTGAGGGGCGAGATGGCGACGTTATCATCGACTACGTTCGCAGCTTGCATCCCCGCATCCATCGCCGAAGATGACAATCCCATAGTGGGCATCAACTTGTAGCGAACGTTCATTGAAAGCCTTTTCAGCGCACGTACTCCAACCGTGGTCTGCTTGGCCATCATTACGTTAGCCTGGCTACCGGCGCGTGACAGTGCGCTGGCTATCGGAGATAGGGATTTTGAGTCTTGTCCCTCCTCCTCCTCGTCCCCCTCGTCTTCCTCCAAGTCCTCCCACTTGGGACCTTCAAAACGAACTGCAGAACCAACAGATAGCATCGGTGCCGATGATTCCAGTGCGGGAGAATTGGAACGTCGCTCAAAGGAGCAGTCCACGCCATCCTGCAGCGTAGCTGCATCCATGTCGCGGACACACACAATGGGTATCTGGCGGTCAGAGGGCCAAGCAGCTGACAGACCAAAAGGGTCATCAGGCGCAAGGAGCTCATAGCCCCTCCCCGTATTTACAATAATAACCCCTACAGCACCGGCTGAAACGCATTTGTCTACCTTTTCAGCGAGGGATCCCAGTTTCTCTTGCAAATTTGGCGCCTCGCGTTTCACTACTGCTATGCACCCATTGATTTTCTCAGCATTCGTCAGTGGCATATTGGCTTGAATTGGCTGAGCCCAGCATATAGAAGCGCGCAACCATTTGAAACCGCCAAACGTCGCTTTGGCACACTCGATATCGGTGTCTCCTATTTCCAGCCATGCACGGCCTGGCAATGCATCTCTCTCAGCAGCAGTTTTCGGACGGCGCGACTCTTCCGTTCGTGGTCGGGCCGGTGAGAGCTCTTCTCCGATGCGATTGAGTGCCCCCGTTCTTGCGTCATGCAGTGGCGTGACATCACCTGCATGAACATAAGGCGCGTTCGCGATTTCTGACTCTGCAGTCAATGGACGATCATCAATTACACCTGATTCGTCGTGCTGCTCGGCTGTTCCTACACCTTCTTTCTCTGCATCCTCCTCGTCCTCTTCCTCAGACTCGGTCTCGTGCCCGAAAGGCCTCAGTCCGAAACCGTCAGCCAACTCATTTTCACAAATAGCTCCAGATGCCGCGTACCGGCGTTTCCTAGGTTCCCATTCCCACCCTTTCTCGAGTGGCATCTCATTCACACTCATGGATTGACGTAGACGCTTTTGTACAACGGTCATCATCATGGCGACTTCGAGCTTTTGCTCCTCCAGCTGCCCGTCTCGCAACAAGTGGAGCACTGTGAAGACGGCGGAAACAAGCATTAGCGGGTTCAAACCCTTTGCTGGAGATGCAGTATCAAGTCGTGTTTCGCAACATAACATCGATCTGCAGAAAGTACTGAGGCTTATGGGTCCGCAACGTGCAACAAGACACGCACTTAATACAAACAATCACCATGGCAATCAATCTCATCATCCTCAAGGATGAAAGAGCTCGCCTGCGAGCATTTTGTAGCAAGCACACTCGCTTGCTAGATTATTTGATGTTTCAACTCAAATGCTCACCTTGATTGGCCTTGAGGCGCTCTTCTTCTCGGTGTATTACCTTCTGTTTCTGCTTGAGGTGCTTGAGCTGTTCTTCCAGCGTCTGATCGCCAAAAAGGTTTCGATAAATACCTGTCATTTGATTGGGGTGCGGCACGTGTGCAGGTTTCCGGGACCAATGGGGGGCCACTTCCATTTCAATTTCGTCGGGCGAGGAGTAGCCCATGTCGTCCTCGGATTCTGCTAGCGTGCTAAGGCTACTGCTGCTGCCTGAGCTACTTTCGCTTTCACTCTCTTCTTTCTTGGGCTGGCGACCAAAATTAAACAAAGATCGAATACCCCCGGCGGGGTTCTGCTCCTCTTGCATTTCCTTGACTCTGAGTTCCTTCTGCATGCCTTTTGGGGCCCATGGCCTCAGGCGAATCCGAATGCCAAAGCCACCGGTTAAACGTTTCCCATCGAGGTCGGTGAACGGGTACCACTTTTGCGACTCCTGGACTTTGAAGCGTCCGTGCTTATGAACGCGGCCCTTTTGTTTCATTGCCGCTCTCCTCTGCGCTCCGCGCCCAGGTGTTGAATTTATGGCAGACGGCAGTCCCCCTGTGGGGATCCCCCCAGTTAGTACTCCAGAACGCAGTGGCGACTCACCCCCAGGCGATGGCGTTCGCTTTGATCCACTTTGGGCTTGAGAAACTTGAGAATCGGCTTTTTTCGGAGATGGCGCCCCTGGTTGTCCAAGATACCTGGCCCTCCCACTGACAGACGAGGTGTCATTGCTGCTACTGAGATCTGATGTGCTTTCACTGCCTTCAAAGCCCGCGATCAGGTTCGACGTCTTGATCGTTGCCATTCCCAGCAAGGGTCCAGGGCCTTGACCGCGCCCGTCCCAGTGGTGGCATTTTACAAACACATCGGTCGTGATGTCAGGCACCTTAAAGACAAAATTTTCGTTCCAAGACGGCGTAGCGGTGCGGCGTACGGTAGATACCGATCGTGACATATCTCCGTATGTCAGCACCAAGTACGGGAAAAAGCCTTCTGGAGGTGGCTTTCCAGGCACTTTGCCTTCTTTGACTTGCACCTGGAGGAATTTTCCACGTTTGCGACAAAAATACGGTCAAGATCGTGAATGCGCACCAGAAGCTGAATGAGGAGGCGCACCGCGTTAGGAAGCTACGACCGCAAGCAGGAAAAGGACACCACAGCACCTGGAGTATCAAAGGGTGTTTTCTCAAAGCCTGGCTGTCGCTGGAAAACATGGACTTTAAAGATGATCCTACAGATGATCCGCTGTACGACGTCGTCGAGTGACTGCTTTCGCTGTCCACGTCGCTTCCGGCCAAGCACTCCCTCACCATTGTGTTGAACTCTCTAAACTCGACTGCTTTGTCGCCACTTGTGTCGAATTCATCGAACAGTATCGTCATCTCTTCGCTTGACAATTGCACCCCCATTGCAGACAGGGCTTCTCCGAATGCTGGCCTGTACACACAACGCACCGTGTGAGATAAAAGAAGTGGCCTCAAGCACGACGTGCTTTGCGCTCAAACACTGGTGCGAACAAACGTCGGGCTAGGTCAGCTGACGGGCGAGCGACCTGTCCAAGTTGCCACCAATCTCAGGAACAGCCGAATCAAACGCCTTCCTGATCGCAGCATCAAGCGCTGCTCCTTGCAGCCCAGCGAAGCACGTCTGCAGCGCTCTGTCCGCTCCTTCCAGGATCCTGTCCAAAACACCATCAGCTCTCGAGGAGCGGCCGCTTTCGGAGGAGCTGCCGCCTTCTGAGGAGCTGCCGCTGCCCGAGCGGCCGCCCGGCCGCACCCCAGAGCCTCTAGCGCGTTGCCTTGTCGTGAGCGGCTGTGTTTTCAGGATTGACCTTGCCGGCCGTTGCGGCTTGTCCGGCGACGTGCCGGCCCCAGCGGATAAAGGCGAGTCCGCCAACTGGCGACCGGTTCCTGCTGATCGGTTGCCCTGAACAGTAAGTCGCTCCGCGCGCAACAAAATGCACCGCACGGCATCCTCAACCGCACCTGAAGAGGGAGCCGCCGCTCCCGGCTGCGCGGCCGCCCGTCGCCCACTCTCCTGCAGCGCCTGCGGGGACACGGCACCCGTCGCCGCCCCTCCGTGGCCCTTTTGCGGATCCACCGCAGCCAGCGGCATTCCTGCCGCATCGTCCGCGCCGCCGTCGGCGTTCGCGGCTCGTGGTTTGGCGACTGGGGTGCATGCCGCGAAGGCGCGGCGCGGCGTGCGTACACCCGTGAGAACGGGCCCGCGTCGCTGCGGCTGCGTGCGCAGGGTCGGCGTGGAAGCACGTGCGTGCGCGAGAAAGGCTACAGCGAGGAAGCGTGCGGACGGGATGGTGCACCTTTGCCCCCCATGTTCGTTGCGCGCGGCACTCAATCTCGACTCGCTCCTACCCGCCCCCCATGGCTGTTACTGTGGCAAAAAGAGCCCGCCACCGACTGGGCCAGTTCGTGGGGTCCCTAGGTCCGTGAGCGCAGTGCTACTCACGCACCACTCGAAGACAAGGTTGAGTTGAGACTCGTCCGCGGAGCGGCGCCGGACTGCCGACCGCACCGGCAGGCGCTGCCTCCGTGCGGGCGGGCCGCCCGTGGGATGGCTGCGCGGCATCCCCAGGCACCGCAGCTGCTGGGCATCACGCATGTGCTGCTGCTGCTGCTGCTGCTGGGGGCGGCGGTCGACCGGGTCACCGCGGACTGTGGCAATGGATTCTTGAGCAGTCCCGAGGGCTGCGACGACGGCAACACGGTGTCGGGGGACGGCTGCAGCAGTGCCTGCACGATTGAGTGTGGATTCTCCTGCAGCGAGTGGAACAATGGCGGTAGGTCCTCGTGCTCATCAAGCTGCGGCGACGGCATGAAGACAGCAGCCGAGGAGTGCGACGACGGCAACACAGCGGCGGGCGATGGCTGTGAGAATTGCACGATTTCGCCCCGCTTTACGTGCCTGTCCGCGGGCTGCGGCGGAAGATCAAACTGCTCCCTGGCGGGCGGACTGTCGCTCACGGTTGCGCCCGGCAGCATGGGGCCCGGAGGTCAGTACGAGGCGGGGCAGCAGCTGCGGCCGATGGTCCAGACGGCGGTGGGGGTAAACGTGACGGTGCGCCTGCGCTGCGTTTTTGAAACGGTGCAGTGCTTGCAGACTTGGTTGGTGGGCGTGCGAACGGTTCCGGCTGTGAACACCGCGCGCAACGGCAGCGTTGCCGAGTTCAACCTGCATATCACTCGCGCGGGCGTGGCCTACGTCCTCGTCTTTTCCGCCGGCTCAGGAAGCACGGCACTTCAGGCCGTGTCCCATGTTTTCACGGTGCACGGCGCTGCCCCCGTCAAGTTGGAAATCGTGCGGTCCCCAGAACCGAGAGCCCTGGTTCATGCAGCCATCCCTGGCAACCCTCGAATCGCAGCGCAAGATCGGTTCGGTAACTCCGTGGTGGGTGTGAGAATCAAGGCTCGAGCACTACTCGTCGACTCGCCGTACCTGTCGTATTTGAATTACGGCGTGTACGATTTCTACGGGTTCGTCGACGGTGAAACCTCGAAAGAGACTGAAATCGGCGGCACTGCAACATTCGGCAACATCGTTTTGACGCAGCCTGGCAATTATTCGATCGAATGGGTTGTCGAGGACGCCGAAAACGTGCGCACGCCACCACAGCGCATAATGGCAACGACCGCGCTATCCAAAGTAATTCGATTCCTGATTAACGAGGACTGGACTGCCGGCTGGCTCGCTTCGCGTTCACATTTCTTGCGCATCGCCCTGGGCAAAATCTGCGACATCAGCCCGCTCTATTTCAGAATGATTTCAGCCACGCCTGCTGAAGACTTGCCTGGGTATTTGATCGCCACTGTAGGAACTGCAATTCCCGCGAGCCTGCGAAGAGCGGGCGCGAGTTTAGGAGAGTTAGAAATGCAAGGTGACAAGACACGCTCAAATGCTGAAGCGGAGCAGCAACTCGAATGGCAGACAGTGCGGCAGCACAGTGAGGGCATACACGGAGACGTCGGATCAAGACGGAAACCAGTCCGGTATCCTGAACTTGTTGGTTACATTACAGCGGACATGAATCCGCCAGACGGGGAAAAAAGCATGTTGGTTACCGCGGGGGTACGAGGCGTGCTATTCGACGATGGAGAGGGCCTGGGAATGAAGTTTGAAGTGTCGGATGGGAAAGATGATGTCTCTGTGGGACCAGATGTGCTCAGCGTGGACACTGCGATGGTCAGCCTGGTCATGTCTGCCACTACGGGAGCCTGTGCTTTCCTGGGTGCTGTTTTCAGTTTGGCAATGTCGATCGAGGTTGCATATGTAGAGACTGTAGCATTGAGTTCAGATTTCTTTTTCGTGCGGCAGCTCAAAGTAGCTTCGATGTTGATGATTGAGCAGCTTCAATTTTTGGGCGTAATCAAGAGAATCGGCAACGGTCTCGAGACGAGGTATTTGGCAGAGCTTGCTCTATTTTCTGACGGCTTCGACTGGGCAAACCTCAAGGGATTCAAAATGCTTCCTCGCATCCTGGGCAATCTTACTCGCACAGATTCTGAACTTACTGCCGAGGAGATGGCGCGCAAAATTCAGTGCGATGAAGCCACCAACGAGTGGCTTGTTACCTTCCTGTCGTGCGTCCTCCTTTTGGGTATCTGTGTCATCTGCCGTGTAGCGTTGCTCACGTTGGTCATGAGATTTCACAAACGATGCAAAGAAGCCAACGTGGTTCCTTTCATGCTTCGGCGATCAGCTTGGTCGGGGCCACTGCTTCTGATGTTACCGTACGCATTTTTTGGGGTGTGCGCGCGGGCCATAAGTCTGGGATGCCTGGGGCCTACCCTCCTATCATGCTTTATCGGATTTTTCCCAATGATCCTGCTCTTTGGCACGGCATTGTATCGCATCCGGAGTACACGCGCCTACACGCACTTGCATGCGCGCGTCGTCTTGCGCCAACCGCCGGAGGACGTGCCCCGCCTGACGCTTCAGTGGTTCCTGTGGACTATCAATGAGAAATTTGAGGCGCGCTACCCAGGCGCTGTGGTTACCGAGAGCCAAGGGGCGGTCTTTGATCACTACGGGTGGTTCTTTGAGGACTATTGCTATCGTGGATACCACTGGGGCACGGTGGGCTTGCTGAAGAAACTGGTCCTGATATTTGTGTTGAATATCCAGGCAGAAAACATCAACATTACGTGCGTCATGTTCCTGCTTGGCGTTGACGCACTGCTATTCATTCTTGTGCGCCCATACTTCAGGTGCGATGCACAGGGTTCAGAAATGTCTCGCTTCCCCCCCTGCTGCAATAATCAGCGTGTCGCTAGTCGTTGAAGCTCTGACCTCTCAATATCATACAGCAATGTATTCAATCGATTGGGCATCGCTTTAGCAGTGCTCAATTTTGCGATAGGCGGCCTCGTCGCCCTTGCTCGCATGCGAGTCGCTGGTCGATTCGGCGCCAATGCTGCTCCTCTGCCAGCCTTCTATGGAGCATGTGCGTAATTTACCTTTGTTGAACTGTTGTGCTCGTGCGAATTTGAAATGTGCTGTCCATGCAATGATGATATTGCTACATTTGGAGCACTTACCTTGACATGAATTCAAATGTTACCGTCACACGTTCTTCAGTGTCGCTGGCTGTGCTCTCCTGGATTTTCTTGATGTTGACGCTAGCCTACGTATGCTACCGCAGCTTTCTTGCCTTCCGGTAATACACTTTTAGCTGCTTCTGCGGCAATAGCGGCAGCAACGGCTGCTGCTATTGCTGCTATGTCGGCAGTGTGTGACAAGGGGAATACTCATCACCCGATGATTTTTACATGCCCCCATTACAACCATGTGACTTACAACCATGTCCCATGCCCACAATCTTTGCGCGAAATAGGTATCAGGCGTGGGACGACTTCCAGCACGCCAGGAACGTTGAGGAGCTTCAGGACCTGGGTCCTGGACATATTGACAACGTTCGGAAGGTACTTCTCGGCACAGTGTTGTGTGCATGCACGATTCATTGAATGCTGCAGCGCAGGCCTGCTTTATCTTGAAGGCAATGATAGACTTACGTTGCGGTCACGGTTACAGTGGGAAAAGACCGTTTCAGCAGAAGAGAACGCGGGCAAATATGAGGAGAGGGCACACGGAAAAGTGTCGGGGGAGTTGCAAGTCACGCAGGTGCAACAGGCTGATGGCGCCCTGAATCAACTTTCGCAAATAGGCCTCAATAACAGAAGCTCAGACGAATATGATGCAACAGGCACACGCGAGGCGCACGATCCGCGCGACTCAAAAACCCTGACAGAGGATCTCATGCGTCAGCTAGAGAAATTAGGGCACCACCGTGGCGCGTTGATGCTGTCTACGTCTCCAGGTATGCCAGAATCTTGCTCCCTCGTTCCCGCTTTTCAACCATTCCAATCCTATTCTGTGCGTTTGTCTGCAGTCACAAGTGCGCGTGTGGAGGGCTGCGAGAGCATGCACCCACACGTTCGCACAGATGTATTTGACTGGTAAGATCGCACAGTCGATCCACTGGTGGGGCGTTTGAGCGCAGGCAGCACGATTTCGTTGCCGATGCGGGTGGCATCGGCACACAAATACGCACAAGGATTTCCACCTCGAGAGTCTCCGCAACCTCACACTGCGCAAACATCAGGCACTCTCGTCTTTGCAGGTGCTTTGTTGTACAGGGTGCGTAGCGGAGTTGGGAGGAAAGAGCAGGGTTTGGAAAGAGGAGGACTGTGATAGGAGGAAGAGAGCGGATCCCAAACTCCTGTTGGTGCGCGTGGCGGTACAAAGTGGGTGCCTCATGCAATGCATTGACAGGAAACATGTCTCCTACAGGAGCGCCACAGCAGCCAGTAGATCTCTCCGCTGGGGTTCTCAGGCTCACCGAGTGCTGAAACAATGGGAATCGAGGAGGACCACATGGGGGTGTGTGAGTCTTTAAAAATACTGGCCCCCGTAGATTCCTGCGAGTCTTCCAGAATATGGCGGTCGTAGCAGGGATGTCAAGCCCCTCGCCCGAGTCTTTGGGAGCCCGGCACGCTCTTGGGGGGGTCACCCCCCCCCCGCGCGCCCGAGTCTTTAAGAGTCCGGTGGGGTCAAACCCCCCCCCAAGAGCGCGCCGAGACTCTCAAAGACTCGGGGGCGGGTTTGACACTGCCGCCACACCCGCCACGTTTTCAAAGACTCCGGCAATCTGTGGGGGAGCATATTTTCGAAGACTCACAACCCGGGGTCAAAAGACTCGGCACTGCCGCCACGACCGCAACGTTTTCAAAGACTCCACTCTGTGGGGGAGCATATTTTTAAAGACGCACTGTTGCCAAAAAAAGCCGCACGCGAAACTGCCCGAGTACAGTCCACTCGCAACCTCTCTGAGCATCTCCATGCCCTTCCCATTTTCCCGTAGTCCCCGTAGATGCAGCACCCTGACCCGCAATCAGTGGGCCGGGAAGCGACCCACGCTGCAGTGAAGTCACTTCAACGTTTGGACGCCAAGTTGTGTTGCTGCTGCTGCTGCTGCTGCAAGAGCTGCTGCTGCTGCTGCAAGAGCTGCTGCTGCATCATGAGTTGCTGCTGCTGCTGCAGGACCCCGGGACGCAAACCACCCGGCATCACACCCACTGGAGGTAGGGGTACTCCGGCGCTGCTGCTGGTCGCCTTGGTCGCCGTATCCCACTTACTTTTCTTCTTTACCGGGCCGTCGGAGGCCGCCGATGGCACCGTTTGCGCAGCTGGCTGCGTTGCGCTCACAGCCATCCCGTGCGCCTTTGCCAGGGCAGCCGCGGCAGCTGCTGCACTAACAGCGGATGGCGCGGCGACATGTGGGGCCGACCCGCGCGAGGGGTACTCTGGTTGCTGGACACCGCCTGAATCAAAGCTGATCGAAGTGCGCGTAGCGCGGGCCAGCGCATCCCGCCGCTCGGCCTGGCGCAGCAGCGAATCAAAATACATGTCGCTGTCGTAGACGGGGCTGAACAAGTCCGGTGCGTAGTTGGTGCCGGACTCTATGATCTTAAACTCCTTCACCAGCCGCTCCAGGATGCCCGGGTTGTGAAACTCTTTCTTGTCCCGCAGCTGCTCGTTGACATTCGTGCCCTTCTTGCGCTCTGCCAGCAGCTTCGCCACGCCCTCCATGACAGACTCGATCACGGGACCGGGAGGCGCCGGGGGGAGCTCGGGCCCGCCCCCCGCCGACGCGGGCGGCTGGCGCGCCGGCGCACTGTCCTCTGGCACCTCCCCATGCTGGGACGCCGGCGACGATGCGTCCGACGGCCCCCCCACGTCCGAGGCGGCTGCGGACAGCCCCGAGCGCAGGCGCTCGAGCTGGAGCACGCTGAGGCCCGCCCCGGCAGCGGCATCCGCCAGCGCGCCCGGCTCGGCGCCCGGCTTCGCGTCGCCCGCGGCGGCGTCGCCGTCCTGTCCCGCGGCGGGCGGCGACGCCTGCTCCTCGCTGCCCTCGTCCTCCTCGTCGTACTCGCCCAGCAGGTCCATCCCGTCCCGCGGCCCTCCCTCAGTCCCTCTCTGAGGCCCGCCCGCTCTTTTTTTGTTTTTCTTCCACGAACCTCGAGAGGCTGGTGAGGGGTCATTGAGTTCTGCATTGAGCGGATGGTCCCCGCGCGGGCGGGCTCATGCCTGCTCGTGCTGGCGGTACTGACCGTGCTCGCGGCGCTGCCACGGCCGCGGCGCGGCGCGGCCGTGGAGGACCTGGCGCCGCCGCCGCTGCCCGCGGGGGCGGGCGCGGACGTGGAGGGCAACTTCGATGCGCGCGGCGGCTACTTCCCGACGGGGGCGGACAACTGGGAGCAGCGCGGCGCGCTTGTGCGGCGCGCCGCCGACGCCGACGTGTTCCCCCCGGGATTTGCCGACGCCAATGAGCCCGACGTGGCCAAGTTGCTGAAGCCCGGCGCACGGGCTGCGGGCAGGCGCGGGCGGCGGCTGGGTGCGAGGGCGCAGCAGCTGTCGCACGTCGCGGGGGGCGAGATCGTGGGCGATCCTGCCAAGGTGGACGAGCCAGGACAGGGGGAGCTGATATGGTCGTCCGACGGGACGCCGGTGCAGCCGACGCCCTGGGATCTGCAGTGGGACGGGGGCGCGCCGGCATGGGCCGCGCCCAAGAGCGGGGGCGCGGGCGCGGGCGGGGAGGCGGATGGCGCGACCGAGAGGGCGGGCGCGGGTAGCACCGAGGCGGAAGGGGGCGACATGGACCGGGCGCAGTCGCAGGAGGAGCGAGAGGCCGAGGCGTTCGGCGCGTTGCCGGCGGATGAGTCCAGCCTGACGTTTGACGAGGACTTCGAGCTCGCGAAGAAAGCGGCTGCGGCCGCTGAGGACAGGTACTTGGCGCTGAGCACGCAGCTCAGGAAGAAGCGTGTCCACCGGAGGTCGAATGGCACGCCCCAGTCGAAGCACATGTGGCAGTATTGGGCCACAAAAGACGACGACCTAAAGGCTCGCACGGCCGGAAAGGTCCTGAAAAAAGCGTGGGAATTACAGCGGAAGTACTTGAGCAAGATGAAGAACATGTGCCCGATGTGCTCAGCTATGCCGGGCCCGAAGGAGCTGTCGAAAATGTTCTGCAGAACATGCGAGCAGTTTCCCGAGAGCTGGGGCGACAAGCTCATCTTCGGCAAGCCTGGTGCGCGCGGCGAGCCGTTTTCGGGCTCACCGCCAAACTATCTCAACGACGACGCGCGCCCGCTTCACCACACGCCCCAGGACAAAGGCACCTGGTGGGGTGACAACGACGCGTGGTACGATGGCTGGGAGCAGCATCGCACGGACCTGTGGCCGCCGTACAAGCCGCGTTACACGGACGAATTCGGCGACGGGAAAATGCTCAATGGTGGCGGGTGGAAGGCCATGGCGGACGATCTGAACCGTGGTGGCAACGACTATCCAGAGTATAAGCGCACAGGCATGGCGCCAGAGTACTGGGAGAGGCCGGGAGACGAGCATGACCTCGACAATGTGGGCAAGGTGTCCCACGCCGACGCGTCGGCGGAGGGTGAGCAGTTTTTAGATGCCGGGGACGGTGGTGAAATCACCGGCGGCACGTCGTTCAAGGATGACTGGGAGAAGATTCGCGCTGTTGACAAGCTGCCGCCCTGGTGCGACCGCATCCTCGGCTGCCCGCCTCCGTACAATGACATTGGAGAGCAAGATGCCGGGCGAAGCTCCACGGATAAGACCACATGGTCGTGGCCGTACAACGAAAACGGCAAGAAGATTCAGCTCGGAGACCATGGAAGAGCATTGCTCAAAGAGCACCACCTGCGGCCTCACAATGAGCGCGCATCCGCCGCCGGGGCTCGCGCAAACGCTCTTCAGCGCGCAAACTCTCTTGAGCAGAGGCAGGCGGCGCTGCTAGAAGCGCACGCTGACGAGGCTGAGAGTCAGGACGCTGCGCCGCTGCTCGAATCTGCGGGCGCGGCCCATGACGAGGCGGAGTCTGCCGATGTCCAGACTGCGGAAAGAGAGGCATCGGGTGGCGCTGCTGCTCTTGTCACTGAGCCCCTGGGCAGCATTTCGAAAATGCAAGGGGCTGCTGGGTCTGCTGACGCGCGCGGCGCAGGAGTCAAGGCGGCATCCGTCGTCCCACTCTTCCCTCCCTGGGACGCAGAGGACAGCGACACTGCGGGTCAGCAAGACGGCGAGGAGAGTGGAGAAGATGACACAAACTACCCGGGATTCCGCGAGTGGGAGTGGACGGGCAAGGGCGACGTCCCGGATGCCTCAGCGGACAAGGACGCGGACGCCGAGGAGGAGGATGCCGATGAGCGAGACCGAGAAAGCGCGCGCGACCGCGCAAATCTCGGGCGGGGGCATGCGATGCGGACGGGGTGGAAGGCGCCGGTGCAGGGTGCGGACAAGATTGCCGACTTCAAGGTGAACAAGTCTCCGCGAACGCAGGTGCTCTCAGAGAAGACTCTGTCGAAAGAGTTGGATTATTATTTGGGCTCCGTGTTCCCTGGCACATTTTCCACGCGGGACTAGGACTGCGCCGGCCTGCGCCTCCGTCTTTTTTTTCTTTTTAGCCTAGCAGAGTTAAAGGGGTGGGCTCTCGTGTTCATTAAAAAGTATTGTTTGCAAACCTATCTCGCTCTCGTCCCGGACGGCACTGTACCGGTGAATGTCTGAATGAAAATCCTATTTTCCGGGCGGCTTGGGTACCGGCAAGACAGTACCGAGACTCGCCGCTGGGGGTGCACTAGCTGACAGCAGCGAGACACACAACAGGGACAACAAATCACATGATTTTTTTTACAATTGGTCACATCAAAACCTATTCCTGTTGATCCCTCACTCACCAAAATCTATTCCTGCTGATCCCTCTCCTCAGCGCAAAAACGCCTTCCTCAACGCGGAATTCAAATACGCATCACTGTGCATCCATCCGCCCCCCGCAGGTCTACCCATACTCGTGACAATACTTCGCCGCTCTGTGCACATACATACTGCCATCACATTCCCCGCAGTCATTCAAGAGCACCTAAGCTCTGGCCATCCTAGGGCTCAGTCATTACTCGGTCCAACCTAGCACTCTGGCCATCCTAGGACTCTGGCCATCCGAGGGTCCAAGTCAGTCAACCTAGTCATTCTAGTCATCCTAGGACTGAGGACTCTGGCCAACCTAGGGCTCTGTCCATCCTAGGACTATGGCCATCCAAGGTCCTAAAATAGTCTGGCCATCCGAGGTCCTAAAATAGTCTGGCCATCCGAGGTCCTAAAATAGTCATCCAAATCATCCTAGGTCCTAGTCATCCCGGCCCCTGCCGCGCTCGTCATCGCGACGCGGCGAGTCACGGTCGCGCGAGCGCTCGCGGCGAGGCGGCGGGGAATCACGCCTGCGCGGTGGTGAGCGAGAGTCGCGTCTGCGCGGCGAGCGCGAGTAGCTGTGCACACACACACACACACACACACACACACGCGCGCGCGCACACACACACACATTAGCAAATGCATGTGCATGCGCACACGCACGCAGCCAGGCAGCCAGCAGGTTTGTGTGTGTGTGATGATGATGCATCAGTACTCCTCGTCTGCCGGCTGCATGATGCGACTCTCACGTGCAGGTTGCGGTGCTGAAATACTGCACGTACATACACCTCAAGCGCAATCCCTTGGCAACGCATGTGGACACACAGCAGCACCCGGGGGTCGAGGAGGAGAGATGTGTGTGTGGAGTTTGGGAGCAAGGACGGGCATGTTCACCGGCGCGGAGGAGGGGCGCCATCACGGTGGCGCATCTCGCCAGGGGACTTGCGCTTCTGCTGGGCAAAGACGACCTCGATGACACGGCCTTGGAATTCACGGCGATCCATGCCGTCCTTGGCGTCGTGCGCCTCGTCGATGTCCGTGAACTCGACGAAGGCGAATGGCTTTGCGCGGCCGCGGCCGGGAGGAGGGGGGGGGGAAGGGGAGGAGTAGCAAGTGCGGGATCGAGAGAGAGGAAGAGACGCAGTCAGTGTGGGAATCAAGATGGGCTTGGCGTCAGTTGTTGTACCGATCTCGCACACGCGCCCACTCAAATGCCCCACCGTGGCTGGCACGAGCCACGTCCCCAAAAAAGTGCACAGAGTGAGTGTGGAGTGTGGAGGCACACGCTGCAATAGTCCGCATTGTCACCGAGATCTGAGTTCTGTCTGTCTTGCTTGTGAGTGCAGGGGTGCATATCGCGTGAGACTTGTGCATGTGCTTCATAATCTCCTCCCCCATACTCTCGCTTGCTTCACACTCGGGACAGTCCCGCTTGAACGGCACATCCCCTCGGAAACCTTGTGGATCTATCTTCACCATCTTGCATTTTCTCTCGTCCTCTTCTCTTGCTTGCTACATCTTGCGGACTCTATCTTCACATCTTGCGGACTCTATCTTCTTGTGCTCTTGCTTGCGCCTCACTCTTGTGCTCGCCCGCTACGGCTGGGCAAGCAAGTGGCCTTTGCACAGAAGGCAGGCAACTTGCTTGTTCAAGCTCGGGGCATCTCCTCCTTGAAGTGCCAGGACATGGGTTTGCGCGCCGCATGTGCGGACAGCATTGCCTTGATGCACGAACACGTGTTTGCTGTTGATCAGCCGCATCCTTGGCCCGTACATTCCCCTGGGCGCGGCAGGCCCTCGGAGCCACCGGCAGCCATGCCCGCTGCTTGATGGCGCTGTCCCTCGCCCGCCTGCACGCCCGCCTGCCCGCCCCCCAGCCGCTTCTAACGCACGCCCAGACGCATGCGCTCGCGGCGCGCTCGCCTACGACTGCCCAAATAGCCGGGATCCGCGGGTGGCATTCGAGAGCTTACTTCGTATAGAAGTCCGTCGGGATGTACACGTCCTTCACGTGACCATACCGCTCGAATGCCTCCCGCAGATCCCGGCTGTCTGTGCGGTCGCCGATGTTGCGCACCAGCAGCGAGATCCTCTCCATGTTGCTGCGCGCCCGCTCCTGCTCCCTTTCGCGGCCCTCACGCCCGCCGCGCGGCGGAGAGCGGTAGCCCCCACCGCGCCGCGGCGAGCGCGAGTATCCGCGCCGCGGCGGCGATCCCCTGCGGTCAGGGCTCCGGCTCCTCCTGCGCGGGGGCGACCGCGAGCGGCTTCCCATTGTCTCCCGCGCACACGAAGCTTCAAACACGAGAGCGGTCCCTTAAAAGGCTAATAAAAGCGAACGGTTGATTAAAAAAAAAGTGTCAACCGTCGGGCCCCAGCCACATTGTAATGCCTCTCCCAGGAGAGTGGGGCATGGCGCCCGCGTCATACGACAGGTGCGTGCGTTGCCCCGCACCCTGCCCCCCCGCTCTCGCTCCCGTGCTCGCTCTCGCCAGACGCACGGTCGGCCGCTGAGTGGGCCCGCCCTGCCGACGCGGCAGGTTTTTCGACCAGTACCAGCAGTACCAAGAGCAGCGTGACCCCCCGCCTGACGCGCTGGGCCCGCGGCTCGGCGCGCTCGACCACCGCTACAGCTCTGCGAGCACGTCGTCCAGGGGCATTGAGGTCAGTTGGGATGGCGGCCGCTGGCTTGGCACGCGCGTGTCCTCTGCGACTATACCCCGCGTCTGTGCCCCCCGCACGGGTGCAGGTGTGGGCCCACAGCGCGCTGCTGACGGTCAGGGCTACGGTGTGCGCGTGTGCGCGCTCAGTACTGCTACCACAAGGGGGCCGGCATGCAGAAATGGACGCTGCCAGGTTTGTGCCACGAAACCCACGCTCGCGTCTGTGCGAAACCCACGCTCGTGTCTGTGCAAGCACTGCGCTGCATGGACGTGCCTGCCTGCATGTGCGTGCGCACGCGCACGAACGGGGGTGCAGCGCATGCTGTGTCGCGGGCGTCGCTGGCTCGCCGCAGATGTTGCGCGCCAAGCCCAGGTCCCGGTCGCGCAGCGACCGCCCGCTTCTGACGTTGTGTTGTGCATCCTCCTGTCACAGCGGCGGCTGGCCACGTCTATGAGGGCGACCGCAACATCATCCGCCCGCTTGACACGCTCAGCACGTATCGCTCCGCGCCAGAAGAGACGTTCAACGCCGCCGAGATGCCCATGCGCTGCAGCGTGACACAGCAGGCAGGCAGCCGCAAAGTCGCGTGTACCGGGGGGATGCAGTGAAGAGACGAGGATGCTGAATGTACTGACTGTGAGAATTTCTATTTCTGGCAGACGACCGAGATGCCGCAGCGAGATTACCCCGGGCCTCAGTCCATGCCATCCTTTGAAGAGTGGGTGTTGACGCGCCCGCTCGGACGCCAGGTGCCTTTTCAGCCTTTTCATTTTTTTTGACATCATGCTTCGTTTATATATATTTGCATTTATGTATTTACACACACACACACACACACACACACACACACACACACACACACACACACACAC
>Ga0115006_10000811_pt1 | contig 18038 bp, 22 predicted proteins | sample ArcOceMetagenome_3_FD_88943 | JGI IMG/M metagenome (GOLD analysis project Ga0115006, IMG submission 88943) | Marine eukaryotic phytoplankton communities from Arctic Ocean - Arctic Ocean- Svalbard ARC20M Metagenome | ecosystem: Environmental > Aquatic > Marine > Oceanic | place: Arctic Ocean...
ACGTTCATGGCGGCCGTTCTCCAGGAGAACGCCAAGAGCATCTACCGCAGCAAGGGGGTGCTGTGCTTCAAGGACCAGGGGAACATCAAGTTTATTTTCCAGGGCGTTCACGAGCACATCAACTTTGGACCCTCGTCCGTGGAGTGGGCCGAGGGTGAGCCGAGGGTGAACAGGATGGTGTTCATCGAAAGGGGCCTCAACCGCGCGGAGCTGGAGGAGAGCTTCAAGGCCTGCCTCGTCAAGAACTGAGAGAGACCCGTGGGCTTACAAATATTCCCGAGGCTTACAAAATCGTGCTAAACACCTGGTAAAATTCAAATCAAGAATGTAAAATCGCCACACATGGCGGGCAAATTATTATTCTCATAACGTTGGCAAGGACAGCATTGAGATAACTGTCTTGACAGTGATAACATGACGCGATGTTTACACCGCACCTATTTCCACATTAAACTTTCTGTTGTAATACGCATGGTAAACACGACGACTACATGACACCCTTCTCCGCGTGGGAGGACGTGAGCGCCTACATTCCTCGCCACCTCACCCTGTGGGAAGCCTTCTACGGCGACGGGACGTCAAGTTCCCACCTGGCCGCTCTCGGGTTCGATGTCATTCACGACGACGTCGACATCTTCACGCACGACCTTGGCGAGTGCGTGGTGACCAACCCGCCCTTCAGTGAGCTTCCCCGAGTCCTCGCGCGCCTGCGTGAGTTTGGCAAACCTTTCGTCGCGATCATGCCGTGTTCGACGCTGACGACGCGATACTTCCGGGACCTGTTCTCAGACATCCAGGTCATCGTGCCTCGGAAGCGCATCCAGTTCAGGAAGCTGGTGGATGGCGTGGAGGTGCCGAGCGGGCGTTGCAGCTTTGACTGCCTGTATTTTTGTTGGCGACTCGGGTTGCCGAGGGACGTGGTGTTCTTGACGTGATGGCCGTTTCTACCCTCCCGTCAAAAATGAGACCAAAATAACCAGGTAGAAACCTTCGAATCCTAGGGCCGAACATAGGGCGGTCTTGGAACAATCGACGGGGAGCACCAGAGCGGAAAGTCTAAACTTGAAAAAGACACATATGTCGTGAGAATACTTATGAGCGAAGAAATGAAAAATGCACCAAGAAGATAGTTGGTCTGTACTACGAATCATAGATGGAGCGGAGACCTCCTATCCGTATTATAATGGTAATTGCCTCCCCTCAGATAACTGGTATATTTTTCGATAAATATTTTTAGGCTCTGGGGACGTTCAAAAGGCCACAGGCTTTTGCTCGACAAGCGCAACCGCGCTCACACGGAGGATGGCGTCGCCGCTCCGGGGTGCTCAAAGTATAAGAAGTGCCCCGCGGAGCTCCGGGCGGAAAGGGCCGTGCGCGCGTACTTCTCGTTGGACAAGACACGTTCCCTCGGCGTCGCGGCTTTTTTCCTGGAGATCCTCGCGTTTCCACCCAAGGACCGCGTGACCCAGTTGCTTTATTGCAGAGATGCTGTCCATCTCCACGGGCCTGCTCCTGTTCTTCGTGCAAACCCTGGCGACATTCGAGGAGGGGATGTCGAGGCTCGGCCTCGTCAGCTCCGTAATAGCGACGGCGGCGGTGTTGATGTACGTCGGCGTGAGCATCATGTTGATGATGTTCGGGTGTGGGTGGTCTGTCACCCTAAACCCTAAAGGCGTGCGGAGCCGACGCCTCTCACGGCATTTTCTTACGAAAATCACAGGAGTCGGGGTCCTTGGGGAGCTTCACGAAAAAAATAGATTTCTTAAAGGGGCTTACATTTTTGATACATTTCTATCCCCTTCACGGCCGCGTTGAAATCCACATCATTTTTACGAGATTTACAAATAGATATTCCCACGGTGATTTGTTTTACACACCTGTAAAAGCATCCCATCATCATCGACTAGAATTTGGGACCCGATCAGGGTCTGCGCGTGGGTGTTGGTGCACCACTTCGGCAGGTCGTAGTCCCGCTGCAGGCTCGGGCATAGCGCGAGGAGCTCGCGGGTCAAAGCCTTGCCGTCGTGCACAACGAATGGGGTGCACTTACGCGCATCCTTCCTCGTGCGACCCATCGATCCGCGTCCTCCCCGTCGTTACCCCAGAACACTTCCATCGTCAAGCCCGAGGTCGAAAAAGTCTCAATTGTCACAAACTGTGCAAGTAATACAAGTCATAGGTTATAAACCCATCGTCGTTAATGACGTCACAAACAAAATATGCACACATCACTGGATAACACAGCAACCACCACTGGGACCACTGCTGCCACCACTGCCACCGCCACCGCTGCCGCAGCTGCCACTGGTACCACAGCCGCCACCGCCGCCACCGCAGCCGCCGCCGCCGCCACCGCAGCCGCCGCCGCCACAACCGCCCTCGACGTACAGAATCTCATCGTTGCTTGGAATGTTCCCTGCGGTTTGGCTAAAGGCCATTGGACCGAGCATGTATCGAAAGCCTGTCAGCTCAGCTCCCAACGCCGCAGCTGCGTCCACGTCCACCCGATGTGAAAACCGGGCATTCGGCCAGCAGCACATGCGACCTGGCTCAATCGCGACACGAAACTCGCGGCTGGTCACGTCGTCTTTGAGGACAAGTGCACTGCCTGGATGATGGGTGAGGTAGACCACACAGATCCAGCTCGACACACAAGCGCCCTTCCCGTCCGGCTTGTCCTTGTGCTGCGGGACACTCTTGGAAGCCGGGCACACCCGCGCGGGCACCTCTGCTAACAACCCATGCTCCTTCTCATGTTCCGTCTGTGACCGCCAGTCAAGTACGTGCTGACTTGCCACCGCCCCCTCGGCGTCAAGCTGCTCTTTCAGGCGGCGCATGACATCTGCGCTCACCTGACACACCATGTCCAATCCGCTGTGCGCATGGGCTCGGATGTTAGCCTCGCAGCGCAGATTCTCGAGCGCGGCCCCGAGCTCAGCCTTGGAAAGGAAGTCGTCCTGCACATGGAAGATGTCGGAGGGATCGGATTTAAACCACCAGTCCGGTGGCTCGCCGCGGTAGTTGACGCCGACCTTATCGATCGGACCGGACGCGTCGTCGCGCTCCAGCGCCCACATGTCATTTGTATCTTTCCAGCCATTGTGGAGCTTGCTCTCCTCGTGCCGCTGGTTCACCGAGTCATCGTGATCCACCCCGCCGGGGGCAGCGGCGAGAATCGCGGTCTCGCGGAGGTAGGCGGTCGTGCTGCTGAGCATATGCGTGTGCCATGCAAAATCGATGTCGTATGAGGGCACGAAGAAGTGGTTCTTGTAGCCGTGCTTCTTCATGAGGCCGAGAAACTGCAGGTACCGCGTGCTCGTAGCGGGGACTTCGCTGCAAGCTGGCTGCGAGACCTGCCAGAGGAAGGTGCGCTGACGTGCCGAGCAGGCCTCCACGTCGTAGTCAAAGCCGAGCGCGTTACGTACCCGGGCACACTCTTCTTTCACCTTAGCGCAGAGCGTTGTCTGCTTCGATAGTGGATCCCGAGGCCCCCACTCAGTATCGTCATAGCCGACTTGCTGGAAGAAAGGCTCGTCGCCAAAAAACTGCTGCCACAAACGCCAAGTCTCGTCGTCGGCGTCCGAGGCAGTCTGCGCCTGGAATGCCGCCGTTGCAGGATCCAGGACTCGCTTAAATCGATCCGTGCAGTATGTGGCGTATCGGCGCGGCGCGAGCCGGTGCAGATGCCACACCCACGCGATATCGACTGGCGGGATGAGAGGTGCGCGGCCCTGGCCCTCGTACCCCGAATGGCTGACCAGCGGGAGCCAAAACTTGACATATCGCTTTATGGCACCTGGTAGTGCGCGGCCGAGGTAGAGCTCGTCACCTCCACCAGGCGCGGAGTGGACGAAGCGCAGAAAAGCCTTGTGCTCGGGGAAGCGGAGCGGTGTCTCCATTGCGTGATGTGTAGTGGCCCGGGGACGTTGATGATGAATATCGCGTTTATTGCCAATTTTTGGAATTTTAAGACGACAGAAAATCGGACCAATGAGGACCCACGCTGATGCGCTGGCAGCTGACTGGACCGCTTTCGCGCGGGAGAAAGTTCTGATCTACACTGTTCTACGCGGTTCTACACTGTTATACAAACTTTGAACTTCATCGCGAGCGTGTAGGACGAATTCGGACGCCTACTTGTCTTACGACGACTGCCCGCTGTCTACGCCCTCGTCCTCCCCTGATGAACCATTGGGCCACCCTTGCGTTCCTACGTCGACCTTCGCGTCGCAGTCACGGTGGCAATGCCGGTCAAAAGCAAAACCGGCGTCTGCACGAGCCGACGCTCCCAGTAGTACCGCGGAGACTCGTCAACGCCATCTCCCCCCCGCGGCGACCAGCAGCACCCTCCCCTTGCGGTTCGCACGTCCACGCCGTCCTCCGGCGCGCCCGCAGGTGGTGACAGCACCAAGTCCGCCAAGATTGTTTCGACGATTTTTTTTGCGACGCGCGTCGCGAGCGAGCCGGCGGGGCACCGCCGCGGCCCGACCCCAAACGCCAAAATCGTCGGCCGTTTCGCCTCTTCCCCAGCTCCGTGAACTATCGTGTCGCTGCCGCCTTCGTCCGGCGTTTTTAAGTGTCTCGCCGGTACCCACCGATGTGCATCCGGCCATCGAAGAAAAGAAGCCGCCGCGGAGCACACCGTCATCCGAGCACCTGGCGGAACCTTCTTGACCCCGCCAGCGGCGGGTGCTTTCAACCCCCGGGGGTCAAGCACGACGCGGGGCAGCGACAACACGGGCGGGTAGAGCCGGAGGGTCTCCTTGATCACCGCTCGCACAAATGGTGATGATTCGGATTGTGAAACGTCAGCCGCATCCGCCACGCACGCGCTCTGGCACGCGTGGTCGTGCGCGAGGTGCAGCAGCGCAAAGAGAGTGACGACGGCGATGGTCTCAAATCCGGCGAGAATGAACGAGTGCGCGTTCGACTCGGCATCCGCGTAGGTTAGCTCCGGCTGCCGGATCAGCTCAACGAGCAAGGTCTCGATGGGGGCGTTGGGAGGACAGGAGTTCGAATCGGTCACTTCATCCCTCGCCGCGGATGCCGCCGCCGCCGCCGAGACGGCGACCCGAAGCCTTCGCGCGGCGGTGGCGGCGGAGCCTCTGTCCATCTCGCCGACCGCGACGCGGCCGCAGCGCCACACGTCGAGCAGGGCGTCCGCTACCGTTCCCGCGTGAGCCTCACCGACGACGAGGAGGGTCATGATACGCGCGGCGCTGGCGTATATCACGGGCTTGAGGTCGACCTCGCGCGATCCGGTCCCGGCTGGCGACAGCGCCGCCACCGCGTCGCGGGCGGCAGCGACGGCGAATGCATCCGCCAAACGTGCGAGCCGCCCCACGCTCCCCAGCGCCTTCTCACACGCCGAGCGCTGCCTGCGCCACTCTGCTCCCGGAGGCGCGTTAGTCAGGCCGTGCCTTAGAAGCTCGCCGATGGGGCCGCTGAGGGACTTGTCAGGCTTACCCAAGCCCCCCGCTTCTCCGTCGTGCTCGCGTAACAACGTCGCGGCGAGGGACGGGTCGCACACCACCGTCGTCGCTTCTAAACCCGATCCTGCGGTCGTGGCGTACGCCCCGCCCAGCGCATCTTCGTCGGTGGCCCACCGCGCGCGGTCACGGAGGGGGCATCTCGACGACCAAAATTCGCGCGAGGACGGCATCACACACGCCTGAAATGGAGAGATTCAGCGACATAACACGTCAGCTGCTCGTTACCGGAAATAATGTGCGGCCGAGGAAGAGCTCGTCATCTCCGGCAGGTGCGGCGTTTTTAGTGCGCCAGAGCGCAAGGTGTGTAGCGTTGCCTCTTTGCCTTTGGTAAGCCACCACCAGTTGCCGTATAGTTTTGAACGGCAATGAATAGACTGATTCTGCCTATACTCGCTTCGTCCGAGTCCACGCCGAAGTTTCCTAAGTGCCTATGCCCCGTCACGCAGTTTAAGAATTTTCTATTACGGCATATGGCTGTAAACTACGCGTCATCTACAAATACACCAGTTTGCGGCGTTTTGCGGCATTTTGGTTTTAGTAAGTACTTACAGGCAAACAGTTCGGTGGTGAACTATGCAATGACCCAAAAGGGTCTCCCTATTACCGACCATACGAAGGTATTTTTTTCTTTTGGTGATCTTTTGTACACATTGATGACGACGCACATCTTCTTCCAACTCGTTTACATCTTCTTCCAAGCCTCCTTTCGCCCAGGCGGCAGCTCCTCATCCTTCCGGTAGCTCTTGTGGTTATCGATCCTGTCCCCAGCCGCGTTCCCGCCTCCCATGTGCCCGCGGTTGTTCTCACCCGCCGCCGGGTCCCACTTACGCTCCAGCGCCATGAACGCCTCCGCCTTGGCGATGTTATCGAGCCACATCTTATCCACCGCCGGCGGCGTCGGTGTCCCGAGGTTGATACCCACGCGGTGCGAGTGTAGTGGCGTGATGGATCGCCCCGCCGCGGCGGACAGCATCTGGCACATGCCCTCCACGGACAGTCCCCCAGCGCCGGTGTACTCACCCTTGAACCGTAAGATTGCTGTTAAAAAAACACGACGTCAATCTAATTGCGCATGTAGCACTAAATATTAAAATAAACTCACCGGTTCCCGCGGGGGGCGTTTTTGGCACGGGCACGCGCCGTCCCTCCAGCGCGGCGTCCACCTCGCGCTGGTCCATGTGCGATAGGTCCAGCAGCTGCGGCCGCAGGTCCACTTTTCGCGTGTTTCCCTTCTTTGACGTCTTGGTAATCTTGAACGTATCGCGTGCCTGTAAACAAAACACGACGTCAATCATATTGCCCATACGATAATTAAAATAAACTTACCAACGCTTCGGCGACCCACTTTTTCCAATCGTCCGCGGTGAGGGAGGCGGCGAAGTCAGCCTCGGCGGCGGCTTCGGCGGCGGCTTCCGCGGTGGCAGCCTCGTCGTCCTCTTTGGCGGAGGCGTCGGGGATTCCGTCTCCGTTCTTACCCGCGTCGAAGAAACTGTGATGTTTACGGCGGGGTATTCAGTCGGGATCGGTCAGTCGGTGACATGATGAAATTGAAATGAATTGTGAGTCCGCGTGCTCGTGTGTGTGTGTGTGTGTGCGGTGCCTCGGTGGTCGGCGTCTCGTCAGCCTCATTCAACATGGTATTTATCAGCAATGAATTTCTGATCCGAAAGATGGTGTTTGACGCGTGTTATAATCATCGACCGACGAGATGGCGCCGACCCGGCAGCGACGTCACACACACAAACGAGAAACAAAACGACAACTGGGAAGACCGACAACGAGGGACGTTACGATGGATCGGGTACTCACGCTCCGCCGCCTTCGACGTCCCAGCTCGGGGCGTCGCCGCCAATGGCATCGATTGCGGGTTTGGCAACCGCGCCAGGTACCGCCACGTGGACGAGGAACTCCGCGCTCTCCAGCAGTTCGTTCATGGTCTCCTGCGAGGAAAAGAAAAAGAAAAAAAGTGTGGGTGATAGAATGAAATTCGTCAGTCGTCATCGGGTGGGGAAGGGTCGACGAAATCGAATCGGTGAAAACCATGTCTCTCTCTCTCTCTTTCTCCGCGGCGGCGGCTTGTTCTTCACGCGCGGGTCAGTAAACATCGCCAAATGAAAGTTGTGATCTCACGGATTTGTCAAACATCTAATTATGCCCGAAGGGCCAGTCATTCCCGACGCGTGTGATGAAGAACGATGCCACCGCGATGCAAAAGAGAGAGAGAGAGAACACGCACGCGCGACGAGTAGAACACAAGAGTCGAGCCGGGGTGGAAAGAAAGAAAGAAAGGGTCCTCCGATTTGTATCGACGTGATTGCGCACCATGTATCGACCGTTGAGGTACTTGACCGGCATGTCCTCGACGTCAGTCAGCCGCATACCCGCCGGGAGCTCCTCCGCCAGCCTCGCCCGGACATCCTCAGGTACCAACGTCTCCGTCAACACAATCTCCATCATCTCACACTCGGAACTCGCGCCGAGGGGGAGCGCCATCGCGGTCGAGATACGCGGGCGCGAGCTGTACGGCGATCGGGTCATGGACACGGGCAACGACGCTCGGCGGCACGCTCGCTCCAATAAACGGAGAGTGTCCAGATGTCCGATGAACGACTCCTTGCCATCCTTCGTGAACCGGAACCGCAGCCGCTGGGTCCGCCGCCCGTCGGGCTTGTAGTGACCTTGGAACACGGGTAGTGGGGGGACCTCAGCGACGACGTTTTCCCCGAATTCATCCCCGCACACGCCGCATTCGGTGCAAATCCCAGAGTGCGAACAATCCGGCACGGTGATTCCTTCCAGAGCCTTCTGTAAGTCAGCCTTGAGCCACCACTTGGCGATGCCGGTGTCGATGTGGTCCCACGGAAGCGGGGCGTCGAGCCGTTCGTCGGCCAACGCGCCGCGGTCCACGCGGCCTTTCCCGCCCCCGCCCTGACCCCTGTACTCCCCATCGCCTAGCTTTTCCATCACGTCCCATTCACCCGAGACGACTTGCCGGTATTTCCATGTTAAACCAGCCTCTTCGATCGCCCTGTCGAAGGACCTGAACGAAGAGTCGGCACCGTCCCACCACGTGGCTTTATGCGCCCCGAGCTCCCAGCTCCGTTTCACGACGTCGCACAACGAACGATCTCCGCGGCCGATGAAATCTTCCATGGCTGAGATGCGAATTGACGTCCAGTTGGACTTGACGTTTGGAACCTTACCGAGCGCCTCCTTTAAGAGCGCGCCGCGCCTGGCGAACTCCTCGGTGGAGACGCTGTGCCACTGGAACGGCGTGTGGGGTTTCGGGGTGAAGTTTGACAGCGTCAAAGTCAGGATAAGCCTATCCCTTTTCCTCGCCTTGTTTCCAGCAACCGTCTTTTGGAGCCAATCAACCGTCTCGGCAATTCCGAGGACGTCCGCGTCCGTCTCACCGGGCAAACCGATCATGAAGTACAACTTCACGTTTCTCCACCCGCGGTCGTACGCGGTCCGCACGCCGTGAAGTAACTCGTCGTTCGTGAGTCCTTTGTTCACGATGTCGCGGAGTCGCTGCGTACCAGCTTCGGGGGCGAATGTGAGTCCCTGTGAACAAAACACAACGTCAGTCTAATTGCCTATACGAGAATGAAAATAAACTTACAGCCTTGCCGGCGCCGCCGAGGATGTCCGCGATGGAATCGTCGAACCGATCGATCCGTTGCGACGGGAGCGACAGCGTGACGTTCTCATCCTTGAGCCTGTTCTTAATCTCTAAACCGACGCTCGGCAACGCGAGGTAATCGCTGCAGCTGAGCGAGAGGAGCGAAAATTCGTTATACCCTGTAAACAAAACGGATCACGTCAGTCTAATTGCCCATGCTATACGGAAATAGAAATAAACGCACCAGTCTCTCGCATCCCCTTCTCAACCGCTTCCACAACCTTCTCCGGCGGGACGTCCCTGGCCGGGCGGGTCAGCATACCAGGCTGGCAGAACCGGCACCCGCGCGTGCACCCTCTTCGAATCTCAACCGTCAGCCTGTCGTGCACGGTGCTGACGTACGGCACTAGGCCAACCTGTGACCAAAACACACCGTCAATTAATTAATTGCCCATCCAAATGGTAATTAAAAGAAGCTCACCTGCAGCAGCGGGTCAGGGTCCGCGACGCGTCGTTTACACCGCGCGGGGACACCTTCCCTTATCGGGAACACCGCGCCGCCCCACCCGGGCGGGGCGTCGTAAAACCTGGGCGCGTAAATACCCTCAACCTCCGTGGCTAACCGAAACAAAGTTTCCTCGCGGTTACACCGTTCTTTCTTGCACTTCTTGAGGCAGTCCCCGATCTCCACCATGACGTCCTCGCCGTCGCCCAACGCGACGAAATCGACAAAGTCCGCGACGGGCTCCGGGTTCGACGTCGCCGTTGGACCGCCTATGAACACCAGGGGCCAAGACCTGTGAACAAAACACACCGTCAGACTAATTGCCCGCCCATGTGGAAATACAAATAGCAAATGAACTCACCCGTTCTCCACGTCCCACACTTCATCAGGTATTTCATCGCGCTCTTTCCACGTAAGCGGGACCCCAGACAGGTGCATCATCTCCAGCACGTTCACCGCGCCGAGTTCGTACGCCAAGGACATCCCGAGGGCGTCGAAGTGCTTCAACGGACGTTTGGACTCAACCGCGAACAAGTCCCTGTTTTTGGACTTCAGTAGCTGGAGCATGTCATCCCCCGGCAAGTACGCTCGGTCGCAGAGCATACCGGGCTGGTTGTTGAGGATGGTGTACAGCACCACGTGCCCGAGGTTGCTCGCGCCGACTTCGTAGATTTCCGGATAGGCCATCGTGAACCGCACTTCCGCGTCGTCCCAGTCTTTATGCACCGCGCCGACTTCGTTGCCGAGGTATCGCGCAGGTGTTTGTATGCACGACCACTCGAGCTTGGTGAACCCGGCGATGGTGCCGTCGGATTCGTCGCCCGCGAGGAGGGCTTCCTCGGCGCGGCGCTCGGCGTCGGTGCGCGTGGGACCGGGGGACGGCGCGCTCGGCGGGGTGACCACCGCGGCGGGGCAGAGACGCGATTCGCGTCGGGTCCGGTTGGATGATTTGCCCGCATCAAAAAGTTGATGATTTGGGCGGCGCGAGGTGAGGCGATGTGTGCGACGCGCCGCCGTGGTCAGCGCGCACGTCTGCGTCCGCATCGCCGCGGACATGTCTTCTCCTGCGCGGTGTCGACGGAACGAGGCTCGATGTGGGGAACGGCGCCGTCGCGTGGCGCGTCGTCCAGTGTCGCACCCTCATCGATCTAGGTTATCATAAAGCGAGAAGGAGGTCGCTTTTCGCGAGATCGAGCTGCAGTGACGAGCTGCTCTCGGCACTCTCGACACACAGTCACTCATTTATTCTCTTGGACATGACTACTGTACCCGCGCTCATAACTGGCCGACCTACACCCTACCCCTCGGTACGATGGCTGGGGACGGCGATGCGGCCCCGGCGGGTATCAGGGCGCTCAGAGCGTTCGCGAAGGCTCCCACGCACATGGTACGCCCACCCGATATCCGCGTCTTCTCTCCGGCGATTCGCGCAATCTGCCGACACAATTTCAACCAACGACAATCAAGTCAATCTCGACTCACCACCCGTCCTTCCCTCTCTCCATCCGTTCAACACACAGACGGCGTCAAGCGCCGCACGGGAAGGCATGTGCGAGCTCGCATACCCGGTACGCGAGGGCACGTCGACATCGTCCGAGAAGTCCTTGGCGCAAGTGCTCGATGCATGCGCCGAGACCCTCGACCGGCTCGGACCAAAGATGCGAGGCGCCACCGTCACGGACGTAAACGAACTCGCGATGCTCCACACCGCCGCCAAGACGCTCGTGCTTCGATGTAGCCCCAACACCACGAACAACCCGATGTGGACGAACGATCGAGTGAGCTCGAACCGCGGCGTGCTCGACACGTGCTGGCTCACCTTACTCCACCGACGATGCGAGTGCGAGCACGAGTTGGTCACACGAAGGTGAGTTTATTTTAATAATCGTACGGGCAATTAGAGTGACGTCATGTTTTGTTCACACGCAGGCACCAAGCCGTCGACGAGCTCGCCGCGGTAATGGCCCACCGACGGGACTGGGACAGTCTCAAAACACTCGCACAGCTGTGCGCCGCCAGCGTGGCACCACCGGGTGCCGAGGGTGCCGACACAGCTGTGAACAACAACACGCGGTTCAAGGAGAAGGACCTGCTGGACGTGAGGTCAGCGGCGAATCTAGCGGTATCATTGGTGCAAGTCGCCGCGAATGAGAATTTGGAGATGGCCACCCCAGGGTCCGCTCGAGCCGCCGCGTTGACCACCTTATCGTCCCTCGCGGACGTGCCGATGATGAGAATGAAACAGGGTGCCAAGGGTGCCGAGGGTGCCGAGGGGGGTGCCGACACAGCTGTGCGTACGAACGAGTACCCTGAAGGATCGCGTATGAACGAGTACCCTCGCGAGTACGTGGCTTCAACGCTGATTCCAGCCGCGGTGAAAGCGGCGGATGCGGCTCCGAGCGGCGGCAAAGGCGAAGCCCTTCGCGCCAAGCTCAGGCAAACAGTTCTCCGTCTAGTGGGCAACGATAGTGGCGACGATGGGGAGGCTGCGTTTGGGTTTTATCTCCTCTCGACGCACACAGCGCTGGTGTTGGGTCCGCCCGGTTCCAGTCGAGCCGCCGTCTGCGGATCCGATTCGAGCCTCACTAACTCGTTGGCCGCCGGGCTGGGTTCCGACGATTCCAAACGACGAAAAGCGGCGATCAAGGCGTTAACGCACGCGTTGGGTTCTGAAACGGCTGTAAAACGGCCATGGCTGGAGCTGGTCGCGACTGTTCACGCGTTCGACGATTTCGCCGCGCATCTCAACGACGCGGCTCGGAATCACATCGACGCCGTTCACCCCTCACTTAAAGGAGGATCCAACGCTGGGTCCGACGGTTCACGCGCCGAAGGAGCCGTTACTGATGAAGATGAATCGGCGGAATCGGCCCCTGTTCAAATGCAAATGCCGTATGTATACGCGCAGAGCATGTGGACGCGAGGGCTGAGACACGCCAACCCGACGGTCCGAGCGGGAACTTTGCGAGCGTTTTGCGACCGTGATTGGGAGACGCATTTGAAGCGTCACGGGGGACCTGAACCATCGCGGGTGGGGTCGTTGACGGAGGAGTTCATCGCGCGCGTGTTGCTGCCGTCGGCGATGGAGACGCCCGCGCTCGCGGGTGAGTGCGCGAAGGTGTGCGAACTGTGGATGAGGGACGCGGTTGACGACGTTCAAACGGCTGATGAAACGGCCGCGTCAGCTGATGAAACGCCGCGCGGGACTAGTCCCGGAGTGGCGTTCGCCAGGGCGCGGTGCCTCGCGAGCGCGCTGGCAAAGTTGGCGGATTCGACCAACGTCGCTGGTCTGGACGCTGGGTGTCACATTTTGGCTGCGGCGACGTCCGCGGCAATCTCGAATGAAACCGCACGCGTCGCTTCGTCTTCCAGCGTCTCGGACGGTGACGCGTTTCTACGCGACGTCGCCGCCGTGATTGAAGTGTGTGGGTCTAAGCGTGGGGACCCGGAGGCGCAGACGCGGCAAATTTCAAACGCGATCGCCGCGATTAAAAATATATGTCCGGCGACTGCGACTCGGTGCACCCCTGGGGCGGTTCGCGCGGTGCTCTCGAAGGTGCCGGTTCACCTTCTCGACGGTACATCTCCCGACGGTGTCGGGTGCCGTCCCAGTTTGATCGCGTTGTTCACCGAGGGAGGGGACGAAGACTTCGTGGAAGACGCGGTGAGACGGTTCACGCGAAGTTTTTTGGCTACCTGGTATGAAAACCAGTCTTCAACTTTGTCATCGGACTTCCAGGACGAAGCGACGGAGCTGGCGTTGATTTTCACGCTCACCGGCGGCGCACACGCGACGTCGCACCTCGGCTCGATCGTTGAACGTGTGACGCACGAAGACGAAGGTGTCGAGCGACGCGCGAGGTGAATTTACTTTTATTTACGTACAAGCACGCGCAATTAGACTGACGACGTCGTGTTTTATCATATTCACAGGTGCCTCTTGCGTTCGACGTATCGCCTCGGATCTTCGCTGGCGAATAATAACGTCGAGTGCGATTGGCTCCAACGAGCTCTGCGGAAAACGCTGGTGGACACGGTGATCCCTAACGCGATGGTTAACCTGGTACGCGGCGTCCGTGATGCCGCGGGTTCGATACCCAGTGATGCCGCGACGTGCCTCGAAGCCGTCGCCAGGTGGCGCGGCGCCGAGGTGAACACGCGGGGCGATAGAATCTCTCCTCCTGCTTGGAACTTCGTGGCGGCGGACCTGTGCGACCTTTGCGTCGATTTGAGTTCCGTGGACGGCACCATCGATGGACGACACCTGAGTGGTGACGATTGGGATTCCAGCCGTTACGAGCGCGTGTGTGTCAGGCTGAACGCGCTTGGCGGCGTCGCGAGGGGCCTCGCGTCGGTATCTGTCGAGGCGACGGATTTCGAGAAAATTGGATCCGCGATCTCCGTCGCAATCGTGAACCTCGAGAAGGTCATAACGGCCGTAACGGCTTCCCGGCATGAAGCGACGCGGGTAGGGGACGCGCGCGCCGCGGGGTGGACCGCCGCCGCCGCGCTCCTGTCCGTTCCCATCGGAAAAGGAGGACCAAAAAAGTCCGAATCCCTCTCGGCGCTCGCCTCCGCCGCGACGGTTCGGCTCCTGGACGACGCGCTGGAAGGGTTACCGGCCGTTTCACAAAACGCGTCCCATGGATCCGCAGACGAACCATCACACCGGCTCCTCGCAGGCCTCCGCGCCGTCCACCGACTCGTCGAAGTCGTCGTGCCGATGTACCCACGCGAACCGGAGTCGGGCCTGGGCCGAAAGATCGCAGTCGCCGTTGAAAAATCGGTTAAAAGTTCCCGGTTCAGAAAAAACGCGCCGGTGTGGGCGGCTGCCACCGCTTGCGTCCTCCACCCGCGCCTGTTCGGACCCAGCCCACGGATGCATTCACGGGGAACGGGCGACGGTTCATCTTCGTGCGCGATCGACGGCGTCGGCGCGTGCGCGTGGTTCGTCAGCGCGGCGGTGAAATCCGGGGGCAAGAGCGGCGGTGAGTTTCTTTTTATTTACGTATAGGCAATTAGTATGACGTGTTGTGTTTTGTTCACAGGGTCACGAATTTTGCGAGTCGTGTCGCACGCGTTATCGGCCAGGCTCGTTCGTTGGCCGGAGCACGCGCGTCACTACGCGCGTGAGGTGTGGGCGCTGGGTTTGTCGGGTGAGGGTGGGTTCACTCGCGCGGAGCGATTGGCGATGGCGCAGCACTGGCACGAGCGGGAGTTAGCGGCAAGTGAGGCAGCTGGTGGCGTGAATGGAGGTGAGAATTCGGAAGGAGGTAAGAATAGGTACGGGGACGACGCGGGGGCGCTCGCGGATTGGCTGGAGGATGGCGGGTGCGGTGGCGCCGCGGGTGGGCACGTCGCCGCGCGCGTCGCGGCGCTCTCCCTGGCGCACGCGCTCGCCCGCGCGGAGGCCCCAACCGGTTCACGCGGCGGTTCAAGTGACGGATCAAGCGACGGTTCGCGAGTAGTCTCTGCGGAGTCGTATCGAGCCGCCGCGCTCGACGGCGCCGAGGCTTTACTTCGCCACGGGTTAAACGCAGTCTCGGACGGCGATTCGGATCTCACGCGGGATACGTACCGCCGCGGGTCAATCACGCACAGGCGCAAGGTGAGGGCGTGGCAGATGCTCTGCGCGTTGACGCCGGCGATTGATTCGTTGAGTCGGTGAGTTCATTTTAATTCTTTCGTATGGGCAATTGGAATGACGTCGTGTTTTGTTTACAGGGTCCGATCCGCGGAGAAGGTTCGTCGACTTTTGGCGAAATCGCCGATGTTTCAGTCGCTGTCCAAGAACCGCGGGTTCGTCCGCAAGCTGGGCCTCACCCCCGAGCTTTTACCCAGCCGGCAAATCGGTGGTAACGGCAAAAGCGGGTCGCTTCCCTCACTGCCGGGCGGTACGGACGACGAAAACGACGAAGATGATTCAATCGCCGCGGCTTTTGCAAGGGCGGCGCCCGGCGCGATGGCCACGCATAACCTCCCCGGCGTTCGGTGAGTATTTTTTAATTACCTTCGTATCGTATTGGCAGTTAGATTGACGTCTTGTTTTGTTTACAGGTATTACGCCGAGGTTTTCTTCACGTTAGCCGCCAGGTCGGTGCCGAGCGTGGTGTTGGACGTGGCGATACCCGCGCTGCGTTCGGCGGACGTTAAACCCGCGGTGGCGTCGTCGGTACGTTTCTTTTTGTTCTCTGACTGTTTGCCAATACTGACGTTTTGTTTAATACAGTGGATCCTTGTCGCCGCCGGTCACGTCGTGCGATCTAAAAACGATAAAGCTTTCAATAACGCTTTCCGGAATGGTGTGGAAGATTCTCTGGACACCGCGAGGAAGGTTCTCGTCGCCGTGACGCCGTGGGCGCTGGCGCATAACCACTCCTTACGGGTCTTCGCGCAGCTCGCGACGCACGCGTTGCTCGAAGCCTTCGGCGCCGACGCATTCGAGGCCAAAGCTTCTTCTTCTTCTCTCGACGATACTAAACCCCCGGTCGACGACTCCGAGCGTTCGGTGCTTCGTTCGATCGAAGCGTTGCTGCGCACCAACTCGGAGATGGCAAAAACGCGCGTGGCGTGCGGCCCAGTGTTCGACACTCCGCTCCTTTGCGCGCCGAAGGACCTCTTAGCCGGGGCGCTCGACATCGTGAGTGGGCGGCGACTTGTGAGTTTCTTTTTATTTCCTACGAGTATTGGCAATTAGAGTGATGACGGCGTGTTTTGTTACAGGAAAATACCAACGGCGGCGGCGAGACCGGGCCCGACGCGGCTGGCTTTGAAGGCGCGCCCCAATCCGCGCTCGTCTCCGTCGAAACGTTCCTCCGGACCAGCCGCGAGTCCCTGCGTTCGCAACGAGCTTTAGAGGACGCGTGGCTGTGGAACGACGCCATGGTGAGCGGTTGCGACTTGACGGGGGATAGAATATCCGGCGTCGTGGCGATCGGCGAAGATGATTCAATCGTCGGACACGGAGGCGTTTCTGGTAACGGCCGGGCTGGGGAGAGCACGAACACGGACGGAGGCGCCCGAGGAGGAGACGCGTCGAGTGGGAAGAGCGCGATGTCGCTGCAGAAGAAGGTGGAGGGTGTCGGGTCGGGATTGAACCCCGAATCGGAGGTTTATTCCGGGGTCGACTCGATGGCGCTCGCGTTGCGCGACATGGCCGAGGACGTCGACCGGGCGGGGATACGAACCGACACGGACACCAACCGCCGCCCGCCCGGCCTCGTCGTCATCGCGTCCTTAGTGGATAAGATCCCGAACCTCGCGGGACTGGCTCGGACGTGCGAAGTTCTCGGAGCCGAGGCACGTTTATTTTATTTAATTCTCGTACGGGCGATTAGACTGACGACGTCGTGTTTTATTTGTTCACAGGCGCTGGTGATGGCGGATCGAGATCGAACCGTATCGCACAAAGACTTCACCGCCGTGAGCGTCACCGCCGAACAATGGCTCCCGATCCGCGACGTCTCCATCGCAGGGCTGGTGCCTTACCTCCTTCGGCTACGGCGCGAAGGGTACACATTGGTGGGTCTTGAGCAGACCAGAGGCGCGGTGGACGTAAACGCTTTCGAGTTTCCGAGAAGGACGGCGCTGGTTCTGGGCAGGGAACGGGAGGGAATCGACGCGGACGTGCTGAGCGTGCTCGACACGTGCGTGGTGATTGTGCAGAAGGGATTGATCCGGTCGTTGAACGTGCACGTGTCCGCGTCGGTGGCCATCGCGGCGTACGCGAGGGCGCATTAGTTAGTGATATCGAATCGCCTAATCATAAGGTAATTAGTGATCAATAGTACCTCTCGAACAACGCCCCGGGCCCGCGAGATCCGAGCGACGCGTCCAGCGCCTCCAGCTTATCCAGCAGCCTCACACCGCCCCCAGGCTCCTCATCCTCATCCCCATCGTTATCCTCCCCTCTATGAGTAAAGTGACTCGCGAACTGCGCCTTGGTCCCGACTGGCGACGCCGCCGCTCTGCCGCTATCTCCCAGCCCGGTTGAAAACACGCCAATCTCATCCGCGTTGGCGAAGACCATCCTGTTCATCGACGCTTCGCGCCGCGCCAACTCCGTCTCTGCCTTTTCCTCGTACATGATCGCACTCGCCATGACGTCGTCTGTGGCGTCAGCTATGTGTTCAACCCTCGATCGACGGTTCGAGAGGTACACGTACTCATCCTGAGCCAGTTCCTCGGATACTCTTTGCGATTCGGAAAGTAACCGAGCCTGAAAAAAACATAAATTTATCAGTATGGGCAAACAGTTAGATAAAAAAAACGCTCACCTCGAGCTTTGTGGACGCCTCGGCGAATTTGACGTGACGTCGCCGCGCGATGGACGCGCGCCACTCCGCGTCCGTCGCGCGTGCCTTGGCGCGGGCGAGCGCGGCGGTCTTCTGCGCCTCCTCCTGCTCCGCGGCGCGACGCG
>Ga0115006_10000814_pt1 | contig 18005 bp, 15 predicted proteins | sample ArcOceMetagenome_3_FD_88943 | JGI IMG/M metagenome (GOLD analysis project Ga0115006, IMG submission 88943) | Marine eukaryotic phytoplankton communities from Arctic Ocean - Arctic Ocean- Svalbard ARC20M Metagenome | ecosystem: Environmental > Aquatic > Marine > Oceanic | place: Arctic Ocean...
AAGTAATACCAAGTAAAAGGTATACCTGTTTTAAGCTGTAAAATTGTCTCTGCCGTTGACATAGGCTCAGGCAATAAGGAATAAAAGCTAATACAGCTTGTTACCCCGACTATCCATATAATACCAACGTATTGAGCAATTTCATCAAGTAACTCAGCCCGGTAACGAATAACACAACCGAGTAAAAAAAATAAACCAAAAAAACCAAAAGACCATAATTGAGGATAAAGCTTAGTTGGTGGGGAGTGAGGGGTAGAAGGTACGGTCAATAACGCTGAAATCATCAATATAGGTAGTAAAATCAATACGTGTATTGCTGTTACTCCACTAAAAAATTTAGCTACTAATTTGGGCATACTAAACATAAATATTGCTAACAGTAAGCAGAAAAAAAATAGATTTAACAAAAACCACAAGTGCAAAGTTTGTATGTCAGGCTGATTTGATGTTTTCTTAGCCATATAATCTAATATCGGGACAACCGTATCAATACTGTCAATTGCCCAGCTAATGGTGATAAATACCACAAGTAACGCTAAGGGTAAAAAAATAATAAAGGGAAGTAATATGCGTTTTAATCTATTAATAAGAAAGCCCTTCAAATTTCGTTTCTCAATCAGTAATAAAGCAAAATAACCTGACACTAAAAAAAATAGGGGCATTCGAAAGGTATGTATCACCACAAAAACCATATCAAAAAACACTGAGTTAACACTATCAGCTGTTAACCAAACACTGCTTACCATTGGACTATAGGCCAATGCAGCATGTAATAAAACACCCAACAACATTGCTAATGCTCTAATATTATCGAGGTAATGAAGACGCTCTTCTCTTATAGGGTTCATACTTATTCTTTTCTAGTGATGACTGTAAAATCAATAATTACGTAGTGCTAATCCTAAACAAAATGTTATGGTACATGGAGAGATTTTTGATATATATTTTTAATCATTATCCGTATTTTTACTGCATTAAATTAACTTTTTTTAATTGATCATAGTCTAACAAATAGTCTAATACATTAAATGACAAACAGTTATATTTAAAGAGCACTTCCCACTACCTAAGTGAATATCAGTTATAACGAAATGACTACCACTATAGAAATGAAAAAGTTTTTTCATCAATCATTTGTTAACTCCTAATTTAATGGCAATATTTGAATAATTTACCTTAACTTAGCTTGTTAATTCTGGTTAATTTGATACTCTAAACATCCGTTAGCTTTACGCTAAAAATGTACCTTTAATAGTGTGAATTGTTCAGATAAAAGTAATCTACTTTTAAAGAAATAGTGAAACCTTGTCGTTGTTAATACCTGACTACACACGTAAATTACGTGTTAGATATCAAACTAAGGTAGCTTCTACTAGTACTATGACGTGAATAGAGAGTAATACAATTTTATTGATATAAGCCTATGTTTAATAACTTATAAAGTTACTACATGTTTAGTTTAAAGATGTTTTTTCATGTGTTTTATATAAATGTTTATGATGCAAGGTTGATTTTATTCAATCTTTACAAACCTATTTAATACGTATGACGTCATACATTCTTTAGCCCACATAGCACTATAAATTTTTCCGATGAAGAATGAATACAGATTTATAGACAAATAAAAACCAACAAAATTTCCTAATTAACAAATTAAACGAGATAAATTTAATGAAAACAAAATCTGATATTGGCTTGGTTGGCCTAGCCGTTATGGGCGAAAACCTTGTTTTAAATATTGAATCTAAAGGCTTTACCGTTACAGCATACAATCGTAGTTACAACAAAGTTGAAAAATTCCTTAAAGGTAGAGCACAAGGTAAAAATATTCGAGGCGTAGATAATATCGAATCTTTAGTAAGCTCTCTTGAAAAACCTAGAAAAGTTATGCTTATGGTCAAAGCGGGACAAGTGGTTGATGATTATATCGAACAACTTATTCCACACCTTGAAAAAGGCGATATTATAATTGATGGTGGTAATACTCACTACCCTGATTCAAACCGCCGTACTGAGTATTTAGAAAGTAAAGGCCTATTATATATAGGTACTGGCGTTTCTGGTGGTGAAGAAGGTGCCTTAAAAGGCCCTTCTATTATGCCTGGTGGTTCAACAGACGCGTGGCCTGCAGTGAAAGAAATTTTTCAAGCCATTTCTGCAAAAGTAGACAATGAACAAGGCGAATCAATAGTGCCATGTTGTGATTGGGTTGGTGATGCGGGTGCGGGTCATTTTGTTAAAATGATCCACAACGGTATTGAGTATGGTGATATGCAGTTAATTTGTGAAGCGTATCAATTAATGAAAAATGTGCTTGGTTTATCTGCAGATGAATTGCATAAAGTTTTTGCAGATTGGAACAATACTGAACTTGATAGCTACCTCATTGAAATTACTCGTGATATTTTTGCTTATAAAGATGAAAATGGTGAGCCACTAGTAGAAAGTATTCTTGATACTGCTGGTCAAAAAGGCACAGGTAAATGGACAGGTGTTACCGCCCTTGATTTAGGTGTGCCGCTTACCTTAATCGCTGATTCTGTTTTTGCTCGATGTATATCTGCTAAGAAAGATGAACGAGTAGAAGCCTCTAAGGTTATCTCTGGCCCAGAGATCAGCTTTACTGGTGATAAAGCTGCATTTATTGAAGACCTTCGCCAAGCATTATTAGCCGCTAAAATGGTGTCATATGCACAAGGTTACATGTTAATGGAAGAAGCAGCCAAAGAGTATCAATGGCAATTAAATTTTGGTGGCATAGCGCTTATGTGGCGTGGTGGCTGTATTATTCGTTCAGCATTTTTAGGTAAAATCAAAGAAGCCTACGACGATAATCCACAAGTAGGTAATCTATTACTAGCACCTTACTTTAGAGATTCGGTAATGAATGCCCAAGCAGGTTGGCGCCGAGTAGTTGGAACCGCTGTTGCTAATGGCATAGCCATTCCTTGTTTAAGTTCTGCACTGACCTACTTTGATGGTTTTAGAACGGCGCGCTTGCCTGCTAATTTATTACAAGCGCAACGTGATTACTTTGGCGCACATACCTATGAACGCACTGATAAACCTAGAGGCGAGTTTTTTCATACTAACTGGACCGGGCGTGGTGGTGACACTGCCTCTACAACGTATAACGTATAACGTAAAACTAAAGAGACAATGTTTTTAGTATTGTCTCTTTAGTTATAATTTTTAATTATATTAACCTTGAGTAACGTTAACCTCTTAATCAATAAAATACAAAAATAGAGGTTGTTTCTAGCTATTAATTAACCGACAGAAGCTATTTCTTTTAACCTTCCCCATAGAGCGTATTAAATCGTTTAACATCCCAACCAATCATTACCTCGTTACCTATTTTAAGTGCTGGCACAGAGCGAGCGCCCATAGCATCAAGTTCTTTTCTACCACGCTGCATTTTGGCATTGGTTAGACGATATTTAATACCCTTAGTATCAAGGTACTGTTGAGCTTTATGACAATGAGGGCATTTATCTGAAATATATAAAACGACGCGTTTCATCTCGAACCTTAGAGAGTTATATTAAATATTAATTTTGATTATATTACTAAATTTTTAAACGTAATTAAAAATAAAAGGTACAACTTTATCAATGTCTTAATAATAGTTTGTGTAATCAAATAACGTAGCTTTATTCAAGAGATATATCAATAGACTATTGCAGTCTAAGCGATTTACGCTTAACGTAACTTTTAAACTTGAATAAACCACAATAATCCTATAATGAATTATTATCAAACCTTTATCATTGCTGGTGTTTTTTTATTATTTTCCTGTAATACAACGTCTTCAGAGCCTGAGATACGATCACCATCCAGTAATACGCCAAAACACCACACTCGTGACGGCTATCAAAACTACCCATTTATTGAAACAGCTGCTGATAAGGGACCCTTTTTTTATATACGCCGAGCTTGGGATTCTTTATTTATTCCTGATATCCCTGATGACCACCAATTAAGTGAGCTAGAGTCAATCCAGCTTTTAAATACCATTGACTCTGATCGAATCACTTGGTTAGGCCATGCGAGTTTTTTAATTAAAACATCTAACGTGACTATACTCACCGACCCTTTTTTATCTGAGCATGCTAGTCCTATTTCTTGGGCAGGTCCTAAAAGGTTTGTAAACTTACCCATTCCTATCAATAAACTACCCACTATCGATATTATTATTGTTTCTCATAACCACTATGACCATCTAGATGATCAAACGATTAGAAAGCTAGCAAACAAAGAGAATATTCAGGTTGTGGTACCGTTAGGGCTTAAGCCCTTTTTTATAGAGCGAGGTTATAGTTTGATTACCGAATTAGATTGGGGCCAATCAGTATCTATTCGAGGGTTAGAGATTACCGCTGAACCGTCAGTACACGATTCAGCCAGAAGTACTGCTGATCATAATAAAACATTATGGGCTTCGTGGGTCATTGAAAGTGATTTACAGCGATTACTTTTTGTTGGTGATACAGGTTATTCACACACAATATTTAAACGTATTGGCGAGAAATATAGCTCATTTGACTTCGCTATTTTACCCATAGGCGCATATGAACCAAGAGAGCTTTTATGGATGTCACATACCACCCCAGAAGAAGCCGTATCTATTGGAAAAGATTTACATGCAACAACCTTAATTGGCTCTCACTGGGGTACTATTAGTAGTTTATCTGATGAACCGACTTTTGAGCCACCTATACGTTTTACAAAAGCAGGGCAAAAAAATGGGTTTTCTGAGCGAACACTATGGATAATGAAAATTGGTGAAACGAAACCATTAACACCTAATTAGCCATAATCCCTAAAACAACAGGAACCGTTTTTATATCATTAAATTAATATGCCTTTTATAAGCTAATTTTATAATGTGAGAAATTTGGATTATTCCCCGATAAGTATAAATTCAATTACTCCACGTATTACTTGAATTCAAGTGTAATCTAAGTTCGAATTTAGGGATTATTAGTGTATTGTTTTATTGATACATTTTTTAATACAAACACTTTAAAATTAACGTTGGAGTTCACAGTAAAATGAGCTGGATAAAGTACGCGATATCTCAAATAGAAGCTGATTATATGCGCTCAGCTGATACACACTTAATTCAATTACCGCAGTCACATTTTACCGATATTGATATCTATTTTAAAGATGAAAGCACCCACCCAACAGGCTCTTTAAAACATCGTTTAGCCCGCTCGTTATTTTTGTATGCGTTGTGTAACGGTTGGATTAAAGAGGACACCACTATTGTTGAATCATCCAGCGGTTCAACTGCGGTATCTGAGGCTTATTTTGCACGTTTATTAGGGCTAAAGTTTATTGCAGTAATGGCCAGAACGACTGCTAAAGAAAAAATTAAGCAAATTGAATTTTACGGTGGTGAATGCCATCTAGTTGATTACACAACACAAATATATAGTGAGTCAGAAAGATTAGCAAAAGAAATAAATGGACATTACATGGATCAGTTTACCTTTGCAGAAAGAGCTACTGATTGGCGCGGAAATAATAATATTGCTGAGAGTATTTTTAAGCAAATGTCTAAAGAGCGTTTTCCAGAGCCAAGCTGGTTGGTAATGAGCCCTGGTACGGGTGGAACATCAGCAACAATTGGTCGATATATTCGTTATCAAGGTCTAAATAGTAAGCTGCTCGTAGTCGACCCTGAATATTCAGTTTTTTATGATTACTTCACAAGTGGTGATAAAACCTTACAAAGCACCGAGGGTAGTAAAATTGAAGGAATAGGTCGTCCTCGAGTTGAACCCTCTTTTATTTCAGGCGTCATTGATGAAATGCTAAAAGTAACCGATGCACAAAGTATCGAAGCTATGTTTTGGCTAAGCAAGCAGTTAGGTAGAATAGTAGGTCCGTCCACAGGAACTAATTTTGTAGGTGTATTAAACCTTGCTGAACGTATGAAAAAAGCCAACAAGAAAGGTTCAATCGTAACCTTGTTATGCGATAGTGGCGAACGCTATTTAAAGAGTTATTATGATGATAATTGGCGAAAATCACGTATTAGTAGTGATGAAGCATATCGTCAATACCTAGAAAACATCAAATAATGTCGATGAATTAAGTCATTTATCAACCAAACTTTTTTAGACTAGGTATTCAGAGCGATTTATTTTCATGTTGTCAATAAATCGCTCTTATTATCTGAATTTAGGCTTTTATTGAATAACTATCGTTAGAATAATAATTAATAGTGAGCGTTAAATGGCTGAGTTAATTGCTATAGGGTACAAAAAGGTTAAAAGCGGACATATGTTTGAGGTGCATCAAATTAAAGTAACGAAAGCTGAAGGACTAACGCTTGGATTATCCAGGAGGCCAAGTAGTCGGCAAATAACAGTGCTTTGTGAAGAACAATGGCAACAAGCCTGTAAAACAGTCAATAAAGTATTACCTTGGACGGCAAGAAGGGCTAACCTTCTCATCTGTGGTATACAATTTAATGCCGAGCATATTGGTAAAGTAATACACATTGGCCAATTACAATTATTAATAACAGGTGAAACAGAGCCCTGCTTTAAAATGGAGTTGGTGCACCCTGGCTTATATGATGCACTCAATAATTTTAAAGCGGGTGTAACATGTAAAGTATTAAATGATGCTGATATTCAAATAGGCGATAACATTCATATCACTGAACAACTATCTTTATTCTGAACAAAATAATTAAACTCTCATATAGATACTTAATAAGAGTTTTGTAAACCACCTAAATTTTTAATGTATTGATAAACAGCTTTGTTATTAAATTTTTATCATCCCAACAAAAGTTTTTAAGCTTGAGCAGGAATGATAACGCATTAGCCAAAAATACCACGATAATAATTTTGTTAATGACTATTTTCACCCTATTGCAAACTCAGTATTAAGGACACCAAAAATACATACTAGCTTTTACTGTTTTTCATACCTAAAATTAAAATCAATTGCTATAGGCCTTAAGTTGTCATCTCGCTCAACACCCAAATAAAGGTAATTATTCTCAATCTTGTAAATATTTAGGATTTCCCCTGTCACTTCACCATTTACACTGGTTGTAAAGTTAATATCTTGTACCTTATTATTTGAGGCGGTTTGATAGATATCTCCAAGTGTGTAGGGAGCATCTAAAGAATCTTGGGATAATGAAGTTATACAACTACTTGTTTCAAATATAATATATTCAGTAATGGCATTAGATTCATTGAACATTAACTTTTTTATAAAATATTTATTATCATAAGGAACTGAATCATCGACAGTACAATCTGATACCCATGATGTACCAGATAGGGGGTTTTCCCCTATTACAGTTGAATCGTCGCTGTCATCAGTACATGACATAACCGATACGCATAAAATTAAGGGTATTACTCTGAACTTGAACATTAAATTTCCTGTAAAAACATAATCGCCCAAATAATGGGCTAAGTAATAGTTGACTACGATGACGAAAGTAAATGAGGTAGCCAACGGTTATGTGTTGCACCAAATTGCTTGTTATATAAAGTTGACCATTGTTTTATTCAAAGGGTCATATAACAACTTATCTCTAAGCAACATTCATTTGATATTTTATGCCGCGAATAATAGCACTTAGCTACTTCCTTAGCTACTTCCTTAGCTACTTCCTTAGCTACTTCCTTAGCTACTTCCTTAGCTACTTCTTTAGCTACTTCTTTAGCTACTTCTTTAGCTACTTCTTTAGCTACTTCTTTAGTTACTATTTTAGTGTTTGGTTCTTCATCGTCTTAAGCTTTAGATGTGTCGACTATAACGCGCTTATCAGAGGCAAAAATCAGTTTATTATAATTAACGACACAGGAGCAAAACCAACTATTTTATTCCTAATTGATTTCTTGTATGGATAATATACCCGTTTTCTAATTCTTTTTTAAAACAAGTTTAGGTAAAGTGAGGCCCAAGCTTAAGCTACAACCAAAGACTTTTATACGGTAGTTCGATTAATTTGTGGCTCCTCTGTCGAGAGACCGATAACAAGAACGAACGCCGTATAAAACTCCAAGCACTAAACTCAGATAGTCAACGGGGCCTCGAGCCCGAATAACAAGGCAGAGTCAGCTTATTATGAATAGCAAAAATAATCAAAATGAAATTAACGTTGGTGTCGATACTGGAAAAATACAACTCGATATCTATATCCGCCCTTTAGATATTTATTTCACCGTAACCAACGATGAAAAAGGGATTAAAGAAGTACATAAAGAGATAAAAAAATACACACCTAAACGTATCGTTATTGAAGCAACTGGACGACTTGAACAAGCCTTTATTATCGCTTGTGCAAAACATGAATTACCGTTTGTTATTGCCAATCCTACAAAAATAAAAAAATTCGCAGGTGCCATTGGTCAATTAGCTAAAACAGATAAGTTAAATGCTAAATTAATTGCTTATTACAGCGAAGCGCTTAAGCCAAACTTATCAACGTTAAAGGCTGCTACGTTAAGATTAATGAGTGATTTAATGTCAAGGCGTTGCCAATTAATGGAAATGCGAACGATGTAGGAAAATCGTTTTCAAATCATGCCAAAAGAAATCATCAGCAGCATTAACCCTCTGCTCACTGTGATTAATAATCAGCTGATTAAAATAGATAAGAAACTACATAAATTAATTGAAAATTGTGATGATTACAAAATAAAAAATGATATATTTCAGAGTATTCCAGGTGTCAGTAATGTGGTAGCCTTTAGCTTGTTAAGTAACATGCCTGAACTAGGTTATATCACCAATAAAGAAGCAGCATTAGTGGGAGTTGCTCCAATTAATAGTGAAAGTGGCAGCTATGAAGGTAAACCAATGATACATGTTGGCCAATTACAATTGTTAGTTACGGGTGAAACAGAGCCTTGCTTTAAAATGGATTTAGTTCATACAGGCCTATATGGCGCGCTGAATAATTTTAAGGCCGGCGTTACTTGCAAGGTATTAAATGATGCTGACATCCAAATAGGTGATACCATTCATATCACTGAGCAATTAACCTTATTTTAAACGGTTAAAACCAATGTAAAGTAGCAAGATTTTTTACAAACGTATTCTTAAGCGACTAAATTACAATTCTTTTTAGGCTACATTAGCCCTTCACCAAGTTGACGCTAATCAACAATTTTAATGGTGAAATAGTTAACGACGTAAACACATAAATCAATATTTTAATGATTTCTTAAAACATAAACATTGTAGACTTACTTCAACACTTTCATGCCATGGTCAGACAACTTAAATACCAAAAGTAAAATGAAATACAATATTAGAACGAGTTAGCGAGCTCACTAAATACGATGCGATATGCAAACTAGCCACATTAAAAAACAGCAACATAAAAACAAAGCAATATAAATCAATACCTTAACTTAACCCTTGCATTGTAAAATATTAGGCATGTAAATTGCTTTTTTTTAGAGTAACGAGGAGAGTTTTATGCATTCAGGACAAATTCACGCTTTAACAGGCATTCGCGGTATTGCTGCACTCTGGGTAGTTATTCTTCACGGTGCAACGTATGTTAATGCCTCAAGTGTATTACCTCAGTGGCTAAGTAATATAATAAATAAAGGCTGGCTGGGCGTCGATTTATTTTTTTATTTTAAGTGGCTTTGTTATCGCTTATGTTCATCAAAGTGATTTTGTACAACTAAAATTCAACTCAATAAAACAGTTTTTAAAGCTCAGGTTAGCTCGAATATATCCTGCTCACCTCGTAGCAACGCTTATACTAATCCCTATAGTGGTTACAGTTACGTTATTTTCATTCATCACTCTACCAGCCAATGTATTAGACAATTACGATTTTAAAAAATTTCTGTTTAGTCTCAGTTTAACCAATGGCTGGGGCTTTGAACAAAGTATTGGCTGGAATTACCCATCTTGGTCAGTTGCCTCAGAATGGTTTGCTTATTTATTGTTTCCACTAATTGCTTGGATATTAAATAACACTAAATCAACAAAGCTTTTCGCTACAATCATATTTTGTATCTTTATTCTTATGTATATCGCAGCAATAAAAATGAACGGCGCAACACAATATATGCCTCAAGCAGAGTGGGTTCTTCTTCGAGTTATATCTGAATTCATTGTTGGTTGTTGCCTTTATAATATATGCACAAAACTGCCTCGTTACTTTTACAGTGACAGCGTCTCGTTCACAACTATCTTAGTTATTATTTTACTCTGCTCTTTCGGTGTTCATTCAATTTATGATGGAATTATTGTGATGTTATTCAGTTTGCTTATTTTAAATTTAAGTCACAGCAAAGGATTGATTAGCCGATTTTTATCGACTGAAATAATGTTATTTTTGGGGAGGATATCATATTCTATTTATTTAACTCATTTCACGGTATTAATTATCTTTAACCAAGTAATGAAACGCATTCCTTTTATTGAAAAATCGAGCATAGAATACTTAGTTACTTTTTACATTGGCTATATTATTTTGTCGATCATTTCAGGAAAGTTACTTTTTTCTTGGGTAGAAAACCCGTGCAGAAAATTTTTAAAATTTCGTTGGATTGAAAACAACGTAAATACATCTAAAAAGTAGTCAAATTCTTAAAACATTGGTTCCCAAATAGTTAATTGAAGCTGTTGGTTGATTAAAAGTTCTTTAAGAACCGTTATCAATTCAACAGCACGGAGTTTTTTATATTCTAACGTTAAGGTAAAAAACTTGAGGTATTAACATATGTCTTCATTCAAAGCCCTTAATTTGTATGGGCTTAGAGCAATAGTTTAACCGCAGAAATTTGCCACCAACAAAGTAAGTGGGTAAATATCAATCGTTAGAGTGTTGAAATCTAGCCTACTTCATTAAGGCAGTTTAATATAGTTGTTATACGTTTTTAGGTGCAAACATTATTATTTCCATACCTAGTAAAGCTACCAAACCACCGATAAAATCCTACACTGTTGGCTTAACTCCATCAATAACCCAAAGCCATTAGTCACGTCGTATATGATCCAAACCATGATAGAAAATTATTACTTAACCGAAGAGAGCTAGATAAAATCATTGCTGCTGTTGAACGTGACGGCTATTCTTTGATTGCAACTGCTATGTACTGGAAAGCCTGTTGGGTAAAACTAGAATTTTATTTGGGTAAAGGTAAGAAAGATCATGATAAACGCTCAGACATAAAAGACAGAGAGTGGGCTTTTGATAAAGGCAGCTTAATGAAAAATAAAAATTTAGACCGTTAATTTTTTAGATCGTTTTATAGATAAGCAGTTAAAATAACACGTTTTCTATTTAACTTAGGTGTTGCATAATGCGATTCATAGGTATATCGAACCTATGTTAATATTAGAAATGATATTAGTAATGTCTTAGAAAAAGAATAGACAAATTTACAAGTGTTAAACTTTGGGACGGATCTAGGATTCGACAAGATTCACGAAACCCAAGGTGCATGCCCAGGGGCGGTTTGCCTGGTAAAAAGCCGTAAAACTATAATTGCTAACGACGATACGTTCGCACTAGCCGCTTAGGCTAGCCATCGCCTTGAAATCTCACCTATTGGTTAGAGGATCGATGGTCACCACAAATAGGTTAGCGAGGGAAGCACGCTTGAGGCTGAACCGCGAAATAGTATCAAGCTCACCATGACGAAACCTGTCGCTTGGCGTCCAATTGGTTAAATAAATGAGCGACTAAGCATGTAGTACCGAGGATGTAGGATTTTTTGACGGGGGTTCGATTCATCCCCGGCTCCACCAATTACAAAGATTAAGACGCGTCCTAGCGTCTTTTTTTATGCCTAAAATTCAATAAACAGTGACTTATATCCGTACTTAGTGATTATTAACGCTCTCTAATAATTAATGACAATCAAACTTTTAGGCACACTGTCAAGTTGGTCAGAGTTCATTCATGTTAATGCCCCCTAAAATAGCTAAAGAAAAAAACCTTATAAGCTATTTGATGGCACTAACCTCTCTAGTTAGGTGACAAAATTAACTATGCTACCATATCATCACTTTTACACGATAGTAGACGTTCCCCACAGATATAAATACATATTAATTTGACTATAAATACTACAAATTAATTGAATAACCTGATTTGAAAAAATACTACTATTACGGTCACCCATGTAATTGTATTAGCATGACTTCAATGTGCCATCCTATGAGCTATAAACGTATGTGTTAACTCCTTAAGTTAATGACATTGACTTAAGGAATTAACAATCATCCCTTCATGGATATGAAATCGCCAAATCAAGTACATAAAAAAGTCCAAGGTCTTAAGCGCTTGGACTTCCATTAAACCATGACCCCACTCTAGGACGAGACAAAGTTAATTATTTAATTAATTCAAAGTCGCTAGGTTTCCATGTACGATCAAACCATGGTTGTAATGGTCCATACAAACGAAGTAATACAAACCAAGCTTTACCTGGTACTGTTTCGGTATAGTTAACTTCTGGTGCTCCTTTAGGCAGTTTAGGACCAAAGTATAATGTTACAGAACCATCTTTATTATAAATAAGCTTGTCACGTTTATTATTTTTACTTGGGTATTTAGAACCATCCGGTATTTGTAACTCAGAGCGTGTTTGAGGATCATAAACTACCACTGACCAGAAGTCTTTGGCTGGTGCGTTTGCTGGTAACGTAACTTTGTATGATTTATTACCATCTAAGAAATCCCCCGCTTTATCTTCTGTAGCAAAGGCATAATTAGAACCAACCCCTGGTATTTCAAGTGCCATTGCTGGCGTATTAACGGTGGCTGAATAAAAGAATAAAGTACGTGCATCCAGAGCACGTCCACCTAACCCTTTGTCTTTTAGCCACTGGTAATCTTTACCAATAAAACCTGTATACCATTTCCTATCATCAAAGAAGTAAGCATCTTCTTGACGTGGTTTTAACCAAATAGCACGCGCTGTAGCATTACCTACCTTAACAGCATCTTCTAATATCGTTTTCAAACGTGCATCAGGCTTAAACGGTTTACCTTTTTGTATACCAATAGCCGCTGCTTGACCTCGCAATTCAGGGTCTAAAAATGAAACGGGCTCTTTATCTAATATATGGGCTAACTCTTCATAAAATTTATAATTGTTAGCGTGTATCGTATTAAAAAACTTGCCACTACCATTAGTAAATTTCATAGCTTTAGGTTTTTTAGCATCTTTTAATGGGTAAATTTTTAACCCCGTACGCCACATATTTGCAGCATACTCAGGTTTAGCATCTTTTAAGAAACCACGTAAAATAAGCCAATTATTATAACTCGTTGACTGAGCAACCCAAACTTTAATCTCTTTTCCACCGATCATGGTACTAGTTCGAGTATCTTTACCACGATGTTGCATACCATTAAGTGTAGGTTTTAAATGACCTTTATAATCTGGAGGCAAAATAATGTAAGTACCACCTTTTTGTCCATCAGGCCCTGGTGCTCCCATATCAATAACAAATCGGAAAAAAGCATCATTTATAGTGCCTGGACCAGCCCCTGCGGGTATTTCAACCACTGTAGCACCATCTTTTTCTAAATCAAGCATAGCAAGAGCATAAACGGTATCAGTATTACCGGTTAAAAATAACGGTGTTGAATCCATTAAATCATCAAAGACCATAACTTCATTGGAATCATCAACACCAACCGACTTCATTCCCAACCTTATGCCTTCAATTGAGGTCGCAGGGATAAAGTTTAAAAACACATCGACACCTCGAATAAAGTCTAGATTGTCGTAGACTTTTTCCATGGTTTCATCTGTTGGAATACCATCATAAAATTTTAACTCCCCAATACGCGTTTTAACCATATTCGGTGTCATGATTTTAGTCGGTATTGTTTCATTAAAACCCTTGGTTGGTTGTTCTTTTGCCGTTAATTGAATTGGTAAAAGAAGAGAGGTCACTAGTGAAGTAGTTACCCCAAGGACTGTTAGTTTTTTAGTAAAACTAGTCATTTTTATTTCCTTGTTATATTAATTTCATTGAATGATATATACCTAATTAAGATTTGGATAATTACTTATTTTCTTCAAGCTTAAAGGTTATAAAGTAGGCTCCGCATTATATGCAGAGTAAAAGTACTCCCTTAAATTTAATATAGTTTTATTTAAATACAAATACAAATTAAAAAAAAACAATACCTTATAATTATATGAACATTCTATTAGGATGAATAAACCAAGGGAATAGTTTCTTGAACGATAAGGATTGTTATACAGTTTGTGGTGTTAACTTAGTCATGGCCTATTTAATACCAAATTTAGAGAATCTAATTTAAAGGGCGTATATACAGTATTTAAAATTATCCCCATTAATTATAGATTAGTGAGTGTAGAAGATGGATGATAAAAAAGGATAACCGAAGTCGCGCAGAATGTAATTTAATGGTATTTATTTTTTTTGACTGACTACTATTCGCTCATCAACTTAAGATTCATTAATAAAGCGATAAAATATATATACCACCGTATGCAGCATACACCCGACCAGTTACGGTGGGGTGCAGTATTAATAACCACGCAAAAAGACTTAAACTTAGCGTAGCTGGAATCAGTAGCAGAATACTTTTATCATGTTTAAGCCAAAGATAAGGTAAATAACACCCCCACCATTTCGGCGATAGCTGTAATAATAAAAAGAGCAATTGTCTTAAATTCAAACATGAAAACCCTTAAACACATTAACTCCGCTCAAGCAGGCTAATATCTATGTAAAACAACAGACTACCTGTTGTTTTTTATACTAAACAAGAACACTGTGACGGCCTATCTCATCTTGTTGCACTTGAAACTAAGCTTGTACCAATAACTCAGTAAGTTTATAACCGGTTAATTTGTTGATTACTTTAGAGAGATAAAACATCAGTCCAAAAAGCATTATCATCGACGGTATGGCAATGATTGGATAGCTCAATAAGGTCATACGACCGAGTTCTTCATTAAAAGAGACTGTTCCCGCAGGGCTCTTTACAATCCACCTTGCTAAGGCGTAATTCATTACCGCTGAAAATATAAAGGTTAATGCCAATAACTTATTAGCAAAAACTATTTTAGCTTTAAATAAATCTGTATTTTTAGATGCATGCAATTTTTCATAAATCAACTCGACTTTAAATAATGAGTCATTCAATAAAATTTTCGCGATTAAGGGTTTACCAAAGAGACCAGAACACAAGACAAAAATAGCGATCAATGCTGGTATAGAAGCTTCTTTTATTGCTAACCAGGTAACATTTAACTCAAATAGCGCAATACCACCAGTTAGTAGCACACTTAAAAAACCAAATACAGAGATGAGGTTCATTTGTTTAGTTTGAAGGTAATCATAAACAGCATATCCTACTGGGAAAGCTAGGGCTATGACTAGACCTGCCAGCACTCCCAAGTACTCAGAGCTTGAAAACTTCATCAAAATCAATGAGGGTAATCCCACATTAAAGATGATTTCTAAAAGGGGATTATTTTTTTGTTTTTTCGCTATCACTATATGATTCCTAAATTAACAAGCACACTCACTGATAGGTATCCCTAAAACTCAACAAGCATAAAGACTGAATTAAAACATAATGCCCTAATAATGGGCAAGAAATTGTTGGCTAAAATGTTGAGGAACGAAAACAGCCAACTGTTTTTGTCCTTATTTATTAGTTTGTTAGGCATGTACTAATTGAGTACGCCATAAAGAAAACGCCCTGGCGTTACAACAGAAAAATAAGCTGAAATAACTGTGCCGATATAAGCTCCAAGCATACAATGAGTATGACGTTTAATATTACCTTTATGAATAAATAAGACACCAACTGGAATACAAACAATAACCAGAATAGAAAAAAGATGTAATCACGTAAAACTACCCGTTGGCATTATAAAAGGAGAACTAATTGCAGTAATGAGCATTCAAATAGCCCAAGTTTTTCCAATACGCTTGTGAGTTAGGGTACCTTTTTCAAGAAACACATTCATAGCGCCTAAAACTAAAGAAAGTATAACGGCTAGCAGGTGTATATAAATATCCATATTTACTCTAAATGTCTAACGCTTTGCTAAGCGGCTAAAAATGGCTGGCTATAATAGCGAGGAACGAAGCACAGCCAGCTTTTTTTTGTCCTTGGTAAAATACTTGATACTAATTGAGCCTCCTCCCCAAAGTTCAGCATTTAGCTAAACTTTTAGGTGACTAAACCAAAAGGAGAAAGCTCGATGAAATTCTATACTATTTTACATAATTATTATTGCGGAATCGACTTACATGCCAAAATTCTTTATGTTTGCATCTTAGATCAACAAGGGGATAAGGTTGTTCATCAAAAGATTGGCGCAGACCCGCAGGCTTTACTGCGATTACTCGAGCCTTATATAGGCAATATTGTTATTGGCGTTGAATGCATGCACTGTTAGTATTGGGTCAGTGATTTTTGTCAGGCTCATGAAATAGACTTTGTGCTTGGTCATGCGCTTTACATGAAAACCATTCATGGCGGTAAAGCCAAAAATGATAAAATCGACTCTTACAAAATCGCTAGCCTGTTAAAAGGTGGCAATTTCCCACTTGCTTACACTTACCCCAAAGAAATGCGCGCAACCCGAGATTTACTGCGAAGAAGAACGGGGGTCGTTAGGCATGGTGCTAGCCTTAAATCACATGTGGTTAATACTGACAGTCAATATAATTTACCTGCTCAATTGCTTAACTTAAAAAATATCAGTGCGAGAGAAAGCTTACGACATCATTATGATGATGTCGTGGTGCAGCGCACCACTGAACTCGATATGGTCTTGCTTAATTTTTATGCAAAAGAGTTAGCCAAGGTTGAGTATTTTATTGAAAAACAAGCCAAACAGCATCACGGTGCTTACCTTTATATTATTCGTAGCTTTCCTGGTATAGGGCAAATACTCGGCTTAACGATTCTTTATGAAACAGGTCAAATAAACACCTTTATTTAAGGCTGATGATTTTTATCGCTACTTTTACTCAACAATTATTTTATTAATAAAAATAGGTAAATTGGAGTTTTTGGCTGATAGCATTTATACATTAATTAAGTAGTCTATTTGAAAGATTGAATTTGTTGTGAGGAGATTAAGCAATCAAAGATAGGTGAAAAACGCAACAAATCAGGCCTTAGCTTTTTTACCCAAGTTTACCCTTGTAACTAGTTTGTAGATGACTTTTATTCGTAATTAGAGGGTAAGACGATTATCTTTTAAATACGCCAGTTAGTAGCAACTCATGTAACTTAACTGGCATTTATAGTAATCATTAATTATGAATTTAGCTCTAAATCACTTCAATTAATACTTCATTATGGCGAAGCCATGGAATAGTAAAAGGCCCATTATAAGCTGCATTAACAGGCTCGCTAATAGCGGTGTAGCCATTTTTCTCTATCCAGCTATTTAAAATTTCGGTTTGTATTTCAACATTACTATCGCTGAGCAGCCCACTGAATTTTATCACTACTACTTTATACTCTTTCACCTCTGTTACCCACACGTTTGGGTTGGTTGGCTTAGGAGTACTTTTAAGTGTAAAATCGGCAGGCATAACAAATGACATGACTTGTTGCTCTGAACGCTCTTTCATAAATACTGGAGCTGTCATCGCGATTTCCGTCCCTTTATTTGTCCCTTTAGAGGCAGCATTTGATTCATTCATCAGTACAGGTGCTGTCATAGCTATTTCTGCAGAGCCTTCATTCTCTCCGGTAATGTAGCTGAACAGATTCCTAAAAGCGCTATTCATTCCATCACTTGACATGTCAGAAGATACTAATACCATCGATTCATAGTTACGCACTTCAATTTTTTGTTCCTGATCAGATTTTAAAAGTGTATAAGGTGCGTTTTTAACTCCGCTATCTCCAAACACGGAGCAACCGGCTAAAACCACAGGAATAAGAAGCGTAAAGAGTAATTTCATAGCGTTGCCTTTAGATAATACAAAACAGTGTTTATCACTGTTTAAATTTAGTGGTTTAAATA
>Ga0115006_10000815_pt1 | contig 18004 bp, 7 predicted proteins | sample ArcOceMetagenome_3_FD_88943 | JGI IMG/M metagenome (GOLD analysis project Ga0115006, IMG submission 88943) | Marine eukaryotic phytoplankton communities from Arctic Ocean - Arctic Ocean- Svalbard ARC20M Metagenome | ecosystem: Environmental > Aquatic > Marine > Oceanic | place: Arctic Ocean...
CGCGTGTCACATTTCTGCCGTGCGTGTGAAATACTACCTGTGTCAGTGAGATTCCGATGCCATGTGTCTTGCGTCGCGCGTGTCACATTTCTGCCGTGGGTGTGAAATACTACCTGTGTCAGTGAGATTCCGATGGGTGCAGCGTCCAAATGTGTACAAATGATGAGGGTTGTGCCCGCAGCTGTGCAGCGTCCAAATTTGTACCCACAGCTGTCGGCAGCAGCCTGTCTAGTCTGATATCTTGCCCGATGCGAGTCTGATTTTTTGCCAATCTGCTGCTCGCGAAAACGATCTCCTATGCGGAGTGTGGACATCGAATTGCAAATGTGCTTCTCTCTTCTCACGCTTGATTTCTTGGCCCTTGCCGATGATTCCGTGCAGGAACCGGAGGGAGTGCTCAAGGGGGATGCGAACCCAGGGCCCACAGCTGAAATAGAATTCTGGGAAAATAAGAGCGGCAACCTCAACCTGGTTCATGAGCAGCTGAACGGTGAAAAGGTCAGACGGGTGATGAAAGTGCTTGAGGTCACCAAGTCGACCTATTTCCCAGCATTTAACAGACTGTGCAAGGAGGTCGCTCAGGCTAGAATGGAGGTATTCGCCCGTTGCTTTTCGTTTTTTGGTCTGCTCTCCCGAAGCTGCGCACCTGACGCTGGAAGTTGTTGCTTGAGCAGTCGAATGATAACATGCTGTATCTCAAGGCAATCGAATCTCTGATTGCACAGCTGAGTTCTGACTTCAGTGAAGTCAGCGAAGTTTTCAAGCCGCTCATGCACACAATTCTTCTTATTTGGCGCAACTCTAAGTTCTACAATACCCCCGGCAGGTTGGTGGTATTGATGAGAGAAATCTGCAATCAGCTCATACGCCAGGCTGTAGAATTCGTCAACGGCCCTGAGATGTTCGAGGTTGAGCCTGAAGCTGCCGTTGAGGCCCTCAAGACCTGCCTCAAAGTCTGTGTCACATTCAAGAGCACTTATTTCGATTACAAGGCGCGTGCAAGCACTGAATGCCCTTCGAATCCCTGGCGCTTCCAGAATAGCGCGCTTTTTTCACGTCTGGACGATTTCCTGGAGCGATGTCACGATGTCTTGGATCTTATGCAGACTATTGTCCAATTTAACAAGATGGAGAGGATCGAAGTGGGTGGCACTAAGGGTAAAGCTCTCACTTCAAACGTGGTGGACATCTACAATGAATTCCTGCAGGCTACCGCCGTCTTCAAGAATGCCGAGTATGACATTATGGACGTGGAGGAAAAGAACTTCGATGATGACTTCTACACGTTTCGCTGTTGTATTAATGAGCTGGAGCGTCGCTTGGCTTCCGTGATCGTGCAGGCTTTTGACGACAGCACCACTGTGATCGGTTGCTTCAAGCTGTTCGACTCCTTTGAGGGCCTGCTTGAGCGTGAAATCATCCTCTCAGACTTGGAGAGGAAGAATACGGATCTGCTGAACTCGTACGCTGATGATTTACGATGCGTGCAAGAGATTTTCATGGAGGGTCGAGAAGATCCTCCCATCGCTGACAATGCCCCCCCGCATGCTGGCGCCGTGGGGTGGTGCCGGGGCTTGGTTGAGCGCGTTGAAGAGCCCATGACTCGTCTCAAAGGCATTGGCAAGGCTGTCCTGGAGAGCGAGGAGGGTAAGGAGGTGGTCCGCGCCCATGCGGCTATTATGTCGAGCCTGCGCGAGTTCGAGGTCATGCACATCGACAATTGGTGCTTGGAGCAGAATAGCACTGGTGCTGAGAAGCTGAAGATGAATCTTTTGCGGCGAGAAGAAGATGCTCCACACCCCTTCCTGCGTGTTAACTTTGACCCGGCCCTGATCTGCTTGCTGAGAGAGGTCAAGTATTTTTTGATGCTGCAGATTGAGGTCCCCGAATCCGCGACAAAGATCTATGAGAAAAACGAAACATTCAGGCAACAGACAGGCAACCTCGACATCATCGTCAACACGTACAACAACATGCTCGAAACGCTCCTAGATGTCGAGCGCCCCTTGCTGCAGGCCAAGTTGGATGACATCGACAAGTTCCTGGCCAAAGGTCTAAAGAGTCTCACTTGGAAGAGCGCAGCCATAAACGACTTCATTTCCAGCACTATGACTCGTGTACAAGAATCAGATAGCATCCTTCGAACCATCAAACAGAATGTACTGTCAACCCAGAAGGAGCTCAAGGGGTTTGCAGAAACGCTCATGATCGATCGAAACAGCACTAAGACCTACACCCTGGATCAATGGCAGGAGATTATCAAGAAGAGTATTGCTGCACGGTATGCAGTCATCCAGAAGGGCGGCGGTACCATTCACGAGCAGCTCCAGAATAGCAATGAGGCACTAAAGGTCAAAAACTCTGACAGCAAATGGAGAAAGTATGTGGATTATGTAAATGACATCGTCGTGTCCGGCCTGTGTGAGGTAACGCTGGCTTCGACTCGATACCTTTCAAACCAGGTGGACGATACTTGGCTGAATCTCAATGATTGCATGCCTCTTTTGGAGATTCAGCTGAAACTTGCTCCGCCCAGAGCACTGTACACTCCTCAGATGGGTCGCTCACCGCAGATGGATGGTATGCGTGATATTACAGACAGTTGGCTTGCATCCTTCGTGAATGTCGCAACCCTTGTCAATCGTCTTGACTCAATGGTAGAAGGTGAAGGCGATTACTTGTTAGATATCCAGATGGACATTGCTGTCAAGCATGCCATTTCTCAAGTGAACAAGCGGATCGATGTTTCGCAGCGTAAATGCGAGGAGTTCCGCGACCAGTTCATGACTTATTCTTATCTCTGGACTGACGACATTGTCACGACTTTCAAGGCCTGGCAAGAAGAGAACAAGCAAGAGGGCGAGGATGTCTATGACCCAGACCCTCCCCTCGCTGCCTTTGATGCGCAGATCCTCAAGTTCAAAACGCTTGAAGCCGAGATCCGAGAACTACCCAGCACCAAGGTCTTTGGTCCTTTCAGGGTTGATGCCAAGCCTATCAAGAATGCACTTGCCTCGTGGGTGTCTAAGTGGTCATTTCAGTATCAGCAATACCTCCTTGACAAGGTCACAAATAATGTTGCTAGTTTGGATGAATTTGTCTGTGACACCGACGTCAAGCTGGACACTGAGGTCGGCGAAAACGATAGGCAGTCCATGTTGGATGTGATGGGATACCTGCGTGATGTGCGTAAGCGCACGGCTGAAACCGATAGCATGTTTGAGCCCCTTAGACACACTGTTGCTCTTCTCGCAAAGCATCAGACTCCTTCCTTCCCGACCGTGTCGGAGGAAACGCTCAAGTTGCTGGAGGAGACGCCGCTGGCCTGGAACAACCTGAAGAAGAAGGCTATCGTGACCAAGGAGAAGCAGGCTAAGAGCCAGAGCAGGGAAGCAGATAACCTCAAGAAGGAGGGCAAACAATTTGAAGACAAAGTTGCCGGCTTTTACAAGGCATTCCGGAAAGAGATGCCGTTCGATTACTACGCGGATTTTGACAAGGCGTACGCGAAGATCGACGCATGTCACCACGGTCCAAACGATTTGGAGATGAAAATTGGTGAAGACGAAGAAACGGCGGTATCATCACCGCTCGGAACGCTGCGGGATATGCAGCGGGAAGCGGCTAAGCTGAACCAATTCCAAGAGCTCTTTGAGCTCTATGTTATTGAGTACAGGGAAATCGCTTCATGCAACAGGGATGCAGTCTTAGTCAAGTCCGTTTGGGATGTCATTGCCATGGTTCAAACTATCTATGCTGAATGGAAGAAGACGAAATGGGATGACATCAATGTTGAGGAGCTGCAGGAACAAAACAAAAGGCTTCAAAAGGAGGTTAAAGCCTGCGATAAAATGGTCAAGAATTGGCCATGCTACAAGGGTCTGGAAGACTCGGTGAAGAATATGCAGTCATCGCTGCCGCTTGTGGAAGAGCTCCGTAGCAAGGCGATGCGCGAGCGCCACTGGAAACAAGTGATGAACAAGTGTGGCATGGAATTCAAAATGGATGATAGCTTTACCTTTGGTAGCATGCTTGCGCTCGAGTTGCACAGATTCGAAGACGATGTGCTGGAAATCGTCGACCGTGCAACCAAAGAGCTTGGCATCGAAAAGCAGCTGGTCAAGCTCGCGGATACTTGGAAAGTGCAGGATCTGACATTCCCCACCGACGCTGAGAACCCCGACCTGTGTTCCTTAGTGGTTGAGGAGACTGTCATGGAGGCGCTCGAGGACAACTCGCTTCTGCTGCAAAATTTGCAAAGTTCAAAGTATGTCCAGGGCAATGCTGACTTCCTTGCCAAGGTGCAGGATTGGCAAAAGAAACTAGGAATGGTTGATGTTGTGCTGTACACGTGGAAGGAGGTGCAGGGCAAGTGGGGAAATCTTCAGTCTATCTTCATCGGCTCTGCTGACATCCGCGTGCAGCTACCTGAAGATTCAAAGCGTTTCGACGGTATCGATGCTCAGTGGAAGGACCTCATGAAGGAGGCAATTAATGAGACCAACGCGATCCTTGCCTGCAATCTGGATGGCCGCCTTGAGGCCATCGAGAACATGCTTGCGGGACTCGAGAAGTGCGAGAAAGCACTAGCGGATTACCTTGAGACCAAGCGCTTGGCGTATCCTCGCTTCTATTTCGTGGCAGGTGCCGATCTCCTGGACATTCTGTCCAAGGGTAGCAACCCCCAGCTCATCCTCAAGCACATGCCCAAGTGTTTTGATAACATCAAAACGCTTGAATTCAACAAAGATGATGCTGGCGTGCCGACGAAAGTGGCTATTGGTATGTATTCGGAGGAGATGGAGTATGTAGCTTGGCCCAACCCGTTCACGTGTGAAGGTGCGGTGGAGACATGGCTCTTCAACCTTACCAACCACACGCATGAGGCTTTGAAAATCCGCTGCACCGAGTGCGTAAGTGCATTTGATGAGAAGCCCAGGGAACAATTCATTTTCGATTGGTGCGCGCAGCTTGTGTCTGTCATTTGCCGGATAGTGTACAGTGAGGATGTCAATTGGAGCTTCGATCAGCTTGAGGAAGGCAACGAAAATGCCATGCGCGATTACAACAAAAAGCAAGTCGACGTTCTCAATAAGTATGCAGAGCTCATTCTCACTGATCTCACCAAAAATGATCGCAAGAAGATCATCATGCTCATGACGCTCGATGTGCATGCACGCGATGTCGTGCAGGGGCTTATCGATACCAAACTGGAGAACAAGGATTGTTTCGCGTGGATGTCTCAGCTTAAGTTCCGTACGGATGAAAAGACAGATGTTGTTGCCATCGACATTTGTGACTACACGACATACTATGGTTACGAGTACATCGGAAACTGTGGCTGCTTGGTCGTGACGCCATTGACGGACAGATGCTACATCACTCTGACGCAGGCCATGCGCCTGATTCTGGGGGGAGCACCTGCCGGTCCAGCTGGCACTGGTAAGACGGAGACTACCAAGGATTTGGGCCGTGCCTTGGGAGTCATGGTTTACGTGTTCAATTGCTCTGACCAGATGGACTACAAGTCTATGGGGCAGATCTTCAAGGGCCTTTCACAGGCCGGCGCTTGGGGGTGCTTCGATGAGTTCAATCGTATCGACATTTCTGTGCTTTCTGTCGTTTCAACCCAGTATAAGACTATTTTGGATGCGATCCGCGGCAAGAAGGAGCGCTTCGACTTTGAGGAGGAGAATATCCCGCTCAATGCCTCTCCGTATTGCTGCTCTTTCATTACGATGAATCCTGGCTATGCTGGGCGCACTGAATTGCCCGAGAGTGTGAAGGCACTTTTTAGGCCTTGTGCTATGATCGTTCCAGATATGGATCTGATCTGTGAGATCATGTTGATGTCAGAAGGCTATGCGGAGGGTAAAGTACTTGCGCGCAAGTTCATGATGCTTTATCGTTTGAGTGAGGCTCTGCTCTCGGCACAAAAGCACTATGATTGGAAGCTTCGTGCTGTCAAGACGACCCTTAATGTAGCGGGTGGAATGCGCAGGCAGGACATGCAGAACACTGAGTCCCGCGTGCTACTGCGTGCGCTTCGTGATTTCAACTTGGGCAAATTGGTCGCAGATGATGTCGGAATCTTCATTGGCATGATTGACGATTTGTTTCCGAAGCAGCGTGAGCATGTTGTGCGCGCTCGTGAGCTTGACTTCGAGGAGAAAATTACCGAGGCCTGCATTGCGCTTCAGATGCAGCCGGAGGACTTGTTCTTACTAAAGGTATCGCAGTTGCGCGAGATTGCTGTAGTGCGCTGGTCAGTCTTCGTGCTGGGCCCAGCTGGATGTGGCAAGTCGGAGATGATTCGGGTGCTTGCCAAGGCGCAAAACCTGTTCGGGGAGAAGGCTACTATCAATGTGCTAAATCCGAAGTCCGTCACGCGCAATGAGCTGTATGGTTACATCCACCCAGCGACCCGCGAGTGGAAGGATGGCCTGTTGTCGCAAATTTTCCGCGACCTGGCTAACACTTTCACTTGCAAGTCCGAATACCTGGTTTTGGACGGTGACATCGATGCAGAGTGGATCGAGTCTATGAACACGGTGATGGATGACAACAAAACTCTGACACTGGCATCAAATGAAAGGATTCCTCTAACGGCGCCCATGCGCCTCCTGCTCGAAATCGAGAACATGCGCGAAGCATCTCCTGCCACCGTGTCGCGAGGTGGAGTTATTTTCATGAACGCCACCGACGTGGGTTGGATGCCCTTCGTTGTGAGTTGGATCGCCAATCGCGAATATGAGACGGAGCGCAACATGCTGACTAAGCTGTTCCAACAGTATCCTCCTGTGCTCTTCGAGTGGATGCGCAAGAACTGTGACACTATCGTGCCCTTGCCTGAAATTAATCGCATATGCCACCTATGCTACATTATCGAGGGCATCCTTGGCAATGGCGACAACTTCGCTGGGCAGTGCAAATCTTTAGGACAGGATGCCGCTGGGCTCCTGCTAGAGTCCTATTTCATTTTTGCCATGATGTGGGCAATTGGCGGAGCAACTTTCACTGACAAGCAGATTGATCACCGTAAAAAGTTCAACAACTTTATGAAGGATGAGTTCAAGACAATTCGCTTTCCGGATGAGGGCGACATTTTTGACTATTGTGTCGACGAAAGCAAGTTCCCGCTGCAAATGAAAGACGAAGTCCTGAGCACACCTTTCCAGCATTGGAGCGATAAAGTGGAGCCGTACGCCCATTCCCGCGGGACGGTGTTCGGCAACATTTATGTCGCCACGAGGGAGACGCAGCGTATGACCTACTTGTTGGACATTTTGTTGCCCGGCAAGCACGCCGTGATGTTTGTTGGCGGTGCTGGTACCGGGAAGACCACCATCATGAACGATAAGTTGAGGAAAGTGGATGCTGACGTGTTCGTTTCGATGAATATCAACATGAACTGCTTCACGGATTCTATGTTGCTGCAAACCGCCATGGAGTCGGTGCTAGAGAAGAAGACTGGCCGTACCTTTGGACCCACCGGTACTAAGAGAATGATCTACTTCATCGATGATATCAACATGCCTCAGGTGGACAAGTATGGTACCCAGCAACCAATTGCTCTGCTGAGGCAATTGTTCGACTATTCCGGCTGGTATTCGCGTGATAAACTCACCTGGCGTGACATCCAAAACTGCCAGGCGGTTTCGTGCCTCAACCCTACATCAGGTTCCTTCTACATCGATCCGCGCCTGCAGCGCTCCTATTGCACATACGCAGTGCAAATGCCGAATGCGGAGAGCCTTTCGCACATTTTCCAGAGCATTCTTGCAGGACACTTTGAGACCTTTTCTGCTGGCATCCAGAAGAACGTTGCTAATTACGTGAACGCTACGGTTGAGATCCAGCACATGGTGGCCAATACTTTCTTCCCAACTGCTGTAAAATTCCACTACATCTTCAATTTGCGAGATGTTGGTAACATCTTTGAGGGCCTGCTGCGCTCAGAGCCGCCCTATTATCCCGATAATTTGTTGATGGCCAGATTGTGGCTGCACGAGTGCGAACGAGTCTTCGCTGATCGCATGATAACCGTGGACGACATTGACAAGTTTAACGAGATGCTGAATGGCGTAGCCAAGAAACACTTTGATCACGTGGGTATGGATAAGTTGATGGCTCGCCCGCTGATTTACACTCCCTTCACCACCCCAGGCAACTCTGACGAAGAGCATCCCTACTGTGGTATTGAGGACGAGGAAAAATTGCAGAACATCATGGATGACAAATTGAAAGAGTACAACGAATCAAACGCTGTCATGGATCTTGTGCTTTTTCAGATGGCAATTGAACACGTGTGCCGCGTGACGCGCGTAATCGACAAGCCACGTGGCAACGCCCTTTTGGTCGGTGTCGGTGGCTCTGGGAAGCAGTCCCTTTCTAAGCTCAGCTCCTTTATCTGCGGCTATGAGTTCTTCCAGATTACTGTTACAGCTACCTACGGCATGAACGACTTCAAAGAAAACATGCTGTACCTGTTCACACGTGCGGGATGCAAGTCCATTGGCACCTGCTTCATTCTCACCGACGGTCAAATTGTCAACGAGCGTATGATGGTGTTCCTGAACGACATGTTAGCCACTGGTAATATTCCTGACATTTTTACGAAGGACGTGAAAGACGAGTTCTCGAATGCCGTACGTAACGAATGCAAACAAGCAGGCATAGACGATAATAATGCCGAGAAGCTCTGGAACTTCTTCATCGAGAAGGCTAGGAAGTACTTGCACCTGTGTCTTTGCTTTTCTCCTGTCGGCGATAAGTTTAGGATCCGCGCCCGTCAATTCCCTGCGCTCATCAGCTGCACTACCTTCGACTATTTCCATCCTTGGCCGGAGCAGGCTCTGATCTCTGTGGCTAAGCGCTTCATTTCAAATGTTGAGGGGATAAAGGCCGAGGATGTCGATTCCGTGGCGCATCACATGGCATACTGCCACAGCATGGTAAACGCGAAATCCGAGGAGTTTCTTGCTCGCGAGCGCCGGTTCAACTACACAACACCCAAGTCATATCTAGACTTGATTACTCTGTACAAGTTCATGCTGAACGACAAGAAGGAGAAAATTCATGTTCTCAAAGACCGTCTTGAGAATGGACTTGAAAAGATGAATTCTGCTGCCGAGCAAGTTGCTGAGTTGCAGGAGAATCTTGTCAAAGATATGGCAGTTGTGGGGGAGAAGAAAGAAGCGACAGACAAGCTGATCGTGGTTGTCGGACAAGAGACCAACATCGCCATGGAGCAAAAGGCCATCGCTACGGTGGAGGAAGAAAAGTGTGCGAAGATTGCTGAAGAGGTCATGGCCTTCCAGGCCGAATGTGAGAAGGAGATGGCTGCGGCTGAGCCTGTTGTGCAGGCTGCTATTGCAGCTCTCGACTCTCTGGAAAAGAAGGCGCTGACGGAGCTCAAATCACTGTCTTCGCCTCCCGCTAAAGTTGATCTTGTCACCACGGGTGTGATTGTTCTGCTTTCCACAGGAAAGGTTCCCAAAGATGTTTCCTGGGGTGCGGCTAAGAAGATGATGGGTAACGTGGACCAATTCTTGAATCAGCTGCTGAATTTCGACAAGGACAACACGCCTGTATACGCGTGCGAGTATATTGAGAAGCATCTTTTCTCAGACCCCGATTTTACGGTCGAGGTGATGCAAAAGAAGTCTAGCGCTGCAGCAGGTATGTGTGGGTGGGTGATCAACATTGTTAAGTACTACAGAATTTATGAGGTTGTTGAGCCCAAGCGTAAGATGCTTGCTGAGGCGAATCAAAAACTTGAGGCTGCCAATACGCAGCTTGCATCCGTTCGCGCCCACGTTGCTTCTCTCGAGGCCAAATTGGCGGAGCTGAATGCGCAGTTCGAAGCCGCAACGCAAGAGAAGAATGAGGCCATTGCATCAGCAGAAAAGACTCAGCGGAAGGCTGACATGGCGACACGTTTAGTGAATGGGCTTGCAGACGAGAATGTGCGCTGGACAGAATCCGTCAAGAGTTTCGACCAACAGGAGGCCCAGTTCGTTGGCGATGTGCTAGTGGCTTCGGCCTTCGTCTCGTATATCGGAGCCTTCAATGCAAAGTTCCGAAATGACTTGGTCGTTGAGTGCTGGATTCCTGATATGATAGAGAGGAAGGTTCCAATGACTGAGGGCATCATGCCCCTAGACGTTCTCTGTGACGAAGCCGCAATCGCGACATGGAACGGGCAGGGACTGCCGTCGGATTCAGTGTCTGTGCAGAATGGCGCTATCGTTGCCAACTGCAAACGTTGGCCACTTCTCATTGACCCGCAGCTGCAAGGTATCAAATGGCTGCGCCAAAAGCACACGGAAATGATCCCAGAGAAGCAGCCCGAGGATTGGAACGAGGAGGACAATGGCCCGTTCGAACCAGATCCTGCTAAGGCTGTGTTGACTGAGATGAAGTGCGTGCAGCTAACCCAAAGCAAGTACCTGAACGCAGTCGAAATGGCGATCTCAAATGGTGAACCTATCATGATTGAGAACATCCGTGAGGACATCGACGCGGTGCTTGAGCCCGTTCTGATGCGCTCAATCATCAAGCGTGGTAAGGCGTTAGTGATCAAGCTTGGCGACAAGGAGGTTGACTATGACCCGAAGTTCCAGCTCTACATCCAGACTAAGCTTAGCAATCCGCACTACAAGCCCGAAATTGCTGCTCAGACTACACTGCTCAACTTCATGATCACTCTCGACGGCTTGGAAGAACAGCTGCTGGGGTTGGTGGTGAAGAAAGAACGACCTGACCTGGAGGAGCAAAAGGCAGAGCTCATTGAACAGCAGAATGGTTTCAAGCTTAAGCTGAAAGCGCTCGAAGACGAACTCTTGTACAGGCTTAGCTCATCGCAGGGAGATATTCTCGAGGACATTGAACTGATCGAGGGCTTGGAGCGTGCGAAGGTAACGGCCACCGAGATCCAGGGCAAACAGGAGATTGCAAAAGAAACAGAGAAGAACATCGCTGAGGCACGCAAAGCGTACATCCCGGTCGCAGTGCGTGGCGCGTTGGTTTACTTCCTTGTCGATCAGCTCTGGGTGCTCGAACATCTGTATCAGTACTCAATGGGCAACTTCGTCTCCATTTTCAAGAAGGGAATGGATGCCGCCGATGGCAAGAGGGAGGGCGAGGAGGGGGGTGGTGAAGAAGGTGGTGGTGACCAGGCAGCTGCGGGAGGCGCAGCGGCCCTGAAAGCCCGAGTGGAGTTGTTGATCGAAACATCGTGTTATACGTGCTTTTCGTACGTGGCACAAGGTTTGTTCGAAAGGCACAAGCTAGTGTTTGCGAGCCAGCTGACGTTCCAGATACAGCAGCGCGCTGGGTCATTCCAACCCGCAATGTTCGATTTCCTGATCCAAGGAAAGAAGGCTACGGGCATTGAGAATCCGTTGAATGAGTGGCTCGATGACGGTGCGTGGTTGGGGTGCAATGCACTCAAGGAGTTCGAAGTGTTCGAGAAGCTGCCAGATGACCTCGTGGGTAGCGCAAAGCGTTTCCGTGAGTGGTTTGAACTGGAAAGGCCAGAGGAAGCGCCCTTCCCGGGCGACTGGAAGAAACTCCCAGAGTTTGAGAAGCTGCTTCTAATGCGGTCGCTCCGCCTTGACCGCATGTCTGAAGCTATCTCTGCCTATGTCAAGAGCATAATCGGTGTCGAGTACGTGACGTCGCAAGCTTTCAATCTGAAACGATCTTTTGCGGATGTGACACCTTCGACTCCCGTATTCTTCATCCTTTCGCCCGGCGTGGACCCGGTGAAGGATACAGAGAAACTGGGAACTGAGTACGGCATCGGGTACGATCACGGCAATTTCGGCCTCGTCTCGCTTGGTCAAGGTCAAGAGCCGGTTGCTGAACGCGCGATTGAGGCCTCGTTCAAGAACGGTGGTTGGGCCTTCCTTCAGAACATCCACCTCACGCCTAAATGGACCGGTGGCTATCTGGAGAAACGTTGCGACGATTTGGAGGGCGCCCATGCGGATTTCCGCATGTTCCTGTCGGCTGAGCCCGCGAAGCTTCCGATCAACATCCTGCAAGTATGTGTCAAGCTCACTAACGAGCCGCCCGAGGGGTTGCAGCCTAACGTGAGCAAGAACTGGAAGCTCTTCACGGACGACTTCTTTGATTCGAGTGCAAAGCCCGGAGAGCTTAAGTCCATCACCTTCGCCATCTGCCTATTCCATGCTGTGGTGGTGGAGCGAAAGAAGTTTGGTCCGCAGGGCTGGAATCGCGGATACCCCTTCAATTTCGGGGACCTGACAAGCTGCGCACAGGTTGGTATGAACTACCTCGAAAACAACCCCAAGGTTCCATGGGACGATCTGCGGTATATTTTCGGTGAGATTATGTACGGTGGGCACGTGACGGACCATTACGACCGCCGCCTAGTGGCGACCTACCTTGAAGCCTACCTCTGTGATGATCTGGTGGAGGGCTTCGAAATTTTCCCCGGGTGCAAGACGCCGCAGAACTCTGGCAATGCCAAAGATATTCTCGAGCACATTGATACTGCCTTCCCCCAGGAGTCCCCAACGGCCTTCGGCCTGCATCCCAACGCCGAAATTGGCTTCCGTCTCATGCAAGCCGACACCATGTTTTCCAACATTAGGGAGCTTCAGCCGCGTAGTGGTGGTGTTGGCGGTGGCATGAGCGTTACCGAAAAGGCGTGGGCTGTGGTGGAAGAGATCCAAGCCCTGATGCCCGACCAATTTGATCTGCTCGATATCTTGGATCGTGTTCCCGAGGTTCGTACGCCGTATATCAACGTTTTCCTCCAGGAGATCGAGCGTATGCAGGAACTTATGGCAGAAATCAAGCGATCCTTGGTAGAACTTGTCCTTGGCCTTAAGGGCGACCTACAAATTACGGCTGCCATGGAGGATCTCATGAACGCATTGGCAGACGGTCTGCGTCCAGCTGGGTGGGAAAAATTCGCATACCCGTCTAAGCGTGCCCTTCCGTCATGGGTGCGTGACCTCATCGATCGCCAGAAACAGCTGTCAGACTGGACCGCCGATATGAACCTGCCCAAGTCTACGTGCCTGTCCTACCTCTTCAACCCGCAGTCGTTCTTGACTGCTGTGAAGCAGACGACGGCACGTGCCAACGAATGGCCGCTTGACAGAACAGAGGCGCAAACCGATGTCACGAAGAAGTATGAGCCGAGCGAACTCCCTGGTCCCAGCAAGGAAGGGGCCTTCATCCACGGCCTCTTTATGGAGGGTGCGCGCTGGGATGATAAGGCTGGTACTATCGAGGAGTCGCGTCCCAAGGAGCTGTATGCAAAGATGCCTGTTGTTCTGATCAAGGCCGTTCAATTCACTGGCATTGAGCCAAAAGACACGTACGTGTGTCCGTGCTACAAGACGCAAGATCGTGGCCCTACCTTTGTCTTCAATGCAGGACTGCGGTCTAAGACTCCCGCCGCAAAGTGGATCCTCGGTGGAGTCGGCCTTCTCATGGATGTCGCTTAAGCCGCTTTCTACCATTAGATTGTTCAGAATGCCGCAATACCCAATTTTTGTTCGGCAGGGGCCATTCCCATATCAGTTCCTTCTTGAAGAAGGAAGAGAGCTGCCCTCACACCCTCCTGCGCGTGTTGTTTTCCGTTTACAAATAAATGATGTAATGTTCACACTGTCCATGCCTCTCCCTCTCTGCCACGAAACCTCACACGCACCATTTCTGCTGCACCACAGCCACTATCGTAGCAATACCGTCTACAGTGTAACAGAGTAGCGCCAAGGCGGAGCCGTTAGAGCTCCTGCTTGCTCTCCTCCGGAGCTGCACTGGCCTCCTGGGAATCTGCCCCCTGCGGAAGTGACGCTTGGGGTCGCGGCTCACACGCGAGCTTGCCTGCATGATTTCCTATCCACTCTGCATCAGAGCAGTCTTTGACATTCAGGGTAGTCTCCAGGCGCTGTCCCCGCCCATTCATGCAATGCGTACATCGCAGGCGCCTCTCATTTGCCATGGCACACCCCTGGCAGGAGCCAAGATAAGACCCAGCTGGAAGATTTGGCCCATTAGGCTCCGGCGCCTTTTCTTGCCGCCGCCTTTCGAGATGGTCGCGCTGCGGTGTGTGTGTGTGTGTGCGTGTGTGTGTGTGTGTTTGTGTGTGTGTGTGTGTTTGCGTGCGTGCGTGCGTGCGTGCGTGCGTGCGTGCGTGCGTGCGTGCGTGTGTCTGTGTGTGTTCTGTCTAATGTTTGTCTTTGCGTCTGCATCTGTTTCTTTTACGTTATTGTATTAGGGGCTGTTCGGTAGATGCATTCCGCACAAGAAGCGTAGATGCGAGCATGTGTATGCATGGCGCATACTGCAGCACGCAGGTGGGCAGCTGCGCTGGAGTGCCTTAGGCTCATATTTCATCTGGATCGCCACGGGCTGCAGGGTTTAGAGTATAGAGACACCTTATGTTCATACGGATCGCCGAATGGCTCATATCCGAACTGCTCAGGGAAGTATTGCTGCCGCATTCGATCCCAGAACGACGGGCCCTCAGAGCCGTCATTCATAATGTCCCGCTTCATGTCAGCGCCCTCGTCGTAGGCCTCCTTGCGCTCCACATCGCTCAGCGTCTCGTACGCGGCAGCCACGGCTTGAAAGCGCGTTGTAGACCCGCCATTCTTGTCGGGGTGCGTCATTCGGCTCATTTTCTTGTATGCCTTCTTCAACTCGTCCGGTGCAAAGTCTGCAGGGACACCCAAGATGGTGTAGTAGTCCGCTGCTGGCAGCGCACGCGGCGGCGGCGATATGCCCGCACGCCCGAGCGCTGCCTCCAGCTGCTCGATCTCCTCGCTCATCGACGGCAGGCTGGAAATGGCTTTGCCCTCACTAATTTGGCGCAATTCCTGCGGCGCGCTGTTCAGGGCGGTGGAACCGCGCTCCATGTTTGCCTTGGCCCGCACGATCCAGCCCAATAAGCCTGCCACCACTTGCCATCACCCTCAGCGCCCGCCCGTTGCACACCCACGAATCCTCCAAAATATCAAATCATGCGGATTGTCAGTGCCGCGTTTCCACGAGTCTGCTAGCCCAACGGCGGGAATCCTCCCAAACACGCCGCGTGAGTGTAGTTGTTGTACCAACAACGGCGGCGGGCGGAGCCGGCGGCGCCGCCGGGGCGCCCGCCGCGAATCCTCCAAAACACGCCGCGTGAGTGTAGTTGTTCTACGAACAAAAAAGCGTGACATGTCACGCTAAAAGTGTGACATGTCAATAAATTATACACGGGGAAAGTATTCTGGAGGACTCGCCACATGCATGGCCATCGCTTTGCCGCACGAGACTACCGCATGCCAAGGTCCTAATCTTTGATCTGCGCGGTGCAAGTACGACCAGGGAGGGGCTAGGGACGCACAGCATGGAGAAAGTGCTAACGGCTACAACAAGGACACAGAGCAGGGAGAACATGCTAACGGCTGCACCAGTCTGCACGCATGCCAGCGTTTCCCGCCCGACCTGGAAACGCGCGATCAAAGCGCAAGACGTTTTCAAATGCGTGGAGCGCGGCATCGGGGCGATTAATGTCGAGCATCAGCTTGCCCATCTCCATCCAGCCCTCCTTGTACCGCGGTAGACTGTCGCAACGGGCATGTGGCGCAGGCATTTGAGGTGAGACAGCGACACGGCTTAGCGAGCACTAGCGTCGTCGCAGCGCAGCGCATGCACGTGGCAAGCGTCTGAAATTTGTCGCTGCGCGCTCCCAGGGCAAGGCGGGAAGGGGAGCACAGGCGCATGACGGGGTCTAGCGCCTCAAGCGCGTGGTGCAGCTGCCGTGCTCGGCGCAAGCTGCGCGCCTTGAGTACACGCAGCGTTGCCTCGCGCCACTTGGGGTACTTCCTGTACTCGCCATCCCGCGGGCACTCTGAACAGCCCTTGTCAAGCTCGGCACCAAAGTGTTCCGCAGCCTCTGCGAAGTCGCCTTGCTCAAAGGCCGTCTCTGCCTCGACAACTGCCGGCATGTTGAACGGGCACTCTTCCTCCTGGCACCCGCCGGGCCGATGCTCGCATGTGCCTCCGCCAATGGCTTGCTGGATGTTGTGCTGATAATGCCGGTGTCCTCGCCGCAGTCGCTCCACCATCTGAGGAGCAGGAGCAGGATCAACGGGAGCAGCAGCAAGAGCACGGACGCACCGGAGAGAAGCATAGAGCAGAAGCACTGGACAAAGCAGCGGCGCAAATGAAGAAAAAATCGGCCAGGGCTTTCGGGTGCAGGGTCCAGGGTTCGGGGAGGAGCACGCACGTTCTCGTCACCGATGAAGATGACCTGCCAGGGCAGCTCATCTTCGTCGTCGCCGGCGGCAACCGCACCTTCGGGCGTGGGATCAGGCTCTCCAGTGGCCTTGCGCCTGTCCCGCTCCTCGCGCTCGCGCTTCGAGGGCCTGTGCACGTGCTGCCACCGGGTGCCCGCGCCCGGGATCACAGTCTCGCCCGCGTGCCCGAAGCGGTCGCGGCCGTTGCCATCGATGATTACCCACTCGCTGGACTTGCCGCCGACCGCCGCGTAGCCTGCCTCGGCTGGATCGGCGGGCGAGTCCACGAGCGCTATGTGCCAGCCGTCGAGATGGTCCGCCTCTCCAAAGGGCCACTTGCGGTATGCCAGCTGGAACTTGTGCGGCAGCCACGACGGCACCTGCTCGACGCGCTTATAGACGCCATTCATGTCCTTGATCGTCGACCCCGCGATGAAGAAGCCCATGGCAGGCTCCCGCACGTACCCGTAACTCCGCTGGCGCCCGCCGCCCCCCGCGTACGGCTGCATGGAGCCTGGGCCCATGGGCACCTGCGCGAGGCCGCGCGCGAGGAAGACGCCCCAGAGGAGCAGCCGCGCCAGCGCCCGCCCATGCCCTGTCCCCTTCATTCCCGCGCCGCAGGGACGCATGGTCAGCCGACCCGTCCGTGACCACGTGACACGACGTTCTAGTTTTTGACCGCTCATGGTGGCGACAGACCACACGCCGGCGGGGGGAGCGGTGAGAAGGGAGCGAGGGCGTGCAGACATGGGGGGGCGGTGGCGCAGTGACGCGCGGCGGACACTGATGCGGTGCATCGGCGCGGGGCCAGAGCGAAGGATGGCGCGCACGTGCCGGGTGGGCAGTGCTAGCGTGCGGCGGTGGCGCAGTGACGCGCGGGGCGTGAGCAGGCGGACCGGCACATTGTGCACGTGCGGGGACCGCACCTCAGTGCCAACGGCGTGCTGGTGGCCAGGACCCGGCTGCTCACGTCGCGGCAAGCGCTCTTCACGTACCCCGACGCAGAGAACACGGCGGCAGAGGCCGAGAGCGCCGACGGCGGCAGCATTGTGCGCGCCGCGTGCCTGCCCGCGCAGTGCCTCCTCATGAACCAGGCCGCCGAATTTGCCATCGTCGCCCTCCCGCCGGACTTTTGCGGGCGCGCTGGCGTGCTGCCCGTGGAGTTGGCCGGCGGTGGGCCGCAAGGCAGTGCTGTGCTAGAGGGGGACGAGGTCGCCATCGTGGCCAACATCGGCGGGGGCGCCGCCTCGGGCTGCACGGTGGTGGCGCGACTCATGGTCGACGACGTGTCAGATGCCGAGCTGCGCCTGCACGCGCTTGACCCCTGGGCCAAAGCAGAGGTTGGGAGCCCGATTTTTAGGAACGGCAGACTGGTTGCCCTCGTCGTGGCGCTGCCAAGTGCAGGGGCGGCTGACGAAGGGCTGCGGGCGCTGCGCATTGAGGCAATTGTGGAGCGCCTGAAAAAACGGCAGCAGCTGGAGGACGCCCTCGATGCGGCGCCAGATGTGCGATTCAACAGCGACCAGCAGCCAGCGGTGCGCGTGCCCGACGCGGCAAACGCCGGTGCGCCGGGCAAGAGCATCAGTCTCGTCTACCAGATGCAGCCCATTGACCACGTCCGCAAGGCCCTGCTTGTAACGTAAGTCCCCAGCCCGAGCCCTCTGAATCGCCCCCGCCCTTGCAAAAGTTTGGCACAGCTATCCACCACCCCAGTCGCAGCAGCAGCATTTGTAAAC
>Ga0115006_10000816_pt1 | contig 17994 bp, 9 predicted proteins | sample ArcOceMetagenome_3_FD_88943 | JGI IMG/M metagenome (GOLD analysis project Ga0115006, IMG submission 88943) | Marine eukaryotic phytoplankton communities from Arctic Ocean - Arctic Ocean- Svalbard ARC20M Metagenome | ecosystem: Environmental > Aquatic > Marine > Oceanic | place: Arctic Ocean...
ACACAGGTCCCGCTGGCAGTGGTGTCAAACCCTCTGTTTGCACTGAATAATTCCAGGTATGCACACACACACACACACACACACACACACACACACCGTCCATACATACATAATACAGACCTGCAGTAATGTACACATGCATGTGCATTACATGCATGAGAGTTGAGTTGAGTTCAGTCATACATACATACTTACACGCATGCATACATGCAGTAATATATGCCTATCTGCACGCACTCCGGCTCTCTCTCAACATCAGATCGGGAGGTCTAGCACACACAAAACAAACGTACAAATGCATGTCCATACACACACACCAGCTCGCCTCTCAACATCAAAAGAGGGCCAATGCCAAACAAAAATATGCGCATATACAAACACGAACATACAAACACACGTGTACATATACACACCAGCTCGCCACTCAACATCGAAAGGGCCATCACAGGCGCTTTAGCAACGGCCTGGATCAACAAATTCGCCTACCAATGGCGCCGCACTGCGGTCTATCCCTGACCCCCTCCAACATCTAACAACTGTCCCTATATGTATCTAATCCCCCCAACCATTTCGCGAATCAAGGGCGCCGTACCACAGTTATCCCTAATCCCAACCCCCTACTCCACGAATTCACTGATCCCTAGTCCCTAATCCCTAGGATCCAGGCCCAAACCCGAATCTCTGAGACCTAGACACGCACCCTAATCCCTAAAATCTACTCCCGACCCTAATCCTCGCATCTTCTTCAAGCCCAGCCGAGACTAGAGATAGACAGATCGGCACAGTGAAAGAGAGAGAAACAGACAGACACACACACACACAAATAGAGAGAGAGAGAGAGAGAAGACAAGCGGGAGAGGGAGCGAGCAAGAGGCGAGTTCGTGCAAGGGATGAGTTCGTGCAAGAGACGAGTTCGTGAGCCCTGACCCCCGCCTTCTGCCGCGCACACACACCACACACAGGCTCACCAGCAGCACCGGTGGGGTCATTCAAAGGAGGCGCAGGAGATTGCGGCGCTGTCGCTGTCCTCGGCCTGCGCGCACGAGGCAGAGGGCACCAGCACGCAGCCCGGGAGCTCGGAAGACCGAGCGCTGCGCGAGGGTACGGATGATTCTTTCGGACTGATGCCGGGAAAAGTCAAGGAGTACAAGAATCGGCGGCGCAATCGGTCCATATGCCAACTGCTCGTGCTGGGGATGCTCAGTTTGTGCAGCATTTGCATTTACCTCGCGGTGCGCTGGTCGCGGAGTGTGATCTTCGGGGAGCCGACGACGCCTGTACAAGTTTTTGCCATGTCGCTCATCGACGTCGCGCGCATCTATCTGATGCAGTATCTCGGGCGCGAGGTGCTGGCTCTGCTGGCGCTATGGGACGACGACATCCTGAACCAGAGCGACAGGGCGACGTGGCAGCTGACGAAATACCTCTTGTTTGAGTTCAGCAACAACTTTTGCTCGCTCTACATCTCCGTGGGGTACCAGGCCTTCTCAGCCGGCACTGCGTCCTGGAAGTTCGTGCAAGCGCCATCTTGCTTTCATCTCCACTGCCAGTATGACTTGGAACTTTACATCTGGACCGTGGTGGGCATCAAATACCTCTTGGTCCCACTCATTATGTCCATCTACGTCTGGTGGAAATTCACTACGGTGCGGCGGAGGAGGCGTGACGCACGCCTGCACTCGGACGGTGCCGACATCGGGAACGCCCGCAAGGGCGCGCAAGCAGGAAGCAAGTCGCGCGGGGGCAAGGCGCTCCCTGCCACCATGACTGACCCCATCACCGGGAAAACGGTCACCGTCCAGAAGGTGCGCACGGGCATCATGGCTCTCCTTCTGGGCCCCGGCGGGCCCCCGCAGCCAATGATTTCGATGCCGGATACGGATGGCCTTTTTGGAGAGACACCGCTTGAGGCGCAGCAGGATCTCACTGACTACAGCCCCTATGTGTGGGAGGTGCGACGGCCGATGGATTTGGTGATGCTGATCGCGTTCGTGGGGCAGTTCTCCACGCTTGCGCCGTTGTTGCCGCTCGCGGGCGTGCTTTTCATTTCGGTCAAGTGCCGTCTGGATGCCCTGCAGCTCGTTGTCACCACAAATCGACCGCCCGTGAACCGCAATGTCGATATTGTGGTGTGGATAGAGGCTCTGAGCTGGGTAGGGCTTGCATCGGTGCTGGCGAACTCAATATCTATCATGTTTGCCACGCCGGATGTGGAAGCACTGATCCAGAAGCTTGCGACCTCGTATCGGGCGACTCTCATGTCGAATCCGACTTTCAAAAACGACGGGGTCAATTGCATGGCTGGCATCTGCTTGGATAGCGCTGGGGACCGAGCGGAGGGTTCCCTATACTGGATCATATGGGTCTGTATCGTGGCCGTCGGCCTCGCTACCAGGACGCTTTCGCAGGTGCTGTTCCGCATCCCTTCCCTCTGGATTTTGCGCCACGAACAGGTGGAACACGACGTGCAGACACTGTTGGGGCTGGATGCCGCGCATCAACAGCACGATGATGACAGTGGTCTTATCCTTGAGGAATTCACACTACGCTACAACAAGACGATGGTTGACCCGTACAAATTCGAAAAGCCCCCCAACTGACGAAGCACCTCTACGAAAGGACACCTCAAGTGACCCATGCGCAGGAATTCGGGACAGAGAGTGTGTAGAGAGCTTGGGAGTGCAGGGTTGTGAGGATTGGGAACAGCTTGTAGATTTACAGTCAGTAAAAAAAAAGATAACCGCACAATGGGGCGGCGACAACTCTGACGATCCTGAAATTGGCCGTGATGATGGCCAATTTCAGGATCGCAATTATCACGGCCAATTTCAGGATCGCAGCTAGCTCCTGGCCGTGTGTATCCGTCCCACGGATCAGTCCCCTTTGCGCAATGTCTCAACTCATCCTGCTACAGGAGCAATCGGAGTCGAGGATTCTTTCACAGGTGTAGAAAACACATTACGAGCCAGACTTCTGCAGGCAGCCCCATCATCCACTCGTGTGTGCTCATTAATGGACCAACGAGGTTGGTGCCTGAACATTCCGTGTCCGTGCGACAAGAGAGGCCGCCGCGATTACACCGTTTGGGATTGGCTCGGCACCCTCACAAGTTGAGGGTGCTGCCTGGGGGGCCGGCTGATGAGTTGCTGTTGCCGTTAAACGGTGGAAGAAGCGCCCCACAAGTTCGATTAAGCTGCACATGTTATACAACACGTAAGTGATATGCATGCGAGACCCGCGGCCGTCCCTCCTTGGACTTGGAAGGCAGGACACAGCAAAAGCATGACAACAAAAGGGCCAGCGTTCTGCAATACACCTGCTGGTCGAGAATTGATCGCCTGCTGTGTGGGGAAGCTTCGAACTCGACCGGGGCCTTTGTGCGGCGGGTGTACTCCTCCAACTCCCGTGCGCCAACACCAATGTCGCGTGAGGTGAGATTGAGACTCGCCCCTCCCAACCGCTTGTCAACTGCCTGGAGCACCTTGTTTCCGTTTGACCATGCCGCGACCTGCGCCTTGTTCCGCGGTTCGTACCAACTGTCGCGCCGAGAACGCGAGCAGAACGCGGTGTCTGCGCTGCGGCCTATGTCATAGAGGAATTCCGGACCATTGGTGCCCGAACCTGAAGTGGTCGAAGCAAGACGCCAGCAACGTGGCAGTCAGCAACGTGGCACCACTGAAGCAACCAACTGGGGAAATTTTAGGGAGCTCACAGTACTCTTCGTCCACGTCCACCGCCTTGTTGCGACGGCGAGTGCGTCGCTTCACGTCAACCAGAGTTTTCGCCTTTGCCGTGTCCATGGCAGAGTCAAGCGATTTCGACAAAAGGTTCTCCTGCTGTGTCAGGGCCTCGAGCTGGCTCTGATGACGCTCAAGAAGCTCTAACTTCGCTTTCTTCTGGCCCTTCAACTCCTGCGCGACCACAATTGTGGCATTACCACCACCGTCACACACCGATGTGTCCCAGTCCCGGCGACAGCATAAAACAAAACTACTAGTGCACATGTCGGCGCTCTGCATCCGCGCGTGCATCGACGGTACGTACGCAGGCAACGCAAGCGGGGATTGCACGCACCTTGTTGTAGGTGTCCCCCAGGATCACGCTCATGGTTGCATTCATCGAAAGGTCTCTTTTGCGGGCATCGCCTGCCAGCAGCAGGGGACCCAAAACAACGGGGTGTGAGGGCGGCAGCGGCCGTGCCTGGAGGTCCAAAGGCTCCGCGCGCCCCTCACGCATCGAGCGCGCCGCGCTCCCATCGCCGGCAGGCGCCAGCAACGCGCACAACAGCCTGGCATCGACCTGAGAGGAAGCCCCTCTTGCGCTTCTCCATCGGCTGTGTTTCCAAGTAGCGCTGCGGCTGGGTGTCGCTGTACTTGCCTTGGAGCACCCGGAACTCCTCTGCACGCGCCACACCCCGAGGTCACCTCCTGCCGCTGCGGTACGAGGCAAAAACGCGCGCGCGCGCGGCCCGCCTCTCGCGCGCAGCGGGCCGCGCGGCGGGCGGGGCGCGGACTTGTGAAGTAGGTGTTGGCGGTGCGCCCCGCCTTGGGGAAGACGGTCTGGAACTGCTTGCCAGCGAAGCGCGTCGCCTTGTACGGCTTCTGCCCGTACTCGTCGCCGACGGTGATGAAGGAGAGCGTGGAAAAAGTCTTGGTGAGCCTGCGGGCGGGGGGCGGGGCGGGGGCGGTGAGCTCGGCGCGCGCTGGGCGCAGGGCGACGCGGCCGCGCGGCCGCGCGGCCGCGCGACGATGCAGCGCACCGGTTCGGGCCGTCCACGAGCATGGCATTGTAGAGGCCGGGCTCATCGCGCTGCTTCGACTTGCCCATCCCCACGGCGCCTGGGCTGGGGGGTAGGTCCGCCGAATACCGTGCTTTCCAGTGTGCAACTTGGGCAGTCCTTGGACATGACCACTTTGGACCATGACTACTGGTCACTCTCTCTTTCCAACTGTCGAGGGAACCTGGCTGTCCGTTGCTCATCTCAAATTTCGGCGAATCAACGAACACACGCAGCAAGCAGCTGGCAGCCAGGGGCAGGGCGACGCGGCGACGCGCGCACAGGGCTCCGTGCCAGAGGGCCCCGGTCCGCTGCCCGCGCCGTGCGCCTCCCCCGCTGCGGTGCAGCGACCGTCGCCCGGCCGCGGGTCTGCGACCGGGCGCGCTCACCATCAGCCACCGTTTGCGGTGATGCCCTGCCGAGAGCGCCGCAGCATGTCTGCGCACACGCAGGACGCAGAGGGTGCGGGGCGCCGCGCCTGCGAGCTGGCCAGTCCGGCGGTCCGGCGACACCCCCTGCGCTGGTGGACGGAGCCGCTCCCGGTGTGCAGCGCCCCCGCCGAGGAGCACGCGGGGGGCGCTGGAGCAGCGGCGCAGCGCAGCCTGGCGACCGCAAGCATGCGCGCGAGCCCAAGGAGCACGCCCGGACGGCCGGCCACGAACCACGCACGCAGACCCTATCCCCTCGACTGGGGCTGCGGACGGCGGTACCTGGTGCTTGCAGTGACGGCGCTTGCAGCGGCAACCGCCCTGCCGCGGGCGGAAGGCTACCTCAAAACGTACTCCACCTGGTGTGGAGACGGCATTTGCGAGCCCAGGCTGGAAAACAGGGGCTGGTGCCCACGTGACTGCTTGTGCGGGGATGGGGTCTGCGACGACGAAGAGGCTGTTGCTGCATCCTGTCCCCAGGACTGCATCAAGCAGGCGGACATTGTGGCACAGCCATCGCCCGAGTCAAAGGCCGGTGTGGCGTTTGGGCGGCAGCCAGCCGTGCACCTCTCTGACATCGCGCAGCTCGACGCATACACTCCGGGTGAGAGACCCCTCAGCTCAGTGGTCCCACGCTGCTGCGAAGACGATGCTGTAGAAACATGACGTTGCGTTGCCGCCGCTGCAGGAATTGTGACTGCAACCCTGTATCATGTTATTGACGACCCAACCGGCACAAAGAAGCTGAATGTGCCTGTAGACGGGGTGAGTCTTTTTCAAGGGCGCTGCATTGCGTGCTGCCTTGCGCGAAATGTGTCTGAGAGTGTCAGTGCGCTTTGCAGGGCGTGATTGGTAGAAGAGAGGTGCCATGGAGCTGCGGGTACGCCCGATACACAGACCTCATGGTGAAGAGAGCGGGAGTCTACACTCTACAATTCAGTAGCGTGATCAAAAATGTGAACTTTTTGCTCGAAACCACAAACTTTACTGTAGTCCGCGGTTCCAGACATCACTTGGGTATGTCGCTCGAGCCTGCTGGCTTCCGGCCTAATTATGCCTTCAAGACCCAGGTGTGTCTGCAGGGCAAATTCCACAGCCCGCTCTCCGATTGCGCGTGTCATATGTCCAGACTGGAGCGCTTTTGCTTTCCACTGATTCTTTTTTGTCTGGTGTGAAAAAGCCTGTGGTGCTGTTACTCGACCCAGCAGAAAACATCATCGACGGTGATGACGGAAACCTCATGGTGACGGCCTCGCTTACACCTGAGAGTCCGAAGGTGTACCTGGCTCCCTCAAACCGTTTAGTCAAGCCGGTGCGTGAACCCTCGCTTTTGGCTTTGAGCGGCTGCTACCTGTAAATTTGCTGATTTTCCCCCGTGATTTTACACACAGACGGCACAGGGCTTGGGCAAGTTCAAGGATCTTTACCTTCCTCAGGAGGCAATAGGCAAGAACATAACGATACGCTTCTCGGCGGGAATCTATCTGCTACCGTGTGTGTCTCGCACCTTTGTGGTGGCAGAAGTTGCGCACAGCCTGGTGGTGACAAATGCTCCAACATATGGCGAAGTTGTTGAGCCCTTTCCTCGTCAGCCCAAGGTCCTAATCTGCTCGTCATGGAGTTTCCTTGCCTGCGATGCTGTTTGTGCCTTTGTGTTTTCATACGCTCGCGTGCTGATTTGTTGGCTTGTCAGGTGGAGGTGAGGGATAGATACGGCAATTTGTGCACTTGGTATGAAGACACGGGAGCACAGAACGAGGACGGCATTGCAACTGAGGGAATAGTAGTGGTGGCGGCACTCCAGCCGCCGCCGGGCGTTGCAGCAGCTATGCTAGGGGAGAAGAGTAAACTGGTGGTGGACGGCAGGGTTTCGTTCACGGATCTGAGCGTGGACAAGCCTGGGATTGGCTACACCATAGAATTCAGAGTTACGCGTGGAGTGGTGAATCCAGCTGCAGTGAAGGCGTTCACAATTGATCCTTTCAATGTCTCTTACGGGTATCCGTATCGGCTGGTCTTTGATTTGAAGCCAGGCAGCGAAACAGAGATCCAAGATCCCCGGGGAGCAATACCTGGCTATCCCATGGTCCAGCAGCCGAGGATCATGGTGCAGGATTTGGTTGGAAACGTAGTAGGCGATGAACGCGGTATTCTGGAAATAACTGCGACCCTCTTGCAACATGGAAAGCCAGCGGCAAATCCTTTGAAGGGATACAAGGTCATGAAATCGTGTCTGTACAAGAATGAAAATACGGGAAATTGTGAGTGTCTGAATGCTGCAGTCTCCGGTTGTGGCGTCGCCCTGTGGCCAGTGACCCAAAATGGAATACGCATCGACGGGGTCGGTAAAAACTACACGCTCATCTTCGAGGCTACTTTTCGAGAAACATACTACGAGATCGAGCAAGCAACAGGCATACTCAGACCGAAAATCCGCGAAATCATTGTGAAGCCTGTCCAATCGATGGTATTCCAGGTCACGTACGGTGTGGTGGACAAGTTGAAAATCATCAAGCAGCCGTGGGGTTTCGTGCTGAATGAGGTGTTCCTGGGTCAACCCGTAGTGGCTGTGTACGACAAGGCTGGAAACTTGATTCCAACAACGCCGGTGAACGTTGTGTCTCATTTTGTTGTGGTCGCCGCGGATGGCTCGTCATTGTGCTGTTTCGATCCATCTTTTTCGCAGTTGACAGAAAAAGGCTACGCCAATTTTCAAGGTGTGAAGCTCGTGAGCATACCCGTTCAAGGTAATGTTTTGAAGCTGCGCTTCAGCAGCGTAGGTGTTGAGGAGTATGTCGAAAGTGAAAGCTTTATCATGGCGAACAAGCCCGTCAAAATTAAGGTCGTGCAGCAGCCGGAAATACACGATGCCGGCATCGGATTCCGTTTCTCTCCTCAGGTTGCGTTGTTGGATCAAAACGAAACAGTGGCGGGATGGTACAGGGACGCACCTATGAATGTGACTGCAACGCTTTGCATCGAGATTCCCTGCGTTTCTGGCAAATTTGTGGGCGCTCTGAGCACAGCGACGCCCTGCTTCAAGTGCACCACAGATAAATCCTCTTTTTGCGAACTTCAGACGCAGACGCCGGTGCAGCTGAAACCGCGGAAGATTCCCACAGAGAGAGAAATGATTCAAGGGAACATGTGGTCAGTGGCTTACAATGGTGTTTCCACCTTTACTAACCTAGTCATTGATAAGATTGGCACGTACAAACTGAGGTTCACTACGCCCGGCTATCCATTTCTCGACTCCAACCCATTTACAATTTTCCATGGGGTTGCAACCCATCTTCACCTTCAGGCACAGCCCAAAGGTGCTTTCTCTGGACGTCCGCTGAGCCAGCAGCCAGTGGTCGTCATACGGGATGCTGGTACAAATATAGTCACCTCAGATTTGACCACCATCATTACAGCCTCGTTAATTAATTCGAGGAGAAATGCGGGAGCAAAGCTCTTGACGGCCAATGACAATATCATGGGGCTCTACGGCGTCGTGACGCACGGGGTCTTGTATTGGCAGCGATTGCAGGTCGATGTAAGTGGAACCTATGAATTGTTCTTCACATCATCCCTAGGGAATTGTACCCCTGTAACGTCCGATTCCTTTGAAATTTTGCGAAGCCCTCCTGTAAAGTTGGCTGTCGTCAAGCCCCCTGATGATTGCGTGCGGGGAATGCTATGCAAGATTCAACCCGTCGTGGAAGTTCAAGATCTGCAGGGCAACAAGATCCTTGTGTCGAAGAAATTCAATACGAGCATCACGTCAGTCTCGTGCGCATGGTCTTCACGGTTCAATGAGAGAGAACTTGTCCAGGGCAGCTTACAAATGAACGAAATTGGGGTTTTCCAAGACTCTGTGTGGCATGCCGCATGTGATGGAAAGTATCAACTCGAAGTCAGTGCGCCAGGACTACAGTCGGCCAGATCTGCAGTCTTTCAAGTGTCAGATCCTGCGACGAATGTTACCGTGGTTGTCTCTCCCACTCCTGGATTGGCTGGAGCTGTGATTCGTCAGCAGCCATTTGTCCAACTAACGGATGAGGTGGCAAGACGCGTGAGAGGGACAAGTGCGAGTATCACAGCGTCGCTCCTCAAATGCGACAATGGTGGGCCCTGCAAGCGGTTCACGTTGGCTCCCATCATTGGTACAAAGTCTGCGAATACTAGTCTTGGGCAGGCAAATTTCACAAATCTGAGACTTGATATGGCGGGCACATGTTATCGATTCCTATTCAACGCACCCGGTATGGTACCAGGACAATCGAGCTTGTTTGATGTCAAAGTAGGGACAGTCGTGAGTGTGTTACAGCTCGCCAGGCAGCCACCATTCACGGGTGCTATTGCTGGTCTGTCATTTCCCGATCAGCCTGTGGTGAATGCTCTTGATGCCGGCAAAAACATCATGCTGTTTCAGAGTAGTCTTCAAATCACCGCGACATTGCTTGTCGATGCTGAGAGGTCGTTGGATGGCCTGAAAGGCGATCGGACAACAGTGGTTCAGAATGGTGTTGGAACCTTCACTGACTTGTTTACGAGAACACGTGGCAATTGTTTCAAGCTCACATTTGAGGTTTACGGGAAGACAACGTTGAGTAACATCTTCCAAGTCGGGCCTGCTGCCCCGGTCAAGCTACACTTAGCGGTCCAGCCGTCACAACCACACGTGGGGTGGGCGTTTGGCGTGCAGCCTGTGTTGTACTTTCGAGACACGTTCGATAACATTGTCAATCATGTGGACTGTGCAGTAGATTGTCATTTGCTCAATACGACAGTCGACGCAAGCCTGCTTTACATCGCAAGCTCGAGTGGCGCAGTGCTGCAAGGGACCACGAACGTAGCATTTGATGTAGACCCGAGCTTCGGCACGCGAGCCAGCTTTACGAACTTGCGAATCGATAGAGCTGGAACATACAATCTTGACTTCTCCGCCAGTAATGGCCTCTTGGCAAGTGTTGTGTCTCAGGATATCACATTAAGACCAGCAGAAGACAGAGCCAACCATCTTGACGTGCTTGTGCAGCCATATGGTGTCAGATCTCTTGCCCCTATGCTCATTCAGCCCGTAGTCGCAATTCATGACCTTGGTAACAACATCATCAAGTCTGCCGACACGAGCATTACCGCACATTTGCGGGGTGGCTATACATGTGGCACGCTGCAATATCCTGACAAGTTCAGATGTGGCCCATGGGTCAAAGACCACGAAGATTGCGGTTCCCGTTTCAACTGCATACGTACTCCTGGTTTGCTCCTTACAGGCACAAAAACGGTCGAGACTAAAAACGGGATTGCAACATTTACGGACTTGTGGATCACGGGGCAACCCACGCGATTTGTACAGCTCGAATTCACTTCTGGCCCGAGGTGCACTCCCAGCGACGGTCCGTGTGACTCTATCAAAACTTACGTCTTTGATGTTGCGGGTGCTGTCGCGTACATTTCGCTCCTGGAAAAGCCCTCCGAGCATGTAGTGGCCGGGGAGCCATTCTCCATTCAACCCAGGTTTGGGATTTTCGATGCAAGTGGAAGGCGTCATACCTGGGCTCCGCCCGGAAGCCTGCAAATAATGAATGCAACGTCGTATCAAAATGTCAGTACGTGGTGCAATTCGTCTCAAACGCGTGAAGAATTGGCTGGAACTGGATATGATTGCAATATCAATCGTACCAACACGACCGCTCTGAACATTTCGCAGTATGGTGTTTGGGATCGACTTGTGGGCAACACGAGTGGCGTACCATTTTTGGATTCGTTCGTGAATTTCACAGATCTCAGATTCGATCGTGTTGCAAGATCACGAAGTGGTTATCATTTGACTTTCAGATTTGGTGCGCTTACGGGTGAAATGTTCACCTACGACTTTTGCTGCATCCAAGTCGCTCCTGCAAAAGCACATCGCCTGGAGATATTCAGACATCCTGACAGACCTCGTGTAGGGGAATCCTTCGGTACTCAACCTATCCTAAGAGTCATGGATCGATTTGGCAATTTAGCCACAAACGAAGTTGGCGAGCTGAAGGCCAGGTTGTATTACAACCACGAACCGGCTCCTATCGGGTCAGTGGAACGAGTGTTTGGCTCAAATGTTGCTTCAATACGAAAGGGCATTGTTCGATTTCGGAACCTAGGGTACAACCAGAGTGGAACCAATTTCACCGTGGGATTCATCCTTCCCGGTGTTCCGATTGCGTTCAGCAATCAGTTTGAAGTTCTGCCGGGGACGACAATCTCTTATCTTCATATTGCGAAGGCGCCGCAAGGTTTTCAGGAAAACGGTGTGCTGGTCGTTCAACCCATCATCGAGACACATGATCTAGGTGGAAACTTGATTGTCCTCAATTCTACGAATCCTCCAATGATACAGGTATCGCTGTTGAATAGTACGTCTGGTGCCCCCTACAGCAGCGCCCGATTGCTGGGCCAGACATTGGTAAACGCGAGTGATGGATCTGCCAACTTTCAAGACCTTGCCATTTCAAAGGCCGGCTCTGACATGCGATTGCGCTTCGAGCTTGCCAACTCCACCGAGATCACACACTTTTCTGCTACCATCTGGCGTAAGATTCCGCCTGCAAATGAGAATGAGACTGCCGTCTATGTGCCGAACGGAACAATCAGCAATGTTTCCATTTATACCGTGTACGTTGAATCGGGCGAATTTCAGGTGGCCAACAATGAAAGCACCATGTCTTTTAGTCGCGAGATCAGTGCAGTGTCCACTGGTGGCATCCGATTTGAGGCGCAACCTATCATACACCTGAACGATCACAACGGCTTCTTGGTATCGAACCACGACAAATTGGTTGTATCCGCTGAGCTGTGGATGTATGCGAGCACAGACCCAGTCGGGCCGTGCCCTGAGTCAAGGCCGTGGAGGTGCGGCGTGTTGAGTGGCAAACCACGCGTGTACGATACTGCATGTGCTCTCAATGAGGATGCTTGCCCCAAGTTGGAAGGAACGACCTCAAAAGTAATCGAGTATGGTGTTGCAGCATTTGATGATCTCTACATCAAAGGGTGCAATGACCTGGGCAAAGATGGTTGCTCACAAGCAAAATATAAAATTCGATTCACAACCACATCTCCGCGTGGAAAAATCGTGTTGGACTCTCGCTCAATCAACATCACAGTTGGCAAGCCGGTGGGTGCAGTTCTCAATAAGCAGCCGGCTCCCGGAAGACCTGCTTTACCAATGGTGACCCAGCCTTCTCTTTGGATCGTGGACGCGGGTGGCAATCGTGTGACTGATTGGTTGGTAAATGCTACCGCAACTTTGGTGCGAGGGCGCATCGACACGTGCTGTGACAGATGTGAGTGTCCCTCGTGGTCGGGCAAGCGCGAACTAGCTCCTGCGAATGGAGCTTTTGACTTCAACGATTTTGTAATTTCTACCGCAGGAGTTGATTACAAATTTGTGTTTGCAAGCGGAATATTTTCTGTTGAGTCGAACTTGTTCACGGTAGACGTGGGGCCGGCGATTCAATTGCGAATAATCCGCCAGCCCCTTCCTGGCCTGACACTGTACGGTGGATCTCCGTTTCAAACACAGGGACAGCCCAAGGTTGAGGTGCTCGATGCGGGCATGAATGTTGTAAAAGACTATGTCGGGGACGTCCGAGCCGAGCTGCTGCCGAATGAGTTTGGTGCAAAGTTGACTGGAGCCAGCACTGCCGAGGTGAGGAAAGGGGTTGCGATGTTTTTCGAGGTTGGCATAGACACGGAAGGTTCGTGTTACGTCATTCGGTATTCTTCCGGCTCTCTGAGATCCGTGGACGGCATTCCGGTCACGGTCGATGTTGGTCTGCCATCCCGAATAAAATTTATCACACAGCCTAGTGGCTTCCGACCAGGATACGCCTTCGACGTTCAACCCGTCGTGGCCATAGTGGACGAGGGAGGGAATATTATTCCAAACGCTCAGGACTCAATCGAGGCGACGCTTCTGGATGAAGATGAGAACACGCTTGAAGGGGGGCTATGTTCTTACAAGCTGAGGGGGGCTCCAGTCTGTGAGACTGCTGTGAGAGCTGTCAACGGGATCGCAGCCTTCTCAGGGCTGCGGATAGACACTGCTGGCAGTGGGTACACCTTGGTCTTTGGCAAGGCGCGAGGAGGATACAAGACTGCAACAACCGCGCCATTTGACGTGAATGTCGGGCCTGCCTTCCAGTTGTTCGTAGACAAGCACCCTGGCTTGAAGACAGACGCGAAAGGTCAACCAGGGTATCTGTTGCCAGATCAGCCTCAAATCACAATTTTAGACTCGGGGGGGAATCTTGTGCCCATTACTAGCAGGCAGATCAAGGGTGAACTCTATCGGCTGAATCAGCCTGCTAGCGACACAAAGCCCGAATTGTGGCAAGTACAGATGCAGATGTACGATCCCGCATATACCGCAAAGACGATGATTGATCGTGTGATATCGAGGCCAACGTTTGAAGGCAAGGCGAAATACTCGAATCTGCGCGTCGATGTTGCCGCTGCCGATTATATCATCCGTTTCCGCAGCGACAATTTGCTTTCGGTAGATTCGACAATCTTCAGCATCGATTTGGGTGCGCCTTACTCGACTTCAATCTTCCGTGGGCCTTCTGGCTTAAAGAGTGGTTCGGCCTTTGTTGTGCAGCCGATTGTGCATATTGTTGATCGCGGTAAAAATACGCTGCACGGCCACAACCCCAATTATCCCTTGATCTCTTCGATTGAATCCGGGCAGGGTGTGATGTATCCCTTTCCCGCCGAATACGGCATCCTTCCCATTCGTGATGGTGTGACGATATTTTCGAAGCTGACAATCACGGGCCGCGGTGAGCACACCATCAAATTTTCTGCATTTGACTTGAAGACAGCGACTACCGCGGTGTTCAACGTGTCGGGCGAGTCACATGCGGTGTCTGTCAAAAGCCAGCCCGTGGGGAGCGTGGCAGCTGCACTGATGACAATACAACCACAGACGTACATCCGAGATGACCGCACAGTGATTGTGGACACAGACAGCAGCTCTCGTGTGACCGTAAGCATAGTACCAGAGTCGAATCCAAACTCAGCCGTGCTCTCAGGCACGTTAACAGTCGACTGCTGCTGGGGGCAGTGCAAGTTCACAGATTTAGTCATTTCGAAATCCGGTCAGATATATCGGCTGGCTTTTACGTCACTAGGGCTGAAGCCCGACTATTCGCAGCCTTTTGAAGTGGGTGGGCCGGCCAAACTTGTTGTCGCGAGTGAGCCCGCGTCCGCCATTTCTGAGAGCCCAATGGGTGAGCAGCCCGTCATACATGTCACAGACATGCGAGGCGTGAAACAGGCGTATTGCAACAGGGACCATTGCGACATTGGCGGACCTGCTCAAGTTACAGCTACCATCAAAGATGGAACAGGCGGGCTAGAGCTTTGTAAGATTCAGGGCAATAATATTGCGATCGTTGTGAATGGAGTAGCCGCTTTCACAAATCTCGAAATCAAGGGTGCTGGTCGCTCATTTCGGGAGCGCAAATACGTGCTCGAGTTCAAAGCAGTCGATTTGTACATGACAGAATCTGCAGAATTCACCTTGGGTTATCCAAAGCGTCCTCCGGTAAACTATGTACAAGCAGCAGTACAACTTACGCGCTATAGCGTTTTTACTTTCACCACCACAGAACAGACTCTTTTCGTCAACACCCTCGCCAAATATCTCGGCGTCCCAAACACTGAGGTGGAGATCGTCTCAGTGAAGGATGTTACCATTGTCTTTCGCAACGAGGTCCGACGGGTCCTATCAGGCCCCGAGAAATCTGCTGCTCCTTCCTTCTCTCTCGAAGCATCTCGTGGCCTGTTTTCCGCACCGCCTGGCCAAGCCTTGTTAAGGCAGACTATGCAAGACGCCGCGCTCTCTCAGCCAAACTTGCCCTTGACTGTGGGAGACGACGTTGAGTCCGCCGCAGGAGCGCAGCGGCGGCAGCGCGAAGAACCAGGCATTGACATTCGATTTCGTGTCTTTTCCAACAACACCGAGGACCTGTTTCGCATTAAGGAGGATCTCACTGCCTTGCTCAAGCGTGAAGGAGCCCTTGCTGAAAAGCTGAATGATGAGGGGTTGTCAAACTTGAAGGCCGTCATGGCTGAGGCGCCCGAAGTCTACACTCCGAGCGGTGGAATCCTGCCGCCAATCCAAAAATTTGATCCTTCAGGTGCTATCGCGGGCTCACTCGTTGGAGCTTTCCTTTTGTTCGCGTGTACCGTCGGGTGCTATACGATGTGGTTTCGCGCTCGCAAGAGAGCCCTGATCCGTGCCGAAACTGATGTAGATGCCATGAATCTTCTCTACGCCTTGGGCATTGAAGATCCTAAGGTGGATATCGACGCAGCCATGCCTTGGACCGCCGAAAAAATGCTCGAGAGCTCGAGCGAAGAGGTCATGGTCATCAAGCAGGATGATGCCGAGGATGCCGGGAAAGATGCTTGATGTCGCTCTCGACTCTTTGTCCGCCTTTGTAGGCATTTCCTGGGTTGTACGGCTGTGATTCTGCAGCCGTGTAAGCACATCACACCTGCATGGGTGTGCTTGTATGTCAAATACAACATTAAATAATGTAATAAATAATAACATTCTTTTGTAAAGCGCGTTGTCATCACATTCCTGACTGAGACGGGCTTGATATTTGTTGCATCCGGCCGTTCTGGCTGGCGCTCGGGCGGGAGTTCTCACACGTGCTAACGCAGAGGTGGCACTTGAGTCCGTGTGCTCAACGCTACATGCATTCGCGAATCACATTTCACGTGCCGCAGCAATAGCAGTTGCTAGGCATGGGGAAACGACCAACGTGTGCAGTGTGCACAACCATCTTTACTGCTGCCTGAGCATATGCGTGCATGATTTCGAGCGACACACAGTCATCCTCGGCCTTCTCTGTGGACACTGTTTCCTAACAAAGTCCCTCTCTCTCTCTCTCTCTCTCTCTCTCTTCCAAAGTCTCTCTCTCTCTCTCTTCCCCCCCCCTCCCCGTTCCCCGCAACCCGCCCATCTTTCTTCAGGGCGCGAGGGAGGCGTATTCGGGTGTGTGGAGGGTGTATGTATGTGTGTGTGTGCATGCGCGCGAGAGTGGCCACTGCATATCATGCAGCAGGATCACTCGCTCGTCGAAGGAGTTGAGCGCGAAACATTGCGATCCACCCAGATCGACTGCGTGAGGCTGTTGTAGCGCGCGTGAAAGGGGCGCTTCAGGCCAAACTCGCAAAAATCCCTCATCTTCACCTTGGCGTCTTCCAGGCTCTCGGCGCAGAAGTAGACCGGCTGGTAGTCAGTAATTGGGTACTTTTGCGATGCTGCTCGGTATGGATCCCATGCTCTGATTTCCGGGAAATCGTCACGGTCACCACCAGGACGGTTAGGGGAGCAAGCATACTCAAGCTCTCCAAAAGAAGACAGCAGGCCTGCGCCATACGCCTTGATCTCTCCGTTTTGCCTGCAGAGACCAAACTCGACGGAAAACCAATAGCACGTGGCCAAGCGTTCCACGTCCTCGTCCGAGGCCCCGAGAGATGCCAGTCCTATCTCCTGTGAAAAGTCGGCGAATGCCGGGTCTGCAAACATGGGTGCATGCCCCATCAGCTCGTGGCAGATGTCCGGCTCGGGCGTGTAGAGGGGCATGGAGTGGTGGCGAATGTACTGAGTGCTGAAGAAGACTCGGAACGCCAGGCCGTTGAGGAAGTCCCGCGAGGAGAGGAGCCCCGAGACTGGGCGCATCTGGAAGCCGGTCTTGCGCTGCAGATAATGGGATATGTCGGCTTGCTGCGGGATGTTGTCGTGTCGAAAGCTGCAGACGTCGGCCATGTCGTGCAGGATATCCAGGTACTCTGAGCACGCGTGCCTCTGGATCAGTCCCGCAAGCTTGTTGTAAATCACGCTCCACGTTGCAACCTCCTCTGCGGTGTAGTCGATGTACGGGATCTCGCGGCCGAATCTGTGCTCGTTGGCCAGCTGGGCGAGCATCATGCGCCGCTTGCGGTACTCGGCGTCGTTGGCACCGGGGTGCGAGCTCGGCAGATCAGTGCCTAAATCCAGGGTCCGGTTTGCGATGCCATCAAGCTCCGAAATATGAACGGGAAACCAGGGGACCTCGCGTTGGTCGAGCAGGAGCATGTTGGCCGTGTGCTTCTTGAGCTCCTCTATGAAACTCTGCGCACACCACCAGCAAGAGCATCAGTGGACGCCACGGTCCGCATCTGTTTTGCGAGTTTTTTGCTGCAGCACACGTGTCTGCTGATAAACTGCCCCTGCGCAGATGAAGCTCACGAGGGGCGATGCAACACTGCTGCCAGTGTTGCAGCGAAGACACCTTGTCAGAGTGTGTTGTGGTCGCACCGACATGTCGCGCCGGTGCATCAGTATGACAGCGGTGCATGCAGGAGTGCATGTGGGAGGCCGAGGAGACCACTATCTCCGCACCGGATATACAGCTTGGTGCGAGCATCACGCGGCACGCAGCACGGCAGCACGGCCACCTGCACGTTCGCACTGTGGATGTCGCCATTGAAGTCGAGCGCCATCTCGAACGCGTACTCCCCCTTGTTGCTCGGGCGCGACTCGATCCGATTCAGATTGATTTTAAAGTCCTCAAACGGCTTCAGCAGCTTGCAAAGCGCGCCTGCGCGGGGCGCCAAGTTCAAACGCGGCGAAACGACTCACGGCCACAAACTCGCGTGTGCCGGCGCGCAGCCGCGGACGCGCGCGCACGGGGTGTGGGGGGGGGGGGGGCGGGGGGGCAAAATTGCGGCCGCCGGGGCCCATTGCGGTTTTCCGGGAGC
>Ga0115006_10000818_pt1 | contig 17982 bp, 22 predicted proteins | sample ArcOceMetagenome_3_FD_88943 | JGI IMG/M metagenome (GOLD analysis project Ga0115006, IMG submission 88943) | Marine eukaryotic phytoplankton communities from Arctic Ocean - Arctic Ocean- Svalbard ARC20M Metagenome | ecosystem: Environmental > Aquatic > Marine > Oceanic | place: Arctic Ocean...
GAGTGCGCCGTACGGTTTGGTGCTGAGGGTCTGTAACTGGGTTTCTACTTTGTTGTGCCGATCCGCTTTCATGCTGTGCTATGCAAAGATGCAGGATCTTTGCAGGGTGCAAAGAAGCAGGATCTTTGCAGGGCTTCAAGTCTGCAACTTGGCGTGTAGGGTTTAGGGTTCTGCAACTTGGCGTGTAGTCTGCAACTTGGCGTGTAGGGTTTAGGGTTCAGGGTTTAGGGTTCAGGGTTTAGGGTTCGGGGCTTGCCGCGTTTCTCTTCCTCTTTCTTTTCCTCTTTTTTTTTCCTCTCTCGCTCACCTGAATTTGGTAATTTCGAAGGAGTGTATGTCTGCACTGAGGCCGCCTCCTGGTGTAAGCGTTCACAAAACATCAGTGTAGGTAGACAAAGAATGTTCAAATGGAAGATCAAGGCAGGGTAGGGCAGAGGCGCCCTCCTAGTTCAAGGGAGAAAATAAAGTCCATAGAGGGGTACACACGCAAGGGCAGACGAGCACCGACCGCAGCAAGCAAGGGCAGACGAGCACCGACCACAGCAAAGCGCAAGCCAACAACGACCAATAAACCAAAGGCAAACGAACAACGCAAAGGCAATAAGATTTTGGTTTAGGGTCTAGTCACCTGCAAGAGTTGCGTCAGGAATGTGCCTCGTGCCGGCGCTGTCGGTAAGAGAGAGAGAGAGAGAGAGAGAGAGAGAGAGAGAGAGAGAGTTGCGTATGAAAGTGAAGGAGGGAGTGAGGGAACGTGTTTGTGTGTGTGTGCCAGATGTGTGGGAAAAGGTGTCCGCTGACACACACCAAGCTGTCGCACACCATGCACACACATGGCACACCGCACACCTACGCACCGGGATGGACACACAGAGGTGTCTACAAGGTGTGCACAGATAGAGGTGTCTACAAGGTGTGCACAGATACATTGTGCATGCATTCCGTAGTTACCCGCGTGTGTCTCGTAACATACAATGCAATTCGATGTGTAACATGATACACACACACACACACACACACACACACACATACACACACACACACACACAGAGAGAGAGAGACATGCGTGCGTTTGTCCGCCCGTACGTGCGTGCGTGCGTGCGTGCGTGCGAGCGTGCGTGTGTGCGTGCGCGCATACGTGAGTGCGTGCGACCGCTTATGCATGTGCGTGCGCGTGCATGTGTGCGTGTGTGCGTGTATGTGCGCATGCACGTGCATCGGGTTGGCGTGCATGTGACGGGTTTCGGGTTGGCGTGCATGTGGAGGGATTCGGGTTGGCGTCAAGCTTCGGGGTATAGCGTATCGGATTTAGGGTTTAGGATTTGGGGTTCAGGGGTAGAGGTTGGGGATCGGCGTGTACGGTTTAGGTTTGTGCGGTTTAGGTTTGTGCGGTTTAGGTTTGAGAGTTTAAGGCTTGGAGGTTAGGCTCCGAGTTTAGGCTCCGAGTTCAGGCTCTTGGCTGAGCGTTTAGGCCTTGCAGTTAAGGCTCTTTATGCTTGCCAATGTGCCCAGGGTGCAGACAGTTGGGTCTAGAGTACAGGGTTGGGGTGGGCCCCCGCAAGGCGCACGATATAATCAAGGGCTTTACCTTCCAGTGCCGCAAACCCCAATGAAACCTCCTGTGCTGCGTCCTCCACACATTCCTGTGTGAATTGGAGAGAGCGGCATGGTGGCGGGACCGCGAAAGGTGTCAGAGGGGGTTGAAGAGACGGCGGAAGAAAGGGGAGAGAGGCAGGGGCAGGAGAGCATAGGCATGAAGCGTTTGGAGCATAGGCATCCAGCGTTCAGGGTTTAGGGTTTAGGGCGTTTGGAGCATAGGCATCCAGCGTTTGGGGGAGGACAGGGAGAACGCGTGTCCGTGGCTAATCTGTCCCCTCTCTGGAGAGAGGACAGATTGCCAGACGGCCGCCTGCCTTAAACCTACAAAGAGTTGAAAATTTAGGGAGTAGACTTGACGGTTAAGGGGTTCTCGCTGGGCGTCAAGACAGAAGGCCACCTGCCAGAGATCGGCGGCCAAGGGCAGGACGCTGACACCATACTTGACCTTGATCTGCTCCTCCCACATTCTCCATCTGTGTACACACGAGCAAATGAGAAGGGAGAGCGGAACACAGAGCAGTGGGAGCGGTGGCGGGTCAAAGCGGATGCGCATCAGCCGCGGGATGCGCATGGGCCGCGGGACGTGGAGGCCGGGCTGCGGGACGCGGAGGACAGGCCGCCTCTGGGCATGCATCTAGGTTGATCATCTAGTCAAGGATTCCGGGATTCGGGGTTTGGGGGTTTGGAGGCATCGGCTGAGCACGCACCTAGCGTTGAGTATGCGCGGTCCGAGCCCGAGAGCCGCGGCCGTGGACGACGATACGCTCGACGACACGGTCGGCGCCGCGGAGACCGCGTCTGCCGGCGGAATGCTGTCAAGAAAGTCGGGCTTGTCGTAGATCTGCACCACGACTGTGCCGCCGGGAGCAGCACCGGAGTGCGAGGGAGCGATGCACAGCCAGCCCCCCTTGCTGCCGGATGTGCTGTCTCTGCCGCCTGTGCTGTCGGCCGCCGCGTGCGACGGGGGCTTGGACGCCGAGAGCGCCGTGCCGCCGCCCGCGGCGGGTGCCTTGAAGCCTTTCTGATCAACCACGTTGGCAGCGTGGCCTTTGGACGCGAGGACGCTGCAGACGTCCTGCCGCACGTGCGACGAACGCTCACAGCGCATGGTGTCCAGGTGCCTGGCGCGCACCAGCACCTGTTTCTCGAGATCCTGCAACGCATTGTGCAGATGCTGGTCTACGAACGACATGAGCCGGCTCCGGCGCTCGTCTTTCGCGCTTTTGCTACTCCGCCGCGCAACCTTGGCGCCGCTCGCGGAGGCGTCGTGCTCCGGCGCAAGCATGCTCTCTGGCGGCAGACGCAGCGCCCACAGCGCCTGGCGGAGCATGTCTGTGCACGCGTCCGCCAGCTGTGGAGTGTTGGAGAAGGAGGCAGCGTTGGGGCGCAGCTCAAAGTCTTGCGCATGCCAGCGCCTTGTAATCCGCTTTAGCGCTCCTCGGCACAAGTCCTCCTCCTCCGCCATCATCCATCCTTGCACTCCCCTCGTTGCCGCGTCATCATGGTTTCCGCCAGCGTCAGCATCTCCGGACGCCACAACCGCTCCACGGCCGGTGCTCCGCGACAGCAGCCTGCCGGCCGCTGCCACCTGCACACCACACGCCATACACTCACGGAGCAGCGCAACCGGTCCTCAGAAACACAGCGAGGCTGCATCATCCTGCATCACCCAACGCGCTCCGGCTCTTTGGCTGGGCTGAAAGTCGACAGACAAACGCGGCGAGCAGCAATGCGCAACGTACCGCCCAGAGCATCTTGACGTCGCGGCTGACGTCCTGCAGCATGCGCCTCGCGCTGCCAGCAGCCGCCAGCTGCCGGTCTACGTCTCTGTCCCCCAGGCCCTTGGCGTGCAGGCACCGCACCACCGCGGCCCAGAGGGCAGCATCCCAACATACACCCCAACCCATGCTCCACAAGAGCGACACCAACTCATCGCACCCAAGCGCCTCCAAGAACAGCGGGTGCTGCAGACGCTCCAGGAGCGCGCGCGGCAGCACATCAATGTGCAGCCGGTGCCGCACGCAGGCTGCCAAGAGGGGCAGGTAGTACTCTTTGCTGGCCACCAGCGGGTCCTCCTCCGCTAGTGCGTGCGAGCCTTTAGGCGCGGCCCCCTTGTCGTCAGATCCTGCAAACTCTGAGAGCCGTGCGACGAGGGAGCGGAAGAGCTGCGGGTCTCGAGGCGTCCCGCGCGAAAAAACAGAGACCAACGTGCTCACTTGCGCCGGCGTCAGCGATCGGCTCGACAAGAGGGACGAGACGCGCGAGCTCAGTGCCTTGACCTGCTTTCGCGCAGAGGGCACGCGTGTCGGGATTGGGGATGTGGCAGGCAAGGGGTGAGACGTGCGGCATGCAGCACGCCAGGGGGCAACAGAGCATCCGATGAGAAGGAATGGAGGGGCAGCAGTTTGCGACTGCGCGACTGCCACCTGCGACGCGACGCTTTCGTCCGGCCCATCCGGCTGTTTGTGCGAGCTATCTTGCTCGATGCCCCACGCGTCTTCCACTGCAAAAGACAGGGGCGCAGGCACAAGGAGGGCGGCGGCGTTGACAAGGGCCATGGCAGCATGGGGGTCAAGCGACGCGAGGAAGCCCATGCCGGTAGCGGCCGAGAAAGTCGACGCGTCGCGGCAGCGCGCCAGCACCGCACCCACACCGGCCTTGAGCGCAGCATGTGGCAGTTCGGACTCTCCCGAGGGGGGGCGCGCCAAGCTGACGAGCGCCTTGGCCAGCCTTTCCGCCGCAAAGTTGCTCATTTCCGTGGGGTTCAAGACCTTGGCCATCCGGTCACAGAGCGCAGAGAGCAACGGCTGATGCAGCACGCCAGGAGGCGATCCCAGCCACGCCCACACTTGCGCAATGCTGTGCAGCACGCCACCTGAATCGCCGAAGCTCATGTGCTCCACCAGCTCCAACGCCCGCGCCTGCAGCCCCGAATTCGACAGCAGATCCGACACGCGAGACTTAAAACTCGAGTCATCGCCGCCGGGCGCCCCCCCCCTTGCTGTCGCACCGTCTGGTGCAGTTCGGGGAGGGGCAGACTTTCGCTCGGGCGACGGCATGACAGCCATTTTGCGAAAGCATGCCGTCAGCATCGGCGCGTCGAGCGTCTGCAGGCCTTTCGGGTGTCTGCACAAGACCTGCTCGGCAGCCGCGCGCGGTGCACCGTCGTTGCGTCAGCTGTGTGCACCATACCACCGGCCGCCCGCGTGTGCCTCGACTCTAGAGAAGGAGGTAGCAGGAGCGGGCAGAAAGGGCGGGCGGGAGAGAGACCATCTCGAGGAACGAAACAAGACCCGCACAATCGCCGACAACCTCAAGCGCACTGGCCACGGCGCCCTCTTCGCCCCACTCAACGCCGCTCGGCGATCCTGCATAACCACCCAGCCGGTCGGCGCGAAAGAGGAAGCGCTTCTTTTCCACATTGTTGTGACGCACCAAGAGCCACGAACTGAGCCGCAACTGCTCACCAAACCGGGTTTCCGAGGTCTCCCACACTCAGAAAAACAAAATCTCCTGAATACCGCGGGTTTGAATCTCCTAGAACATTAACAACTTGCGATAGTTATCACATGTCCAGGAAAACGAAACTCCTAAAACTCCTCTAGACGTCTTACAACCTCGGATTGTTATCAATCATCTAGGAAACGAAACTCCCAGAGCCCGTGGTTTCTGCGGACGCAGCGTGGCGTAGACGTGGCGAATTACGCCACGACTACGCCACGGAGAGGTCTGCAAACTCCTCTTGTAACTCCACGCGTAACTCCACCCATGGTTTTTGTCCGCAAAAACCACGGGCTCTGAGCAGATTCGCAGTATGAGACGTGGGGCAGACAATTCGAGGTTCCCAGAATTTTGGGACAATCACAACACGCTCCGCGCAGAGGCTTTTGGGGGAATTCGCACCTGCACGACATTCCACTTCTGGAAAATTAGAACGCGACGACGGAGGGAGCGAGGGCCGCGAAGGACGGGAGCGCCGGCGTCTTGACCTTCGACCACATCCTGGTCCAAGAGCACGTCTACCGCCAGCCGCTGCTCAGAGTTACCCAACGAGATCACTATCCCAGACTTCTCCTCCCAGATGCCCTGCTCTAGACTGAGCGCCAAGTCGGCGGACGCGTCGCAGATCTCCGACACGTAGTCGGTACGACGCCGCTGGCTCTCACGCTGCTGCTTCTGGGCAAAGGCATGCTTGCAGCGATCTTTCAGACGCGCCAGCGCCACCCCCACCCACTCCTCACACCCAGCCGTGGCTATCAGGTGCTCAATCGTCTTGTCAGCAAGTTGCAGCGCAAGGAAAAACTCGTGGAGCATCACAAGCATGTCCTCGTCCAGCAGGTCGCTCTTCCCAGCGCCCAACACGCCCATTGACGCATCCGAACCGACGGTCTTGACCGGCGAATTCTCTTCGACCAACAACGCCCACACCTTGCAGATGTTGGCGGCCAAAAGAGCCTCCGGAAACAACACACACCCAGCTCCCGAGCCCCAGTCCTGGCTCTCGGCCTTTGCATGTTGCGTCGCACCAGCATCGCCGCTCTGGTGCGACTCCGCATCTGCGCCGGTTGTGAGTTTCATAGGATGCACGGGCTCGCCCTCGCTGTCCTTATCTTGTGTTTGCGCTGCGCGGGTGGTATCAGCCCATTTGACACGTGAGGCTTTGACAAAACACGGGGTGTTGGCGAGAGCATACTCGGACATGACCGCCTGCGCCCACAAAACCCGCGTGGCGGTGCACACGACGCGCCTCCGTTGCCACAGCGCCAAGGTTTGGTCGGGAGGCGGTATCGCGTCTTTCGCTGTGCGCCCATCATGATCAAGTCCCCAATCGCTCAAGGGCCTGCCGCAAGCTGTCAAATGTCAGTGCAGCACCTCTCTCCGTAGGCTTTAGGAGCCTAAACCTACCACGTTCCAACCCACGCTTATGCCACGCCTATGCCACGCTGAAGCCACGAATATGTCACGCCCTTGCCACGCTGGTGCACGCCACGCTGACGCCATGTCCAAGCCACGCGCATGGCTGCGCCACGCTCATGCCAAGCGTATGGCACGCCTATGTACGGGAAGGCTTGGCTGGCGTTGATCCTTGTTATGATTTAGGGTTTAGGGTTTAGGATTCATGCTTGCCTGGCGTTGATCCTTGTTGTGGCCTCGACGGCCATGCTGCAAAATGACTCAGCAACGGCTTCCTGGTTGAGCTCGGCCATGGCATTCAGCGCAAGAGCCAGCTCACGACAAGAGAGGGTGCTCCGTGTGGCCGCCAGGTGCGCACAAATGTCAACGAGTGCGCGCGTCGAGGCCAAGGACGTAGGATGCATGACGATGACGACCAAGACTGCGCACAGGCGACCCTGCGCACAGGCGTCCAGGGGCCTCATCTTGTCGGAGATGTCCATCATCTTGTCGCTCGCATCTTGCAGTATCAGTGCCAAGCACGGATCGAGCATGAGTTCTGCAGCGCCGCAAGACTGTTGCGAGAACGCGCATGCGCAAATGACATCCATCAGGACGCTCGCGTCCAGCTCTGCTCTCTTGGCGTTGAGCGCGCGCAGCAACGCAGTCAAGAGCTCTCGGCGGCATGCAGCAGCCTTGGTACCCGCCGCCGCAGCCGGCAGCCTTATGCGCGCAGAGAGGTTGTCAACGATATCAAAGGCATTCCACTTGGACTTGGCGCCGCCAACAGCGACAGCAATAAAGGCCGAAGCCAGCAGCTCGCTCGGCAACGCATCCATACGGTCTCGAAGCTCCTCGCACAGCACCACCACCACAGCTGCCCCGTCTCCACCGACTCCGCCTCCGCGCTGCCTGCCCATGCCATCCCCTGCATTCGGAATATCATCCGAGCCCACGCCCCATGCGATGAAGCCACCCACAACATCCACAAGCTGGCTGCCATCCAAGCCTGCGCCCCGCGAGCCACCGCGCCCCGCGCCCCGCCGATCGCCGGCGCCATTCAACACGGCGAGAGCACGTCGGCAAAGAGCATGCCCGTGCTCTGCAGACAGTTTGACGCCAAATACGGCTACGGCACGCATGAGCTGCGCCATGGCCTTGGCATCCAGCTTCTCCGATAAGTGCGACAGCTCCTCGATCAGTTCGCGCGCCAACTTCTTTCTCAGCTCCCACTCGCGCGCTCGCGCTACTTCAAACCACCCTTCATGTGCTGCCGACGCTTCATCATGCTCGGCTGCATCTACCGCCGCCCAGCCACTGCACTTCACCAATTCTCGCAGAACATGGCAGCAATTGGACACCGATAGTCTGGACCGGACAGCTCGGAGGCGACCGATGGCGGCATCAAGCAAGTTGGCAGGCAGCGCGTGACCTTTGCACATCAGGCCCGACAGCGTGACGGCAATCTCTCCGGCTTGAAGGTCCTCCATGCACTGTACAGCCGCAAGGCATAGTTTCTGGTGCATCGCGCCTTTGAACACCGTGTCCAACTTCTCCGCCGCCCAGACCAAATCTGCCAGCTCGCGCGCCTGCAGATCTCGCCATCCGTGGCACAAAATCACCTCGACAAGGTCAAACACCTTACGGCCTCTGTCCAACATTTCAGTCTGTGCCAACGCCCACAGCAAGCGAGCGGCGCCCAAACAGCCGAGCCCGCCGTCGGAGGACTTGCTCTCTGACGACATTTGCATGCCTCCATTGCACGGCACTAGTAGCTTCTCCTTCACGTCCGTTCCTGAATCAACCGTAATCCCCCCCGCGGTATCCTTGCCTCCTTTTGGGGGAGAGGTGATGCAGACCGGGGTGACTTGGTGCTCGTCCTGTTCTTGACCTGATCCCTCGCAGCCTGCTCCGCTGGTTTGGGCCGCGGGAGTCTCCGTGGCCTTGTCCAACGCCACGGCCGCGGTCTCGGCGAGACCTGCACCCTTCTTGTCGTCGGCATCATCGCCCGTGGGCATCTCACCCGCGGTCGGCGCTTCGCACGCCGATGCGCCGGGGGCTGCGTGCGAACGAGCGTCCTCATCCTCGACGCATGGTGACCAGGGAGACTCCGCGCATGCTTCGCCTTCCGTCTCCATCTGCGCTTCCAGCAGGCATACCGAGGCATGCACCAATTCAGATGCCACCTTCCCGTCATGATTGTCACGCCAATCCAGCACACAGAGCGCCCACAGGATATCCGTCGCCTGTCGGGGAGAGAGCTCGCATTGTCGCACGCGCTTCTCAGCCTCGTCGGCAAACTCCTTGAGCACGGCGGTGCTGAGGTTGATGTCCCGTTCGGCGAAAAGCACGATGGTCTGGGCGAGTGCTTGGGCTCCCCAGGCCTTGAGCGACCCGCGCATTTTGTCCGCCAGCCCCCGCATAAGGTCATGGCGAGCGTTGGTGCGCAAGCGCATCCGAGACACGCACATGAGCAGCTCCGGGTCAGGCGCTACAGGCGGGCATTTGTCGCGCGGACACACGACAGACTTGAGCTGGCTGGCGAGCATGTCGCCAATGCGGTCGGGCAACTCCGTATCGAGAGCGTGCAGGCTCTTGACAAATTTGATCAGCGCGTCTGCGCGCATCTCCGCCAAAGCACTCGCGCTGCGTTGCACTATATCCGCCGAGGCCTTGGGGTCAAGCAGTAGCTCGCCCGCATCTCTGCCAGCACAGCTCAAGGCTTCAAACAGGTCGACGACTTCGTCGGCGCGCAAATTGACGGCCAACCGCCGAATCTGCTTCACCAGGCCCGTAAGCGCGTGTCTGCCTGCAGTCTTGCTGTCAGCGGAGGCGTCAGAACCAAAATACTCGAGACGCATCAGTTGTTGTGCGGCGCGCGTGAGGGACTTGATGTCCGACAACTCTTGCCATCTGTCGCCCAGGCACCGCACCATTGCGTCCACCAGCCGCCGCTCTCCTGCCTCCACCGCACACACCGCTGGCTCATTGCCTTGCCCAACGTCTCCCCCAACTTCAAGTATCCGCTGAAGCGCATGCAGCACTTGGAGTGCAGACATGCCTGAGCGATTAAGCTGCAGCGCCGCGTCGCCACTCCGCTGCTTCTCCTCCAAGTACGGCACAAGGCCACTTAAGAGGGCACTGCGGGTCACAGCCTCCTGCAGAACTTGATCGACCTTTGAACACCCCTCCTTTGAACACCCCTCGGGCTTAGCTGCGGCCAGTGTGTCGCTGCCCGCATGGCGATGCCCGCTGTCGCGAGTACCTTCGCGCTGCCCTCCCGGCACGTCTGTGCGGGGAGAATCAGAGCGGGGTCTCTTGGACCCACGACTGTCGTTGGATCCTGTGCGGGGCAGCGCGCGCGGACTTTGGCGAGCACCCTGTCCGTCGGCGTCTCTAGCCCTTGCAAGAGCCTCTCGCCCACCAACTACCGGCTCGCGCGACCGCTCATCACTAGGCCCAATGGGACCCTGCGCACCCACATTATCAGACAGCAGGCAATCAGCCGGCAGGCACCGGAAGTCCACGGACACTGTAAGCACTGAGCCGGCAATCTGCAGGGAGGCACAGGCAGCGCGCAGGCAGGCCAAGACAGCGCGCAGACAGCGCGCAGACAGGCGTTGCCGCGCGATGAGGCCAGGCACACGGACCTGCATCACATTTTTCGCACCCTCCTGCGCCATGAGCACATTGGGGACGGCGTCGTGCAAAGTCTGACCCTCAACGGCGTCGAGCAAAGTCTGACCCTGAGGCGCTTCTCGCTCACGGCCAGCACCTCCCTCAGTCCCGGTACGCTGCTCAGCCTGCGTAGAAAACTTGGCCTTCTTCGCAAACGGCGCCCCGGCCGCCTCCCCTGGTGAATCCTGTCGACGCCCGTTGATCCCGTTGCCCGCGTCCGTGTCCCTGCCGCCGCTTTCTGGCGCACCTCCGTCGTGCATCGGACCCAGACTCTTCGTGTGCTCGTCGCCCTTTTCTGGCGGTGCCAGCGCCGGTATTGCCCTCTATGCGTATGTATGCATGTATGTGACTCTCCTAGATTTTGGGTACCTAACCTCGGACTGTCCCCCCCTCGCCACATACTGGAATCTCCTAGATCGTTTTGTTCTTGTGGACAAAACAAACACCACGCGAACACCACGCGGGGGTGCGTGGCGTCAGCGCCAACGCCACGCAAATGTGCGTGGCAAATACAGAGAGAGAGCGCGCGCGGGCGAGAGAGAGAGATAGAGACAGAGAGAAAGAGAGAGAGAATGAGAGACATACCACGCCGGCATTGCCCTCATCGCCAGCCAGACGTGGCGCCAGACGTTGCAGTTTGACCTGAGCGGGAGGTAGCATGAGCAATGAGGACGGGAAGCACAGGGACAACGGCGATGAGGATGGGGAAGGACAGGGACAACATGGATGCGATGCAGCCGTCTACAGCGTCCACTGCCACGCGCAAAATCGCCAGGCGTCCACTTTCGCGCGCAAAATCGCCCAAGCGACCACTGTCTCCGGCGCAAAAGGAGCCTCTCGGGCGCGCGCAGAGTCTCCTGCGGCGCGGGGCAGTCTCCCGCAGAGCGAGGACGCGCGCGCCCGCGGCGCGGGCGGCTCCAGGCGCGGATCAAGCGCGCATTGGCAAGCGCCATTGTATAGGCACGCCATTGTATAGGCGCGGGTCAAGCGCGTAATGGCAAGCACCATTGGCGCATTCGCCCAACTCAGGCAGCAAGCACGCATTGGCAAGCGCCATTGCCGCATTCGCCCATCTCAGGCAGGGCTCTTGAGCAACTAAGCAGGGCAACTAAGCAGGCCTGAACTGCTCCACCTGAAAAGCTTGCCCGTCGCGCTCGAATTCGAGGACGATAACTGAATTCGGCGGCCCTGCTCATTTTTGTTTTCCATGTCCTGGGTCAGATCTGACTCGTTGGAAAAAGGTGACTACAATCGTTGGAAAAAGCTGACTACAATCGTTGGAAAAAGGTTGCTACAACAGTAAAAGCTACTACAACTGAAAACAGGTCATTACAACAGGGCTACTACAACTGAAAACAGAGTATTACAACAGTAAAGGCTAATGCAACTTGCTAACCCCCCCCCCCTTCCGAATCTTGGTCAAAAGGTTGATAGAAAATGACTCTCTCCATGGGCGCGCGCACACGGACGCGTACACACACAGGACCGAGGACGCGTCGTTTGATCTCATCACGCACGACCCCCTTGCAATCAAAGCCGTCAACACGCAGGAGAGCATCGCCTTGCTTCACCTTCCCGCTCTGCACGGGGATGCGTGTGTGAGAGGGGGGAGGCTTACGAGGCAGCGCCAGCACGCCTGCGAGTAAATCTGTGCACATCTACGCCGATGCAGACAATACGCATAAAGCAGCGAGCAAACGAGAGCGAGAGAGGTAGAGAGGCAGGGAGAGAGACCCACACCCTCCCCACACACCCTCACACACCTGGTCGACAGGAGCGCCGCGTTTGATACCCGCAACATGGCAATAGGCTTGTGCGCTCGGCTCCGCAGGCTCCAACGTCATACCAACCCCAACTAACACAGCCTGCGCTCCTCCTGCTGTCCCCTGCCCGCCGACGCCCCCCGGGGCGGAAGACAGTGGGACAGTGGCTTCTGCGGCAGCGGACCCCGGGACGCGAGCAGCAGCGGTCGCCTCTCGCGTGTCCCTTGCGCTCATCGCGTCTCTGTTCTCGCGAGGCTCTCCCGTGTCACGGACATCTCTTCCGCCCGTGTCACGGGCATCTCTTCCGTCCCGGGCGTCGCGGCTCTCGCGGCTGTCGCGCGCGTCGCGGGGGTCCCACGCGTCTCTGTTTTCCCTGTCGCGGTTGTCAGCGTCTTTTTCACGGCCTCGCGCCCCGGAGCCTCGAGCCCACTCGCGGTCGCGGTCACGCTCACGATCAACGTAGCGGTCTTTCTCCAACGATGGCCGCTCACGTTCAGCCTGCATCCCGATTCGCTGCATGCCCCGGTCCCTCGGGCGCTCACGCTCCCTGTCGCGATCCATGTTTCGAAGCCAGTCGCGGTCTCGGTCTCTGTCCTGCCGCGCCCCAGGGAGGGCGTGCCGCCCCATCTCGGCGTCATGTGCATCATCGCGGGTCCTGTCGCGAGCGTCGCGCGCGCGGTCCCGCCACGCGCTCTCGCGCTCGCGCGCTTCGCCATCTCGTTGCCGCCCATCTGATGCTCCCGCCGGCACCTCCGCCCCGCCGCTCTCCTCTTGTGGTCGCTGCAGCCCACATTCAACGACTGGTCAGCAGCGCCTCACTCTACAGCACAACCCCCACGCTCTCAGACTCTCTGGATTCGGGTCAAAAAAGCAAATGTCCCGCGGCGCATGCCATTGCGCTTTATCCACCGGCGCCACTGCGTTCTATCGCAGCCGTAGGCAGGCACTCGGGGAATAAAATGGAGGGTGGGGTTGGGATTGCGGAAAACGCGCAAGAGATTCGGAGCGGAGGCGCCTCCGGCAGGGGGGGTGGGGGGTGAAGGGCGCCCGGCTCGAGGCGCGGGTCAAGCGCTTGCACATCCTTCAGCACGACTACAACTGCGTCTGCAAAAAGCGAGCACCGTTTCGGCGCGGAGGACGCGGAGCGTGCAGCCTGAGGCCACGTGCGGCACATTTAGAGCTCTCTCGAGTTGCTGCTTTGTCTCGAAGGTGACAAAGGCCATAGATTTTCCCTTCGGCGTAAAAACGTCAACGACACGTCCAAACTGCGAAAAGTGGCGGTCGAGAACGTGCCGCTCCCGCCACGACAGGCCGCCGTCAACGCCAGCCACAAAGGCGCGGTGCTGCTGCTGCACCAAGCCTGGTGCGCCCGGCAGTGCTGGCGGCGCGTCATCGCGAAAGCGCGCGGCATGCTCCCTCGCGCCGCGCTCCCGCCCGTGCTGCGCGTCCCCCGCGCGTCGCATGTCCTCCCGGGCGCCCTCCCGCCCCGGCATGGCGCTACGCTGGTCAGGGTGTATGTCGGCGCGCGTGGGACGCAAAAGGTCCCACTCCAGCCGGCCTGCCCCACCATCGCGTCCGCGCTGTTCTTCGCGCCAGTCCCGCGGGTCCCTTTGCTCCCCACGCTCGCTGCGGTGTGATCTCACATGCGCCGTGCCGTGCGCGAGCCCCCCCCTGCCGCCGCCGTCGCCGCCGCCGTCCGCACGCGCTGCGGTTGTCGCAGGCGCCGCTGAGGGTTCTTCGTGCGCCACCGCATCCGGGCCATCCTCTTGGTCCAGGGCATCCTCGACCGGGTCGTACGCGTCTGCCGACCAAGAGGCGGGCGCGCAGCGCGGCACGCAGCAGCGCGCAGCACGGCTGTCAACGGTAGCCACGCACGGGGCGCGCGCGGGCGCGCGGGCGCGCGGGCGCGCGCGTTCTGCGCAGCGCGGGCGGGAACGCACCGCCGAGAATTTCGGCGAGCACGTCGCACCCCGCCGGCTCGTCGTCGTCCTCGTCCTCCGCCTGCGCTCTCTCCTCCGCTTCGACGTCCATGCTTCCCACGCCATCCGCGGCACCCCCTGCCTCCCCCGATCCCGCAGCCGTGTCCTCCCCGTCGCCCATGTTGCCTTGGACGCCAGACGCCACCACGTCCTTCAACCACTGCGGCAGTGAGCCACGAACTTTTGGTGGCGTGTTCGTGGCAACGTGAACTCGGAGCCACTCGAAGTTCGTGCAGCATCGTCGTCACCGCTCAATGCAGGAAGAGGGGGCGCAGAGGAGAAGGCGTCCTGCGCCAGAGCCGCCGCCGGCGCAGCCGGGGTCCCTGACCGAGAAGCTGAATGGATCCATCGGCCTGGTGCTGTGTCTGTGCGACCTGTCCGCCGACATCCGCGGGGCCGACGGCATGCGCGTCTGGTGAGGGCACGCGAGCAGCCGCCGCTGCGGGCCCAGGCGCCGCGGCGCGTGCGCTGATGCGCTGCGGCGCGCGGTGCTCGTGTGCAGGGTCAAGCGCGTAGTATCTGGCTCGCCCGCCGACAGCAGCGACGTCCAGGTGAGCTGATGCCTGCGGCTCCGCAGCGCCCACTCTTTTTGTCCGCCGTCGCCGTCCTGCGGCTCGTCCTTACTGGCATGGAACCCGCCGCGGATGCACGTGTGCAGCCCGGCCACGAATTGCGAGCCCTCTGCGGAGCGATCGGAGCAGAAACGGTTGTGTCTCCCTCCGCTGCCCCCGCCCCTCCTGATTGCTGTGTCGGTTCCGTGTTTTTTGGCGAACGTGAAACTCCTAGACACCTGGGAACCTCGGACTGTCTGCCAGCAACCCTCGAAAATGAACCCCCAAGAACACGTGGCTTCGGAGGACTGCTCGCAGAGAAAGCAGAGAAATCCTGCGGGCCACGCGTGGCCAGCAGGATTTCTCTGCTTTCTCTGCTGCGTGCTCGCGCCAAGCCAAGCGGGCTCTGAGAGGCGGGGAATGGATTGTCCGAGGAAGCCATGCGGTGAATCTCCTAGCGACCTGGGAACCTCGGACTGTCTGCCCAGAAGCGATGCAGCGTCGCTTCCTGCGAGGCCGGAAGCGACGCTGCGTCGCTTCTGGCCGCGCAAGAAGCGACGCTGCGTCGCGTTTCCAACGCCGGGACCTCGGAAGCGACGGTTCTGGGAGTTTAATTTTCCAAGCACTCGAGGGTTTATGGCAGACAGTCTGAGGTTCCCAGGTCTCTAGGAGATTCAGGGCGGGGACCGGCCTCATGACCGGCTGATCCGCTGTATGCAGGTTGACGTGGCTGAGCTCATGGCCACCACGAAGCGGCTGGACAAAATCGCAGCCATCCTGGCAGGCCCTGTAGGCTCGCTCTGCACGTCTCGCCCCCCCCCTGATCTCCACCAAAGTGCACCACTCGTGGCCCGCAAACGTGCTTGTGATTCCCCCCAGAGATGCATGTGCGATCCGCTCCCCTGCGCTCCCGACCCGCCTGTCGCCTCCCGGATCCTGACCGTGGTCGGTGATTCTCGCGCGCTTCCCAACGCGCTCGTCGGCCCGTGCGCAGCCTGACGATGTATGACCATAGCCAAGCGCGCGGATACAAGACTACGCTGGAGCGGCGCCTCTTTTCCACGCCTGAAGCGGCCCAAGGTGTCAGTGCCAGAGGCCTGTCACGACAACCGAGGGGCGGAGAGGCAGAGGCAGACTTCTCTGTGGCGGGGTTACTGTGGGCGATGGTGTGGGGCGCAGTCTCGAGTCTGGTTCTAGCGGTGGTTCTAGCGGCGCTGGGAATCGCAACGTTGGTGCGCCTGCCCCAATTAGCTTCTCTCCTGCCCCAGTCGCCGAGGTTTCCCGCCAAACAGCTGGTGTCGCCTCCCCCGCCTTGGCCTCCTCCTCCCCCGTGTGGTCCCTCTCATCCGTGCATCCAGGTTCTGTAGGCCGTGTACTGTGGTGACGTCTTCTCACGTTGTTGATTCCTCTCCCTCTCTCGATCGTACGTTCGGGCGCATCGCGTCATCTCTACTGCGGGCGCGTTTTCCCTCCGCTCGCTCTCGCAGGTGTACAGCTTGTTGCAGACAACGGACCCAGCAATGCTGGCGCTCACGATGGTCCTCACCATCTTCGCCATCCTCGTGGTGCGCGTCGCAAGCGTCAGTTTTTGGGGGTCACTTGGTACGCCGGACACATGTTCAAGGCCAGGGCAGGGTGGTCACCGCGGCCAACAGGCGCACACGGGGGGCGGGGGCACGTGGCTGAGGCAAGTGGGACGGCAAGTGGGTACGGTGCTGGTAGCGCTGCTGGCGCTTGCCGCCTTGTCCTTTTCTCTCGACCACCACTTGTTGTGGAAAACGGCCAGCGACAGTGGAGCCCATGCTAGCCCGGCGGGGGGACGCGCTGGAGGGGTCGGGGGGGTCCTGCGCGGCAAGGTGGCTGTGGTGCTCGATGGTTCCAGGGGTGTTGGATTCCAGGTCACGCGTGCCTTGCAGGCCCTTGGCGCCACAGTGGTCATGGCCTGCCCGAACAGAGACACGTGTGCGCGCACAACGACGGCGCTGGCTGGCGACTTCACGCCCGCCGATGGTGCTTGGGCGTTGACACCCATGAAGCTCAACATGTGCTCACTCTCCTCCATTCGCGCCTTTGCCGCCGCCGTCGCTGACAAGTACGAACGAGTCGACATGCTAGTCCTGGATTCAACGACTTCGTGTGCCAGCAACACCACCCTCTTCTCCTCCTCTCCCGGCGCATCTAGGCGCGTGGGAGATGGGAGCGCGTGCCCGCAAACCTTCGTGGCGCACACCGCGCTCTTACGCTGGCTCCGTCCACTTCTCGTGCCCTCCGCCTCACCGGTCTCACCTGCCGCCACCACGCCAGGCTCTCGGGACACAGCCATCATTGTGGGCGTGACGGGGCCCCTCCACTGGCTGGCAGGCGTTGAAGACACGTCCCAGGACGTGCCGGGGGGTGGGGGCGGGGGCGGGGGCGGAGTGGAGGAGGAGGCAAATTTGAGGACGGTGGTTGGTGTATTGTGGCAGCAACAGTTGGAGGCCGCCGTCGGCCGCGCTCCTTATGAGGCGCTCGGCCGTCTTCTCTTTCCGTCTGAGCTGCAGAGGCAGTGGAGTGTGCGGTCACGCCATCTGTCTAGCCCGAAGACTGCGCCCCAGGACGTCCGTGTGGCGGCGGTGGGGTTGGGAGTGGTGCGCTCATGGCCGGGGATTGAGGGTCTGTCGGGGGTAGGCGAGATGGGGGGAGAGGGCGGCGTGGACGCGTTGGTCGGGGATGAGTGGTGGTTGTCGAGTGCCTTGCGCGAGGTGGCCAAGGATGGAGTCTGGGCACAAGTGGGGGCCTGGTTTCATCTCGCAGAGTTGCGCCATGTAGCGCTCCTCCACTGGGGCGTGGGCTGGCTGGGCTTTGATCGTTGGTCCCGTGTCCTCGGCGTGTGCGCGCAGTTGTGGCGTGTGTGTGAGGGCGTCGTTATTCGACCCTCCTCCGTTGCCGCACGCCCTATCCTCAGGGCGCTCCTGCATCCGCCTCCTGCTGGCGACGCGCCTGGACCAGCGTTTGGCTCGGGTGGCAGGGAGGATGCCGTGTTCGTCGACGCACAGGGCAGGTGTGGTTCTTGAGCGCGTTCAGTCATTCCTGGGCGTGTGCCTGCATTGAGATTTGGTGGTGGCTGTATGCGTGTGTATCACTGACGTTTTCTTCCAACCCCCCTTCCTCTCTCGGCCTCTGTTCGCACACGTGTGCGCGTGATCTCTCTCTTTCTCTGGCTCGTGGGTCAACAGCGTGACGAATTGGCACCCCGGCCCCACATGGAGAGGTGTTGATCTTGAGAAGTTGTCGCTACAATGGTTCTCTCTATCTCTCTCCCTCCCTCCGTCTCTCTCCCTCTCTCCCTCTCTCTCTCTCTCTCTCCCTCTCTCCCTCTCTCTCTCTCACTCTCTCTTTCTCACTCTCTCTCTCACTCTCTCTCTCTCTCTCTCTTCCTCTCTCTCCCTCCCTCCCTCCCTCTCTCCCTCCCTCTCTCTCTCTCTCTCTCCCACACACACTCTCTCTTTCTCTCTTTTTCTTTCTCTCTCTCTCTCTCTCTCC
>Ga0115006_10000820_pt1 | contig 17966 bp, 11 predicted proteins | sample ArcOceMetagenome_3_FD_88943 | JGI IMG/M metagenome (GOLD analysis project Ga0115006, IMG submission 88943) | Marine eukaryotic phytoplankton communities from Arctic Ocean - Arctic Ocean- Svalbard ARC20M Metagenome | ecosystem: Environmental > Aquatic > Marine > Oceanic | place: Arctic Ocean...
AGCACGTCGCCACGCGCAGCGAAGCGGACCGAGCGGCGGTGGCGGCGCGACGGGCCGCCCTGCACGAACAGGCCGCCGCTGTACGTGCTCAGAGCGGCGGCGGGTGGCGTCGGCGCGGCGTCGGCGTCGGCGTCCTCCTCTCCTTGCTGAATGGAGAGCGGCAGGATCGCCGTCGCGAAGGCCTCGACGTCGTAGTGCAGCGCCAGCGAGGTGCGCTCGCCTGGCATGTACCGGCGGAGCAAGCAGTCCGCCACGCAGGCGTCGGGGCAGCCGAACTTTGCGCGAACGTACGGCAGCAGGCGCGCCTCGATGATCGGTGTGAGCAGCTCGGCAAGCTCCGGGAGCCGCGGCTCGCCGTCCTCGAAGATGTTCGCCTGGAAGGTCGGCGCCTGGTCGACAGTATCAGGCTCGTCGACGTCATAGTCCTGGCAGCGCACAGCGGCCGCATGCAGCGCATCCACCTCCGCCGCGGTGAGAAGGCTCGGCAGCAGGTGCATCTGGCGCCCAATGCTGCCCACGACGTCTGCCGTTTGCTCCTGGCCGTCCCAGCCGCCCAGCACCTTTTGCGTCGGTGGCGAGTTCCAGCTGTGGAACGCCACCGCACTCGAGCAGCTCGCGTGAATCGAGGCGACCACGAACAACATCTCGTGACGATCGGTACCTGGTAGCGCTCAAGAGGAAGCGCGCGCCGTCCTGGCGCGCGGGATTGCCACAAGCTGTGCACAAGCTCGCCGCACCGCACAAGCTCGCCGTACCGCACAAGCTCGCCGTACCGCACGAGCTCGCCGTAACCGCACAGAATGTTCCGACGCTCCGCCCTCATCGGCAGCCTGCTCGCGCCGCTGCAGTGTGGCGCGCTGCTGCTGCCGTCCTGGCGAGCATCGGCGCGCGTGCCGCGTCGCACTCTGGCGATGGCGATGGCCGCCGAAGGTCAGGAGGCGCTCGACTTCGACAAGACCAGGCTCTACTCGCAGCCGTCGCTCAACGCCGATGGCATGCTCGCCGTGTCGGACCTGCACACCGTCGCGTGGTACGAGTACGGCAACCAGGCAGGCAAGCCCGTGCTCTTCGTCCACGGCGGGCCCGGCGGTGGCACGGCTCCGATGAACGCGCGATACTTTGATCCCGAGGCGTACCGCATCGTCCTCGTCGACCAGCGCGGCTGCGGCAAGTCGACTCCGTTTGCCGAGCTCGAGGAGAACACGACCGGAGACCTCGTCGCCGACTTTGAGAAGGTGCGGCAGATGCTCGGCATCGAGCGGTGGCAGGTCTTCGGCGGCAGCTGGGGCAGCACGCTCTCGCTGGCCTACGCGATCGCGCACCCGGAGCGCGTGACGGAGCTGGTGCTGCGCGGCGTCTTCCTGCTGCGCAAGAAGGAGCTCGACTTCTTCTACGAGGGGCGCGGCACCAACTTCCTCTTCCCAGAGCAGTGGGAGGCGTACACGGCGGCCATCCCCGAGGACGAGCACGCGGGGGGCTTCATCGAGGCCTACGGGAAGCGGCTGCGCGGCGAGCTGGGCGCCGAGCAGCAGCTCGCCGCGTGCAAGGCGTGGTCGGTGTGGGAGGGCTCGGTGTCGCGGCTGCGCGTGCCGCCGCGCGAGGCGATCCTCGCAAAGTGGGCCGACGACGACTTCGCGCTCGCCTTCGCGCGCATCGAGAACCACTACTTCACGGGCGGCAGGGACGGCGTGGCGGGATTCTTCCCGCGCGAGGGCTGGCTGCTCGAGGAGGACAACCTCGCCAAGATCCGCCACATCCCGACCGTCATCGTCCAGGGCCGGTACGATGTCGTGTGCCCGCCCGTCTCGGCCTACGAGCTGCACCAGCGGCTGCCCGGCTCGACGCTGCACATGACGACGACCGGCCACTCGTCGTTCGAGCCGGAGATCATCGAGCGGCTCGTCGACGCGACCGACGCCTTCCGGTCCGAGTCGGAGGCGGCGTAGAGGTGCGGTGCGGTGTAGTGCTCTCTCTTACAATTTATTGCCAGGCCATGCACGACAGGGCTCTGCAATGGGGACGCGCGCGAGCGTGGGCGGAGGCGTCGCTGCTCGCTGCCGAGCGCACGCTCGCCCAGGCCTTTGGGCGGAGCCGCCCGTCGTGGCTCAACGCCTCTTATTATACCTCCGCCATGAGCCATGTGATGCAGCCGAGCGCGTGACACGTGCCAGTCTGCGTGCTGCGTCAGCTATCGTGCCAAACCTGGCGTGGACCGTGAGGCTAATCAGGGGTGGTGAGTCGTGTCTGTGATCTATTCAGGCTTGAGCTCTACACCTAAACTACTGAACGAAAGAACGAGGGCAGGTCGGCGCGTCGGGCGCCGCCATGAATCCGGGTTGCCCCCGCGGGCGGTCAGGTTGTCCCGGACCGGAGGAGTTCGTCCGTAATGTTGATCTCGTTCTCACACACGGTCGCTCTCCCTTTGCCTCATTCATTGCCGGTCTGTCGCTGCCGCCGCCCTCGCCCTTCCCCCCACCTCCCCCTCGTTGCTCACCTGCCGCGACACTCGCCGCGCCGAGCATGGAGGCGATGGCAACCAAAGAATGCGCATGCACCATATAGTTCCCGCATAGAATATGGATCACAAGATTTGGCACCCGCCGCCACCCTTCTTCTTCTTTTCCCAATCTGGGCAGCCGTCAGCGGCCATGGGATCGGGCGTGTCTTTGGCAGAAGCAAACAGCGCGGCGAGGCTCTCCTTGCAGGGGACGAGGGCGTCAGCCGTCTTCTTCTGCTGCTCCCAATACGCGGCCTCTCTCACCTTGATTTGCTTGTCCGTCTCGGGCATAGCAACCGGCGAATGGGTGCTGGACCACCGACCAATGCCAAGTCGCCTTCGCGAAACAATGCACGAGTTTCCAGATGTGTGCATGCATTCGTTTGTGACTAATGCCAATGGTGAAGGGAGAGGACGGATGGCAAATGCCGCGCCAGCCGACGTCCAGGTGCAGCTGAAAGCGCCACCACCCGCTGCAGAGGCCATGGAGCGGCAGCTAGGGACGGCAAGCGCCATACCGTCACACGTCCAGGCAGCGATCGAAGGCATGGGCAGCAGCATCACCATCCGCCCGAAGCTCAGAGAACTCAGCGAGCAGAGCAATGGCTACAAGTCGACGGTCGCAGGGCGCGTCGCGGTCGAGGGCGAGGCTGGCCAGCAGTCGCTCTCGCTCGCGTTCAGCTCGTCCGACCGCCGCAAGGGCCAGATGTCGGCAGCGCTGCAGACGGCCGAGGGCGTGCTCCTCGTCGAATATGTGCGTGAAGGTGGGAGAGTCATGGGCCTCGCCTTTGCTGACGAGCACGACGCGGCCGCCTGTACGTTGAACGTCGGCGACGCCAAGTACGGCACCATTCCTGGCGGCCAGCCGGTGGTGCATCATGCAGATGGCTCGGCGGGCGCGTCCTTGGCTGGTGAGGGAGGCTGCATCTGCTGCCCATGCCAAACAGTGCGCCCGCGGTTGCTCGCTGCGCCGGATGGGCCAGAGATCACCCTGCGGAGCGAGGCCGACGGCAACTGCTGCGCCGTCACCCTCGGCTGGCAGCCGTACCGCAAGATGGTGTGTCCGCTCGCCGGTGACGCGCGCCAGCGGCTGGACACGTTGATCTTGTGCGGCTTCTTGGCGCTCAAGGAGCTGACGATTCCGCCCGGCGGGTGACCGAAGGTCAGTGGTGTCGGTTTTAAAAGGCACTGTGCCCTCTCCAAACGAGATAGCGCTAGGCGGATGCATGCGCACACACTCAACACCGCCTGGCGAGAGACGTCCGCCGAGGAGCGTCGTGAGCTGTCCCATGAGCCATGTCCCGCGTGTCCCCGCCCCGCCCCTCCACCTGCCGCCCCGTCCTCCCACTGCCGCCCCGCTATCTATCGGCGCTTCCGGTCGAAGGAGAGCGCGCGCTTGACGCCTTGGTCGGGCTTGGGCGGCGCGACAGGGTCGGGCCGCGTTATCCTCCACACGTCGAACGAGTACGAGCTCTTGCCCGGGTCCATCACCTCCTGCGGCAGGGGAGGGGAGGGGGCACACCACTGTGAGGAGCGCCTCACACCACCACCCAGCAAGGATACGAGCGGGCTGGGGTACTCATCACGTGGAGATGAGGCGTGGTGAGGGTGGCGAGGGGCAGAGGCACGTGTGGCGAGCCGTGTGGTGTGGTCGTCCGGAGAGGGGTGCAACCACCTGCAGCAGCCGGCCGCGCAGCGGGATGCCGTCGACGCTCGCGATCGTGTCGTTGACACGGAAGTAGCCCTGCGCGTCGGCGGCGCCGCCCTTGACGACGTTGATCACCGTGTTGGTCGCGTCGAGCTCGAGGCCGAGGCCGTTGGGGCCGCGCGAGAGCAGGATGAAGAGCAGCTGCTTCGAAAACGTCTGGTTCTGCTGCGCCGCCGCCGCCGGCGCCGCGCCGCCCGGGTCCTTGGAGGACGACTTGCGCATGAAGCGGTCGAAGGACGACGCGCGCTTCACGGGCTTGCCCGGCGTCGGGTTGCCGCGCGGCGAGAGCAGCCCGTTGGATCTGGACGGCTTGGCGGCGCTGCCTGGCTTGGACGGCCCCTTCTTGCCGCGCGACCACGAGAAGGAGCGCTTGAGCCGGCCCTGCTTCTCCCATCGCAGCTTCACCGCAAGCGCGCGCGCCATGTGCCCCCGCCACACCGACTGCGCAGCGCAGCGCAGGGACCACCACCGTCGGCGCTCCGGGTGTGCCAGGGCACGGGGCGGGGCGGGGCGGGGCGGGGCGGGTATGGGCGGGTGTGGGCGGGCTGAGGCGGCGCGTGGGCCGGTGGGCGCGGGCGCGCCTGCAGCTGCGCAGCCGCACGGAACTCGACCAGCTCATAGTCGGTCACCTCGCGAGTGAAATTGCCGCGGATTCTCGCCTGACGGTGGCGACGGCGACGGCGGCAGCGGCGCGCGTCACGGGACGGCAGGGAGCACGCAGGGGTGGCGAGGCGCGGCATGCGTGGTGGGGGGCTCCTCTGCCCCAGAGGGCGAGGGCGGCGCGGACACGGCGCGGGTGCTTGGGGGGAGCCGCGGCGCGCCTGCAACGCCGCCGCAGCATAGTCCTGTTTCCTCTTCTGCTCACGTAGCCTCATCCCTCGATACGCCGCCTGCGTCAGCGTGAGCGGTGGTGGCGGTGTGTGCTCGGATGGTCGTGTGCTCGCGCGAGGTTTGGGAGAGGGGCGGGTGCGCGCGGAGCGTGGGGTTCGCCGTGGCGGCCCGCGCCTGCATTGTTATCGCGGCACCGCGCGATTCCTGGAAGTAGATGACCGAGAGGTATCGCCGCCAGTACGCCTGCACGCACAGCGCCGCCTGCTCGTCGGTCATCTTGTTCCCTCGCAAGACGGCGAAAAAGGCGTCTCCCCATCCTGCACGCACGCGACAGGTGCCGACTCGTTCGGAGGCGCGCGGATCGGGACGGCGCTCGGCACCGGGCGGTGCGGGCAGCCGGCCAGTGGGCGAGGGCTCTTGCGGCGCTGGAGGGACGTGGCACGGCGCCTGCTTTGGGGCCCAGGCACACCTGCTCCCGCCTTGCACATATCGCCAAAGGCGTCCACAGTCTCGCCGAAGCTGCGCGGCGAGTATGAACCTGCACCCACGCATGGCACGGCGCAGATTAGCCACCAGGACCGAAGCCACGCAGGCCACGGGAGGCCTCCGCGTGCTGGCTAATCCGAGATCGGCGAGCGGCATGCGACGCGGCCCCAAGACCCTCTAAAGGCCCTTGGCCCGCGCGGTGGCTGGCAGCGAGGGTGCGGCAGGCTCTCACCGTCATTTTGGTCTGGATGGTTTCTCCGGGGACTCGACAACATCATCGCGGGCGCGGATATCCCCCGAACGGAGCTTCGAGAGCCAAACCGCAAGCAACCAAACTTCGATGCGCACACCACCCAACAACTCCAAACAACAACAACAACATTTTCCCGGCCAAACGAAAGGTACTGCCACAGCAGACGCTCAAGCCGCGACATGTTTCTTGAAGGCCTAAAATTCAGCCTTTTTCGCTTCAAATCGACGTTTTCACGGCTGAATCGTCCACACCGTAAGGCGCCGCTACGCGGCGGCTCGCTACGCTCGGCACGCTACGCGTGCACTCGCTACGCTCGTCATCCGTGGCGCGGTGCAACTGTTCCCACCCGGCTCGAAGGGGGTTGGTTGTCGAAACACATTTTCTGCGCGCTGTTCATTCACGGCGGCTCCGCCGAATTCATGGCTTGAGCCCACCCGCAGACCCAACTCAGCTTTCGTGCTCAAGCCATGCCCTCCGAAATCTACATGGAGCGCACCGTCTCGTCCCAAGTGATCATCGATCGCATCAACAGCCTGCGGCAGGCCTCGAGCAAGCAGGTCACTCGCGAGCGGCACCCGTCGATCGAGGCGATAAGCCGACCCGACCTCAAGAGCCCGCGGGCGTTCGCGAAGAGCCCGAGGGCGCCGGGGATTGCCGCACAGCCCATCGCTGAGGTGACGAGCGGCGTTGGAGGCGAGACGGCCAGCGCCGGCGCAGCGGAGAAGCAGCCAGCCACCCAGCCAAAGGCGCCGCCGCCGCCCGCGCCTGAGCCTGCTCCACAGGAGGCGGCGGCAGAGCCGGTGCCGGCGCCGTAGCCCGCGCCGGATTCCACATCGGAGCCCGTGTCGGAGCCCGAGCCACCGGCGCCAGCAACGGAGCCCGTGGCGGAGTCCGTGCCCGAGGCGGCAGCGGCCAGCGAGTTCGAGGAGCAGGCGGTCGCCTCGAAGATGAGCGTCGGCGGCGACGGCGCGGTGTCGGTCCAGATGGGCACGGCGACCGCTCGCGCCGAGACAGAGGCGGCACCAAAGGAGGAGCCACCGGCGGCAGCAGCACCCGCCGAGCCGGAGGCGGAGGCGGCGCCAACGGAGGATCCGTCGCTGGAGGAGGTGAGCGAGGAGGTGTCGACGTCGTCGGTGCACGATCTGGAGAGGGCGTCGCGCGCGGACACGCTGCGCCGCGGCAGCCTCGCCAGGACGCACGTCGACGTCTCTTGGGACGACATCACCGACTCGGAGGAGGAGGAGGAGACAGAGAAGGAGGCGGAGGCGGAGGAGGAGGAGGAGGAGGAGGAGGAGGAGGGGCGCGTGTCGCCGGAGAACTTTGCGAGCGACGCGATCACGACGGAGAACTGTGCGAGCGACGCGGTCACGACGAGCGCGGGCAGCAGCCCGAACCCCAAGGCGCGCGAGCGGCCGAGCGTCTCGATCACGCTCTCTGGGCTGACGCCAAGGCTGGCCGCCGACATCTCGGAGGCGCTCGCGCATGAGCTGGGCGGCGGCGCCGTCGACGCAAGTGGCGTCGTCAGCGGCACCGCGCCGCTGGACGGGCTGGCGGGCGGAGCGGGTGGAGCGGGCGGAGCGGGGGCCGAGGCGGCCGGGCCGGTGGTGGAGGTGCAGCTGCTCGAGGCCACCGGCGGCAGCGTGGCGGAGGAGGGAGAGGAGGGCGAGGAGGGAGAGGAGGGAGAGGGGGATGAGCGTCGGTCTGCGGAGCACAGGGCGTCGGTGGCGGGGCTCGTGCAGGACGTCATGGCGGCGGTGGTGGCGGGGCTGTACGGCGACCCGACCGAGGGCGAGGCCGAGGACGAGGCGGGCGGGCAGCACGAGCAGCACGAGCACGGCGGCGACGACGAGCGGCACCTTCTCGACGGCGACGGCGACGGCGACGGCGACGGCGACGGCGACGGCGACGGCGACGGCGACGGCGACGGCGACGGCGACGGCGACGGCGACGGCGACGGCGACGGCGAGGTGGGCGGCGAGGTGGAGGTGGACGCGGCGGTCCGGACGATCCAAGACGCCGCGCAGGACTTTCTCCAGAGCGGCGGGCGCGTGCGCAACCATTCGTCGTTCGTGAGGTCGCTCGCGCCGTCGCCGCCGCAAGCGGGGCCAGCGGGGCAAGCGGGGCAAGCGGGGCGCGCGCGCACGGGCTCGACGGTGGCGGAGACGTTCGCGGCGCTCTCGTCAGCCACGGAGGCGCCACCGCCGCCGCCGCCGCCGCCGCCGCCAGACGCAACGACACCGCCGGCGGCAGCGGCAGCGGCAGCGGCAGCGGCAGCGGCAGCGGCAGCGGAGGGTCCGTCTTCGGAGGAGGCGGACGCGGACGCGGACGCGGACGCGGCGGCGGAGGCGGGGGCGGAGGCGGCGGCGGCCTCTCCGCGCGCGGCTGCGCGGCGCTTCCGCCCAGCGGAGTACGTCTACAAAGGCGGCGCGATGATCCGTCTGCGGCAGGAGTCGCGTCAGTCGCGAGCGACCAGCGACGACCACGGAGGCGGCGGCGGCGGCGGCGGCGGCAGTGGCGGTGGGGGCGGCGGCGGCGGTCTGCGGAAGACGGCGGCGCAGCGGGCGGCGGAGCGGCGGCGGCGCGAGGTGGAGCAGGCGCAGGAGGCGTGGCCGCTCATCAGGGACGAGTGCGCGCGGCTGCAGGGCCAGGGGAGGCTGCGCTCGCTCACGCTCGAGATCAGCCGGAGCGGCCCCGCCGGCGCCTTCGGCCTCGGCCTCGACGACCACAACCGCGTCACGGAGGTCGTGCGCGGCTCGGCGGCGGCGCGGCAGGTCAAGAAGGGCGACATCGTCGTCGCCGTCGACGGCCGCCGCCTCTCGGGATCGCTGCTGCACGAGCTGCTGCCCGGTGGCGCCGACGCCGCCGCCGCCGCCGACGGTGGTGGTGGTGCCGGCGGTGCCGGCGGTGCCGGCGGTGCCGGCGGTGCCGGCGGCGGCAAAGGTACGCTGTCCGTCTACGGCGAGGGCGGCGTCGGCACGCACGACGCGCCGCAGTCGGTGCGGCTGCGTGTGCTGCGGCCGCAGCAGCAGCAGCAAGCGCCGCAGGTCTCGCCCGGCGCGCTCCTCGCAAAGGCGAAGCACAAGCTCTCGGCGACGGCGGCGTCGCTCGTGCCGTCGCCCACGGCGGCGTCGGCGCGCGCGGCGAGCGCAAAGAGGTTTCCGCCCGCGGCGCTGGGCGCCGCCGGCTCGGAGGTCTCGGTCACCCAGTCGATTAGCATCAACGCAGATTTATGAGGACCGATTGCAGTACAGTCAAGCCCCAAACAACCGACACAAAATGATTCCCGGGGCAAACCGGAGCACGAAGGTCTCCTGCGCTGGTCTTGCACTGTCGAGCAGAGCTAAGGGCATGTAGGAGGGCCACGCGACGCAGACGCAAGGACGCCGAGCCGAGCCATCGCACAGACCACCTGTGTCCACCTGCATTTGTGCACGGTGACGAGTAGTTCCACGGCTTTACGATGAAGTTCAGCAGGCACGTCACCGCCCATCTCGCCCCTTCGCATCACCGCATCAATCGCCAGCGCACCAGTCGCGCTAACGCTCCCTCGTCGCTTCGCAACGCAGTGCCGTCTCGTCCTCCCGCCGGAAGTCGCGCAAGGCGCACTTCACGGCCCCCTCCCACATTCGCCGCGTCATCATGAGCTCCGCGCTGTCCGAGGAGCTGCGGAAGAAGTATCACGTGCGCTCCATGCCGGTCCGCAAGGACGACGAGGTGTCGGTGGTGCGCGGTACGTATAAGGGTCGGGAGGGCAAGGTCATCCAGTGCTACCGCAAGAAGTGGGTGATCCACGTCGAGCGTATCACGCGCGAGAAGGCTAGCGGTGAGCACCGCCCCCGCAACTCCCCCCCCCGCACATTGCAGCAGACGGCAGCGCAGTTGATGCGGCTATCGGGGCTGGATGCGAGTACTGGGACACGCGACGTCGCGGCTCAGCGTTTGGCGGCGCGCTTCAGCGAGGCAGTGGCGTCGACCGCGTGCGTGATTTTATCCGTCGTGGCTCGCCGCTGCCGCTGTTGCCGTCCTGGGGGCTCCGTTCGACGCACCATGCATCGAAAGGGGCTTGCGCTTGCGGGCTCGCAGTTTCTGGGTGTCTCCCGGCAAGCAGAAGATGGCAGGGGGGAGGCAGTCACCGGCAGAACGGCAGCAGCACGCACTCTCCCCACGACTCGGACCCCCTTCCCCCGCATCCCGAAGCTCACCTTCTCCCCCCCCCTCTTCCGGCCACAGGCGCGACTGTGCAGGTGGGCATCCACCCGTCCAAGTGCGTCATCACCAAGCTCAAGCTTGACAAGGACCGCAAGTCGATCCTGGACCGCAAGGACTCGCAGAAGAAGAGCGCGGCCGCCAAGGGCAAGTTCTCCGAGAAGGACGTTGCCATGGCCGACGTGGATTAAGCGTCGCCCGCCGCTCGCTGCGTTGCTCGGTAGAACTGTGTTGCTTTGCGTATCTCAAGTACGTGTTTCTCTACAAATCCAGGTTATTCAAACGATCGCGAACGTAACGCGCGAGCACTCTCTACCAAGCGAATACGTACAGAGCGGGGGGTGGTGCGCCCCGCGGGGGCCGGCGGCGGTCGGGAGAAGCGACCCGCCACTGGCGACGGAAGAGGGAGAGGCAGGGGCGGCGATCGGCCCATCCTGCGATGGCCGGGTTGCGCCGACGGCCCTGACGACGGCCCGCAGCTCATCAGTTGAGCTTGGTGAAGACGGTCTGCTGCAGCGCGCCGAGCTGCGTCGACCACTTCTCGATGGCGTCGTACTTTTTGGCCGAGCCGGGCTCCTTGTTGAGCAGCAGCAGCTGCGCGAGCTGGTCGACGTGGCCGTCGACGTGGCCGTCGAGGATGAGCGTCACGAGCAGCGGCTCGACCTCGGTCGCGGGCACGTTGAGCTCGGTGGCGATGAAGGAGATGCGGATGCGCGTGTACGGCTTGATCACCTTGAGCAGCACCTGCGTGCGGATGTTCTTGAGGAGGTCCTCGATGTACAGCTTGATGAAGTCGTCGCCCAGGATGGCCTCCTTGTTGGTCTTGATGATCTTCTCGAACTCGCGGATGCGGTTGCCCATGTAGGCCGCGACGAGGTTGGTCATCGCGATGATCTCGGGGTGCTCCTTGTACGGCTTGGCCTCCTGCGAGTCGAAGGGGTTGATGTCCGAGTTGGTGAGCATCGTCGACATCACGAGGTACTTGAGCATGTTGACGCGCCGCTTGTCGCCCGCCTCGTCGTAGTTCTTGAACGCCTCGAAGAAGTCGTTGCGCGCCTTCTCCCACTCGCGCTGGTGCATGTGCATCTTGCCGCCGCACTCGCGGATGACGCCCATCGTCTTGGGGTGCGGGATGGCCGACTTGATCTGCAGCGCCTTCTGGTAGAGCGACTTGAGCTTCTTCGTGTTCTTGGTCGAGATGTACATCTGGATCTCGAGCGCGTAGAGCTGCAGCTGCTCGCCGCCCTTCTTCGGGTCGTCCGAGCCGTCCTCGAGCTGGCACGAGCGGTGCAGGTCGCGCACGATCTTCTGCAGCCGGCCGTACTCCTCCAGGTCGAACCACAGCTTGCCGAGCTTCAGGTTGGTCTTGAACCTGTGCGAGGGCGGCGTGGCGTCGTGGCGTCGTGGCGTCGGCTATCTATGCGGCCCACTGCCGGGCAGGCCGCGGCGCTGGCGGCACGGGCGTGCGGGGGTGGCGCACCAGAGACGGTCGTTCTTGGCCTCCTGCAGCGCCTTGAGCGTGGTCTCGTAGAACTCCTGCAGCAGCTCCATGTTCTGGCTGCCGGAGACGAGGTCGAGGATCTTGTTGATCACCTTCTCCGAGTAGTTGCGCGTCACCGCCGACCTGCGCAGAGCACACGCCGCGAGCGCATGGTACCAGGTCATGCAGCCGCGCGCGCCGTCGAGGCACCGTGTCGCGTGCCCGCAGGCATGCGCAAATCTCCGCACGGCCGGGCTCGCACTCCTCATATTCGCCTTTTGAGGTGCCCATGGGGTACCGGGTGCCTTGTTGGGAGCCCCGGCGCTTCGCCAGACTGAGCTGTGATATCCTCGGTGTGCGGTGCGGCGCGTGCTGAGCCGCGGCTACCGGCCTCAGCCGCTTTCTCGGGCGGGCGCGCACTTGATGTAGGTGAGCATCGACTTGTACACCACCATCATCTCCTTGAAGTCCTTGCTCTTGAAATGTAGCTTGACCTGCGCTCAGGCATTCGCAGCTACGGTGGGCGGCGAGCACGCGAGCACGCCCACTCTCCTGCCACCGCGGGGCGAGGCCGCACCATTTGCTTGTGCGCCTTGAAGCCCCACTCGCCCTTGTCGTCCTCCATCTTCACGACCTCCTTGAACCCGTCGAGAGCCTCCTTGGCGTCGCCGTCGCTGAGGAGCCCCTTTGAGTTGTAATACCTGCGGATGGGGAGGCAGACGGCGGTGAAGGCGCCAGGCTGGAGGAGGGCAGCGGCAAGTGGTCTCGGGAGCTGCAGGCGCCCAGCCCGTATGACACGGCGCGTGACTGGTTCTCGATGTTGACATCCTCCTCCTCCTGGTCGTCGTCGGAGTACTCGAAGCCGTAATCCTCGCCGTCGTCGCTCATGCCGGCCGCGCGGCTCGCCGAGCGCGAGCAAGCGGCTCGCGGGCGGCGACACAAGACTTCGGCCGAAGCACTGTGCGGTGCTGCTGACCATACGCGTGCATGCAACCTCTAAACACACCTCCCGGCGCGGGGCTTGGACCGCTCGCGAGGCCCCGCGAGTCCGGCTGGCTCGGGATCAGTGTCTCCCCACGTTGGCTCTCCTGACCGGCAGCTTAGGAAAAGCAATGATCTAAAGTATCTCTAAAGTATCACCTGCGTGGCTCGGGATCAGTGTCTCCCCCACGTGGGCTCCGGCCTGTTCGTATTTGGTACAACTTTCTTACTTCCATGCTGACTTATACCCTAAAGACTCTTCAAATTTGTGCCGCGGATACAAAATCTTCTCTCTTCTCTCTCTCTCTCTCTCTTTCTCTCACTCTCTCGTCTCTCGCCCGCCCTACCTCGGCGTCGGCTGGCTCTGCTCAGCCGTCTCGCTCAGCAGCTCCGACTGCCGCGCCTCGAGCTCGCGCATCTCCCGTGCGAGCGACTCCTCGCTCGCGCCCTCGGCATCCTGCAGCTCGCGCAGCACCGACTGCTGCATGCCGACCACGCTGCCGACGCGCGCGCTGTCCTGCTGCCCGTGCGCCTTGCCAATCGTGGAGAGCAGCTGGAGTGCCTGCGCCGCGTGCGCCCTGGCCTCCTCCGCCTGCTGCAGCCCCTGCGCCGCCGCATCCATCGTCGGATGCTGCCCCTGCCCCGCCGCGACCGACGCGCTCTTCAGCTGCGCGTCGGCTTCGCTCGCCTCGTCCAGAACGCCGTCGGCGTCGGCACGCGGGAATGCGGCGGCCAGCGCGAGCAGCGCCGCATGCTGCCGGTGCATTGGCTCCGCTAGTTCGGCGCGGCCACCCGCTCCGATCGCCTCGCCAAAGGCCGCCATAGCGGCGCGCATCGCTCCAGCCGCCGCCTCCACCTGCGCGGGCCGCGCCTCCGACTCGACCATCGCCGCAGCCTGGTGCGCCTGCTGGCCCGCGCTCCGCTGGAGCTGCAACCGCTGGATCGCCAACTCCTCCTCCTGCTGTTGGTGACGCTGCTGCTGCTGCGCCTGCTGCTGCTGCCACTGCTGCCGCTGCTGCTGCCACTGCTGCTGCTGCTGCTGCTGCTGCTGGCTTGCCGTGAGGGCCTTCAGCGCCACAGCGTGCCCCTGCGCGCCCTTCTCCAGCGCCGACTTGGCCTCGGCCGCCTCGCGCCGCAGCGTGTTCACCTCTGCTGTCAGCCGCTTCGCCTCGAGCTCCGACGCATTCTTCTTGAGGAGCGCGTCCTGGAAGATGGGCACGACAGACGCGATCTCCTCGCGTTGGACCGAAAGCTGCTCCTGCGCACCCATGCGCCGCTGCTTCTCCGCTGACAGCGCCGCCACGAGGTCCTTGGCCTCGGGCGCGTTGCTGTAGTCCGTCCTCGACGCCACCAATGTTGATGCGTGCACCCGGTCGAGCTCCCGCTGCTTCTCCTGGGCCCTCGTCACCACGCTCAGCTCCTCCTGCGCCGAATGGCGACGGCTCCTTTCAGCCTCGAGCTCCGCAGTAAGCGCCGCCTCGGTCGATGCGGCCCGCTGCTGCTCCTCGGTCCACGCCGCCTCGGGCTGCGACGGCTCTGGCTGCGGCGCCGTCTGCTGCGCCGACTCCGGCGCCGACTGCGGCTCCGTCGGAGCCAGCTTAGGCGCGCTCTCGCCATTGCCCTGCTGCTGCTGCGGCTGCGTCGAGACCGCAGCCCACTCGTTGCTCTCCTCCGACGCGTACAACGCGGCCGCCCTGGGGCGCCGGGACGGCTTGGGTGGCGCAACGTCGTGATTGTACTCAGTGACACCAGGCGAGCCATGGCTCTTGGCCACCTCCGCGGCCTTGGTGGGCATCAGCTCATACTCGGACAGCTTCGACTCGAGCTCCACCGCCTTCTTCTCGGCGGCGTCACGGCGCGCTTCATTGTCGGCTGCGTGGCTCTGCGCCTCTCCGGCACGCGCCTGCGCAGTCTCCCGCCTCTGCTCCGCGGTAAGCAGCTCTGCCATGGTCGTCGTCACCGCACTCTTCAGCTGATCGGCGTGTTTCTCCGACGTGGTGAGGTTATTATCCAGCTGATCCATTGCTGCAGACATCTGGCCAGCCGTCGCCGCAAGCGCCGACACCTTCTCCTGCGCCAGCATGCGCCGCGACGCCTCGTCAGCACGGAGCCCGTCGGTCTCGGCCAGCTCTGCCTGGTACCTCTGCGCCTCCCTGCGCGCCTTCTCCTGCGCCCGGGAGAGGAGCACATCGGTCTTGTCCAGCTGCACCGAATACTTCTCCGTCTGCTCACGCTGCTCGCGCTCCGCATCGTGCAGCTTCTTCTTCATGGCCTCGTGCGCGGCAGCCGAGCGCTCCTTGAGGTCATCCAGCTGGTTCTGGGTGACCGTCGCCTGCGCCATGGCCGACTCGCGCTGCTGGGTCAAGGCTTGCTTCTCGTCCAGCACGCTCTGCACGCGCGCCTCCAGCTCGGCCTTATGCTCTGTTGCCGCGAGCTTGGCCGAGTCGACTGCCAGCTTGTACACGGCCGCGTTCTTCTTCAGGTCATCGTTCGCCTTGAGGACCGCTGCCTCGAGCTCCTTTGCGTGGCCGTTGAGGGTGGTCGTCTCTGCCTGCAGCTCTGACACACGAGCCTGCGCGACGACACGCTTGCCGTCGGTGACGCCGTACTGGTTCTCCATCTGCGCCATTGCTGCAGACATCTCGTCAGCCGTCGCCACAAGCGCCGACACCTTCTCCTGCGCCACCAAGCGACGCGTCGCCTCGTCGTCGAACTGATGCTGAAGCGTAATCTCGCGCTTGTCGGTCTCGCGCCGCATCGCTTGCAGCTTCTCGCTGTGCGTGGCAATGACCTTCTCGGTGCGCTCCTGCGCAGCCGCTCGCCGCGCAGCCTCCACTTCCAGCGCCTCATCCGTCTGCCTGCGCTGCACCAGCATCGCCTCCTTGGTTTGGAGACGCTGAAGCTGGAGCCTTTCGTTCGCCTTTGCCATCGCGTCCGTCGAAGCCGTCAGGTCGGTCGAGAGCGACGCCACCTTCTCCTGAGCCGCCAACCGCCGCGCCTCATTGTCCTCAAATTGGTGCTGAAGCTCGTCCCCGCTGGCGGAAAGAGCCGCAACCTTCTCCTGGGCGGCCGCGCGATGAGCCGACTCATCAGCAATCGTATCGTTGAATTGGTGCATGAGCTCGTCTTCGCGCTTCTCACTCACAAGGCGCTGCTGACGCAGCTTATCCGTGTGCAGCGACGACATCTCGGCCATCCGCGTCTTGGTCTGCTCCTCGGAGTCCTCCATTGCCTGCTGCATTTGCTCCGCCAGCTGGTCAAGAGCTGCAGCTTTCTCCTGAGCCGCCTCCTTCTGCCCATGCAGCTTCTCCAGCTCGTCCTTGGACTGCGAGAGGCTCTTCTCGAGAGTGCCTGCCCGCTCCTGCGCTGCCTCGCGCCTCTGCCACGCCTCCGAGAGCTGCGTGCGCGCATCTGTCCGGACCTGCTCAAGGTTAATCTTGTGCAACTCCAGCTGCTTCTTGGTCGCGGCGGAGTGAGCGCTGTCCGACTCAGCGAGCTTGCCTTCAAAGTCCGACGCTTGCGCGCGTTGCGCCTCCTCGAGCTCTGCTGTCTTGCGCTTGAGGTGCTCTGCGGCAGCGGCCACAGTCGCCTCATAGGCCGCCATCTTGACATTCGTCTCGTTGGCCTCCACCTCGAGAGCCACCACGCGATTGCTTGCCGCGCGGTGGGCCGCCTCCAGCTCAAGGAGCTTCTCGTGCGCCGTTGCCGACTGCTCACGCGCGTCTGCCTCCGCCTTCTCAAGCTGCGCAGCATCCTCCGCGCGCACGTGAAGGATCGTGTTCTCATGGTCCCGCTTCAGCGCCGCTATCTTCTCCTCGGCCTCCGTCTTGGCCCCGCTGAGTGCCGACTCCGCCTGGAGCTGAGCAGCCTTGAGCTCCAGCTCCGACTCAGCCACCTTTTCAGCGGCCATCGCTGCCGCGCGGTCCGTCACTGCCTGGAGCTCCTTATCCGAGTTCGTGCGTTGATGCTGGATGGTTTTAAGCAGCACCTCCCGCTGCTCCTGCATCTGCGACGCGAGTGAGCGGCCGTGCTCCTCAAGCTCCGTCACGTTCTGCTCGAGCACCGTTGCACGCTCTTGCGCAGCCTTGCGACGCCCGTCTAGCGCGTCGGCGCGCTCCTGAGCAGAAACACGCGCCTGCTCGACGGCAGTCACGTCCTCGGTGGTGGTCATCAGATTGGCCTGCAGGGCCTTGACGTGTTCCTTGGCAGCGCTATGCTGCTGCTCGAGGTCATGCAAGCGAGTCTCCGCCGACTGGCGGAGCTGGTCAGTCTCGGCGAGGTCGTTCATCGTCTTGCGTTGCAGACTGCGCACCTGTTCCTCGCGATCCATCAGCTCATTCATGGACACGTTCATGACCATACCCTCCTGCACGAGCGCCGCGATCTGCTCGTTCTGTGTTTGGCTGTACGTCTGAGCCCGCAGGAGCTCATTGTGCTCGCGCTTCCGCGCTTCCTTGCTTGCCTTGAGCAGCTGCTGCTGGTGGTTCTGCGCCTGCTCGTATTCGTCGGTCGTCTGCTTGAGTCGCCTGGAAGCAGTCTGCAGCGCGTTCTTCTTCGAGAGCTGCAGCGCGCTCTTCTCCTTCTTGTGCTGCTCGGTTGCGGTGCGCAGGCGCGTCAGAGTCGAGTTGAGGGCCGTCTCGAGCATGAGAGAGTTCATCTTGAGCTCGCCCGCCTCGCTCTCGAGCGTCGCAGCGCGCTCCTGGGCGGCGGAGCGGCGAGCGTCGGCCTCCTGCAGGGCTTTGTCGGCCTGCGCCCGCACGTCCTGGAGCTTCGTCGTCTGGAGCTCATGCTGAGCGTCCATCTGTGCCTGCTTGGCATCCAGGTCGGACTTGAGCGCCTGCGCCTTCTCCTGCGCCGCTGCACGGCGCTCATCCGCCTCCGCGCTAAGCTCCTCAGCGTGATGCTGAGCGAGATCGATGGCCTCGCCCGCCCGTGCCTGGACCGCCGTCACATTGGCAGCCGCGTCCTCGCGCAGCCGCTTGAGCCGCTCATCGAGCTCAGACTCACGCGCGTTGGCGCTCTCCGTGAGCTCGGACTTGAGTTTGGCGGCGGCAGCGTCGGCATCGGCGGCGAGCTTGGCCCTCTCCGCCTCAAGCGTACGCTCAGCCTCCGTCCGCATGCCCTGGAGCTTCATGGTCGCGAGACGGTGCTGAGCGTCCATCTGCACTTGCTTGGCACCAAGCTCAGCTGTAAGCGCCTGCGCCTTCTCCTGCGCCGCTACACGGTGCTGCTCCGCCTCCGCAGTAAGCGCCTGCGCCTTCTCCTGCGCCGCTACACGGCGTGCCTGGACCGCCGAGACATTGGCAGCAGCGTCCTCGCGCAGCCGCTCAAGCCGCTCACGAGCGCTGGTCTCGAGCTCGGAGGCACGAGCGTCGGCATCGGCGAGCAGCTTCTCCCTGTCCTCATTCATGGCGCTCTCTGCCGCCGTCAGCGTCGCCACGGCTTGTTCGCGAACCTTGGACACCTGCTCTTGCGCCTGGGAGCGCAGCTGCTTCTCGAGCTGAGCAGCCTCATCCTGCGCCAT
>Ga0115006_10000822_pt1 | contig 17961 bp, 16 predicted proteins | sample ArcOceMetagenome_3_FD_88943 | JGI IMG/M metagenome (GOLD analysis project Ga0115006, IMG submission 88943) | Marine eukaryotic phytoplankton communities from Arctic Ocean - Arctic Ocean- Svalbard ARC20M Metagenome | ecosystem: Environmental > Aquatic > Marine > Oceanic | place: Arctic Ocean...
AATGACTTTTTCACAGGTTTAGATTTTGGATCATAGCCATGATCATGTGTCAGAATAATAGTAGTTTCTGAAATTAAAACGTTACTACCAATAGTTAAATCCCCCGTAAAATCAATTTGTGAATTTTTATTAATATTGGTATTACTACCAACAATTAATTTACCATTGCTACATTCAGAGAAAATTTCAACATTTCTTCCAATTGAAATATTATCACCAAAATAAATATTTCTAGGGTATCTAATAGTAACTCCTTTTTGAATTATACATTTATCTCCACATTCACGTAAATTGTAAATCCAAAATATTGAATTAAACAATTCTATTAATTTATTGCATGAGACATTAATTAAAATAAAAATAAACTTAGGTAATCCTGTAAAATTTAAATTCCAAAATTTTGAAAACATATTTTATAATTTTAAGATTATATAAGAAAAAGCCAAAATAAAGCTAAAGTAAAAATATACACGTTTGAAAGATATATATTTTCTCTTTAAAGTAATGTTATCTTTAGTTTTTTGAAAAATGTATGCCAATGGTAATATAGATAAACACATGAATAATAGAGCATATCTTGGAACAATTCCTGTTTCTAAAAAAGCAACTATTATATAGCCTAGAACACTAATTATCATGATTTTTTTAATCAAACCATTTAAGTATTTTAATTGAATTGTACTAAATATAAAAAGAGGGCCAAAAAACATAAGCCAAATTATTTTCATGTTTATGTCTATATATGACCATGGATTAGTGTGGTAAAAGTTAAATACATTAATAGGAGTTAGATACTGAACGATAATTACTAATGGTAATTTAATGATTTTTAAGTATAGTGGATCAGATGCATATGTTCCGACTAAAACAGCAGCAAAACCAGATCCATGAACTCCTGAATCAGTTATATTATCAATAAGTTTGATAGATTTTGTGTAAATTTCTGACAACTGAATAAAGTCAAGAAAGAAGATAGCACCAATTAATAAGAAAATAAAATAAAATTTATTACTTTTTTTGAAAGAAAGGTAAAGTAAGATAATAAGATACAGAATTGAAAAAGGTAATCTAAGAAAAATACACAAAAAGAAACTGATTGCTATATATATGAATGTTTTAATAGAATTATTTTGTTTTTCTTGAAAACTAATAGCAGCATAAACTAGTAGAAATAATGAGAATGTAATAAGAGAATCTTTTAATAAAATAATATTTGAAGATAAAATATGAGGAAATAAAATATAAAATACACCAATAGTTTGCATTGTTTGTTTATTAAATTTCAACAAAATTCCAATTTTGAATAATAATAAAAGATTTATTAATCCTATAAACATTACAAACATTAAGCTAGCTAAGTATTTTGACTTGAAAAGAAAAATAATTTTAGACAAAATATACTGAAATAAAAAATAATTTATATTAGATAATGCACCAAGTTCTAAGAAAGATTTTCCTTCCGCCTTAGACATCATTATTGATTCAAGATAGTATGCTTCTGAGTCTCCAAGTAATTTTGATGTATCTAGTATACCAAGATCGTTATGTGCAAAATTCCACATAATCATAATTAAAACGATGTAAATACCTTGTGCTAAATTCAAAAAATTAAAGATAACTTTTGAGTGTCTTTTTGGAGATAGATAAGCCAAAATAGACCTAATTAAGATAGACATAATTAAGAATTCAAAATAGGTGTATATATCTAATAAATTAAATATTGGAAATAGTAATGTAACAACTATTAAAAAGATTAAACTTAATTTATTGGATTCTATCATCTAAATTGTCTTTAATTAAATTTTTGTGTAAGGAAATATCTTTATGAAATATCTGCTTTAGTTTATCAAAGTTATTAGATTGTAATTTATTTATTAAACCTTCATTATTGTGCAATAAAATTATATTATTATAAATATCTTCTGGGGAATTTACTTTAATTTCTAAACAGTTATAGTCGTGTTTCATAAAGCCTGGTATTCCTCCGACCATAGTTGTAATTATAGGTAAATCATTAAGCATTGAGTCAAAGAGAACCCTCGGAAACCCTTCAGTATGAGACGGAAAAACAAAAACATCTGAATTCAAATAATATGATTTTAATTTTTTTTGATCTTTTATTAAACCCACTAATTCAATATGACTGTTCAAAACCAAATCACTCTTTATATTATTTTTAATTGACTCATAAAGCTCTCCACCTCCAACAATTACCAACTTAAAATTAATTTTATTTTCTATCAGTAATTTACAAGCATCAATTAATTCAATAATACCTTTTCTAACTTCAATTCTCCCAACAAAAAGTAGCTTAAAAGGAGAATTAAAATTTATATATTTTTTTTTAAACTTGTTAAGTAAAACAGGAATTTCATTACCTAGTTTTTTATAAGAAATTATCATTTTTGAATTGTGATTATAAATCAATAATTCTTTTACAATAATTGGATTATTGGTTACAATTAAGTTTGCATTTGATAATATTTGTTTGGTGAAAGGCAAATTATAATTCAACTCTCCTCTTACATATAAACCATATTTTTTATTAAATAAAAATGATAAAAATAAGACCAAATAATTAAGGTTTCCTGGGTAAAAAACATATATATAATCAAATTTATAAATGTTTAACAATAGCTTAAAAACCAACTTAAAGTATGAAATAATTTTTAATAAAAAATTATTATCATTAAATCTGACACTTATAAATTGATTTTTTAATTCAGCGTCTAAAACATTTTCATTTCCAATAATTTCTTTATGGAATTGCATAATGTTAACATCAACTCCAAGTTTTATTAAATCATTAATAAAATCGTTAGTACTTCCTGAGACATAATAACTGGAATTATTTTCACCAATAAAACCATTATCAACTAATAATATTTTTGGATTTAACTTAATCATTTGCAAAATCTAGAAAAGTTAGTTGATTTTTAATAATTGAAGCTACGTATTTAGCACCTGACTGTGTTAGATGTCTAGAGTCATGGCTAATAAACTTACAATCCGGCGTGAATACTGGCATTTTCATGTTTTCATCAATTAAAGCCTCTATTAAGTCAATATAATGATCGCTTCCCCATTGTTTTTTTTGAAGAGTATTAGTTTTGAGATGATTTGATTTAATGGGCGTCTTTTGCAAACAGTAATTTGAACCACTATAATTATAAAAAACACCCATATTTATTCCAAAATTTTTTGTGCCAACACACCAAACATTTGGATTAGTTATTAAAAATTTATCAAATAATGGTTTATTGATTGATGAAATAAAAATAAAATCAGCTTGATTTGACCTATTTGTGATATTAGGATGATTAGAAGGATCATAGATATAGGAAATTTCAATTTGTTCAAAATATTTTGATTCAATCAAAACGTTAGCCCAATCTCTAGCAAAGCTATTTCCTAGAACAAGAATTTTTATTTTATCTTTTGAAATAAAATCATTATCGTAATTATAAATTCTATCGTTATATTGTGAATGAATATTACTTGATCTATTATCAGTTGTCAAATCCAATTCTTCTACATCTCTAACGATACCAGATTTATTATAAATATCTAATGATAAAATATTTGTAATTAAAAATACAGTTAGTAAACTCAAAATAACAATGTTAGTTTTCATTTTATATCTAAAATAATTCTCTATAAAAAAATAACTTAAAATTGATAATAAAAGTGTCACAATGAAAATTATAATATAATTATATATATGTATTTCTTGAATGAAAATATAGCGATAGAAAGCTAAAACAATCTGATGCCACATATACAAACTAAAACTAATTTTACCCAAAAAAACTATAATTTTATTTTCTAAAATTATTTTAGACACACCATTATTGTGATTATCACTGAGTAAAATTAAGGAGGTAAGAATTACTGTTAGAATAATTAATAAATCATCATTTAAAAAGTTAAAATTAAAACACATTACAGAAACTAAAATAATAATAAAAACATACGGTGTTTTAAATTTAACAACTTTAGTATTTGATACAATTGCCACTAGACCTCCCAACGAGAGTTCAAAAAATCTAAATGGTAACAAATAAAATTTATAATATTGTTCAAATGAACTTAAATATAAAAGAATTGAAACTAAAGTCAATCCAATTAATACTACAAGTAAAGTTCTTTTATATAAAAACCGAGTTTTATTAATTAGAATAAAAATAAATGGATAAAAGAAATAAAATTGTTCCTCAATAGCTAAACTCCATGTATGCATAAGAGGTTTAAACTCATTAACTACATCCCAGTAATTTTTCGTCGTTAAAATTTGTAAGGTATTATTATTAAAAAAATTAGTTGCTATAACACTCTGAGCTAGATTCTCTAAATCATCTGGCAACATGAAGAAAAAACCTAAAGTCAATGAAACCAGAGTAACAAAACTAACCAGTGGTAAAATTCTTTTTGCTCTTCTTATATAAAAATCTTTAACTGAAAAATTATTTTGAAGAATTTTATTATGTATAATCCCTGTTATCAAATAACCACTAATTACAAAAAAAACATCTACACCTAAATATCCATTACTTAAATATCCAAAATGAAAAAAAATTACAACAAGGACAGCTATCGCTCTCAATCCATCAATATCATTTCTGTATTTAAGGGAGTTTATTAAATTAAATTTCATGACTTATTAATTTTTATATTTTTATAGAAACTTAGATAATTTTTACTACAAATTTCAATACTGTATAATTGCTGGAATTCTTTTTTGGAATTACTTTTTAAAAACTCTTTTTTAACACTAGACAATTTTAAAGCTTCTTTAATTGCAAATTCGAAAGATTCTACCCTAAGATCCTTAGCAATTATCCCATTATAATTGTGTGCAACCAAGTCTATTATTCCTCTTACTGGCGTTACAATTGGAATTAATCCATTAGCCTTAGCTTCCAGCAAGGTAATAGGCATACCCTCATGTTTAGAAGTCATACAAATGAAATCTGCAATTTTCATATAATCTTGTACATTTGGAACAGAGCCCATAAAAAAAATATTATTATCTCTTTCAGATATTATATTATAATCTTTAAAATTATCCACTAACGAGCCCAGTATAATGAGTACACAATCATCATTTATTTTTTTGAATGAATTTATTAATAATTCGTAATTTTTTACTATTCTAGTATGACCAACTGCAAGTAATATTGTTTTATTTGAAATTTTGGTTAATAAATTTTCTGGTATTCTATTTGTATTATCTTCATATAAACCTCCATTAAAAATTAATTTACTTTTAATACCATAAAGTAAATAAATTGAATTTTTTACCGATTCTGAAATTGATATTAAATTGCTTCTCTTGTAGTAGAAATTTCTTACGAGATAATGAATAGAACCTTTGGAGGAACCTAATTCTTTTTCGGCTTGCGAATGAACAGTGTGCACATAATTGGAGGATTTAAAAAAGATGGGCAATAGAAAAATATAAAGTGGTGCTAATAGATGTGAGTTTATAATATCATAAGAATATTTATATATTACTCTAAAAATAAATAATGATATCTGAACAAACTGAATTAATGAATATTTACTATTTACTAATAAATGATGATGACGAAATTTTTTTGTGGCATGAGAAAACTTAATGACTTCATGTATATTTGAAAACGTTAGAACATGAACAAATTCAGTATGAGATGATTTAAGTTGTAAATCGATAAGGTTCTCAGCAAGTGTTTCAGCACCTCCTTTGCCATTATAACTTAAGACATGCAATATTTTTAATTTATCCATTAAAATATCTATTTCTTGAAATTTTTGCATCAACTATAGTTATACCTTCCAAAGAATTAATTGTATGAATAGAAGAAACCTTTTTATCCCATGCCGGCAATATAGCATTTGATTTTTCTTCAGCATAATTATATTCATCTAGAATAGTTATTTCCATAATTTCAATTGCATACCCATAATGGAGAGAACAATTCTGTGCAGGTCTGTATATTTTATTGTTTTTTTTATAAATATTTCCAGCAGGCCTAGCGCAAGAAATATTTGAAACAATTGGATTTAAAGTATGAGGTTTCCATACATCCTCAAATAGACTTTCTGAATAAAAAAGATGTAAAGTATCCCAAGTAGAATTATTTTCAGGATTCCTTACGTTAGCAAATAACCAGTATTTAGAATTATGTTGAAGTATTGTAGTATCGTAAGCGACTATGTTTGGTATTAAAATTTTTTTTAGTTTCCAGTCGTTAGGAAAACTTGCACTTTCATATATTTCAATTGTATTATTTTCTCCAGTTTCTGGAATCATATAAAACGATTTTTTGTGTTCTATTATAAACGGATAAGATAAATGATATTTTCTTTTAAGAACTGTCTGAAAATTTGACACATTTCCAAAACTATCGATTTCTAAGCATGCTATGTGTCCTATATTTTCAGAGTAAATTAATTCCTCGTAAAACACATAATATTTATTTTCATATTCTACTAAAAACGGATCAGCCCAAAACCTGTCTTTTGGGGGAGTAATTTTAATAAAATCTTTAAAATTTAAATTATTTTCAAAAGAAAAAAGTAATTGCCATTGATCAAAAAAGAATCTATTATTAATTTTCCAAAATAACCATGAAACTAGGTTTTTACTAACTTTAATTACTGATTTTATTTTCATTTATCTTATTTAGTTTATTAAAATTTAAAATTATTGTATTTTAAATTAAAATATATTTGATAATTAGTTATGTAAATAATAAGTGTTTTATAGAGTCTATTTTTTAATTACTTTCCATAGAGTTCTTCTTGGTTTGAACTCTCCAATATCAAATACATCACAAATTAGATTTTCTGTAATTAAGTTAATATCATGATTATGTCTATAATTTTCATCAGCGACTGTATCGATAATTATAAAGCCTAAATTATTTAAGTTTTCATTAAAAAGAATTGAAAATTTATCTTTAAGAATCTTTTCATTAATTACATGAGGCCAGTTAACCATAATAATAACATCGTATTTACCTTGCAAACTGTTATTTGAAAAATCAAATTTGTTAAAAACAGCTTTTTTAAATTTTAATTTAGAGATAAATGATGCGGCATTTAATACTTCCTGGCTTTGATCTAAACAAAGTTTGTTTTTAGCGTCAACATTTAATATAATTTCACCTAAACCACAACCAATCTCCACAACATTTATAGCATTTGACGAATTAACTGTTTTTATGATTAAGGGTACATAATGGTTACCAACTATAGTTTGTGAATGCCATCTATCAAAATTAAAAATCTTATAGAGTATAAACCTATCTATAGAAATTATAAAAATTATTATTTTTTTCAAGCATTTAACCATAATTATAAAGTTAGTTTCAAATGCATCATTAGATTTTTTATTTCATCTTTACCTTATGATCTGAAAGTATAGCATCTTCAATTAATTTGTGATTTGGATCATCATTAAGACATATATACTTTTTAATAAATAAGTCATACTTTAACTTATTTATTGATAAATCTATTTTAGAATAATCAGCCTCATTTTCAATGTTAATTAAATCTAGGCTAAGCATTTTAGCAAATTCTTTCATATGAGAGAATGAATTTGAAGGAAACAATTTAAGTTCTGAGTTGTATGCAAGTAATATCTTCTTGTAATTTAATACTGCAAATAAATTGATTAAACTGGAATGAGAAATAACAAATTTAGAATTCAATATTAACGATTTGGTCTTATTTACAATTACTTCCCTTCCGGCAAAATAATTATTATTAACAGATGACTTTGGGTGTTTAGCTATAATAACTCTGGTAGAATACTTTTTTTCAATAAAATCAAAAAATCTATTGTAAGATTTAATAAAATCGTATTCATTATTTGGTTGGAAGCCTTTCTTAAGTAAGTCTGGATGTGTTGGGTAACCTTGATCTATAAATACAACATAATTTGAATTAATAATTTCATCTTCAATTTTTTTTTCGTTAGAAATAATAGTAGAATTAAGTGCAATAAATTTATTACAGTTTATTAAAGGCTTACTTGACCCCGACGCGAAAACAATTAAAAAATTTCTTGTAGCGCATTTGTTAACTACAAAAAAACATAATTTACGATAATTAAAAAGATTTAATAATTTTTGAATTCGTGTTTGTTTTGAAACTGTACTATTATTAGACAAATAGCTTCGATACAGTAAATACCTACACAGTTTAAAATCTTTAATTACATAATCAATAATTAATGAAGATAAGTGTGTAGTTGAGTTCTCTAGAAAAACATAAGTATCACTCATACTAAATGTTGAAATATATCTCCAAAATTTAAAAATGTTTGAAAAGTCTTTAAATTCATTAGTTAATTCATCTTTAAACCTAAATTCATCTTTATTATAAAAAAAAGATCTAAGAGATAAAAACTCTACATGAAATACTTTATTTAATTCGTCAAAACAATACATATCTTTTAACGAAGGAGTTAAAGGTTCATAAGAAATTATTAAAATATTAATCATTTTATTTTTTTTTAAATAAATTTAGTTTTCTTAAAATATTGTCACGACCAACGAGAACAAAAAAAGCAAATATTAAAATAATACATTTACTAATAATTGAAATATAAATATTATCAATTATTAGTAACTCAAATAAATAATAAATAGCTGAAAACCCAACAGTTACTCTAAAAATATTCTTCCAGTCAAAAGGTATGAAGTAATAATTCTTAGCAAACTTGAATTGAATTAAAAACATTACTAAAAAAGATAAAACAGTTGAATAACTCGCTCCAATGAAGGATAATTCAGGAATTAAAACAAAATTTAAAACTATATTAACAACTGCTCCTACTATAAAAATATAAAGTAATGGAAGTGTTGCTTTTGATTGATAATACATCAAATTTAAAACACCTAAAAACACAGATAAAATTGTATGAAGCGACAGTATTTGAATAACATTCACAGATTCATAATAATTTGCATTAAAAAAAATCTTTATTATTTCTTTGCTTAGAAAAAATAATGAAAAGGTCAAAAATAAAAAAAAGATACAAATTTGTTTATTGAATATAAATAAATCCTTATTGTTGAGTTGTTTTTTTGCTTTCTCAAAAAAATATGGTGAATAGGCAATACTGAATGCTCCAAACAAAATCAAGACAGATCCAGAAATTTTTGAACCAAGTGAATAAATTCCAACATCAGTCATATTAAAATACTTTTCAACAAATATTCGATCACTTATATTTAAAACCCATGCCGCTAATAGTGTAGGTAGAATGGGTAATGTGAACTTAAATGTATCCAATAACATTTTAAAGTCTAATTTAAAAGAGAAAGATTTAAATGCAAAGTATAAGTAAACAGGAGTTACAATTAAATTAGAAAAAAATAAAGCTTTTATCATCCCTATAGCACCGGTATTTAAAAATATGATAAAATAAAGAGTAAGAGATATTCCTATTATAAATTTGAATAAATTAAGAGAAATATAAATGAGGGGCTTATTATGAATCTGAAGGTATATTAAAGGAATTAAAGAAAAAACTTCAAGATAACAACTAATGAGTGTGTATGAATAAAATGGATAGAAATCAATAGAAGAGTATATTAGATTTAATTTATCGCTAAATAAAAAAAAAATTATTAGAAATACAGTAGATATTATAAAAATGGATATTGATATCGTGCCTAAATAGGTTTTCTTAATTAAACTTGAATCGAAGTCATAGTACATTCTCAAAACTCCTCTATCAAGAGCACACGTAAAAAATAATACAATAATCGCAGATAATACTTGCATTGAATTTATTATGCCATAATCTTCAGTTGATATATAAAAAGTATATACCGGCAAAAGAATAAAGGACACAACTTGGGGAAGTACTCTACCTAAAGTATATATAATAGAACTTGATATTAAACTTTTCAACTAATATTTTTTATGAGATTCAACAAATTAATATAAAAATTATGATGTCCAATTTTACTATAATGAAGTTCATCTATTAAAAAATTAGACTGAAATTCATTAAAAGGGCTAAAAAAAAAGACGTTTTCATTTTTATCTGATAATTTTTTTAAAATATTATTATATCGTTTTATTGAAACATTAATTTCAGGACTCTTTATTTGGAATTCTGTTGAAACAGGAGTTATTTCTGTAATTATAATCTTTGAGTTCAGTTTAATAGCTCGATTTATAAAATTTTTATAATTATTGTGGAAAATTTTTGGTGATACATATGCATTTTTTGAAGATCTTTTAAAATACTTTTTTTTGAAATTATAATAGATTTTTTGTAAAAAAAATGGAAGTTTTGTTAAAATTTTATAGCCAAAAGAATAAATAGATATATATCTTGGAGAACAATCAACTATTCCAAGTTGAATTATTATTATATCGGGTTTATAAAACTCCAATAAATCACCTCCAGGGAAAGTATTAGCAAAACCACCTCCTTCGGTTACAAGTCTATTAGACATAGAACCTCTATGTTCTTTGTCAATAAAGTTAAAATCCTTTAGTTTAGTTTTAACTTTATAAAACCAAGTATCTTCGTAATCGATATTATGTCTTGGCATTGACATGGAATCAGTAATAACTATAACCTTCATCTATTAATAATTAGCCATTTTATTATACATATTAATTACCCTTTTTTGATCTTGAATCGAACACATATTACTAAAATCACAATTAATAAAATTATTAGTTTGTAAAAATAAGCCAGGTTTATACTTATCATCTAAACTATAATCAATGTCTTTCACAAAACTTTCTACAATAGAACCTCTTTTCTGAATTTGTAACTTCTCCATAGGTCTTAATATAAGTTTGTGGTTTTTTGTTAAAATTTCAATGCCCCATCTACCAGCACTTTCCCAATTTGCTGCATAATTGAATAAAGCACCATTTTCACTAATTCCTGCTCCACAAAATACTGATCCAGAAGGATGCCAACTTAAACTTCCGCTAGTAAATGAAACTATTTCTTTTGGCAATCCTCCAATGTTGAAAGCAAGGTCAACAACATGGGTAGAATTACTTAAAAACCATTTTTCTTTTATTTTTTCTGCTTTTTTTAATGGTCCAATTTCATGAGCCCATTCTGTGAACTCAAAATTAAACGAATTAACCCCACAATCTTCATTGATTATTTCCTTTGCTTTGATAACAGAAGCTAAAAACCTTCTATTGTAAGCAATATATACATTTGACTTATTTTTATTTGATAAATTAACTAATTCATCAAATTCATTATTAAATAATGCTCCTGGTTTTTCAATTAAAATGTTATCAATATTCTCATTTAGTAGTAGTTTTGAAGTTTCGTAAAGATTTTCTATTCCTACAGCTATTATTGCATGTGAAAAGTTAGATTGGTTATTGTTTAAATAATTTTTTAATCCTCCTATAATTACTTTGTGATTTGTAATTTTCTCACATTCTTTAGCATTTACAGCTCCTCTTCCAATAACTGTAAATTCAACTTTTAGATCTTTTAAAACTTTTATATAATCTTGAGCCATTTTGGAGGCTCCGACAATAAGTACTTTTTTAATCATAATAATTTAAGTTATTTTACATACTGTTTGTTGTACATTAGAATTTTTATTCATTTGATTTAAGATGCTTTTAATAAACTCTATGTGCGATAAAATAGAATTTTCATAAGTAGTTAATTTACATTTACCATTCATAAGAATGTTTTCAATAAAAACATTACTTAATTCACTTTGGTAAAAAACAATCTTTTCCGAGTAGTTTTTAAATTCCCATCCATCATTTTTTGTTGATATAGAAATTTCACCAGATGATTCGTTAATAATTAAATAGATATGCTCAGAATTTATAGTAATAATAGAAGGTGTATAGCTATTTATAGATGTTAATGACAAGGTGTTTTTATTTGATCTACCAATTATTGAACCGGTAACCTCGATATAACCTCTTCTTTTAGATTCTAGAATTTGATTATTTAAGTTAGAAGAATTTAAACTTATATTATTTGAATTAATTAAAAACAAAAAAATATCTATATAATGCAATCCATTACAAGCTAACCCCCAATTTCCTCCTTGAACACTCATATGAATTTCATTTGAATTACTTATGGTGTCTCTCAGTTTTTCATAAAATGGAAACATTCTTCTGGGGTGATTTACCCAACATTTAATTTTTAAACTATTAAACAATTCAGATATCTCATGATACTCCTCAATGGTTTGGAATAAAACTTTTTCAAGAATAATATTTTTAACTTTCTTTTTCTTTAATAATTCTTTTATAACTTTGCTACGAACATTTGAAGACGTAGATACTATTACTAAGTCTAATTTATCAAAAACATCATCTATTTTATTATAGAATTTTATTGAATTTATATTTATATTTTTCGGAATTTCTTCAAACCTTTTTGATGCTATTTCAATAGATTCATTTGATGGGTCAACAACTTCAATATTAATTTTAATATTAGTTTTTGATATAGCTTGAAGATGTCTACTACCTAGCTCTCCAGATCCAATTATTAAAATATTTTTAATCATATCGCTGTCCATCCTCCATCAACCATTAAATTTTCCCCAGTCACAAATGAGGAACCTTCAGAAGCTAGAAATAAAACAGCAGAAGCTACTTCATTAGGCAATCCCATTCGTTCTAGAGGAGAAATATTATTATAATTATCAATAAATATTTTATTTTGGTTATCAAAAATGCCACCTGGACTTATCGTATTAACACGAATGTTAAACTTTCCATAGTATGATGACATTAATCTTGTATAATTAATAATACCGCCTTTGATTGCAGCATATGAAATATTTTCTGTCATATTTGTACCTTCATATATGTTTAAGTTCTGTCCTACAACTCCATATATTGAAGACATTTGAATAATTGTTCCAGGTGAATTATCTTCTTTCATTTTTTCAGCTGACATTTTAGCTAACCAACAAAAAGTATTTAATTGTATATCTACTAAATCTCTGAAATATTGAAATTCAATTTTATCAAAACATTTTTTTTGCTGAACCTTTGGTCTTGGGTAAGAGCAATTAACGAAAATATCTAATGAATTAACTTCATTTAAAATAGATTGATAATTTTCTTCTAAATTATCAACATCTGCTAAATTTAGTTTTTTAAAAAAAACTTTACCTGGGTCAGTTTTCTCAATTATTAAGTTAGCAGCTTGTTCATTAATATCTAAAATCATTACTGTTGCACCTGCTTGATACAAAGCAAATGAAATTTCCGTTCCTATTAATCCAGCTCCACCAATTACAATTGCATTTTTACTGGTTAATTTAAATTTATCTAAATACATATTTATTGTTTTCCCGTTAATCTCTTAAATGTAGCGTGTTTAATTGGGCCTTTAAGTTTTTCTTCTATATTGCCTTTTTTTAATGCTTCTATAATTTCTCCAAAAACTAAATCTACGTTGTGAAGGTAATTAGAAATTATTTTTTCATTATACGAATATGAAACAGCTGTACCTGTTCTAGCTAAATAGCCTCTTTCGAGCATTTGTTGAGTAAAAAATGTCTGAATTGCCAAAGAGTTATTATATTCAAATGAAAAGTTAGGAATTGTTGTTATCCCTGTAATACTTATTTTAAGGCCTCTTTTATTGGCTAACCTTAACCAACCTTCTTTTAACATTGTCCCGTATGTAAGTAATTTTTTTTGAACATTTAAATTTTCCATTTTTGTAATCGTTGCTAATGCTGCGGTAAATCCAACTCTTTCAGTCCAAGTGGTTGAACTTATAAAAGTTGTCTGAGCAGCTTCCATAACCTTACGCGTGCCAATAATTGAAGCTATAGGGTAACCATTTCCTAATGCTTTTGCGAAAACTGCAATATCAGGATTAACTCCAAATGTTAGATGTATACCTCCAAAATTATTATGAAACCCTGATGTTACTTCATCAAAAATTAACACAGCACCTATTCTATCAGCAGTTGCTCTAATATGCTCTAGAAATCCCTCTCTTGGACCTGTTGATTTTGAAGGTTCTAATATGATTACACCTATTTCATCTTGATTATTTTTAATAGCACTATTAAACGAATCAAAATCATTATAAGTAAAAGGTATAGTTGTATCTGCTAAAGCTCTTGGAATCCCATTTGGTTCTAATCCAGGTAATAACTGCCCGTCCAAACTATTATCTTTAGATAAATTAGTTGAAATATACCAATCATGCCAACCATGATAGCCGCAAAAAACAACTTTATCTTTTCCTGAAGCAGCTCTAGCTATTCGAACTGCAACTGAGCATGCCTCTCCTCCAGATCTTGTAAATCTAGCCATATCAGACCATGGATGAATTGAAATTAATTTCTCGGCTAGTTCAACTTCTTCTGCTGAGTTTAAAGTTCCCATTGAACCACTACTAATTGCTTTTTTCACTGCATTATCAACATCCTGATCTGCATATCCTAATATACAAGATGATATACCCATCCCTGCAAAATCGTAATAATGATTATTATCTAAATCCCATATTTCACAACCTTTAGCCTTGCTATAATATGATGGCCATAGATTAGGTAAAAAAATCTCACTTCTCTTGGATAAAAGCTGACTACCTCCAGGGATTATTTGTTTTGCTTTTTCCCAGAGAGTCTGACCTGTGTTTTTATTGCTTTTCATGATTTAAAATTTCTCATTATTACTAATTGCTTTCATAATAGCCTCGATACAGATAAAATCAACCATGTCATCAACCTCAAATGATTTCCATTTGGGGACAATATAAGGCAAAGTCCTACTGTGATAAAAGCTTTTTTCACGAATCAAAGCATCTATTTTACTTATGTACAAGGAACCTTCTCTAAAATACAAGTCATCGAGATCTTGACGTCTTACACTTTCCCCAAAATCTCCCATGAATTGTTCAATTAATCCTTGTTTGTTAATATTAACTGAAAATTTCGGGTGAAACGATTCTAATTTAGAAATACCTACTATGGAATCTGCATTTTCTTTAGATTCATATAGTTCAATTATTGCATCATCGACATCCTTAGAAGTTGTTAAAGGGGATGTCGGTTCTAAAAGAACAAAATAATCATAAGTCTCATTTAATTTTTTGTAGTAACCTATAATATTTTGAATAACTGAATAAGTTGTTGAATTATCTTGTGCTAAATCGCTAGGTCTTAGAAAAGGAATTTCTGCTCCATACTTTAATGCAACGTTAGCTATTTCGTCTGTATCAGTTGATACGATTACTTTGTCTATATATTTTGATGATTTAGCTACCTCAATTGGCCATGCAATAAGAGGTTTGCCACCGATTTCTTTAATATTTTTTCCGATGATACCTTTGGATCCCGATCTAGCAGGTATCATTGCAAGTATTTTTTTATTACCAATCATCTTACTATTTATTAAATTTTTCTAATGAACTATTATATTCCTTCCATTGACCAATATCTTTCCAGGAATCTTCGCCTATAGTATATACTCCAATATTACCTCCTTTAGATTTAATTTTTTCAATTAAGTGTGTAATGTGGTAAAAAGTATTGCTTGGAATTTCGTCAATGACATCACTATTTAGTACATAAAGTCCTGTATTGACTAAAAAGTCAAATACAGGCTTTTCTTTAATTCTGTTAAAATCTCCTTTTTCATTCAATTCACAAACACCGTAAGGAATATCATATTGCCTAATAGCAGAAATTAAAGTTATATCATAGTTTCCTTTTTTATGAAATTCATATATATCTGAATAATCTGCATCTATTAGTATATCACAATTAGACACAAAAAAAGGGACTTCAATTTTGTTTTTCAAAAATTGTAAAGCACCAGCTGTACCAAGGGGCTTATCCTCATTAATATATTCTATAGTTGAGTTGGTATCATGTTCTTCAAAATATGCTTTTATAATCCTTGCCTTGCTATTTACAGAAATTCTAAAATCAGTGCAACCATATTTACTGAATCTATCCATAATAATTTCTATTATTGGTTTTTCTCCAAAAGGAATTAAAGCTTTTGGCAATATATTAGTAAATGGTTCAAGTCTTGTTCCCTTACCACCAGCCATTATTATAATCGGAACGTCAATTTTATTATAAACTTGTTTTTGATTTTCACCAAATACATCACTGTGTGTTAAAAAGTCAAGAACTTTATTTTTTTCATCAACAACAGGAATAACAAATATTGAATTTTCAGTCATGATTTTCCTTGCATCATTTAAATTATATCCTTTTCTTAATTTAATTGGAGATTTATTACAAATTTCTTCGACAGAACCAGAAATAGAGCCATTCGATATTATCCATCTTCTTATATCTCCATCGGAAACAGAACCGATGATTATATCATTATCTAAAACAAAAAGAATCTTAATTAATCTTTTTTCAATTAAAGCTAAAGCTTGTTTTAATAAAACTTTTTTATTTACTGTAAAATCTAAATGTGTTTCCTTGAGCATTTTTAATTATTTAAAATATTTTGAAACTTCTTTTTAAGAATTCCATTGATTAATTGAATACTATTCCCTGATCCATATAGACTATTATTTCCCAAGGTCCTCCAATTAATCAAATTACCTCTTTCAATAAGAGAGTTTAATTCCTTTGTATCTGATTTAATACTCCATACGTTTTGATCTAAATCTCTACCATCTTGCCTTCTGCCAATATTTATCGAAATTTTATTAAAATAGGGAACTTCAATGACACCACTACTAGAATTACCTATCACAAATTTTGAATTATTAATTGCTGAGTAATAGCCGACAGTACCTAAATTTTTCTTAACAATTACATTTTTATCTGATTTGAAATTTTCAATAACTGAAATTATTTTATCAGCTCCTGTATCATTATTTGGAAAGGTTATTAATATTTTTAATTTTAGATTTAATATTTTATTTATTGAATATTCCATTATATCTTCTATGACTTCTTCGCTATTGGTTACAGGATGAAAAGTCATTAAAACATAATTATCATCATGTAAATCTGGAATTAAAGTGCTAATATTAATAGGTTTAATTAAAAAATCTTGAATTGAGTCAATTGCAGTAGACCCAGTAAAGTAAACATTTTCACTATTAAGTGTTGGTAAATTTATTAATCTTTGGTAGGCAGTTTTTATAGTTGTAAAGTGTAAGTATGCTAAATTAGATATATTGTATCTATAAATATTGTCAACTGCACCTTTTGTAATTTGACCACCTGCATAATGTATGACAGGTATATTAAGAAAATGTAAAGCTAAGGCGACGCCGTATGCTTCAATTCTGTCTCCAACAATATATCCTGCATGTAATTTTTCGTTTTTCACTGACTCAAAGACCTTATTTAGAGTTTCAGAAAATTCGTTTCTCTTATCTTTTGCCACTTCTTGATACGTGTTTATTTTTTTATATATCAAAAAACCATCATCAGTTATTTCGTTAAATGTATTTCCGTATTTTTTTAAAAGATGCATCCCAGACACAAAAATCTTGACATCAAAAATCTTATCATCGTTAAGGTTTTTAATTAATTTTTTTGTTACTCCGTAATCTGACCTTGCACCAGTAAAAACACCTATTTTTATTTTCATTTTATACTAGTCTTTAAAATAACTCTATCTTTTTCTATTTTTTTTGTAACTTTTTTTCCAATAACTTCTTCCATTTGAATTGGAAGAAAACCTGTTCCAGGTCTTTTGAAGCAAAAATCATCAACCATTAAAATAGTACCAACTTCTAAATCCTTTTTGCTAACAATACTTTTTCTAGCAACATCACGAGTTTCAATTTCTTTCTTAGAAATTACTCTTAATTTATTTCCAATAGCTAATTCAATATTTCTAATATTAGTTACTAATGATGAAAACTCTTCTATAGTCGCAGAAGCTTTATGATCTGGCCCATTAGCATCTTTGTCAAAGGTAACGTGCTTTTCAATCATTACCCCTCCTAAAGCTACAGATGCAATTGCACATTCGTTACCCAAT
>Ga0115006_10000823_pt1 | contig 17960 bp, 21 predicted proteins | sample ArcOceMetagenome_3_FD_88943 | JGI IMG/M metagenome (GOLD analysis project Ga0115006, IMG submission 88943) | Marine eukaryotic phytoplankton communities from Arctic Ocean - Arctic Ocean- Svalbard ARC20M Metagenome | ecosystem: Environmental > Aquatic > Marine > Oceanic | place: Arctic Ocean...
TCACAACAGTGTCACTATAGTTCATAGTGAGGCATGGCGCTGTCAGTCGCGGGGCGGCTCGAAAGAGGAAGAAAAGGGTCGAGACTGCCATTCATGTTGTCCCCGCCGAGCGTCTCATGGCAACATGTTCTTGAGCCGCTTGAACACCCCTGGCTTTTTCCCCGTGCTGATAGAGCGAAACACACGTTTGAGGACAAAGGTGGCAAACTCAAAGAGTGTCAGGGCGCGATTGCACGGGGGTTGCGCAGGCGGCGGTGGAAAAGGCCCGAATTTGTACGCGTTTCAGGAAACAAGAGCGCACGACGCACAGATGCCCACCTGCACAAACGCACGCACCACGCACCACGCACGCGCACGCACGCACACGAGCGCGCGCGCACACACACACACATACACACACATACACGACGGCGTGGATACAAACGAGACCTTGGAGGGGGCACCTTGCGCACTTCTTCTGGAATTTGAACTGAGAGAGCGGCTCCTGGACATTTGTTTCAGTTCAGTGGCGGGCGCGCGTGCAGGGGCGGCGTGTACAGAGCGTCTAATCCGCCAGCGGGTCCCGCCATCCGAAATTACACACACACACACATGAATGTCTTTCGACCTGAATGTGGGAAGGAACGTGGCAAGGGAGCATCCGCACCATCACCACACGCACAGAGAAAAAAGACATGCACACAGAGAGGCAGGCACATGCAGGCACATGCAAACATACAGACAGGCACATGCGACACGTGCACACTTGTATTTTTTTGGCATTGCGAACAGGTGCTCCAAGCAAGCTCACAATACGAAAAAAAATAAGGAAATGATGCCACAGCATCCGTGTGACGCACCACTGTTCGTGGGAGCACGGGCGTCTGCGCGTGAGTGCGGAGACGTGAGGGTGAGTGAGGGTACCAAGTGACAGGGGGGCGGGTGAGGCCGCACGGGGGGCGTGGGAAAGGGAAACGAGAACATAGACAGAGAGGATAGGAAAAGAGAGGCGTGGTGCATGCTCTCGGATGCACGGGTGCATGGCACAAGGGCGTCGTTGTGTTTTTGCACGTGCAAACAAGAACGGGAAAAACCAAGAACCAAGAAACACAGCAAAAACAGAACGCAGCGTAGCGTGTCCGTGCACACGCACGCGACGCATGTCCGGACACACCACACAGACGGGAAGCAAACAGAGACAAGTGCGCAGGATGAGCGAGGAGCATGTTGCGCTGGCCACGTGCCAGACTTACTTGCATGGCAAAAACGACCTGCCCATTTGGCCTATTTGGCAAAAGAGACCTACTTCTATGCCCACGAAGGGCACCATACTGCACGCACTCGCACACACGTGCGAGCGTGGACACACACACCACACGTACACTACACCACACAACCCGGCCTCGGTTCTTTGCGGGAAATAGCCTCGTCTCTGCGCGGATGCCTCTACAATCTGGCTAGTTCTGAATGCCATTTTGCATACACATGCTCACACACACACACACACACACACACACACACACATTCTACAAGCACGCAAGAAACAAACATCAACAAAAACGCACCAGGAGGGAGATTCTGGCCCATCTTGTTCATCTCCTCGTGCATCTTTGTCAAAGGGTCCCCCCTGCCAGAACCAGACTCTCAGAACGCCATTCTCTCTCTAAAACTCTCTCTCTCAGCAGAGCCCGCTGTCGTCATTCGTCGGCGTGTCGAGGGATACAGAAATACTAATATCCTGTGCCAGAAAGAGAGCACCAGCATGTGCCAATGTACGCGTGAGCATGCGCTGCACGCGTGCGGACGCACGGTAGCCGAGCAATCCGCAAGCGCACACGCACACGACGTGCACGCGCACGCGAGCGAGCGTCGTGCACTTGATCATTGATCGGGTTCCACAACTTGCAGATGCTTGCGATCCTTGACACGCATCTACACGCGCGTGTAGATCTGTGCCAGGGTATCCCAGCTACATCTACAACCTGTGGAGCGGGATCAATGCACAAGTCCACGGCGCCCGCCCGTCTTTCGGCCGGCAGCTCTCTAGCTTTTCACACACGTCCGACGAAATCATGACACACGGGATTTTAATATCTTCGAAGGGCTCTCCATCGTCCGTGTACGACATGCCTGTTTGAAGCATCATTGAGGGGAGAATGCGAGACGGGGTTTTTGGGTGTCAGATGCCGCGTGTCTGTGTGTTTTGGCTGTGTGCGCACGTGGGTGCACACCTACGCTATCGCGAGGCTGCGGGCTGGCGTGTGCGCGCAAGCACGCATGCATGGGCATGGAAAGATGCCCTCAAAGAGCGCTGGGGCACAAGAGCACAGGAGCAGAAGAGGGCGCTACCGAAAGTTTCGCGATCGGTGTTGGCCACCACCATAGCGACGGCGCCAGCAGCCTGGGCCATGCGAGCCTTTTTTGTAAAGGAGCATCCACCTCGTTTGATATACACTATGTTGCCCCGGACCTGGTCTACGTTTTTGATCGGCGCATTTGCTTCGGGCGGCTGACACCTCACTAACCGGGACTCCACAGGGGCGAGGGGTCCGAATGTGGCGTGGCGCGACTCGCAGATGACCTCCGGCATGCCCTGCGCCTTGAAGCTCGCCTGCGACCAGTGGGGAGCAATGCGCTCCTGCGGGTGCACGGTCGAGCGCAGCTGCCCCTCGGCCAATGCCGCCTGCCCACTCACGTGGTTCGGGTGGCCTGGGGGATAGAAAAAAAAGCCGGCGCCGCCTTCTTTGCTCATCACATCCTCGCGCGAGGCCTGATTGTTCTGGCCTCCCTCGGGGGGGGGGCCCATCATGATCACCTGCGCCTGGAACTGCGGGGGGGGGCGTGACAGAGAGATGCGCACAGCCTCCTTGGGCTTGGCTGCTGTTGCCATGGGCGAGTCCCCGCGCCAGCCCTTGCTCACGGGCTTTTTCTTGGGATTCTTCTTGTCCTCAACCATCTGCGCGACTTCAGTCTTGCGCTCCTCGCGCCGATCCTTGAGGAACTGCGCCAGCAGCTCGTCGGGATCGTTCTTCTTCACCCTGTCGGCACGTGCAGCCGACATGTCGGGACCCCCACCGGCCATAGGATCGCCTCCTACGGGCTGCTGCCCCATCATGGCGCTTCCGCCAAAGCCCGGAGGACCACCCGGGGGCATCATCCCCGGAGGCATCCCCGGAGGCATCCCCGGAGGCATCATGCCGTTCATGCCAGGCGGCATCATACCATATCCAGCAGCTCCCATCCCGGGCATACCCGGCATGCCCGGCATACCGGGCATACCAGGCATGCCCGGCATACCGGGCATACCAGGCATGCTGCCCGCGCCAGGCATCGGCATCGGCATGCCCATCTCATCAATCTGCTCTGGGGTGTTGCGCACTGCGTACACCATCTGCATTAGGTTCTCCAGCGCACGTTTCTCCTCTGTGAGCTGTGCCTTTTCCTTCAAGAACGCAGACCCGCCACCCGCTTTGTCGGCGGCCTGCCAGGCCTGGCGCACGCGCTTGCAGCACCGCACTGCGACGTCCAGAGGGTCTGTGCTCGTCTCGTCCACCTCGCTCTCGGCTGGTTTTTTCTCCTCCTCCTCCTGCGCTTTCGAGCTGTCTTTCTTTTCCGCACGCTTCATCCACCTGCCCAGCTTACCACCCACCTCCTCCTGCTTGGGCTCTGCTGCTTTCTGCTCAGCACGCTTCAGCCATCTGCCCAGCTTGCCATTTCCCTCTCCCGCACCCTCGCCCCCCGCTGCCTGCTCCGCCCCGGCACCGTTCATTACGTGGGCCTTCTGCAATGCCACCGCTTCCTCCTTCGCTTTGTCTGCCTCCTCCTTTGCCTTGCGCATTGCCTTCATCGAGTCCTGCTCGCGGGTGGCCGCTTCGTTCGCAAGCTCTGTGATGTGCGTCATCACCTCCACGAGCTTTTTTGCGGCCTCGCTTGCGTTCTTCGGGATCTCTGGCGCGGCCATTTTCGGCGCCTCGACGAGCTCCCCATCCAACCCTTTAGCCCGCATAGACGCCACGAGAACGTCCTTCACCTTGAGCAGCTCCTCAGGCTCCAGCAGCTTGATCAGGTGGCAGCACGCCGATAGCCCACCAACGCTCGCGTCGCCCAGCACCACAGGAATACCCTCCTTCTTGGGATCTGCCGCCGGCTTTTCTGCGCGCGCAAGCCAGCGGTCGAGCTTGCCGGGCGTTGGCTCGCCCGCGGGTGCAGATGGCGGGAGCGGTGGCTGCCAAGCACGGGAGGCCGCGGCAGCAGGGGTGAAGCACGGAGCGCCTGCGCGTCAGCGCACGCAGCACGACAGCCGCGCACCCGCTGCTGCATCTTGTCGCTGTGCGATAGCATACGCACGCACCGGCCGGCAGGGGTCGGCATTGCGTGCGGGGTGCGAGCGGGGCGCGGGCGAGGTGCGGCACCAGGCAGAGGAGCGGTGGACAGGAGAGCCAGAGGGCGAGCAGAGGGCGAGCAGAGGGCGAGCAGAGGGGGCGCCAGCGGGATCGCCCCACAGGACACACCTGGCCGTTCATCCCGCCCGCCGGCGCCTGCGGCGCCTGCTGCGCCCCAGCCTCCGCCCGCGCCACCCAGCGATCTAATTTGCCCATGAGGTCCTGCGGCCTTCGCGCTGCCAGCAGCATGCGCGGGCACCAAAACAAGCGTCAGACGCTCTCTCCGCTGCGGGAGAGTTGCTCCGCGTCGCTTCGCCAGCAACCTAGGCCGGGCGATGCCACCGCAACCGATCGCCACAAGCACCGCCCAACTACGCTTGGCCGCACGCGTGGCCGTGCACGCCCGAGAGGCCCTGAGCCACGTCACACGCCCGACCCGCACGCTACCAACGCAACCCAACGCAGCTGTTGGGGTGTGCCCGCCGGTACAACGCACCTCCGGGCCGTTGGCAGCGGCGCCCGCGGTACGCGACCGATCGCCAAGCCCGATCCAGCTCCCTCTGCCAACCCACGTCACCCACACAAGTGAGTGTTTCTTGGGGTCAGAGCGTGTATTTTGTGCCCAATCGAGGAAAATATTTCAGGCCAGACGCTGCTACCACTGAAAGTGAAAATGCATGCGATAGTGTTTTCCTGGTGTTGAGAACACCCAAGTACCAATTTGAAAAATTTCAAAAAAACTGCAAAACAGACCAACAACGGAGGCTCATTTGCGGGAAAGGACCAGACCAGCGAGTTACCAGAAAACCCAACCCAAACCGAGTACGCACACGGTGCAAGGGGGTGGGCGGGGGCGGCGGAGGGGGCTTGGGCCAGACGCGCGGCGTGCGCACAGGCAGTGCGCGTGGTGCGGGCGCGCGAGTGTGTCCTGCGCGTTCCCCGGGATCGCATCCTGTGCGGATCACCCGCGCACAGCCGCCCGTCCACCGCACGGGAGTTTGCGCAGCTCAACGGCACCTGCACGGGGCTGTGCTGCCTCGGGACAGGGCGAAGGGCAGGCCGGGACGTGCAGCAGCACCTCAGGCGACGCGTGCGATGGCGGCCGCTGGTGCCACAGCGCGCGCCCAGCAGACAGGCGACGGTTGCTGGACCCGTTGGTGAGCGTGTGTAGCGTAGCGTGCGGGCGCGACCGGCGCCGGCACCGTCCACCAGCATGAACAAGGTGCTCTCGAAGCTGCCGCTGCCGGGCCGGAAGCCCAGGGCCTCAGAACGGCTCGCAGGTAACAACAACTGGAAGGAACAGCCCGACTTTACCACCGCCCTGTCTGACAGCGAGGACGACGGCGGGGCCGTGCTGACGTCGGCCAACCTCCGCGCGCACAAGGGCCGCCCCGTTACAAATGAGGGCCAGCGGCTGAAGCGGGGGCTCGAGAACGCGAAGGAATGGGTCGACCAGTCGCCTGCTCCAAAGAAGGGACCGGGCAAGGCGCTAGATGACGACAGCTCTGAAGACAGCAGCCCTTACGCTGCGTCGAGCCGGCTGGACCCTGCCTCGAGCCGGCTGGGTGCTCAGACTGACGAGGACGCGGGTAGACGGGGGGGCATTCGGCCGTTTCACGCACCTGCAGCGCAGGACGATGACGGGGACAGCGGCGAAGACGACCAGCCGCTTGGGCAGAAAATGTTTAATGAGCTCACGCGGCTGCGCTCATCTGAGCTGTCCACCGCGAACGGCCAGCGCAAGAAGAGTGCACGAAGGCGCGGCGAAAGCGCTGGGCGGAAGGTCACCTACAACTTGACGGACGACTCAGAATCCATGGATGACATGGATTTGGCACCGCAGCGTTCAGGGCTCTTGCACGGTATCCACAGCGGGCCGTCGTATCACGACCCATTCGAGCGAGAAATTTCAGGCACTCTCCAAGTGTACAATTCTCAGACCAGAGTCACCAAATCCCGCGGCACTTCAAGAGGCAGTCATGGCTTCGATGGGCAAGACTCGAGACGCAGCATGCAGAGCACCATGGATTCCCCGCAAGCTCGAGCACGGGCACTTGCTGAGGCCGATGATTTGATTGACATGTACGCCCAGCCGAAGGGTACAGTGGCGAGGGAGGCATCATATGGAGGCGCAGAATTAGGCGCCAGGTTTCCATCGTCAGGCAATGCCCCCGCTCGACCCAAGTCAGTCCTGAAGACGTCTGCGGCGCTGCAACCATTGCAGTATGCAGATGGACTGGGGGGTACTACTGGTGGCTTCAAGGCAAACCTGGGGGCGGCACAAAGATATGATATCAGTGACAGTTCAGATAGCGAAGTTGAGCACAGCTCTCGCAATGGCTTGGACCAATATGGGCGTCGCGTACGCAGCAGAAATGGATACGAGGACGGTAGCTCCAGACCCGGAACCCAAGGAAGGATGCAAACAGAGATGCAATCGCCAGAAGCGAGCCATCGTGGTGCATCAGCACGCTCATGGGCACGTACTGGAACGTCGGAAAGGAGTAGAGGGGCATTTGATTTCTCAGGACGAGCCGAGGCAACCGACACGCTGGCCCGCACGCTGCGAACTGTAAACAAAGCTCCACGCAATCCTGAATATCTACCAGACCTTGATGACTCGGATTCTGACGTACTCAGGCAGACTGACAGCGATGCTGAAGGCAATGATCAACAGGACACAATGCGTCGACTGGAGCTGGCACACGCTAAGACTGCCCCGTTCACTTTGTCGGGCACCAACGATTTCGACAGCTTCATGAAGTCTGTGGACAAGTCTGTCAACAGAGCAGTGAAGGTTGAAAGGCGCTCACAAAAGTCACGCTCAGGCAGCCGTCCAGAGAGTCGTGCTGCGTCGCGCGGTGGTGAAACACGAAGTGCAAGCCGGCTGCCGAGTAGGAGCGGGAGCAGGGCTGAAATGCGACGGCAACAAGCAGAAGGCCCCAATGTAGTCAGCACCAGTACTAGTGACATGCCAGCACAAAGGAAAGATACTGGAGGCCACCGTGGTTACGTGGCTCCGCAGGATTCCCCGGAGGCATCGGCACGTCGGCCAACAGTTGTCAAGGAGCTGGGTGCCTCTGTGGGTCTGCGCCGACAGCACCTTGCTCAAATAGAGAACGGACGAGTGGTACCCAATTCGCCTACTCCCAACGCCAAGCGGTCAGGGACTGCGAAGAGCCATAATTTTAGTCCAGGCAATACATTCAGTCCCGATACGCCAATGAGACGACCCATGACGACAAATGAGGACATTGTTTTGGCAGAGCAGCAAGAGGAGATGGAACTTTTACAGCGACAGCAGCAGATTGCTATTCAGAAAGAACGTGAACAGCAAGAAATTCTGAATCGACTAAAACGTGACAAAACCCGCCGAGAGTCCAAGGTGAAGGATACCCAACAAGAACTCGAGCATTTGTGGGAAGATCAGATGCAGAAGGATGATTTACAATATCAGCAACAGAAGGAAATCGAGCGTCTCCGCCACACATTGGCCGCGCGAGAGCAACGTGAGCGGGCTCAACAGGAAGAGCTCGAACGCCTAAGACGAGATGTGTCGGAGCGAGCCCGCGCAGACGCAGAGGGTGCTATGGCATTTGACAAGCTCCTGGCGGAGAAGCACAAGAAGCTGCTCCTCACACCTGCCGAGATCAGACAGCAGGTGGAAGAGCAGATGCAGCGCGAGGCGTTGCAGCGCGAGCACGAGGCTGAGCTTCGGCAAATGCAGGAAGAAAAGGCTCGCCAAGTGCAAGAGGCCGCATTTCAGAAGAGACAAGAGGAGATCGCACGTGAAGGAAGTAGGCACGGCGTATCAGACATATCAAACGCCGACGTGCTGCGCCACCGCAAGCCCGCTTATGATGAAAATGGTAATTTAGCCCCTGGCAGTCGGAATCAGTCTCGTAATCTTGGGTCACCGTCGCAGCTCTCTCGTCCTGCGACACAACTCAGCATGCGGCCTGACGGATCACGACCTGGCACAGCTGGCACAAACTTCACCGTTGACTCCACATCCACAAGCATCCGCGAGGTCAAAGAAGCATCTGAAGCAGCAGCGCAAGTACGAAAGGGAATAAAACAGGCTGCAAAATCAAGATTGCAGCAAGAACAGGGAAATTCGAATGATAGAAGTGCCGGCCTTGAGCAACAGCCAGAAGTGGCTCCTACGCAGAAGGTCAAGGTTTCAGCTTCAAAGGAGACGCCTAACATCGCCAAAGAGAGACACCAAGCTGTCAAAAAGTTGAATCTTGATCAAATTAAGAGCAAGCATGACAAGGCACCCGCCCTGAAGCAATTCGAAATGCAGCAGCAGGTGCGTGACCATGAGACGGAGCTGCAGCGTGCCAGCGAGGACGTACGCAACAAAGCTGATCTTGCCGAGGCAAAACGTATTTTGGAAGGCTCGAAAAGTCGAGCAGGGCAACGTGCTCCATCTTCAGCCTATGGCACTCAAGGCACTTCACGAACTGCATCCTCAGATCCGGCCTTGAATGAAGAACTAAGGCGGCTGGAGGAGGAAAAAGCTGAATTCGAGCGTCGAGAGCTGGTGCAAGAAGAATACATCCAGCAGCTAAAATATGAGCAAGAGCAGAAGCTTGAGAGAGAGGCAGCGAAACGCAAAGCACTCCAGGATCTACGTGGAGAAAATAATCTAATTGACCGAATGCTTCGCGAGACGGATTCACTGGAGAGTGGAATCATCCAGGAAGTGGGCACGCTCGAAGCCCTCAAGGAGCAGGTTCTTGCGAGACAGTCTATTTGCCTAATGCTGAGTTGTCGATGTGTGAGACATAGAACTTGTGTTTTTCAGGGTGTTTGTTGTAGCTGATGGATTGTGCTTTGCTTGGGGTGTTGCCATCTGCCTCTGTACTGCAGTTCCGACGAAAACAGAAGCTTGCAGAACAGCTCAAGGAGCAGCAGCGTGAGCTCGCAGAAAAGCAGAAACAGCGCGAGGAACACCTTAAATCTCTGAAATCAGAGGTACCAATTGCCCTTTATTCGTCATCCTCGTGCTGACTTGCTCCCTTGCATTGAGAAAATAAAAACGCGTCAGGCGCCAGGAACTGTGAAGTGGCATTCTAACCTCGTGAACTTACGCTATGCTTGTGTGTCATCTTGCAGGTAAGCAAGGCCAGCGATGCGGCAGGCATTCAGCTCATGCAGATGAATCGTCTCAAGGCTATTCAGGAGGAAGCAATTTACATGCAGGAGCAGCAGCACAAAGAACTGGAGTTCCTCAAAGCTGAGCTGCAGGTGATGATTATTTGCGTTGTCAACACAAAATCTGCTTTTCAGGATGTGCTTATGTCTGGACGGTCTGTACGCGTACGCTGATTTTTGTGTATTGGCGTGCGTCACCAACCTGCGATTATGTTGGTCCACGTCTGTGATTTCCATTGCAGCGTAAGGCCGATCTAACTGGTGAACAAGAAGAGATCGAACGATTGCGGCAAGAAGCCAAACGACTTGAAATGGAACAAGCTGAACAGCGTGCCAAGCTGGCCAAGGAGAAAGAGTCACTAGAAGCGGCAATGAAAACGCAGCAAGACGTCGAGAAGGAGATGCTGCGCCTCCAGACAGAAAAAGAGAAGAGGGAGGAAGCCGAAAAGTAAGTCTTGTTCCTTTTACAATCGTGTGATTAATCAATTCACGCGCGCGTCACTTGCCGCATTTGTTCAGCCACCCGCCGTAGGAGACTTCGCTGTCCGGACTCTGCAACTAAGACTGCATGCTTGCAGGAATTTGCGACAGACTTTGGCGATGGAGGCGCGTGAAATGGAGAAGCTCAGTACAGAAGCTGCGAAGCGCAAAGCTGAAATTGAAGCACTGCAAGCTGAGAAAGAGATCAAGCAAAAAGAGGTATTTTGGGCCCCTGGTAACAGTGGGATCATTATATCATGCGTTTGCATGTTTGAACATGCCATGCAGTGCTCTTCATTCGCTAAAAATTTGTGTGCCTCGTTCACATCAGATTGAGGGTACCGAGAAAGAGAAGTTGCAGCACGAGCTGGAGGAGTTGCAACAGCGCAAGCAGGAATTGGCACAAAATGAGGAAAGGATAGCACGAGAGAAAGCAGAGCTTCAAGAACTCAATCGACGCCGTGAAGAAGAATTGAAGGAGCTGGAGGCACTCAGAAAGAGGAGTGAAGAAATCGAACGAGCACAGGCCAAGGCAAAGAGAGCGGAAGAGGAGGCACTGCGTGCCAAGGAAGAGAAGGAACGAGCTCGCTTGCGAGCCGAAGAGGTAAGGTTGATGTCAAGCTGTGCTTCACGCGCTATTGTCTCTGGCCACCCCAAACATGGATGTGACCATACACACATGATCCTTCAGGACCGCATCCGAGCAGCGCTCGAGTTCGAAGCAAAGAAGGCCCAGCAGGAAATGGAAAAAGAGCGCAAGAAGAGACAGGTGTTCTTAATCAGAGTTGTCCAATTTGTTCATGTGGCCCAGCTTTCTGCGTTACGTTTCTTGTGTCAAACACAAAGCAAGTAGAAGGAAAGAATGCTTCTTCGATTTCTGACTATTGTTTCTTGTGAAGAACGAGATTGACCGACTCAAGAAGGAGATTGAAAAGAAGAAAATTGCGGAGACGCCCCTCATTGAGGAAGAGGAAGAGGAAGAGGAACCTTCGACTGACAAGAAGGTTTCGGTAAAAAATTCCGCCCAAGCGAGTGCTTGAGATGTGTGATGCGCCCGCCAATTTTTCCAAGTGCCTTGCCTTGCATCTCTTTGTCCCTTGCATTTACTGTTTGCCCTTGCAGGACTGGCTCCAAAGCAACCATCCAGAGGATGTGCAGGAGGGCGAAAAACGTGCGAAAAGGGACAAGAAGAAGAAGAAATCAACGGCCGGAAACATTACAGCTCGCTCCGAGAACGACGAAGATGACGACGGCGGAGGTAATATGACCGACAGAAGTGACACTAGTGGGAAGGGGCCGCCCACGCAGTGGCGTCTTGCAAGGCACGGGAAGATCAAAGAATTGGAGGCCATGCTAACGCCAGAAAATGTCGATGATCGAGATGGTAAAGGCAACACGTGCCTCCACCATGCCTGCATGCAGGTACGACCAGCCATCACGAGATTAGCTGAATGTCCGCATTTCGATCGTCCTTTCGTGGCCCCACAGCCATCATGCCGTCTCTTTAACGCCTGACAAAGAACCATCTCCTGGTTGTGCAGGGCAAGAAACGGGTAGCCAAGATGGTGCTGCGGCTGGGAGCTGACATTAACGCGCAGAATAAGCGAGGACACACTTGCCTGCACTACTGCTTTGCCTACAACTACGAAGAGCTCGGGGAATACCTGATATCCAAGGGCGCAGATGAAACCATACTGAATGAGTTGGGCGCCACGTGCAGAGAAGTTGAATCCGGCAGCGTGACGCAACGCTCTGAGCGTTAAATTGTCGGAACAGCAACTGCAAGGCTGAGACGGAGGGAGGGTGGGGAGAGCAGGAAGGTTGAATTCAAAGGACTCAAAAAACCAGGATCGCTGGTCTTGAAGATTATTATCAATCACTACGAAATTGAATAAATTAAATTAAATTTCAGTCTCACTGAACCCGTGTGTGGGTGCGTGCGTGCATGTGGACGCCCCCGTCATGGACATTGTTCAAGCAATTCTTGACTTCATTGCATGTATGAATTCGTGCGGATTGCATCTGACTGACTGACGCGAGATCAGGTGGATAAAATTTGCGCGCTTCAGTATTCGTTGCAATACGCCTTCGACAACGCCGCAAGATTATCACGTTCGCTCTGGGCTCATGCGCACCCTGCACCCTGAGGCAAAAAAATCTGTGTGGTATCTTCATTAATCTAGGGCGCAATTTGCAGTGCACAATTTGCGGCCCGAGTGCAAGTATCAGGCGCATGAAGGGAAATTCAGAATTGCGATGTCATCATATGACGTTGAATCTCTTTTTCCCCCACCAAATTGTTTAGGCTGAGACTGTCACCGAAATTTGTCAACTGCTTGGGTGTCTCCGCTGTTTCCTGCTCCATTCCCACTCTCCTCCTCGACACTAAAATCAAGCCTCAAACCGCACACTCCCCCCTTCACCAGCGTGCTAGTGCAAACGCTGCAAATCTTCAATGCGTTTGGACAACTCCTCGACCGTTGGTCCACCGACCAGTCGCGCTACCTGCACAATGAGCGAGAGATTTTCACAGACCGTGAGTATGGTCCAGTGCCGGGTAAATATTCTCTGGGTCAGGGGGTTACGAACTTCAGCCACCCCCCCCCACCAATCTTCTCCTACATCAACGGCATTGCCCTCTCCCCTCCTGCGGCCCAAAACTCATACCTCCTCCATCTTGTCACGTCGCAAGTCCAGGAAAGATTCTATTAGGTCTCCATCTAGAAAGCCCTTGCTCTCCCTCCCCGCCACTCGTTCATTCGTGAAAGATCGCCAATCCTGTCATGTGGAGACGCATGTCGACCATTCATGCACAAATGCACACGCATATACATGTGAGCACGCATGCACTTGACGCGCACCAAGATCCTGCACATCATGGCCTAACACCTTCAATACTTGCCCACCGAAGCACCGAGTGGACCCTCACATATACAAGCACACGCACCTCGTGCCTGAAACCACCAACGCCCTTGATGACTTGAGCAAGCGCATGCTGTACTTTGAGCAGCAAGTTAAAATCGTCCTTGGACAACACGGCCATGACCCCTATCGCCCCGTTGACAGTGCCGAATATCACCTGCTTGTAGGGTGGGACAGACATAGACCACAGTCCGTGCGCATTACATTTCATGTTTTTGTACGTGCCTTGATTCTTATAAGGCGCGCCCAAGCAGGCATACATCTAGCGAGTCAGTTCGTCTTTTTCCATCGATCGTCTGTCTCCGCGTCTGTGCCTGTGTCGGCGTAGTGAGACGGCCCAATCCTCTTTATCACATCGTGTGTGTCGAAAGCAACACCAGATCACAGATCACGGATCACACAGTGTGATACCGTCTCATTTGCAGGCTGAGACTCGCCGCCTCTCATGACCAGCGAGCCGTGCCGGAAGGCATTGACCATATCTCCCAAATGGAACTCGCCCACCACTTCAAGTCGTGCCTAAATGGAGATGAAAGAGTGACATTAAAATGTGTGCGGCATGCAAGTGCACAAACGGAGGCAATTCTTCTCATACAGGAAGCTCGACACGGGAAACAAACAAAAACTTAACATTCGAAAAGGGTGTGTTAGAGACAAGTGCGACACTCACCCTGTCCTCATCTGTCGCCGCTTCAGAATTTTTGCGCACGGTGAAGAGATTGTAATACGTCTCTGCCCCAATATATGTGTCGCTGATGCACATGCACAAAAATCCCAAAAAAGGAGGGTCAACGGTCTGCTTGCAACGAATGCGATAAAGCGAGTTTGCGCCAAAAAGCGACGCCAATAAATGATTTCGCCTCGAGCAGGGAGCTCCTTTGTTTGCAAGCATGCGCATTCGTGTTCTTGTGAGCATGCCACTTGCCCACGACATTCGTCGACAAGTCATGCATCATGATATCTGGATATCCGTCTCTCAATGCTACACCGACAAGACATCAACCATCTCTCCTCATGACTCAATCAGGATGAAACAGACACAAACAAAGAAACAGAAACATAAATATCGATATTTCTTACTCGTCGAGGATGTCTATCGCTGTCATCCAATTGGAGTTGTAGTCCAAAGCGATTTCCTCTATCTGCCCGTCAACGGGCTTGTAGGCCAATAACGATATCGAACGCATCAAGTCCCCGACTACAATGAAATCCCCCCGTGTCTGCAAATACAGGACGAGAATGTGCCCGCGGTGTACACAATCTGTCGTTAATTCCATCTGCCCCCCCATGTGTCCCTCAGAGTCCCGCAGGCCGAAGAGCTCAATCTTGCTGTTGATGGCTGCCAGGAGCTTTCCGTTGAAGCCTCGCACCTGATACGCAGCACCCTTCACATCCCTGCTGCACACTAACTGCAATTTTCGCTCCACGACCTCGAATATGAGAATCCGTCCTTCCTGAGGTTCATTCTCCAATGGGTTTGCAAGGGCTGTGCCAACAACGTAATAGATCTTGGCTGTCTTGGCATCTTCGCCAAAGCTAGTGGACACTACACTGCACGAGTTTTCCTGTTCATGCAGCTGGTATACGTCGAGAGTTTCAAATGTTTGGTCATCCAGTAGCCGCACGAAATGATCCTCCGCTTCGTCGCCTTCGCGGGTGATACGCATCTTGAGTGTCGTCACACAGAGCGTGCGGGTTGCCTCCTGGTGCGCTATTCTCCTTGGCTGTTCATTCAGCGGCACCGTGCGTATATGCAGCTTCTGCAAAAAAATCTCAAGCGTCAGCTTTAGATTGTGCATGTGAGCAGCAGCACAGTGACAATAACTTGCTGGTTTCGAAAATGCTCGCGACCTGGATGTCATCGATGGTGCCGATCGTGAGGGCCGTTTCGGTAGAGATGGCGAGCGAATCTGGGAACCCCTCTGAGTTGAATGAACACATCTGCGTGACCTCTTTCAGATTCACATTGGAGAAGAGCAGCTTCTTGTTGTTGGAATAAATCACAGTAGGCCGGTCTGCTCACACAAGCGCGCCATCAGGAGCATTATCTCACACGAGACCCACCACATGTCAATACAGAACTGCCGCATGCCAAAAGAAACCCGATTCCGTTGAAGGAGACCAACGCATGCTCACACAGGCACTTGAAGGAGAATCGGCAACGCGTTCATACCCGAGGCAGCAAAGACGTGCGTCGTTCCCTTGGAGAGAAACTTGCTCAGAACCATGGGCTGAGTGCCAAGGGAGACTTTCTTCCTATCCCGCAGGGCGCCGGTGTCGCAATCAAGAATGAAGGAGAAGAGATATCCGTCACCCAATGCACACAGCAGGTAGTCCACGGTCTCCAGCGTCACCTACATTTTGAAATGCGCCATATGAAGGATCAAGCAGGTCAGCCGGGACATTGTGGATGTACTCATGGTGGATCCAAGGGCAAACTTATGCATGTCAACCGTGCGTGTAGGTAGGCGCATCGCGCACACACAACTGGCACAGTTGTACAAATTTTACATGGATACATTACCAGCAGCAGGGACCGCGGGATGACCTCGCCGCCCAAATCTTCCACAACCAGCTTCTCGAGCGAGGGCAGGCGAAAGAGAGTCACGGATTTGTTCCAATCGCCCACGGCTGCAAGCGTTGCCTCACCCGTCGCACTCGCAGCGCCGAGCGCACAGACATTGAGACATGCGATCTCATGACCAATCTCCGCGCGCGCCACTTCAATTACTTCTCCATTATCCACACTCAGGTACACGAGAGTGGTTTTGCCCACAGCAAGGAGGATCTGGCGCGCATTACCGGCGACAACGCTGATACGCTCGCCGTCTGGGGGGCTCCACTCTTTGACAAGCGCTTTCATTGAGGAACTGACGAGGCGCATGCTCTTTTCCGTGACCTGAACGAGGTATTCGTCAGCCACATTGCCACACCAGATGGACTGTGCAGAATGGTCGAAGCCATCCATCTCGGTCTCGGCGAGCTCTTCGTCGGTGATTTCGAGCACGCGTGTCTCGCCAATGAAACTCTGCACCAGATACTTGTCGTACTGGCTCTCGGACGAGTCGCGCAGTGACCACAACCCCTTAATACCTGGCAGCTCAACTGCAGCCTGCTCATTGATGCCAATACCATTCCTGACGACTCGCAAACTGCCATCCTTGAGGGTGCCTGAACACGTGACTACCTGCCCTTGGCCCTGGCGCTCCAGGTCGACGACACAGAAGTCTTGGATTGGGCCCAAGTTCGTGAAAGTTTCTAGCACTTCGATATTGGAGCCATTTTCGTCCTTATCCGGGTGGAGCTTGATGAGCTGGCTGTCGCCGAAACACGACCCGATAAAGACTACCGAGGAATCCAGGTATGAGATGGTCTTGGCTGACGACGTGGTCCCCAGCGCCTCCAGGTTCAGATCAAGCACTTTGCTCTCATCATTCTTCAACACCAAGATATAAAGCTGCCCCATGTGATCGCCCAGCAAGTAGCGTGAGCCATTTTCATCTACCTTGCCCCATGCCCTCGTCACACAGAGATCCATGTGAATCGTCTTCGTGTCGCCTTTGTCCTTGTTTAGGTAGGAGATGGTCTGCTCGCCGAGCAGGATGCAGCCTCCAAGCGGAGACGGCACAGGGATAATCATGCTGGCCCCGAGCTCCACACCAGTCTGATGCCACGGCCCCGGCACCAAGTCCTTATCTTTGATAGAGATCTCATACGTCTTGACGTGCCGCATCTCCTTGGAGTCCTGGTAGAGCAGGACAATCGTGGGGTTTGCGAATCCGTGGAGAAACTGGATGTCAAGCACTTGAAGCTCCTCCAGCCGAATGTTGAAAGCGTCCTTGAGGTGGCCTTTGGAGTCGACGGGAATGACCTTAAAGAATCCGTCGTACAGGTGCAAGCCTATCAGTCGCCGCTCCGGATCAATGTGCATGATCGGCCCACTTTCAATCATGCGCCCAACCGTGTCCGTGACATCGCCCATGGCCTTGGTCAGGAGCTCGCCTGTAGCGCTGTCGTAGTCGAGCACACAGAACTTCAAGCGCTCTGTGAGCAGGCAGAGAGAGTCCTTGTCCGCGCCAGGGCTGCGGATGACCTCGATGTTTGCAATGCGCCCGTACACTGACGTGTCGAGAATGGGCTGCAGGCATTCCGGGGTGAGCAGATAGATCACGAGCCGATTGCTCTTGGTGACGATGAGGTTCTTGTCCCTCGCGCCGGTGAAGTTGGCTGTGAGCGACAGGTGCACAGCGGACGGCTTGTGCGCCGTCACGACGTAGTTGTACATGCTTGCGCGCGCTGCGCAGGCTGGCGCGGTCTGCCGCGGCCGCCCCCTGCGCGTCACGCGCGTCAGCGTACACGGAGGCCTGGCAGTGCATCATCCCGCCCCCCCCGCGCGCAGGCAGATTGCCTGCGCGCGCGAACCGTCGCCCCGTGCTCTCCCGCCCGCCGCCCGCAAACAAGCACAGCCGCTGCAGCGCAGGGCTGCGCGGCACGGGCGGGGCGGGGGCGGCCGGGGCGTGCGCGACACCAGCCTCTTTGTTCGCTGCGCAGCGACCACAGCGCGGCGCGCGCGCGGCGATGCCGCCCCCTCACCAAGACACTTTGCCGGTGCCGCGCGCGACGAGCAAGACGAGGGCGGCGCGGGGGGGAGTGCAGCAGGGCATCGCGGCCTCGATGCATACACGCACAGCACCGCGCGCCGAGCGCCGCGCGCCGCGCGCCGCGTTGGGGGGCGCGTCCCCATCGATGTCTCACCCGCTCACGCACCCTTCCTCCCGAGGCTCCCGCCGGCACCCGTGCTCTCCCGCCTTGTTATATTGAGTGTCCCGTGACCCGTGACTTCGAGCACGAACTGAGAACCATGACGCTTTACCCACGAACAACCACCAAACGTTCCACACCGAGCTCCACGGAGCTGCGGCAAGCGCGACGAGCTGTGGGCATGGCGACGGGGGAGGCGGCGGAGCTCCTTCAGCAGCTGAGCGCGCTGTCAGAGGCCGGGGCCACCGGGGCGGGGCAGCCCGAGCCGCCGCCGCA
>Ga0115006_10000826_pt1 | contig 17944 bp, 10 predicted proteins | sample ArcOceMetagenome_3_FD_88943 | JGI IMG/M metagenome (GOLD analysis project Ga0115006, IMG submission 88943) | Marine eukaryotic phytoplankton communities from Arctic Ocean - Arctic Ocean- Svalbard ARC20M Metagenome | ecosystem: Environmental > Aquatic > Marine > Oceanic | place: Arctic Ocean...
ATGCTGGTGGCCCGCTGGCGTCCAGTGGTTGGAGGCGCGCGACGCCAGGGCCACCTCGATGTTTTGCCGCTTGCGCTCGTCCGTCCAGTGCCAGACCAGCTCGTTGTTATTGTTGTTCGGCGCTCCCTTGCTGCCCCCGCCGCTCGGAGTCCCAGGCGCGGGAGCCGGTGGCACGGTCACGCTGTGCGCGGTGCCTTCCTGGCGCACGAGCACCGCGAGCGGAAGCTGATTAACGAGTAAGTAGCGAGGCGTCAGCGTGATGGTCTTGGTGCGGTGGAACCGGCCGCGCGCACTCTGAATGGCCACGCCGACTTGTACGGTGCGATTGAGACGCGCAAGGCCGGGGGCTTGCGCGGGCTTTGGCGCATAGCGCAGGTCCACCTTTCCCGTGTCGATCGCGCTCGACCCCGTGACGGCAATCGCCTCTGACCACCCCGTGCACCCGAGGCGAATCTGCACGCCCGACCTCACGCCCTTCTGCGCTTGGTCTGGGGCGGCGATGAGAGAGAAGAGCTTGACATGCCCGCCCTGCGACCACTCTTGCTCTGCCGCCTCTTGCGCCTGGCCCGACGCCCCGCGCGCTGCCGCTGCCGTCACCCCAGGCGGCTTGTCCAGGTGGTCGAGCTCATCCAGCAAGGCGGTTTCATGCATCTCCTCCAGCAAGGCTTGGTCATCCGCCAGGTCGGCCAGCAGCGCCAGCCCCTTGCCGCCCTCCCCCGCCCGCCCTCCCGTCCTGGCAGAAGACACGCTACCTGCTGCCATCCCCACCCCGTGCACACTTGGCAACGAGGGCGTGAGAGGAAAGGAGCCGCGCGCCTTTAGCCCAGCCGCACGCGGAGTGTACAGACTGGCGCCGTCGGACAAGCGGGTGGAGACAAGCGCATCGTCGACGCCGCGCAAGGGGAGTGCTGGGACCGTGACCAGTGACTCCAAGGCGTGCCAGACCGCCACCGGCCAAGCTGTGTTGACCACGTCCCGCGGCGCCATGCGCACGTGCGCCTGGTGGTGCGTTCGATTGACGATCCAGTAGGCGGCGTACACAACGACGTTGCACGTTGCATTGGCGTCCACGCGCACCTGCCCCCGGTCTTTCCTCGTCAGCTGCCACCCTTGAGGCGCGTGCTCGAGCAGACGTGCGGCGTCTGGCCAGCATGCGCTCAGGCACATGCATGCGCCTGCCCTCGCGCAACGTGCTTGCTCCTCGCGCGTGTGCTCTGGGCGTGCACTGCCTGAACTACTGGCGCTGCATGCGCCACGTGTCTTCAAACAGCGGCTGTTTGAAAACACGTGACGCAACAGGACACGCCCACTAACAGCCACTAGCAGAAACTGCGCAGCTTGCGTTGGCACACTGACAGCTGACAGCAGATGGGTGGGATACAGGCACCTCTCATCAGATCATCAGATGAGAGGAGGGAGAGGAGAGGAGAGGAGAGACCTCAATCTGGAGGCCAAGGAGGGAATTCCGGGGGCCGCGCAGCACCACCGAGGAGTCGGCCTCGCCAACGCCCCCATGTCGCACCTCAGTCTCTATCCACCCTGCGCCCGCGCTTTCCAGCGCGTCCACCCCTTGGTCTGCTCTCCTCAAACACACACACACACACACACACACGAGCAGCAGAGAGTGAGGGCGACGGCGCGGAGGCACAGCAGACCAGCCAGAAATGTGCTCTTGCACATTTCTGGCTAGGTGGCGGGTGTGGGGGCGGCGAGCTGTCCGAGGGCCCCTCGCCTACAACATGGCCTACTGACTTGGTGCCCCTACGTCATGGCCTACTGACCCTATTCCCGCTCTGTAGCGCAACGAGACGCATGTCAGTATCTGTCTGTGTAGCGTTACTAGGGGCGCGGGGCACAGGGTCAGAAGGCCATGTCGTAGGCGAGGGGGCGAGGGGGCAAGGAGAGGGGGAGAGGGACAGAGGGACAGAGGGGGGAAGAACCGGAAGAGGCCTCGCGTGAGAGGCGGCCGTCGCGGAGGAGGACGGGCGAGCTCCAGCTCCAATCGGGCAGCTTGACCGAGAGCCAGACGTAGGAGCCCGGGGTAAAGTCTCGATCCAGTATGGCTTGCCCCGCCCCGCTGGCGAGATCGATGGACCACAACGCGCCCGCGGGGCCGCGAGGGGAGGGCGGGTCGCTCTGTTGGCTCGTGATCAGGCGCAGAGACATGCGGCACGGGAGCAGATTCTCCACCTTGAGCGCGGGGTGCAGGGCCAACTCCCAAACGCCGCCCGCATCCGCGCCCTGCGCCGCCGCGTCGGTGCTCCAGTGCAGCACGGCCGAGTACGGCAGCCCATGCAGCCCCAGCGCCTTGAAGTGCCGCAGCTCTCCCCCCGCGCGCCAGTCGCGGCGCATGAGCGACTGCCATGTGTCGCATGCGCGCCACCGCTCGGTCAGGCCCCGCTCGGTCCGGCCCCGCTCGCGTCACAGACACACGCCGGCACGCACATGGTGCACCGCGCTAGCGTGCCACAGGTTTAGGGAGTAGCGAGTAGCGGGGGGGGCCTGGGGTTCGGACCAGGCCAGTGAGCCAGCGATAGCCCGGGTGGCTCGCCGGCAAGGCTGCGGGCAAGCCACCCCTGCCCCCGCCTCCTGCAGCGGCGGCGGCGGCGTGCGTGACCGGCCTGAGAGAGAAGCCGTCCTTGTTGTCAATCTGCAGAACCGGTACCATGAGGGAGGCCCCAGCCTCGATGATGCTGCGATGCCGCCCGGCCATCGTCGGCCCGTCACTCACTGCTGTGTGCGCAAACATGATTTCGACGGGGGTGGACAGCTTGTTGGTGATAGTGAGGGGCGAACGCATGCAGATCACCTTGGACGCCCCGCCCTCCTCCAGAAGCACGTCCACTACAATCTTAACAGCATGGAGCGCCAAGACTGCCAGCTCCTCCTCCACGCCCACCTGGAGTGTGAGCACCTGTCGGCCGATGACGTCGAGGCGCACGGTAGCCCCAACCTCTGATGCAGCCACACTCCCAGCCCCACGAGCCGCGCGCCATAGCGTCAAGATTTCCAGGGGCAGGTGCACGTGCAGGCGGGAGACGGAGAGCATGGGCAGGCCGTCGAGGAGGCCCGCCGACTGCACCAACGGCACACACGTCACCGCCGCCTTGCCCTGCGCCCCAATCTGCTGCACTTGATCCCCACAGCGCACCACGATGGGATGGCCTAGGTCGTTGCGCACCCACAGGGGATGGAAGGCTTGAGAAGCTTCCTTGCTCGCTTGCGAAAGAGAAGCTTCCTTGCGAGCTTGCTTCCCCTGCCTCCCCCCGAGCGAGCTGGGGCTCGAGGCAGGAGCAGCCAGAGCCACGGCGGTGGTGGCGTGCTTGACCGCTGTTGGCATCCGAAGGCATGTTAGCCATGTTACGCTCTGCACCGCAACGTGCCCTGTGCGCCGCAGCCCGCACGGCACCGCACACGATGCGCAACGCACTCCAACCTAACGCGTGGTGCTAAGCCCACGCAACCCAGTGCTCACGCGCATGCACGCACGAAATCAAGGCGCGCACTGGCACTGGCACAGCTCCGCCACCTTCCCTGCTTGTCTTTGTGGTGCCCCCAGAGGAGCAGGAAGAGCAGGCAGGAGAAGCGCTGAGCAAGCACGCGCTCATCAAGATCGCCCAGCGCTGCATGCATGCGGACAGAGAGCCAAAGGAAGGGTGGCACAGAGGAAGCGTGGCACAGAGAAAGGACGCAACCGGTGGCCGCGACGTCAACAAGGGCGGTAGAGAGGTTGATGTTGACCTGCCTCCCCGGAGCAGTCAGGAGCAGTGTGGAGCAGGCAGGGGAGGCAGGAGCAGGCACAAAGAGGGGGGGTTGAGGTTTACCACATCCTTGGCGCTCACAGACACTCGGAGCGCCTTGGCCTGGTCAGAGCGTTGGAGCTGCACCAGAGGCGCGTCGAGGCTCGCGTCGCCTGACAAGCTGCATCGCTCCAGCATTGGCTCCCACTCTCCCACCGACCTGCCCCAACCCCCCGCCCTACATCAGAACACGGCACGCCCCGCGGGATCCCTGGGCGCACGGCTGACGGCTGCTCTGCAGCTTGACCCCGTTCCCCGAGCCCTCACCAGCACTGTGAGGCAAGGGGGGCAAGGGAGGCAAGTGCGGAGGCTGCACAGCACGAGCGCATCTGCACGAGCGCATCAGCACGAGGGCATCTGCAGGGTTGCAGAGACGCCGAGGAGGACAGCCCAGAGCAAGCAGATGGATCGCTCTACTTGCTCCGCGCCGACAGAAGAAGGGAGCAACCTGTTCAAGTACCAGACGCCGAGGGCCACATTCGCGCGCACACTTGCCGCAGCATCTTGCACAGCCTCCCCCCCTGCCACCGTGCTGCCTGCTCCCCTCTGCTCCGAGCGCGGTGCGCAGGAGCTAGCATGCTGGAGCTGCTGGCAGGCCGTGACGTCGAGCGCCTGCCAGGTTGCTCCTGCCCGTGAGCTGCCGCTTTGGCTGGCAACCACATGTGGAGACACGAGGCGAGCAGGCTGGCGCAGCGCAAGGACCTCGGCGAGGTTGGCAGAGGCAGGGAGACTACACCTCGACGCGGCAGGAGAACAAGGGAAGGCGGAGGAAGCCGAGGGCGCCGCCATGGCGGCACTCTTCAAAGACGAGGCGCATGGTCTCGGCCTTGAATGACGCTGAGCGCAGCGCCGTGAGCAAGAGCGTAGTCCATGCGTGTGGCCCCACGCCTGAGACTGCACGCCTGGGCGAGCACGCGCTGGTCGAAGCGGCGGCGGGGCCATCAAGTTGGGAAAATAGCTGGCCTTTCGCCTCGCCGCCTCCTCCGCCCGCTCGCGTGGCCACACTCACACCCACACCCACTCCCGCGTCCTGCGCACTCTGGTACGGCTCGGTGTCGTCGGTCTTGTGGTCGACTGGGCTGTGGCGCAAGGCGGAGGCGAGAGAGGCAGCAGCCTCGAGGGAGGCAGCAGACGCCAGCCATATGGCCACCAGCCGCTTGAGATGCGCCACCGAGATCCTGGCCACGACACCAGCGCCCAAACGCACGTGCACCTCCACCTCCAGCCCTCGGCTGCCCGCTCCCGCAGGGGGGTCGGGGATCTCAGGACTAGCTTTCGAAGCTTGGCTGGGCATGGCACAGGCGTCTAAGCCTCCCATAGACGCCGTCCCTGCTGTCCTACCTACCCCTGCACCCGCAGCAGCCTGCCCAAACACCGCCTCCCCCTGTGCCCTGCTGCCCGTGCCCGCGCGCGCGGGAGAGGAGGAGAGGGAGAGACGCGCCTCAAAGTCGGGCACCAGCAGCACCTCCTCCTCCACGTGCGACTGCCTGCCCTCGGCTTCCTCCCTGTCTACCTTGGACTGTCTGCCTTGTGTGCGCTGAAGGGGGAGGGGGCGGCGGCCAGAAGGGGGAGCGGGCTTGGCAGAAAAGGTAGGCAAGGGAGCGGTGCAACAAGTCATGGTGACGTCGCGCAGCTGCGCCCCCAGCAACAGCGTCTTGCTCAAGCTGCTTTCGCTCCCTTGCCTCCCTTGGCTGCCGGCCGCCGCAGGGCCGTCGGGCTTGCGCATCGAGGAAGGAAAAGGCGAGAGGCAGTCGGAGAGCGTGGCCGACAGTTGGATGCGAGCTGCCACGGCTATGCTGTCTTGCGCGGCTTCCCCGGCCAGCGACAGGGAGTGGAAGCGCATGTCGCCCGACTTGACTGAGCACGACATGGTGCCCGTCAGCCTCTCCCACATCAGGCGCCGCACCAGCTCACTTGGTTCACCCCCCTGCCTGGCAGCCTCGGGGGCAGCAGGTGCGCACGTGTCAGAATCTGTCTTCTCGACAGAAGTGAGCACAGGCGACGCGGAGGCCAATGCGTGAGGCGAGCGGCGAGCGCCGGCGTGCCGCCAGTACAGAGCGGCCACGGGGGCCACGAGCTGGGCCATGGTGTTGAGCGCCTCCTCTTGGTGCCAGACCGAGATGCTGCCCAGGTGCAAGCAAGCATCGAGGTGCCAGGGACTGCCTGCCGAGCGAGAGGGGAGGCCAGGCCGGTGCGCGGCTTGCCCTCCATCGGCCGTGTATGTGAGCATGAGCATCACAAGCGCTTCCTCGCAGACATCCGCGTCCGCGTCCTTGCTGTCATGCTTGTCTTTGCTGGCCGGCCGCCCCCCTGCTCCCGCAAGGCCTGGAGCGCTGGATGACGTGTAGTCCTTGCTTGATGACGTGTAGTCCTTGCCCGCTCCGGTACCTGTCGCACTCGCGCCGCGCGTTGGCGTCAGAAATGCTTGTCCGCACCCAGCAGTTGTTGGCTGAGAAGAAGGGTTGTTGGCTGAGAAGAACACGCGGCGCGTGATCGCTCTGGTGATCGCCCTCGCTCCTCTCCCTTGTGCGTCCGAAGCCGTCTTGAGAGCTCTCCTCTCCCCTCTCTCCTCTTCCTTCCTCACCTTTCCTTTCCTCTCCTCTCCTCTCCTCTCCCCTCTTGACCTCTCCTCTCCTCTCCTCTCCTGTCCCCTGAGGAGGCAGGCGCCTTGACTTTTCTCCTCCCCTAAGGACACTCAGTTTCTACAAACGCAGCAGCGCTACATGCAAGGCAGGCAGCACGGCGAGAGGAGAGGTGCAATGGGGCACGAGGGCATGGGGTGCACATGGGCTGGTACAGCACATGCGCTGGTGCGGCACAAGCGCTCGCGCGCCATATTCGCTCGTGCGCCATATGCGCTCGCAAGGTGCGCCACAGCCGCTCCTGCGCGCCCACCTCCCTACGCCAAACGCAAAGCTCTCGCAAAGCTCTCGGAAAGATCTCGGGCCCAACAAAAACTACGGGGGCGGCCGGGAAGAGGAGCGAGCGGAACAAGAGGAGTGGAACAAGAGGGAGAGGCAGCAAGAGGAGTGGCACAGGGAGAGGCAGCTTCGGACCTTGTGGCCCATACGAGCGGAACAACGAGTTGCCGCCAGAGAAGAGCCTGCAGCAAGCCACACCGCCCGCCGCGCGCGCCAGACCGCCTCCGCCTCTCTGAGAGGCAGCCTGTACTGTCACCATCTGGAGGATGACTTGGGCCTGAACGCGGTCAAGGAGGGGAGCGCAGGCTTGACAGCTGGAGCTTTGACAGCCCTCGGCCGCTTGTGGCAGCGCCGCTTGTGCACCAAGAGAGCCGCGTCGACTGGACCAGGCTCCTGGCAAAGGCGTGCCGGCGGAGGCAGCACTGGAGCTGAGCGAGCCAGCCGGCTTGGTCTTGCCCGCCGACGCAGGTTGGCGAGACAGTTCGTGGGACACACTGGTGGCTGCCAGACGCGCTGGAGCCGAGGGAGCCATTGGGCCCGCTGCAACATACGCTGCCATTCCTCCCGCCCCTGCTGGGCCCGCGGCGCCTCCTCCAACACCAGCACTGGCAGACAGGGCACTCGAGTTGAGCAAGGTGGAGACGTGGACTTGCAGCAGCACCACGCTGACGCTTGCCCACTCATCCTGGCCCTGCCCCTCTAACTTGACCTGGGGCGGTGGCACGTTAGCACCAGCTGCGCAGGCAGATGGGAGGGAGGCGGAGCAAGGAAAGAGAGGAGGGAGGCGGCGGGTGGAGGGCGGAGGGAGGACCTGGAGGCCCTCGAGCTCAACGTCCAAGACGAGACGCCTCCCGAGCAGCGCCATTAGCGCCAGCGCCGTCGGCCGGGGGGGCAGGCCCTGGTTGCCGCCATCATTGCCCGCCGCCTCAGAGTCGAGGTGCGAGCGGAGGTCGGGGTAGAGGACACTGGGGCGGATGCTCTCAGCCCGCGCCTCCGTACTGCCAGCGCGCGAGAAGGCGGGCAGGGGAATGGAGGCGTCGGGTCCTGGCGCGTGGGGCAAGACCAGGGAGGCGAGACGGTCCAGATGGTCCAGCGCGCCCGCCATGGCCTCGAGCGCTTCCGGTCCCACCACGACCGATACCACCGAGCTGGATACGCGCACCTCTGTCTCCTCCACCCGCACCTCTAGCCCGTCGCATCCTGTGCTCTCCCCCCCCTCACGCACCACGGCGGGAGGCAGCGAGGGACTTGGCGCGGAAAGGAGAGAGACGACCTGGACGTTCAAGTCAAACTGGTTGACCACGTCCACCTGGTGCACGGGCGTCGCGAGGCTGTCTTGGCACGTGCGCATGGAGCGGAGGGTAACACCGAGCAGCTTGACTCGCGCACGCTGCTTGCGCAAACCTGCCGCCCCGGGCTGGCAGTGGGCATATGCGTGAGGCAAGGCGTGGGCGGCGGCATGGGGCAGGTAAGCCATGCGACGGCTTTCGCCGCTTCCCGCGGCCGCGTCGCCGGCACCAGCTTCGGAAGCAGACGCGGGGCGCCTTTGCGCGGGAGCCAGAGCGGTCGAGCCGCTGTGCTGCGCGCGCCAGTTTGAGCCCCTCGCGTTCGCGCCTCTCGTGTAGCTTGGCAGCGCCCCGCGCCACCAACCTCGAGGGTTGCACTCGAATGCCTGAGGCTCTTGCAGCGCGTGTATGTCCTCACCCATGTCTTGGTCCCGGCCCTCCTTTGCCTCCTCCTCCTCCTCCTCTAGCTGGAGCCATTGCAAGACAACTGCGTCCACATGTGCTACCAGCATCCAGGGAGCAGAGGACGCACCAGCGGACGCACCAGAGGAGCTTGCCGCTTGCGTGTCCGAGCGCGCAACACAGGGACTGGGAACAGCGATACCGAGGGCCAAGGAGTCCACGGACACTTGCACTTGCACCTGCGCCATGGCGGCCAGCCACGCAGCCCTGCCGCATAGCGCCTCCTCGCCCCCCTCGCATGCCTCCACCCCATGACCCGAGCCACGCGCCGCAGCCTGGGCCGAGGGAGGAGCACGGCGGGGGAGCGAACGGGGCACCAAGGGCGGCGCTCCCTGGCCGTAGGACCGCGCCGCTGGCAGCGCAAGCGAGGCGTAGTAGGACCGTGCGCATTGCAGCCCCAGCTCGAGCTCCTGGCTTATCTCGGCGCGCGCGGCAAGCACCGACACCTGCACGTGCCAGCGCGCCGACGTGTCTCCCGCCCCGCCCTGCCCCTTGCGCTCCCCGCTCCTGCCGCGGTCGTCGGCCAGCTCGGGGCGCGAAAGCAAAGGCCAAGGCAAAGGGTCCTGTTCGTTCTTCTCGCCTTCTTCGAGCCCGCTCCTTGCTTCTCGCCCGCTCCTTGCTTCTCGCCCCGCCCGCTGTGACACGTGCTCGGTGCGCACGTGCTGTGACGCTTCGCCGTGCGCGTGCTGGTTGCCTCCTGCCTGTGCCGCAAGAGGGGGAGGCTGCAACATGACGAACCAGGCGTCGGTGCTATGCAGCAGTGCAGTGCCTGCCGGTACCCGCTCCTCAGGCGCCTCATCATCCGCGCCCTCGCTGAAGGGAGGCTTGCTGGCGCTGGCGAGTTGGCGCACCACGCCACAGCCTGCCAGCTGCCATACGCCACAACAATGGCACACGAATAGCACACGACACCAATGCCACACCACACCAAGCGCACACCAAGCGCACACACATAGCACACCCCCTCGCCCCAGTCACTGTCGTCGAGCGCACGCAACCGTACTGGCTGGTGGGCGCAGGAGGAGCAGAAGGATTGCAACCCAGAAGGCTTGCAACCGCAGACTACCCTCCAAGACCAGCACACACACACACACACCACCACACGGCGCCACGGCAGCAGCACGCGCGCGGCGCGTGCGGGGCACGGGCGGGGCGGGAGAGAAACCTGTTGGATGATGGAAAGAGCGTGGAGGTGATCAGCAGCCAGGCGCAAGGAGAGGAGGGCGGACACGAGGCTGTGGCCGTTGTAGCACGGCGCCACTAGCCTGAAGTTTCGCACGAGCCGCGACGTGCTCCGAATGCGCCCTTGGCGCGCAGCCGCAGCAAGCGCCCTCCAGATGCACAGCACGTAAGGGGAGGCCTGCGAAAGAACGTCCGAGGAGGTCTCACGGCACGCCACTCGTTGCTGCGCTCCGACGTGAGCTGGACCCTCAGCTGGGCCCTCAGCTGGGCCCTCAGAGCCAACTCGGACACGGCCATGCGTGCCCTCCCGGTCCTTGCCTCCGTCTCCGCCGCCGCCGCCGCCCGAAAACTGAGCTTGCCCCTGGCACCTTCTTGGGCGCGGCAGCATGCTCCAGTCATGTACTGAGATGGAGAGGAATGGCGCAGCGGCCGGGGGCGCAACGGCTGGAGCGGCGGCCATGAGCCCGCTGCCGCCTTGCTCCCGCTCCGGTGCGCGCGGCATGCCGGGGGCGGGCAGCGGGGCAAGGAGCCACGCCTGACGCGGCAGGTTGGCGGCGCGCGAGTGCGCCCAGTGCGGCACCGCGTGGCATGCCAGGTACGCCAGCTCGAGCCGGCCACTCTCCCCCTCCTCCCCAATGCCGCCTGTATCTCCGGCAGAGAGTGCGCGGGTGGAGGGGAGGGACAGCAACAGAGACAGCAAGTTAGACCCCAAGCGTCGGCGCCAGAAAGAGAGACCGGGAAAGGAGCTTGGGGAGCAAGGAGCAGACACAGCTGTTGCGCAGGTGCCCAAATGGCGCAAGCTGCCGCGCCCATGCCTGCCTGTCCATGCTCTCCTACCTCCCTCCTGCTTTTCTGCCCACCCTGAGGTGTGCGCGGGAGCACTTGAGCACAAACTCACAGACACACAGGCACACGGACACACAGGCACACGGACACACAGGCACACGGACGGAAAGGCTGCAGAACACATGCCAGACACATGGCAGACACATGGCAACAGGAAGTGCTCATCCTTGACAAAAAGCAACGGGGAGTGGGGCAGGACAGACCGACAGGGTTGCACAGGACTTTGACGCCGCCGCACGTGGCGCGCACCGAGTCGCGAAACGCTAGGGTGCCTGCAGGGTGCTGTGCGCAAATGGAAGAGTGGGCGCCCAGAGCGGCCGTGACCAGCCCCACCGCCACATGCACCTGCACTTGCTCCAGCATCGCTGCCATCCCCCCTACCCCACCCTCCTGCCTGCTGCCGCCGCCATCGCCCCCTGGAGTGAAAGGCAGATTTTCAAGAGTGAGGGGAGAGCGGGTGGGCGGAGTATGATTGGGCGCCGCGTTGACCGAGGGCACGGCGAGAGGAGTCTTGGTGGGCGAGGCGCAGCTGAGCGCTGCCAGAATCCTGTGCACCTCGAGTGCGCGGCGCAGCAGCAGGTCGCCCATGACGGCATCAAGATGCAGCGCGAGTGCTCCAACCTTGAGCTCCACCCCCTTCTCCGCGCGACCGCCGGGCACGTGCCCCGGGTCAAATGTGGACACGTGCACGTCGAGCAAATTTTCGGTGGGAAGCTCGGTGAGCAGCCCCTTGATGCTCTCAGCCTCGGCAAAGGGCGGGTCAAGCCCTTGCAACAGCAACCGGCTGATGGCAGCAGGCGCAGTGCAGAGCACCTCTGTCTGCGCCTGGCCATTCTTAACCTTGGCCACCTCGCCTGCATGCACGGCTAGAGCGGCAAAACAAGCTGAGAGATCAAGTCCGTGCCGGCGTTGCACAAAGCGCACGGCCACGCTGTCCGTCCTCCTCCCCCCCTTGCCACCCTGCCTAGAGCGGCTTGTGCCAGAGGCTCCAGGCCGCTCCGACAATCGTGACAACACCATGCTCACAGCCAGCGCTTGGTCTCCCGCTCCACCACCGGTGCCAGCATCTGCGCCCGGCGTGTGCGTGCGGAAGGTTGACAGAGCGTGCTCGTCCTTTGACACGTGGAAGGAGGCATGGGGCTTGGAAGAGGAGACGAGCATGAGGGAGGCGCTGCCGATGACCAGCTCCACCTCAACATGCACCTGACAATCGCACTTCAAGTCAAACAAGCCGGCGGGCACCAAGACGACTCTGCTCTCGTGAGCACAGGCGATGGGGCGGAGGCATGCTTGCCCTGGCAAAACCACGCGTCATTTTACCGCAAAACCGCGCGTCATTTTACCAGGGCTCGCATGCCTCCGCCGCACGCCTGCACGCAAGGCGTGCATTTGCAAATGATGGCAATGCTAGATGCCAATGCTACCGTATCCGAGGTCCTTTCATCAACAGCTGGGGAAGGCGGGAGGAGGAGAAAAGACGCCTTGTGGCGCTCGCGTAGGCGCGGAAGCGCGTCGGGATCGACAAGGCCAGTGGTACTCATATACGGTAATGTGCTCATGTACGACGATTGGCTGTTAATGCGTCTCAGGCCGGTAGGGTGTGCACTCGACTTGTCGGCTGCAACACACGCCGCAAGCCTCTTGCGCCAGCTGAGCTCTGGCCACTTGGCGCCTCTGGCCTCGGTCGCTTTGAATGCGGCAAGACGAGTGGCACAGGGCAGGGAGCGGACGCGATGGGCTGCTTCCTGCTCGAGGCTCTCCTCACGATCTTGATCTGCAGCCCCCAGTGGTTTGAAGAGAGAGGATCCGAGAGAGTTGAGGCTGTCAAGCGACCGCTGCAATGTGTCCTTCAGACGCTCGCGCTTACTCCCGTGCGCCTTGACGCCATGCGCATCCTCGCTCTTGTCAACCGCCGCGTCTTGACTGCCAGCCGCAGGAGCAGATAAACCTCCTGCAGGAGTAGCCGTGGCTTGGCCATCGGTGGCTGCCCCTGGTACTTGCACAGGCGCTTGCGCCGGGGCTGCCGGTGTTCGACTGGTGCTCATGGAGCTCAGTAAACCGCTGCTCACGCTCAGGGTGCTCTTTCCCACCGACGTTGTCTCGTGTACCACATCTTTTCTCTCCATCTCGTTTGCTTGCTCATGGTGCTGCTTCTCTACCTGCTGCACCTTGCACTCTTCAGCAGGGCGAGCTGCACCATCTCCTGCGTGCTGCCCCTCACTACGTTTCCGCGCTCCCAGTCCGACTTTGCTCTTGAGCCATTCCCACCTGCCGCGCTGCTCGCCAGCAGGAGAGGTAGCAAGGGGCACAGCAGGCTTCTGGTCAGTGCTTCCATTATCCGTTCCTGCTTCCATGTCACCGCACGTCTCTGGCGGCAAAGTGTCGTCAGCTGTAACGCCTTGAAACGTTGGTTGTGGCTCATCTGGTATCCTTGACTCAGCTTGTGTCTCCCCTCCTCCCTCTGTGCTTGACGCTTGAGACTTGCCTGCGAGCCCAGTGGCCGGAGGGGATTTGGTCTCGGAACGAGCGGCAAGAGGACGACGCGAGGACAAATTGATCAACTTGTTCCAGCTCCACCCTTGCCGTGGCTTATTGCCATCTGCACTCGACTGTCCGTCACTTGCATGCGCCTGACCTTGGTGTGCAAAATCGCGCTCTGACACAAGCATATCGGAACTTTGACCTGACCGAGTGTGTGCGTCCCCCCCCCGTACGCTCTCGTGCTCTCCTGCTGCGTGCTCTCCTGCTGCTTGCGTGTCGTGTGCTACCGTTTGCGCCCACCTGTGAGCCGGCTCCGGCGGGTCGTCGAGGAGGGCAGCATCAAGTTGCTGCGCTTGGCTATAACTGCTTGCCGCGCCCGTCTGTCCTGCATCAGTGTCGCTGCTTGTCGAACCGAGTGTTGCCGTCTTCGAGTTGAGACGTGCTGCGCAAGAGGCAATAACGGGGCCCGAAAGCGTCAGGCCACTGTTGGTACGCACGTCTGACTGAGAGGGCTTGTCGCATGCCTCAGCATTCGCGCTGCCTGCAGCTGCTTCTGCATTTGCGCCATGCGAAGTGCTGGATGAGGTCAAATGTGCCGACGACGCCAGTGAATGCGAGCCTTGCCCCTCCCCTTGATATGCCGCGTGCTCGAGCAGCTCTCCGGCGTGCAACGGCGCATCGGTCAGGGCCGACTGGAGCGACGAATCGAGCCAATCCTTGATGCTGTCGCCTCTTAATCGCACGGCCGACCTCGTCGACACATCCACCGGAAACAGGGTAGGCGAAGCAAAGTTTGGCAGGGCGTCGCGCCCGGAGACGTCACTCAACCGTGAGGTGACGCTACACATGCTTGGCGTGTAGCCGTGGGGGGTACGCCCGGTCTGGGCACGGAAGGACTGTCGTGCCATCAACCCGTGCAGCCACTTTTCCTTGAGCCTCGTGCTTGCGGCGTGGTGAGCACGGGCGGCTGCAGGAAAATGAGTCTTCTCTTGAGACTTGACCACCATCTTTCCCAGCTCTTCCACCTCCACTCGCCAGTGCTGCAGCAAGAAAGCACCACACGTTATCAGCCGACACGTTACATCCTCCACTCAGTTCCCAGCACTTTTGCATCATCAAAGAAAACGAGCAGTAGAGGGGCAGAGGGTTTGGACCAGCTCGGGAACGTTGAGCTTGACAAAACAGATGGGAAGGGATGCGTCAGATCGCATCCGACTCAACTTGACCTCTGCCGACAAAGAGACGGGCGACACGAGACTGGACCCAACGTGTTTCATGGCACCGTTGCCCACTTGAGACCACCCTCGCTTGCTGTCAGACGGCAAAAGTGCGGCGCGCGAAGCCATCTCCTTTGTGGCATGCGCGTCCATCTGAGCCGCGAAAACCTCAACCTGGTCTAAGGAGACCGAGATGGGCACCATGAACATTTGCTCAAGTAGCTGACGGCGCTCGGAGGAGGACTGGCTCTTGGCAGCGCGGGTAGCAAGGCGATGGATGGCCGCGTGCGAATACTGCAGGCATTGGTACGGGTGCACCTCCACTTTGACATGCTTGACCGTAACCAGCGCTGCTGCACTGTCTGCGTCTGCCACATTCACAGGAAGCACCACTGCAAGATGGCGTCCCTCTACGTGCACCGATACTCCTGCACATGCACTCGCATGATTCACGTGTGTTCTGGCATGTCTCGACTCAAGGAGAAGGACCCGAGCAGGCCGTGCACATCTTTCCTGTATACACGCACAAGACGAAACCGCAACGAAAAAGTAAACAAGTGGGGCAAAAGAAGGGATACGGATGGCATGGATACCAGTGGCGGCGGCGTGCACAAGGTACGCCAACTTGGCGGCCAACAGTCGGGGTCCTTCCTCAACCGCATTCAACGCATCAAGGAGCAGGTTCTCGTAGAACGGGTACTCAAACTCCGGGACAAAGTAAGCAGCCAAGGCCTTGAGGCTTTCGGGCACCAGCGTCACCTCCAGCGGATTCACATCCAGAGAGATGCTTGTTTTGGCCACCATAGTTTCGTCGAGGCGCACGTGCACTTTGAACGCCGCCTGCCCACCTTCCTGGTTTTCTCCCACAGAGTCCCACCTCGCCTCCTCGTCCACCACTTCCCCGGGGGTCTCGCACGGCGCAGAACCTGGCATATACCAGTCGCCATCACCCTCAAAGCGCACTCCCGACGGCGGGAGAGGACGCGAGATCAGAATCCACGGGTGACACGATTGTGTGGTGAGGAGATCGCGCACCCTGACGTCTTGCGCTGTCACGTCCACTGTCGTCCCTCCTGCCGCCTCCCACACCCAGCACCGCACCTCTATGCCCGACACGGTGGCTACAACAATGTCCTGAAGGCCAACGAAGCCGGCGGCCGCCTCGTCGTGGTCATGGCCAGGCAAGGCGTCAGGCGACTCTGCTGCGTCCTCGCCCGAAATCAGCACGGCGAATGTCACTCGGAGCTGCCGGAGAGAGAGGACAAGGACAGCGGGGGCCTGGGCGAGGGCGGCGGCGGGGCGAGCTTTGTCGCCAAACCAGTGGCGCGCAAGGGCGCGCATTTGCACGTGGCGCCCCCGTTGCCCTCGTTGCTCGCTGCCAGGCGCGCCCACGTCAGGTGCCGTGGTGCCCACCAGCGGCGAGCTGCCGCGCGTCGGGCTGTCGCAGGCGGCGCCTGGCACGGCGCTAGCTGCCGTGCCCGCGCAGGACTCTAGGCTCGCGTCGCCGGCGCCTGGGCCACTCGTTCCCGCCGCGGTGTCAGCTCCCTCAGCGATTGTTTCCTCCTCCTCTTGTGCTGCCGCCTGCCGCGCGTCGCGAGAGGAGACGCTTTGCGAGTGAGAAGGCCCCGCATAATACGCATAGCCCGTCTCCTGCACCCCTTCCCCTCTCTCGTCGTCGTCTACATGTATGCCGTCTGGCACCGCGTCAGTGCCTTGCGCCTGCGTGTGCAAGTGAGAAGCAGGAGTGGCAGCGTCGGCCTGGTCAAGGTGCGGCGGGCTGCGGGCAAAGCGAGGTGACGAGGCGGGCGGCCCCCCGGCCGTGGCGTGCGCATGCCCTACGCTCAGGTTGTGTTGCGCATGCCCTACGCTCAGGTTGTACAGGAAATCTTGCTGCTCTTGCGTCAAGCTCACGTCAAGATCCTCCTCCGCGCCATCGCCGCCCTCTGCCTCTGCGCCGACCACGTCAGAGTGCGGGGGGTGCTGAGTAGCGGCGGCGGGCTCGAGCTCCTGCTGGTGCTGGCTGGCTTGAGCGGCCACCTGCGCTCCGGACTTCTTGTCCGACTTCTTGTGCGCCATCCACCGCAGCCCCCATCGAAACCACCCCCCGCTGCCTTTGCCGGGCCCCGAGGCCCCGGCAGCCCGGTACGCCGACGCCGACGCCGAGGACCGGCTGTCGTCGAGCTCTGCCAGCCCCCTTGCAAACATGATGGCCTCCACTCCCAGCTGCCGCCCCGCCCCCACAAACGCACCACAGTCACACAGCGACGCTGCATACACACGTGGCAGCCAGACACAGCAGCACGCCAAGCGGCGAGCCCAGGGCAGCTCCCGCGCCTGCGCCGTCAGCACGCAGCGCATGCAGGCTGGAGGGCCAGGACGGGCGGCACCTGCGATTCGAGGTACGCGAGCTGCGCGCGATCCTGACCCGAGGCCTTATTGTTCAGCACAAGCCGGTACAGGTGCGCATACTCGCGCCGCTGCCCCAGGTGGACGCGCACGTCGGCCCAGGCGAGGCGCCAGCGCGTCTTGTGCAGGTCGTGCAGGGTCGCGTGCAAGGCGTACCGCCACCACGCCCCCCTGTCCTCCGACACGCTGCACCGCGGCCGCAGGTGCAGGTGCCGCTTGCGGATGCCCACGACCTGGAGCCAGTCGAGGAGGCGGAACATGTCCCACATCTGCCCCACCTCGAGCACGACGGGGAGGGACTCGACCGAGACCTGCAGCTTGAATCCCGACTTGTCCTGCACCAGAAAGCTGCCGCTCACGTGCACGTCGCAAGGCTGCAGCACCCAGTGGTGCTGCACGAGAGATGAGGCGGCGTCGTCGGAGGGGGCGACGTAGAAGATGTCGCCATCGTCGTCTTCGTGCACAGACGGGAGCGACTCGGCCTTGCCAGCACTGGCCCAGGCCTCAAACAGGGCCGCAACCTCCCCCAGCGCCGCCTCGGGCGGTAGGTTCACCAGCTCGATGTCACGGTCCCAGTACACACACAGCCCGCGGACTTGGAGCGTCTGCTGGCCTACGACCGCCTGGTTGTTGCGCGAGCACACCTCGTGGCACACGATGCCGATTGCCACCGCAGGCCCGCCGGAGACAATCGGCTCCGCTTCGATGCGGATGTGCATGTCGAGCACACGCACCTGCAGCAGATTGATGATTTTGTTGACCAGGATTGAGGTGAGCCAGCCCGGCGAGCTCGAGGAGCCATTTGACCGCTTGGCAAGCTCGGCCGCCATGATGGCCGCCTGTTTCGACATCTCCGCGGCCAGCGCAGCGCTGTCCTGCGAGCACGCGTCCGTATTCTCCTGCCATGCACACAGAGAACAGTCACGTACCGCCAGGTAGCGGCGGGCCTGGCCGGCGCCGCCCGCACACGCCGACATCAGCCCGGCACTCGCCAACCCCGCGTCAGCTACCTGCAGCCGGACGACCAGGTGCAGACGCTCCAGCTCCGCAACCACGGGCCTAGTGCCGAGCGAGCTCCACGGAATGGAAATGCGGAGACTGCCCACGTAGCCTGCCACCAGCGTGAGGGGGAGGCCGAGGCCATCGAGACAGTCGGGCCGCAGCTCGAGGTCGTCGAGCACAATCTCACCCCGCCACACGCCAACACGCAACTGCTCTTGCGGGATGTGCTTGATGAATTGCGCAGCCCGCGTTGTCAGCAAGTTGGCCAACAGAGACTCGAACATCCCCGCCGGCCTGCGCCGGCCCAGGACCAGCCGCGCGCGCACTGGCCCCCACCCGCG
>Ga0115006_10000827_pt1 | contig 17941 bp, 15 predicted proteins | sample ArcOceMetagenome_3_FD_88943 | JGI IMG/M metagenome (GOLD analysis project Ga0115006, IMG submission 88943) | Marine eukaryotic phytoplankton communities from Arctic Ocean - Arctic Ocean- Svalbard ARC20M Metagenome | ecosystem: Environmental > Aquatic > Marine > Oceanic | place: Arctic Ocean...
AAGAGAGAGAGAGAGAGAGAGTGTGTGTGTGTGTGTGTGCTCGAATTCTCTCTTTGGCCTGCAGTTGACACTACAATGCCTGCAGTTTACACTGTCACGCTTTGCCTTTGGTCTGACCTGTTTCCTCTGTCCTCGTTTCTTGCTATCAAACTTACTTGTGTCAGGCCATTGCGACCACACCGCCAAGAGGATGCGAGTCAGTCCCCTACTCCCCCGACCCATTCCCTCTCCCCCCCCTTGCATGTCACTGCATGCCTCAAACCTTTCCACTTCTGCACAACTTCGCACTCGAAGCCTCCCTCCCATTTTGGCGTCATTTTCCACCTTCCTTTCCCTGACCTCCTTGACCCCTCTTCCCCTATGGCGCGAGAGCAGGGCTTGGTAAAGGCAGGCCAGGCTGGTGACCAAGGCGCCATGCCACCACCACGTCAGCGGACTGTGGACTGTGGACCAGGCTGGCGCCTGTCCTGCGCAGGGCCGTTTGGCCGTGGCCTTGTAGATGCATGGGAAAGACGTATCTTAATACACATTTAATGATGTTGAACTTGGTAATCTTGAAATTCTCCATTTCCCTCAGATTGAGAGTTCCTTAGTTGTGTACCACTTGATACGGTGCGCCTGATACTTTCACCCCGTTTCCGGTGTGATACGTCAGAGCTGGCACTACAGGCTCTTGCTCAAGGGCCACCAGATGCTCCCAACGTGACGGTGTGAGCAAATTTTTGGCGCTCATTTGGATGCAGTCCTAACATGCTCTCACTGACTATGCGAAAGCGAGTTGTCCCCGAGATTCAAGAGGATGGTTTAGCGTCAATGAACACTCCTGCTGGTGGTAGAAGCCACAGCTCTCCGCAAATCTGTCGCGATTTTGTGCATGCGCGTTCACATGGCACGCAAGGGAAGGGGCGGGAAGCGAGGAATAGAGCAGACGAGAAATGAGGAGAGAGAAGCAGAGCCAGGAAGAGGGGAAAGGCGCAAGAAATCAACAATCAACCAACCCCAACAACACACTACCAGGCACACCAAAAGCAAAACCATTCGATCACTTTTTCTAGTCCTCTACTGGGTAATCCCTTCCACCCCCTGGGCCGTGAAATATGCGTGATGCAATGTTCTGGAGGATTAGGCCCTGTCTGCATGCTCCGTGCGGAGGGACATTGACTTTGTGGGAGCATCACAAATCCCATGACACATTCCGCCACGCGCGCACACACACACTCGACACCTCAGAACGGCGTCTGTCATGAAGGTTCTCTTCCGCCTGCCCCAGCCGCTAGAGGGCCACCCGACGTGCCCTGATAGAATGTTGGAAAACGCAGGCCAGTTGACGTTTGATATCTTGCACACGGTAAGGTCGGCAGGCCTCCTTCCCCTCTCGCCCTCTCTAGCATTCAGGCCTCACTCTCCTCTCGCCCTGTCCAGCATTTGACTTTTGAGCAACGTCACCTCCGCGCGCCGTGACAACATACGATATGTTTGGGTTGTCGGGGTTCTCTTCGAAGCCTATATCTTGTATCCTGACCACGGGCGCAAGAGGAGGAAGAGGGAGGAAAGAAATGTGTCAGTGCAATGGAGCGCAGTCGAGACCAGCACTATACATATACAGTGTGTGTGCGTGTGTGTGTGTGTGTGTGTGTGTGTGTGTGCGTGTGTATGTGTGTGCTCGCGCATAGTCGCAAGGAGTCAGAGGCAACGACACGTAAGTTTCGGTGAGAGGTGAGGAGCGGGATGGGAGACGAGGGAGTGCAGCGAGCTCGACGACCGATGCAGAGGGTCATCGAGGGCGGTCACGATAAGCAATGGCACGTCCACACACTTTCTCCAACTCCATCCCTCCACCGCCGCCCACCAGCAATACAGCTGCCGGGCCCGTGGAGGGAAGGGTAGGCTGCCGTAGAAGCGCTGCTGCAGGTCGAAATAAGAGCGTGCGCTGGCAAGCGAGGCAAGGCCCTGCACGCCCAGAATTGCCAGCATCTCGGCGCCGTATTTCACGAGAAGGTCTCGGACAAGTCCCGCCACTATGATTGGCTGGTAGAATCGCAGGTAGTGCGACGAGGAAATGAAGTCGGTTTTGAGCGCACCCGAGACGCAGATGCACCCGGCGATGTTGTGTGGCGCCGCGCAGCGTCCGAGATAGCTGGCGAGCGTAATGCCGCCCAAGGAGTAGCCAGCGAGCACCACTGGGGCTGTACCTGCTGCCTTGCACACTGCCTCCACAGCCGTGTGCAACAGGTCGACGCGGGTGATGTCGTGCACGAAAAGGACGGAGCGTTGAAGGTCGTCACATCTGAGGCCAAGAGGATTCATTACTACACAAATGCTGCCCTGCTCGCGGGCGGCGCGAGCCAGGTCTTGCGCAGGCGGAAAGCTGGAGTCGGAGCCTATGCCCGGTAGAACTAGGAACACTGGCTGTGCCGGCGCTGCCGTTGCCGCGTCGTGCTCAAGCCCGAACACATCCAGCATAACGTGTCTGCCTTCTTCCAGTGGGAATAGCAGGCGGAGTCTCGGCTGCTCCTCAGGCGCCACCAGCCCCGCTGCAACCGTCGCCCAGTCGCCGTCCATGTACCATGCAGGCGCGGTGTACAGATCATCGGAAATAGCACCCCCGCCTGGACGCGCAGGTCGCAGGAAGGCAGCCCGCTTGAGAATCGCTTCCGTGCGTCCACCAGCAGGCCCGCTCCCATTATGGAACACACCCGCTCGGTACCGCCTGCCCCTTGTCCTCACCATGAACTGCGAGATCACGTTGCCCGCCCACCACAGCGCAAGCCAGCAACAGGCGCCCAGCACGAGGCGCAGAGGCGGGGGCAGGTCGACCGCGCACAGGAGGACCGGCGCAAGCGCGAGCGCCGCGGGCCGGCAGACCAGCCACAGGATCGCCAAGCGGTGCAGCTGCGCCCTCCGGTCCACCTGCTCAATGCATGCGCCGACTGCCGATGCGTCTGCCGCCCCGCTGGAGCCGGCGTGCCGGCTGCTTTCCGCCGCCGCGGCGTGATCTCGCGCGCCCGCGGCGTAGAGCCCAGCCAGGAACTCCTCCGCTCTCGCGCCATTCATGTTCTAGGCGTGCAAAATATTCAAAATCCTGAATATTTCAGAATTTTGAACTAGATGGCATGAACAGGGGAGAGCAGGGCGGCGGGGGGATGGCTGGGGCGTCGATGTCGTCTGCGCGCGACGAGCACAAAGTGCTGGCGTGCCTCGATCCGGCCTACGATCCCATGTGCGTATGGCAGGCGCGGCGTGCACGGCGCGCAGTGCCGCGGGTGGTGACCGGCGAGGGTGTGCCGTGCTCTGCGGCAGGTGGGGGCACGTGGTATCGTTCCATCCGTTTGAGCTCGAAACGGCCTGCCCCGACAGCGAATGGCACGGCGTCACTGCTCCACCGGTACCCACGCGTGGACGACCCGTTGCAGGCCTGCTTCTCCCGCACATGTGCTCTCGTGTGTGCGCTGACTACTGCAGGCGCGTGTTCGCGCCTCCTCTGCGTCTTGCCGTCTGGCGTGGAGAGCGCAGCAGGCAGCACAGGCAGAGCGACAGGCGCGCGGCCAACAGGGGGTATGTGCGCCAGAGGAGGAGTGGGAGCTGCGGCGTCGAGAGTGCGACCAGGACTTTGTGGCCTACGTCCCGTCGCACTCTCACCACCGCACGATGCGCAGCATGCACGAAATTGAGGACGACGAGATGCTCACCACGGTCGACGGGCTGGAGCAAGTGGGCGCATCGCTTGCGCAGCCGCCAGGGGGGAACAAACAGCGCACCAGCCTGCTGTGGGGGCGCAGGCGGAGCAGCATGCGGGCGTCGGGCGCTTCGTCCGCCGCTGCAGCTGCGCGTCCTTGCCAGCGTGATCGCATCGTATTTGTGTGCATCGAAGACGTGCGCCTGGGCGTGCAGCTTACAGCTCAGATCGGCCCCATCCTGCAGGCGCTCTCGAACCTCGAGGTGGTCATCCTCAAGGGCGTTGGCCTCTCCTCCATAGAGCAGGTGCAGGGCAGCGCTCGCCTGCTCTACCTGGACGTGTCAGGCAACAGCATCTTTGAGGTGGCGGAGGTGGAGCGCTTGTTGCGCGAGTGCGAGAGCCTGGTGTGGGCCAACTTTGAGGGCAACCCCTGTCTCAAGAACGCAGAAGCTGAGCCAAAGATGCTGGCCGCAAGTTCGTGGACGCTCCGCCATCTCAACCAGCAGCCCATCGAAATCCGCCGCAAGGTGGCCGCCATCATGAAGCACGGCGACGCTGCTGCACGCTGCACCTTGTGCGACCAGGTGTGGGACGCGCAGGTGTGCAGCACACATGCCGTCAGCTCCAAGCGCTTTGTGGACCCGTTGCGCCTCGAGTTGCCGGGCGCTGGCCTTTCCGTCTTTCACGTTGGCCTCTTCTGCTCCCTCACTCTCCTCGATCTCTCGGTCTGCGCCACCTACAATCTGACCAGCAAATAGCAGTGCGCGTGATTCGCGAGACGACAGATTAGAGGCCCTGTGCGTATGCTTATGTGCTGCGTTTTACCATCATTGTCCGTGCGCAATGCAGTGTTGGCTCCGTCGCACGCCCTCACATCACATGCACGCATACATTCCCTTTGCTCTTCACTGCAGGCGCGCTATCAGAAGGTGTGGTGGAGAGCATCCAGTGATCTAAAGCCCGCGTGTTTTGTGCCCGTCTTGCTCCACACCCCCCCCTGGCGAGCAGGGAAATCAGATCACGGTCTTGCGCGGGCGAGGCCTAAAGCAGCTTGTGCACCTGCGCTGGCTCAGTCTATCCCACAACCACATCAGTGACCCCTGGGAGCTGACGCCTCTACTGGCGATGAGCGCCATCTGTTGGCTTGCGCTCGCGCCGCAGCGCCTCCCCGTCGATGCGCTGACTAGCGCTGGCCCGCGGGGGAGGCCCGGCGCGCTGTACCGGCGGCTCGTAGTTCTCTTGACATTGGACAGCGAGGGGTCGCAAGAGCAGGCAGGCCTCAACTGCCTCGACTGCCGGCCGCATGGGCGTGCGCTGTCGCTGGATGCGCCGCAATGCGCCTGGACGCCTGTCACCATTGACGAAAGGCTAGACGCACTCGCAGAAGTTTACCAGCACTGTGCTAGTACGGCGTGCGATCCTGCCCAACATGCAAAGGCCCCGACGCAAGGAGGTGCACGTGGAGAAGGCGCAGTAAGGCCAGACCAACAAGCATGGGTTGACGCCGCGGATAGCTGGTTGCAGCTGCGGGACTTTGTCTTGGGGCATCTCGCACGCTCGGTGCCTTTGCGGGCTCCGACTCCCAGCAGGTCGCCTTGCTTGCAGCACATGGGCTCTTTCTCTCTCTTGCCACACGCAGCTTGCCCGGTGTCTGGGCACCAGTCTTGTGCAGCGGCAGCCGTGCAGGACCAGGGGGCAGCGGCAAGCGTGTTGGGTCAGATGCACGGGATGACTGAGGAGCAGGTGCTCACGGTGCTGGACCTGGAGCGGCAGCGCGCGTGCATGTTCGCGTGCATTGGTCAGCGCGTGGCTTTGGATTCGCAGCAGCTGGCCGCGCTCACGCATCTCTCTCTCAACGGCTGCGGGCTGGCGCAAGTGAACTTGCACGGCATGTCCTCGCTCATCTCGCTAGACCTCAGCGATAATGCGCCGCTCCGTTGCATCGAGGGTCTGGACGAGTTCCCGAACCTGCAGCACCTGCTTCTGCACCAGAGCCCCGCGCTGTGCGGTATCGCTGAGCTCTCGGCTCTCATGGCGCAACTCTTGCACTTCACGAAGCTGCGCACGCTGACATTGCCGTTCTACATGCTGGACACGCGTGCCGACATCAATTTGGGGGGCGATCAGTGGCATCTTTTGACTGTATGTGCCTCTGCCTGCCCCCCCTTTACTTGCTGGCTGTGCGTTGTGACCGTCATGCATGTCAAGTGCCGCTGCTGCCGTGCCTCGCGCCCATTCACCAATTTTGCCATGATGCTCATTGCCAGGAAAAAATGATGCTGCGGATGATGGGAATCAATCCCCTCCATTCGCTAAATGGCCGCCGTGTGTCCATTTCCGACCGGATACACGCGTATCAAGACATGCTGATGCACCAAGGCTCGGCTGCTTGCGAGCACCTCCAGCAGCCGCCGCACGGACTTCAGTCTGTAGAGTTTGGGGGCACGGGCGGCTTGCACGTGCCTTCCCAAGGCGGCGATATGCAGGTACAAGACTACCTGGCAAACCTCGTGCTCATTACCAGCGTGAGCAAGCAATGCATCTGCCGCGGCCGCACAGCAAGACGCGGTCAGCCCGCCTGCCATCGGGCAGGACGTAGGACAAGCCCGGCGGATGATGGTTTCGATACGCTGTGTCAGCACAAGGCGGGCCGGTATGTGATGGCGGGCGACCTGCTTCCTGGATTGCGGTATGACCCGACGTGCGTTGTGGAGCTGTCGGACACCCACGGCTTTGGCCTCACATCCGACTCTTTGGCCAAAGCGCTACCTCTCTTTTGCAATCTCCGGCGCCTCAACCTCTCGCGCAATCGGCTCGTCAGCATATGCAGGCTGGGACTTGAGGGTATGATGCATCTGGAGGTGCTTGACGTGAGCAGTAATCTGCTGCGTGACCACCTGTCGGAGCTTGGGGTGCTGTTCGATGCCCTCCCCCGTCTGGTCGCCTTGATGCTCCGCAACAACCCGTGCATGCGGACTCGCGCTGAGCGCATGCGGCTGATGCAAAGCATGCAGAGTCTGCGCACAGTGTCGTGTACTCTGCGCTACCTCGACTCAGAGATCACGATCGATGAGCGTGTCCAGGCTTGGGCCCAGGCCACCACATGCTCCCCGGACAAGCTCGAGCTGCTAAAACAGCAGGCGCTCCTCGTCCTAATGTCACCGCCGGGCGTGCCATTGGGGCACGTAGAGGAGTTAGACCTTTCTGCGCGTGGCCTCCGTGCCGTACAGGGCAGCCTCTTGAGCCCATACGTCTCGCTGCGCCGGCTCATGCTTCAAGATAACGCCATTTGCAGTCTGGCGGGAGCAAATCTCGAGCAGTTGACCTCATTGCAAGTGCTCGACCTCCGGCGAAACGCCCTCTGGGATGCGACGTGTCTCTTGCGCACGGTTGACGCGCTGTCCAATCTTCAACAATTGGGTCTGGCGGGTAATGTCTGGCAATGCCCAACTGCCGCCGAGTTTCAACCCACGCTTGCCCCTGCTCCTGACGATGACCATGGGCGCAATAACAGCCCGAAGGCTGATGAGCTCGAGGTGCGGGGCATGGTGCTACAGAAATTAGCTAGCAGGTACCAAGAGGATGCGACATACCCACTGCGCTTCCTTGATGACTGGCAGATACCCATTCAGCACATTGTGGACGCCTGTGGGCTGGACTCGGCAGCGAGCAGCAAGCTCACTTTCGGATTGACAGTGGCTCGACAGATGCAAGATTGTGTGGCAATGTGCCTCTTACCACCTGATTCGCGCTTGGAACAGCTTGTGCACCTCGATCTCAGCGATCGTGAGCTCTTACACGTCGATTTTTCGGGCATGCCACTGCTGGAGAGTGTGTTCTTGCAGCACAACCGTCTCGATGACGATGCCCTTGCCAACAGTGCCCTGCACAAGCTCACCTGCCTGCAGCATCTCGACGTCAGCCACAACCAGATCCAAAATTGCGATGCGGTGGGCGAAATTATCGCGGCTGGGCACTGCGCAGGCTGCTTGCACAGTGTTTCGCTGTCGCACAATCCATGTTTCCCTTCCGACGACTTATACGCGCACAGGGTTGCCTTGTTGGCAAGTACGCCGGTGATAGCGTCGCTGGGCCGCGCTGGCGCAACCCTCAATCTCCTCAATGGCTCGCCCATTTCGGTGGCAGAACGTGTGGATGCGGTGGAAGCTTCACTGCGCAAGCTTCATGCCGCCTCCACCAGTGCCCGGCACGTCAAGGGGACAAATTGGGGCCGCAGCATGATACTCTCCTCATCGCATGGTGCAGGTTCTATGCTACATCGAGAATGCGAGCTGAGTGTCGTGGATGAGCAAAACATCAGAGATACGGTGGAAGATGTGCGTCTGACATTACAGCTGGAGCTGCACCGCTGTTCCTATGGCTCAACCGCCTTGTGTCTGTCGAACCACCACCTTGGAAGTTTGCGTGCTCTCTGCGACTACATCTACCTTGTCGATCTCGACGTGCGCGCAAACGAAGTGAGGAATCTGGAACCGATTGCCTCCCTGCCTCGCCTCGCGCGTCTGGATGTGCGCGACAACAAAGTCACCTCGACAGATGAAGGATTGCGCGCGCTCTCTCAGTGTGACGAGCTGCGTCACCTGTTTCTTGAGCGCATGAGCTCTGACTGGAGCTTCTTCATCGCCACCGCTGCTGATCAACACCCCCAGTCCTCGATTGCAGCCAGGGACGCAGCTTCGACTAGCTTCACGCGCGAAGTCTTTCGCCGCCTCCCAGCGCTTTCTGATTGCGACGGAGACCTAAACCCAGCACCGTTCGCTGCCTTTCAGTGGACCGCACTGTTGCATATGAAGCGCAACTTTGGAGTCGGGCCGAATTCGATCGCACGCATTGACCTTTCAGACCGCAATATACAAAAACAAGACTTCTACCCGATACGGGATTGGCTGGCATTCTTGCCCGTCACAGACCTCAATATTGATCAGAATCCTCTGTGCATCAGTATCCAGAGCTATAGGTATGTGCTCATCAATGACGTGCGCACGTTGCAACGGCTCAACGGCTGCATCATTACCGACGCGGAGCGTGCCAATGCCTTCAAAAAGGTCCAGGAGATGAAGCATGATCTCACATACAATCCACCCAACGTCGACAGTCTGAAGCTTGACAACGTTGGGCGAGCGTACGCCAAAGTGGCCAGCCAGGGAGGTGGTGCGAGCAGCGCAAACGCAATGTCCATATGGGGCTCTCAGATAGAGTCGTGGATAGCATTTGTGCAGGTGCAGAGCTTTATCGGGTCTTTTCCTGACGTCCCATGGCACTCGCTGCCTCTTTACGAGGACATCCGGAATGCGCTGGCGCCTTTGGTGCAGAACTTCGAGTATGTCCTGCCAAACGTGGCGTGTATTTGCTTCTGGGGCTATGTCAAGAGCGCAGCGCTGATTATTACCCCGGTAATAGCTTGGCGAATATTTAAGCTCAGCATCGATTGGGAGCGCTACGAGCACCAAATTCTTCATCATTTTCGGCCCGCCTTAATGAGCAAGATGGCACAATGGGCGGTTGCGTGCACACTCGCTCTGGTTATCGCGCTGGGCATTGACTGTATTGATTGCTCCTCCTTTGCTGCCACGCAAGATGTGTTGGCGTCAACTTTGGGCGGCGCAGACACTCGCAAGTCTGGCGAGCAGGACAAGCTTGCGGCGGGTGGTGTTGACGCATCTACTCGTGAAGAAACTGGAGAGATGTGCAGTGATTTTCAGGATTCGGGGCAGTGTCAAGCCTGGAAGCGGCTATTGACCTTGCAGCAATGGCCGCGGGCTACGATGGGGTGGCTGGTCACGCTCGTGAGCGTGAATACACTTGTGCTGCTGCTCTGGCTTTCTGTGACATTGTTGGCGCGCTACAAGAACCGCAAGGGGCACGATGCTGGCTTCATGTTCTCTTTCACCGGCATGATAAAAAAGTGTGGCATGGTGCTCATCTCCATGTCCTATCTGCCCATCTGCAACATTCTGCTCGATAATGTGCGGCCGTATGAAATTATCGACAGCAACAGTACGAAGCACAAGTGGGGCTACTCGACGGGTGGATGCATGGTCGTCGACGGACGAGCAAACCAACAGTGCCCAGACTACCCCGTTGGCATAGACTGGATGGGACAGGCACAATACATCATGTTTTTCGTCAGCTTTGTCTTTGCTACAGTCTACATGATGGGCATTCCAATTTACCTTGTTTACCATGTGCGGGAAGCGGTGTCAGTGCTCGACCGGAACAACCCGCGGCACGTGCGGCTCTTCCAAGAGGTGCTTGCTGCAGAGCGGCAGCGATCCTGGCGAGACTTTTGGCTGACATCAGTTCCTCAGTGCTTGCTGCCGCTTGTTGCCTCGGACAAAGACAAAGAAGAGGAGGTCAAGCGCAAGCGGCTGCTGGTGCGTGCAAATGCGCTGTATGCTGAGGCTGTGTGCGACTTTGACGATGCACGTAGTGCTCTGTATTGTAGCTACAAGTGGAATAACAAGTACTTTAAGATTGTGGCCATCGGTGAGCGGGTCCTGATTTTGCTGCTGGCCTTTTTTCTGTCTGACTCGTCAATCAAGCTGTGGATTGGGCACGAAAATTTTGATGAACTCAACTTGCAGCAGTTGCAGCTACAGAAGCTTCTCACCGCGCTTACTACTGCAATCTTCTTGGCAGTATCGCTCTTCTGGCAGCCTTTCAGCGACTGGCAGGACGGGTTGATAGATGGCATGTGCCGCCTTACCAACATGTGCAACGCAATTATAGTATTCTTGGCGTCCAAACCCTCCATTTTTTTCGTCTACACTCCCTTTCATGGCCCAAGAAGCATGCGCTCTTGCAGCAACCATTATCTAACAAACTCAGCCGTACAACAGCTGGGATTCAGTTTGGCAGGCATCCATTCTGATCCTGCATCGTCGGATTTTAATACCACTACCACTGGTAATGAGCTGGAGGATGAGCTGGCCAGGAGCAGTGATGAGGACGCGAGCTTCTGCAAGTTTATGCGAATCTCAGGGTACAGCCTGGGCGTGCTTAACATTGCGTGCTTCGTCCTTATTTTAGTCGGCTTGCTCATCAGTCCAGTGCGCTGGTTTCTACACAATCGGCGAGCCAAGAAAGCACGAGAGGATGAATTTGAATTACAGGAGAAATTCGCCATGAATCGTCGACGCAGCAGTATTCTTGCGACAGGAAAATTTCGGCGCGAGCCGGCGATGCAGCGGTATTCTATGAATCTCGGTTCCGCTTCTCCTCCCGCCCATACTATACACAAATCAAATCCTGTCCGAGCCTCACTAACACATCGACAAAGCCTTGCACATTCAGACGCACTGCCGCACGCCCGTGACAGTGCCGTGGAAAATTATCATAGGAAGGTAAGCTTCGGGGGCAAACAGGCTGATCACGCAGGTGCATATGCAGTAAGTCGCTCCTCGCGCGTGTCACTTGGTGTGCTGAGCTCGAATGAATTGGCTATCAGAAGCGGTTGCAAGCAGAGAGAAGCGGGGAAAAGCGGAAATAAGGGCCTCTCGCGCTCCAAGAGCGTAGTCAAGGCATATCAACAATTCTCTGACATCCTCATTGGTTGATACAACTGTGCGCGATGCGACTAAAGAGTAGCATGTCTTTAAGTGATCATGAATAAATTGGAGTCGTAATAATTAATCCTCATGTGGCAAATAAAAATGTTTTGTGCTCATATGCAGACGATGATTGAGCGATTGTGCACCATGGAATTCTGTATCCGCCGTGTATCAACCCACTTGGAATTTCACCATTCATGACTTAAGCAAAGAGACTCAGCAACTTTGAGGGTTGCTCGTCACGATTTGAGGATCGAGTGGACCGGGGCAGAGCGTTGAGAGTCAGGCTGCATGCCACGTTTGGCAGGCGCTGCCATCTCCTGTGCTTGCTCGGCATATAAGGACTGAATGTTGGCTGCACGTTTCATAAGTTGCTCGGTTTCGAATTCCCGACCTGTGGCCTCGCAAATGCTCGCAAGCCCCTCCACGCACTCGGCAAATGAAGGATGAGTGCTGCCCAGCGCTATCTGGCGGATGGACATAGCCTTGCGTGTGGCCTTCTCAGCTTCATCATACTTAGCGCGCTGATATAGCAGCATCCCCAAGCCCAGGAATGCCTCCGAAGCAAGCGGATGCGAGGCTCCGATGTGCGTCTCAATGTATTCGGCTGCCTCGGCATAGTGATGCTGGGAAGACTCAAAGTCGCCGCTGCGGTTTGCTAGCCGCGCAATCTTACACAGGCAGTCGGCGAGCATGTAGTGCCCCTTGTTGAGGACTTGAGTTGCCTGCGCTAAAGCTAGCTTGTGCTCCTCTGGCTTCATATCCTCATCCTTTTCAATGCCTTTGACCTCGAGCGCATCCAAGACAACTAAATCGCGTAGAGCCCGCAGTGCCTCCTGGTACTGCTCCTGGGCTTGATTGACCAGAGCAAAAGATTTGTCAGCTGTACCCGACGCTGCAGTTGTCCAGCGCTCCACCAGAACCCCTCCAAACAGAAGCCGCACCTTCGCTACCTGCAAACGAGAACAGAAATGGGGAAAGAATTTCAATGCGGGTCAGGAAGAATGCTCAAACGTGGTCAACCATTACCATGCACGAGAGAGGAATGAGAGGCGCGTGAGTCTACTGCATGTGAAAAGTGCTATATGAACTTGCAATACTATCCTTGTTGGCAAAAACACAACCTGGTGGCGTGACTCGACCGAAGCATTCAAGACCGAAAGTGGCTGGTTGAGGATCGTTTGGTACATTGTTGCTGCCGCAACTCCGCGTCCCATTTCACCAAAAAAGTGTGCAACCTCAATCGCAGTAGTCGCAACACGGCCATCCGTTGCAGTTGCGTGCTTCCTTTCGAAGCGACTCAGCCCGTCGATGAGGGCTTGGAAAGCATCTAGATGATTGTCAGCTCCCCGCATGCATCGCCGTAGGTCGGCGTGCAGTGAGCCTTGATCGCCTTGCTCCATCAGAAGCGGGAACACTTCCATGTCCGAACATATCCCTGCATGCGTTTGTGTTTGTTTTGTGTGTGTGCGTGCGCGCACACATGCATGTCAATGAGGGAGATAGGAAACGCACAGAATCTTCGCACGGTTGCATACACACACGCACCCAGCACAAACATACCGAGGACGTTGACCCAAAGCTCAGCCTTGCGCCAGTGAAAGAGCTCAGCTTCCAACTTGCGTCTCACGCCTGCTTCACAACAAGCTTCAGTGTCCACACAGCACATTGTGACATTTCCAGCACCCGCAAGCCGGTGTGCTGCTCTATCAACCCGGGAAACGCCGCTGTCATGCCACAACAAAAACGTTTGACTGTGCACTGCCGATAACACCACCACGTTTTACCTGGCGACGAGCGGAAATAGGAGCCAAGTCGAGAATGCACCTGTTCAAGTTGTGTTTGAATCATCATCGTGCGTGAAGCACAACTAGTTCCTTTGCGCGCACACACTAATGGAGCAATATGCACGGAATGGCGGCGGAAGGAGGTGGTGTTTGTCAAACCTCGCGTACGTCTGACGGCGCTGGCATATAGTGTGCGTGAATGGCCTCACGCATAAGATCATGCGCCACCATGTAGTATCCGCTGTGACTGACCTGAAGAGCCAAAACATGATGGAAGTGAGCGGCTGGTCAGGATTCACACATGGGACGGTGACAATCCTTGATGCAAATATCGCATGCTCGCTTGCATTCACACGGCACGCCCTCAGAAAGGCGTGGATGAATGGAACGAGTGAGACTTGGAAACGAAGCAAAGGGAACAAGATTGGAGACCCAGGACAGGTGCGTGGTCTCAAGGAAATGTCGCAGGGTGAGGCGGGGCACGTCTGGCATCATCTCCAAGAGCTCGTACTCGCACAAACCCCACTCGCTGGCCGCGATCAGGCTGCATACCCGTCGTGCCAGCAGCGGCCATCGAGCGTTGTGGAACTCCTTTAATGTGTGCGTTGTTGTGTGCATGTTTGTATGCATGTGTCTGCGAGCGCATGCACACGTGCGTGCAGCTTAAATTCCGGCAGAACGGAGGGAGAGATTGAGGAGAGAGAAAGTAGAGACCTCGTCCCAGCGATAAAGTATATAGTCCAGCAATTCAAGAGGGGTTTCAGCACGGAACAGCATCTGCCACTCAAAAGTTGAGCCTGCACGAGTCGACGCGAGGTCAAGTTGTGTAAGCACGTATTTATATGCATCCAAGATCCATGCTGCAAGTGCAGTGCACGTGCATCACAACCTGGAAAGAGGTCGTGCGGATTGAGGCGGTCGAGCTGATGCTGTCGGCACAGCTCATCCACCAGATACCGCAGATGCAAGGGGTTTAAACAAGGCGGGTGCTTCACTATTTTTTCCACTGCCTGCGCATCGCGTTGACATTACCTTTCAGCAAGTGCACAATCTGCTTAAGAAGTGCTGAAGAAGGAAGAGACAACGTGAAGTAGGCGATCACCTGCGGACCAAGAGTAAGGTCTTTGACATCGGTCCAGGCCCGTCGCAATTTACAGTGCTGTATGCCTACGCTCACCCGCGATTCCTCATCCAAGTCCTCCATTTGGTGCACCACCCAATTGTTCCTGTGGATGGTTAACGCGATGCTTTTCATGATGACGTGGAGTCTACTCACGCACAGCAAGTTGCAAGCGTCACGCGCTCACGCTTGCACCGATGCATGCATGCTACACGTGAAATCGCAAAGGCAGATGGTAGTCACGTGCGGTGTGCTAATTGGGAATTACATTCGAGCACGTTTCAGGCATTCATCATAAGCCTTGCAGCCTGGACGCGTGGTTACAATGAGGCGCATTCTCGCTGAGTACTTGAGCGGGAGCCACTGCAGCGGCGACCCTCCATCATATGTGTCTTCGACCTGTTCTTGGCTCGCAGGCCAACCAGTGCAACACACCATCACTCAGCGCAGTAAGACGAAAACAACTACCAGGCGCAAGCCAACACGTAGAAGCACAAAACCAAGAGAACAGCAACGGAAGTAGGCCCGATGAGTGACCTGACCTGGTCCAGGCCGTCGATGATGCAAACCAGCAACCCGCGTGAAGATGCTGCTGCAAACCACTGACTCAGCTCCCGCCCAATCTTTCCAGCCGAGAGATGCTTGGAGATTGGCATTTCGAGGCGAAACCGCTCCTATACACCCTCCTTCAAAAGTTAGCAAACATGCCCGGGTGCTATCTGGATGCAGTTTCCTTGTGTAAAAGCCCATTTCAAGAGGAAGCCTTTGAGCAGCGCAAGACAACCTCTCCTCTAACTAGTACCTTGAGAGCCTGTTGGATGCCGATGCATATGCGCTGGTAATCACATGAGCCAGGAGAACTTCCCGCAAAGTAGAGATGCCATAGTGCGTGGGGTAATTTGTGACGAGACTCGGCAAGATAATTGCTGATCACAGAAGTTTTGCCCTTTCCCGCTCCTCCCACAATCACGAGCGGAGTGAGGGCATTGTTCCGCGGATCCACAAAATTGTCAATTGTCTCAAATATGCTAGCGCGCGCTACCCAGGGCTTGCGCCGATGGAGAGCAAAAGCTGAGTGTGAAAGGCGTTCTCGACGTCTTTCATATCCGGTGCCAACAGGTAGGAAGGTGTGTGTAACGAAGAGGGCCAGATCTTGCGTTGCCTGACGCACAGCCGTCATAGGAGCGCGGTAGTCGCAGGTTGTGAGGGCGCTCGGGAGCAGGCGGATACTTTCCTTGAATCGCTGCAACTGCTCAATAACGGCCTCGTCTTCCTCAACGAAACGAAAGGCAACTTCTGGCGACAACGCGTCGGCGTACGTCTCGTCTCTGATATAAAAGAAGGTCTTGTTCTGACACAAGTCCAATGTTATCAGCCCCATCTTCTCTGTAACGTTCTCACAAGCGCACATCTACACGGGCAGCGGCTCACCTTGAGAACAGTCGACAGCTGGTCGATCTTCTCGAGCACGTACCGATTATAGACCATCTCAGTCACGGATGCAGTATCAAAGCCAGTCTCGTCATAGAAGTTTTGTACCCACGCACCTATATTATACATCCATGCATATATTTGTATGTGTGGGTATGTATGCGTGTATGCGTGTGTGCGTGTGAGTGAGTGTGTGTGTGTGTGTGTGTGTGTGTGTGTGTGTGTGGATGGATGGGTGTGTGTGGATGGGTGGGTGGGTGTGTTTACGCACAAGCTTTTTTGGCCTGTGTCATGAGGGACCCCGTCGGCACCCAGCCGTAGGTAGCTCCAATGAAGAGGAGCCATGCATTGCACTTGGCAATGTCCATCAGCAAGCTAATCAGCATGCCACGGCTGCATGTGTATTTTGGGGTGGGTGGGAATTGGGTGTATGTGTGTGGCGTTATCACTAGGATGGGTGCGCGGAGTTTCTGCGCGTCCTGCCTGTTACAGTCGAATATTGCTGGGAGAGCAGCGCAAGTACATTATTTTCATAGAGTCACATGATCGCAACTCATTAGCACCTCCAGACCAGATCATCTTTCCAGGCAGCCGGGTTCTGGTCCTTGGGCTCTGTCAGGGTCCATTGCCACTCGCGTTCGCCTCTGCCATACTCAGGGCGCTCGAGCTGCATGAAAGGGTCGACGGGGCTGAACGCCACCCCCCGTTCTGCGCAAAGCTCATACAATGACGAGAATTCACTCCGAAGCAGGGACCGTTCCTCTCGAAAATCGTTGTAGGACGTGCATATCAGTGGGCGCGCATGGTTGTCGACCTCCTTTGACGTCAGCGCATCACGGCTGCTGGCATCAGCAGGCGGGCTAAGGTCGCGTGCCAGCACCTCGTCATCATCTCGTAATCGCTCTTTGTTGTATTTCTCCCACCAAGGAGGACCAGAGGGTGCCGCCTTTGCCAAGGAGGCTGTTGCGCCGGGAGCAGCAATGCGGGCGATGGCAGAGGAGTACTTGTCATTCCGTCTTTGGTTGTAGCGTTGCTTGGCCTGCTTCAATTCTACCATGGCCTTGTTGCGCATGGCATCCGATTCATTGATCTCCTGCAGCAGCGCCTCTCGCACCGTGGCATCGGTCTGCTGCATCGCCGCGCGCACCACAGCAGCCCGTTTCCTGTCAACATGCCCGCGAAACACTCGCTGCAGCGTCAGAGCCCTCAACTGCTGCAGCCGCTTAAGTTTGCTGGCCTGGCGACCTTTCATGCCGCGGTTCAGGCGTTGGATTTGGATCGCTGCCCCCGTTGCAGTGTGCAAAAGCGACTCATTTTCGTCTTTCTCTTGCTTGAGCTCGCGGAGGACCTTGCTTTTCTCGTCAATCTCGGCTGTCAGCCTCCTCACAGCTCTCTTGGCCTCGCGTGCCTGCCACGCACAGAGACAGCGTAAGGCCATCAGATATGGGAGGGAATCAGGAAATGAAACACAAGACGTCGGACAAGGGGAGCTCAGCTCACTTCAATGAGGGGTGAGTGAGTCCAGTGCAGCGTCGTCGCCGAGGAGATGGTCGGCATTTTCCGGAACTTGGATGCCGGGTCTGCATGCCGTAGGATGAATCAAATGTCACGCCCACTGTGGAACGCAAACGCAAAGTACTTGACAAGGACAGTAGGCAAGGGCAACAAACGGAACCGGCCATCTGAAGGAGCAGCAGCTGCGCGAGTGCAGGAGCGTCAAGGTGCTCCTTGTTCTGTGTTTTGCCGCTGCAAACCCGTGCCCATGTGGTTACATGCACGCATCTGCACTTACATACCATCCCCTTTCCCACTCCCTCATCCTGTTCAGTCTGTCCCTAACCCCACTCACCCGCCCCATCCCCCTCCCTCTTTCACACGTACATGCGCGGTGCACGCGAGTATGAGCGTGCACTCCTCTCTCGGCAGAATGTGCAGATACACATAAAGGAAGGACCAACCTTGAGTCTGCAACGTTGTGCTCAACAGGCAGGATGCAAAAATCTACTATAACAGACCCTCTCCCAAACCGCTCGATTTCGATACGATCCGGCTCCACACCTGTGTGCGTGCAGGGACAATCAATACAAGAAGTGAAAACAGATGGTTTCTCAGACTGTTTCGCTTGCATGTCCTCAGGCCTTGCCGACATTAGCATCCAGCCATACGTGGAGAGCAAGAAATGTGTGTGTGTGTGCGTGTGTGTGTGTGTGTGTGTGTGTGTGTGTGTGTGTGTGTGTGCGTATGTATGTATTTGTTAATGCATATATATGTGTGTATGCATGCATGCATGCATGCATGCATGCATGCATGCGTGCATGCGTGCACGTACGTACGCACGCACGCACGCATATGTATA
>Ga0115006_10000828_pt1 | contig 17908 bp, 15 predicted proteins | sample ArcOceMetagenome_3_FD_88943 | JGI IMG/M metagenome (GOLD analysis project Ga0115006, IMG submission 88943) | Marine eukaryotic phytoplankton communities from Arctic Ocean - Arctic Ocean- Svalbard ARC20M Metagenome | ecosystem: Environmental > Aquatic > Marine > Oceanic | place: Arctic Ocean...
TATTTGAAAATACACCTGAGGGGTCTGTTCGCCAAGCGCGCGCTGGGTTTCGCGCCAGACTCGCTCCGCCACCAAGTGTTCCATCTCACCACTGTCGACCAAGACGCGCATGGCATCCATGGTTTCGCTGGCGATACTGAAGCCGAGGTGGTGATAACGGGCGGCAAAGCGCGCGGTGCGCAGCACGCGCAGAGGATCTTCCAGAAAGGCATCGGATACATGGCGGAGAATTTTGTCGTCTAGATCGCGCTGTCCATTGTAGGGGTCTATTAGGCACCCCTCGGAGTCTTCGGCAATGGCATTGATCGTTAGGTCGCGTCGCTGCAGATCTTCGATCAACGTGACGTTGCTAGCGGTGTAAAAAGTGAAGCCCCCGTAGCCGTGCCCAGATTTTCTCTCGGTTCGCGCAAGCGCATATTCCTCGCCGCTTTGCGGGTGAATAAATACCGGAAAGTCGCGACCCACTGGACGGTAACCGCGGTCGATCAACGCTTGCGGAGACGCTCCGACCACCACCCAGTCGTTTTCGCTGCTCGGGTAGTTGAGAAGGCGATCGCGCACCGCCCCGCCAACGCGGTAAATCTGCATGATGTGTCTCTCTCAATGGCTCCGTGAATGGTGCTGCGCTGTGGTTGGTCAGCTCACCCATTGTAGAGCGCTCCGCCGTCTAGCTCAATTCGCTCCGAGTCATACGCTGCCAATCGTTGTATAGCTTACAATCAATCGCAGTTCAGCGCGCTTAAATGCGATAGCGAGGATTTTCGGTGGTTTTCTCGATAGCCTAAATTATACATAACATATGGGCCTCGGTTTTTGGCATAATATCGGCCATTGCAGTTAATGTGTATGGATGTGCCGGTGCCCCAAGATTACCTTCTCAGCACGAATGAGCTGTGCTTCGAACGCGATGGCCGCAGGTTGTTCGAGGGCATAAATTTGCGTTTAAAAGCGGGCGAAATGGTTTTGATCGAAGGGCCTAATGGCTGCGGCAAGACCACCCTCATGCGCCTGTTGACTACCCTGTTGAGTCCAACCAGCGGTGCGCTGTGCTACCGCGGCGAACCGCTCGAAAAGGTGCGCTATGAATACCTAGCAGACCTGCTGTATATAGGACATCAATCGGCGGTAAAACTGGCCTTGAGCGCAGAGGAAAATCTTGCATGGATGGCCGCATCTGAGGGTATACATGACCCGAAAAGCGTGCGCGCAGCGCTCCGTAGTATGGGTTTGGGGGCGGTCTATGATCTGCCCTGTCATCAGTTGTCAGCCGGACAGGTGCGGCGCGTTGCGCTGTCGCGATTGGTGCTGACGCGCGCTAAGCTGTGGTTTCTCGATGAACCTCTGACAGCGCTGGATACCGAAGGGATTGGGTTGATCACCGGCCGCCTCCAAGAGCACCTCGACAGCGGGGGCGCGATCGTTTTGATAAGTCACCAAGATCTGGCGATCGGAGCGGTGCGTAACTATGATCTAACAAAGCGTTGTGCCTAGGGTGCCTGAGTTGGCGCGGACGCCGAGTTTTTTGGCGTATGTCAGACGCGATGTCCTGTTGGCGTACCGGCGATTGGGTGACACGGTCGCGCCGCTGATTTTCTTTACGATGGTGTGTACGCTGGTGCCACTGGGTTTGTCGCCGGATCCGCAGCGCCTCAGCGAGATAGCGCCGGGCATCATGTGGATCATGGCTCTGCTGGCGACGCTGTTATCGATTGAGAGGATTTTTGCATTCGACTTTGAAGACGGATCACTGGAGCAATTATTGATTGCACCACAACTGATAGCACTGCCGGTGTTAGCTAAAATTGTGGCGCATTGGTTGGTGACGGGGCTGCCACTCACGCTTTTATCGCCACTGTTGGCTATGACTTTGTCGCTGCCGACTTCCGCCTACCCAGCGATGCTTCTCAGTTTGGCGATTGGCAGTGCATACCTTAGCGCGGTCGGTGCGGTCGGAGCTTCTCTGACCGTCTCGTTGGGCCGAGGAGGGCTGTTGTTGCCGTTGTTGGTGGTGCCGCTGTACATGCCGATTATGATCTTTGGTACTGCGACGGTCTTCTACGCGGTGGATGGACTGCATTGGTCGGGCCCCTTGGCGGCTATGGGGGCGATGTTATGCGCCGCCTTGGCGCTCTGTCCACTGGCGGCGGCGGCGGCACTGCGCGTCACCAGCGCCTGATGATTACGGGATTTTAAGCATGGTAACAGAGGTTAAAAAATGGCAGTGGTTTTACCGACTTGGCTCGCCCCGTTGGTTTTACGAAATCACCGGGCGGTGGCTGCCATGGCTACTCTGCGCGGCGAGTTTACTGCTGGCAAGTGGGCTTTTTTGGGGGCTGTTGGTAGCCCCGCCAGACGCACGTCAGGGCAACAGTTTTAGAATTATTTATCTTCACGTTCCGGCGGCGATTCTGGCATTAGTCGGCTATTATATTATGGCGCTTGCCGGTGCGGTTGGCTTGATTTGGCGGATTAAAATGTCTTTTATGGTGATGAAGTCGGCGGCACCTATTGGCGCTGCATTGACCTTTATCGCACTGTTTACTGGCGCGGTGTGGGGTAAGCCCTCGTGGGGAACCTACTGGGTTTGGGATGCGCGGATTACTTCGATGCTGATTTTGCTGTTTCTCTACCTCGGTGTTTTGGCATTGCAGCGTGCTTTTAGTAGTGCCGAGATGGCCTATCGGGCCAGTGCTATCTTGGCGCTGGTCGGCACCATTAATATACCCATTATTTATAAATCGGTGGATTGGTGGCACACACTGCACCAGCCGGCGACGTTAAAATTGACATCGGCGTCTTCGATTCACATCGATATGCTGCAGCCGCTAATAGTGATGATATGTGGATTTTACGTTTTTTACGTGGTTGCTTTGTGTCTTTTTACCCGCGCCGAAATTATCCGCCGCGAGGCGACTTCTGCTTGGGTTCGGGCGCTGGTTAGCAATGAGTCGAGTCGATGAATATCCAGTTTGCTAGTTTTAATGAAATCCTCGCTATGGGTGGCCATGGGCTCTATGTATGGGTGGCAGTGACGGTCTCGGTGGCTGTTTTAGCGGCTTTGTTGGTGGTGCCGTGGCAGAGTCATACACGCGCTCTCAATCAGGTGCGTTTGCGACTCGAAAGGCATGCCGGTGGGTCGGCAGAAGAGGGGGTTGATTGATGCATGCAATTCGCAAGCAACGCCTGCAGTGGGTCATCTTTACCCTGGTAGCGTCCTCGACTGCGATCGGGTTGGTGGTCTACACGCTGGGTCAGAATATAAATTATTTTTATACGCCGTCGCAAATCGCTCGCGGTGAGGCGCCTCTCGGGGTGCCGGTGCGCGCCGGGGGTATGGTGGTGAGGGGCAGTCTAGTGCGGGATAGCGAGTCGCTCGATGTGGCATTCGATGTTAGCGATGGCGTTGCCCAGTTGAGGGTTGAGTACAGCGGTATCTTGCCGGATTTATTCGGTGAGGGTCAGGCGGCTATTGTCGCCGGTGTGGTCGATGCAGACGCTATATTGCAGGCCACTGAAGTGCTGGCTAAACACGACGAAAACTATATGCCCCCCGAGGTGGCGGATGCAATGGGCGAGGCCTATCGGCAATCGATCGGGTCGGGGGGTGATTATTAGCCCTGAGCTTGGACATGTCGCACTAATCATTGCCCTGTGCTTGGCGCTGCTGCAATCTTCGATCCCATTGCTGGGATCTTACCTCGGTGTGCAGCGATGGATGCGGTTGGCGCACTCGCTGGCGATTGGACATTTAGTCTTTGTCGGTATCGCTTTTGGGTGCTTGGTGACAGCATTTATGCTCGACGACTTTAGCCTTCGCTACGTGGTTGATAATTCGAATCGTTCGTTGCCGACGCACTTTAAATTTAGCGCCGTTTGGTCGGCACACGAAGGCTCGTTATTACTTTGGGCACTGGTATTGGCTGCCTGGGGCGCTGGCGTAGCGATCTTCAGCCGATCCCTGCCGCTGGTATTCAGCGCTCGGGCGCTGTCGGTATTGGCAATGATAGCGGTGGGTTTTGGCCTGTTTATGTTGCTGACATCCAATCCGTTTGAGCGCACGTTGCCGTTCCCACCTGAAAATGGCAGTGACCTCAACCCACTGTTGCAAGATATCGGGTTGATCATACATCCGCCGATGCTGTACATGGGCTATGTGGGTCTTTCGGTACCCTTTGCGTTTGCCATTGCCGCGCTTTTGGGGGGGCAGTTCGACAGTGCCTGGGCGCGCTGGTGCCGTCCGTGGATCAACGTCGCATGGGTGTTTTTAACGCTTGGTATTACGCTTGGCAGTTGGTGGGCTTATTACGAATTAGGTTGGGGCGGTTGGTGGTTCTGGGACCCAGTGGAAAATGCCTCGTTTATGCCGTGGTTGGTAGCAACCGCCCTGATGCACAGTGTCGCGGCGACGGAAAAACGGGGGGTATTTCGAAGCTGGACGCTGCTCTTGGCAATCTTCGCTTTTTCTCTTAGCTTGTTGGGTACATTTTTGGTGCGCTCGGGCGTGCTAACCTCGGTACATGCGTTTGCCAGCGATCCTGAGCGCGGTCTCTTCATTTTGATTTTTTTGTCGTTGGTAATTGGCGCTTCGCTGCTGTTGTTTGCGCTGCGCGGGCCAGCGATGAACTCTAAGTCGGCCTACACGGGTGCCGCGCGCGAAGTGATGATATTGACCAATAATTTCATTTTAGTCGCTGCGATGGCGATGATCTTGATCGGCACGCTCTATCCATTAGTGGCGGATGCGCTGCAATTGGGTAAGATTTCCGTCGGGCCACCGTACTTCAATTTTTTCTTTGTGCCGCTCTCCTTGGTTCTGATGGCCTGTTTAGGTATCGCTGCAAGTTCCCGCTGGCGGCACACCGCAGTCGATGTCGTCGCGATTCGGGCGCTTATACCGATGGTACTGAGTTTGTTGTTGGGTGCGCTGTTGCCGATCCCTCTGGGAATCTGGTTTTCGGCAGCTGAGTATTCGATTATCGCGGCGCTGACGCTGGCGGCTGTATTCTGGGTGGTGATCATGAGCTTGCAGGATGTGCGCTTGAAAGCTCAATCGGTGCCATTGACGAGGCTGCCGGCCGGTTATTGGGGCATGCTGTGCGCTCACTGCGGGCTAGCGCTGTGCGCTCTGGGCGTGGGTTTGAGTAGCGCCTACGACAGCCAGCGAGATATGCGCATGGAACTGGGTGACGTTGTCGAAGTTGCAGGGTATACCTTTGAATTTAGCGGCTTGAATGAGACCCAAGAGAGTAATTATCGCGCCACGCGTGGATTGATTGCTGTGTCCCAAGGCGGCCGGCCGATAGCGACGCTTACACCTGAAAAACGCCACTATCAGTCGGGCGGTCAAGTCATGACTGAGGCGGCCATCGATGCTGGATTGACGCGTGATCTGTTCGTCGCGCTCGGCGAGCCGTTGAGTGGCAACAGTTGGGCGATACGGGTTCAGGTTAAGCCATTTGTGCGTTGTATTTGGCTGGGTGGCTTGATGATGGGGATTGGTGGTTTGATAGCGGTTGCCGATAAGCGCTACCGACGGCGGAAAAAGATTCCCTCCATGAAACGTAATCGCCTCGTTGAACCGGCACTGGAGGTCTTTAAATGAGCCCAAGACTGGCTTTGTTTGTGCCATTGATTGTGTTTGTGGTGGTCGCCCCATTCTTATGGTTGGCGCTCGATCGTGATCCCAACGAACTGCCCTCGGCACGCATCGGCGAGCCGTTTCCGGCATTTAGTTTGCCTAGCCTGAAGCATCCGGAAAAGTTACTGAATACGGCTGATATGCGCGGTCAAGTGGCGCTGGTTAATGTCTGGGCAACATGGTGCTACGCCTGCAGAATTGAGCACGCCATGCTCAATGAGCTGGCCTTGGAGGGGGTGAAAATCATAGGTCTTAACTACAAAGATAATCGCCAAGAAGCGACGCGCTGGTTGAACCAGTTGGGCGATCCCTATGCGTTTAGTATTTTTGATGCCCAGGGTTCCCTCGGCCTCGATCTTGGCGTGTATGGTGCGCCCGAGACTTATCTGCTGGATGCCGAGGGTATTGTTCAGTATCGGCGGGTGGGCGTTCTCGACCAACGTAGCTGGCAGCGTGAGTTCGCTGAACGCTACCAATTACTGGTATCTGGCGATGTCGATTAAGCGTCGGCGAAGATCCTCGGTGGAGTCCTTGGTGCGCGCTGGGATGCTTTTCCCAGCGATGGTTGTGCTGTGGTCAGGACTGGCGTTTGGACAAACCGAGGTGGTCGAATTTTCTGATGAATCGCTGCGTCCAAGATACCAGCAATTGATCGAAGAGCTTCGCTGTCCCAAGTGCCAAAATCAAAATCTTGCCGATTCCAACTCAGCTATTGCTGTCGATTTGAGATTGCAAATTCAATCGCTACTCGAGCAACAAAACAGTAATGCGGAAATTAAAAGCTACCTTGCCGAGCGCTACTCAGACTTTATACTCTATCGACCTCTGGTCGATCGACGAACCCTATTTTTGTGGGCTGCGCCGATTTTTTTCATGCTCTTTGCAGCGACGGCGATGGTTTTATTGCTGCGCCGACAGCGTCGAATAAGTGATGACCCTGGCAACGATCCACAGATCGTCATTAGCGACGCTGACCAGCAGCGGTTGGCGCAATTACTGAATACTCGGAACGATCGCCGTTGAGCACCTACGACGTTTTTTTACTGGTATTGGCCACAGTGCCCTTTATCGCCTACCCTTGGTTCGCTCCGCTTCGAAGCGCCGAATTGCCCGTCGATTTAGATCTCAGGGAAAGCCAAAACGTACGGCTCTACAACGAGCAATGCAGCCTCTTTGATGAGCAATTGGCGGCGGCAGAAATAAGCCGCGAGCAACATCGTCATCTGATGACGGAAGCGCAACAATTATTATTGCAAAACACAGCCCCAGTAAAACGCGCAGGAGTTTTTGATGACGGTTACTGGATATTGCCACTGTTGTTGATTGCGGTTGCGATTGCCACGCCATGGCTGTATGCAAAGATCGGTGCAGCCGAGGACGAGGCGATTTATCGGCTACTTGCGGAATACGCTGCCGACGGGTCGCTCGACCGCAGCAGCAGCGCAGACATGCTGGTGCGTCTTGAGCAGCGGGCCAGTGAGCGGCCCGAAAATATTTACTACTGGATGCTGCTGGGACAGTTCGCCACCAGCCGGGCCGACGTTGCGGCGGCGGCCGAATACTACCAGCGGGCCTCGGAACTGAACCCCGACAACGGCCACCTGCTAGCGCAGTATGCCCAAGCGTTATTTTTCGCCGACAACAACCAGTTTACTGAGCGTGTTGGTCGCGCCTTGAATCGGGCGTTTTTGGTGGATTCAAGCAATCGATTGGTGCTCGGTTTAAAGGGTATCGAAGCGTTCTCGTTGCGCCAATTAAACGCCGCTATCGGCTATTGGCAGCGCGCGCAGCGCGGTCTCGATCCCAGCGTCGTCGAATTTCAGTCGTTGCAAGCCGGGATCGACCGTGCGCGGCAGGGACTCCCGCTCGAAGTCGATGGGCCCGCGTCTTTAACCGAGCGCGGCAGTGCCACCGGGGGTGCGTCCAATGCGCTGGGTAGCGATGACGGAAACTCTACTCTGAGCGATTATGGTGCTCGGTGGTCGGGACTAGAAATCGCGCTGAGTATCGATCCACAGATACCCTCCACACCCGAGCAGGCAGTGTTTGTTGCGGTCATCGATCCAAAGGGCCCGCCGATGCCAATTGCGGCGCGTAAATTAACCGCCAGCGAGCTACCTATCACAATACGCCTCGCTGATCGCGATTCGCTAGTGGCGTCGCGGCTACTATCGAGTTTCCAGCGCGTCGAGGTGATTGCGCGCCTATCGACGAGTGGATCAGCAACCCCGCAGGCGGGTGATTGGGAGGTGCGTTCAGGACTCCTTGAAGGCCATTCTAAACCGGCTAAATTGGTGCTAGAGATTAGTCAGCAACGTCCTTAAATAGGACGATTGGGTGGGGGTTGAGATTAACTTTTTTTTTCGCGCGGTTAAAGTGTAGAATCCAACTGGTATGACGGCATGTTCCACAATGATGATCAACTATAACTCAATAAACGATCGGTAATGCGGCTTAAATCAATCAAACTCTCCGGGTTTAAATCTTTCGTTGACCCGACGACGGTGCATTTCCCCAGCAATCTGTGCGCAGTGGTGGGGCCGAACGGCTGTGGAAAATCAAACGTTATCGACGCGGTGCGCTGGGTGTTGGGCGAATCTTCGGCTAAAAACTTGCGTGGCGAATCGATGTCGGATGTCATTTTTAACGGCTCTGGAACGCGTAAGCCGGTTGGACAGGCATCGATTGAGTTAATCTTTGACAACAGCGATGCGCGAGTCAGTGGTGAATTTGCTGCCTACAGCGAGATCTCTATTCGCCGCAAAGTGTCTCGGGACGGACAGTCTCAATATTACCTGAACGGCAGTTCGTGCCGGCGGCGCGACATCACAGATATTTTTCTCGGCACCGGTTTGGGCCCACGCAGTTATGCAATCATCGAACAGGGCACCATATCGCGGTTAATCGAAGCCAAACCGGACGAGTTACGGGTTTTTATCGAGGAAGCCGCGGGTATCTCTAAATACAAAGAGCGACGGCGAGAGACCGCCAATCGCATGGCTCGAACCGAAGAAAATCTCGAGCGTCTTAGCGATATTCGGGACGAGTTGACCCGCCAGTTAACGAGGCTTGAACGACAGGCCAAGGCAGCGCAAAAATATACCCAATTCCGGCAGGAGGAACGGCAAAAAAAGCTCGAATTAAGCGCGCTGAAATGGCGTGAATTGAACCGCTCTATGGGCCAACAACAGAAAGTTATCCAGCGTCTAGAAGTTGCTCAAGAGGGTTGTTTGGCGCAGCGTAACGCCTGCGATACCGCGATTGAAAAATATCGCTTACGGTTGACCGAAGCCGGCGATACGCTGGATCATGTGCAGAGTCACTACTACAAGGTCAGTGGCAGCGTGGCACGCATCCAGCAAGCGATCGAACATGCCCGTCAGCGCTCTGCCGAACGCCAGCAGGATATTCTAGATACGCAGGAAAACTATGACGAGGCCTCTCAACACCTTGGCGCCGACCGCGAAAAAGTGACCGTTTGGAACCGTCAATACGAGCAATTAAAGCCCCAGTTGGATGCGGCGGAAAAAAGCGAGAGCGAAGCCCGAGAGTCGCTCGATTTAGCGCAGACGGCGATGCAAGATTGGCAGCGCGAAAATGACGATTTTACTGCGCGCGCTGCGTTGCCGCGCCAACAGGTGGAGGTTCAGCAGTCGCGAATAGGGTACTTGGACGATCGTGTTGTTAGTCTAAAACAGCGCCAGCAAGACCTTGACGCTGAAGCGGGCAGTTTTGAAGACGCGCCGGAGCGCGCCGAGATGGCGCGCCTCGAGGTGTCGCTAGGCGAATTGGCGCTGTCGCAACAGGCGAATGAAAAGCAACGACAAGAATGTACCGATAAAATAGCCAATGTGCGGCAGCAATTGCAAAAAAACCAGCAGGAGTTAAACCAACTAAGAGAACGTCAGCAGACTTTTTTGGGACGGCGGGCATCACTTGAGGCCCTGCAACAGGCGGCCATGAACGACAATCAGTCGCAACAGTGGATTAGCGATCACGGTTGGCGTGAACAGCCTCGATTGGCGGATAGCGTGGACCCCATCGCCGGATGGGAAACCGCTGTGGAAACCGTTTTAGGTAATTATTTGCAAGCCGTTATGATCGAGGATCTCGGCGCGGCGTCGGAGATTTTGCCGAGCTTTAAAAAGGGCGAATTGCTGTTGATCGACGGGTCGCCCTGCGTCGCTGCAGAGCCCTCTTCTGCAGAGCAAGCGCCGCGTTTGGCGAGTCTCGTTGCAGGGGATAGTGCGGCGACCTTGCTGGGCCATATTTTTGCGGTTGATGATCTATCCGCGGCGCTGGCAATGCGTGGGAACTTACAAGCGCACGAGTCGGTGGTGACGCGCGATGGCATTTGGCTAGGGGTTAATTGGTTGCGTATGGCGCGCGATGTAGATACCTCGGTCGGCGTGCTCAAACGCAAGCAAGAACTGCAAACCTTAGTCGTCGATATGCGCAAACTCGAGGATCAGCTGGGCCTGGTAGAGGCCTCTCGCGAGGCGCATCAGCAAGCGTTGCAGGCAGAGGAGGAGGCGGGTCGAGAGAATGCTGCAAACATCGATAAGCAGCAGCGCCAATACGCGGAGTCGCGCGCGCAGTTGAGCGCCTTCGAAGTCCAGATCGAGCAATTTAAAGCTCGTAAGGAGCGTGCTGAGAAAGAACTCAACGAGGTTGCACGGTTGTTAATTAGCGCGCAGAGCGATCTGGGTTTGGCTCAGCAAGCGCTGCGCGAAGCGAGTGATTTAGTCGCCAGTAACGCCCAGCAAGGTGCAGTGCTTGGCGAAAGACGCAGTGATTTACAGACCCAGCTGCATGATTGCCGCAACGCACTCACCGAGCTGCGGGATCGGCGCGAGCAACTGGGTATTCAGGTTGGCGGCTTGAGCGTGCAGCGGACATCGGCTGCCGACGGCATTGCCCGCCTAGAGGCGCAGGTGTTGCGTTTGCAGCGCCGCCGCGAGGAATTGGCTGCGGCCGATGGCGATGAACCAGAGCAGGATCAACAACAGGATCTGGATAACGAATTGGCAAGCCAACTGCGCGCCGAGCAAGAGTTGCGCGACGCAAAAGCCGCTGTCGAGGCGATTGAGCACGGCCGGCGCGAGCAAGAAAAAGGCCGCGCGGCAATTGAATTAGAGCTGACAGCCGTCGGCGCCCAACTGGAGACGGAGCGACTCGCGGCGCGCGAGCTCTCGACCCTTTGTGGAACCATCGAAGAACAAATTGTTCGCGATCAAGGGCACTTGGAAGAGCTTTTGAAAACATTGGAGGACGACGCTGAATTACTGCAGTGGGAAGAGGAGCTTGAACTGCTGGCTAAACGCATTCATCGACTGGGCCCGATCAATTTGGCGGCGATCGAAGAATATCAGGTGGAATCCGAGCGCAAGGCCTATTTGGATCGACAAAATGACGAGTTGGTGGATGCGCTGGCCACGTTGCAAAGCGCCATACAAAAAATTGATCGCGAGACTCGAACGCGCTTTAAGGACACGTTCGACATGGTTAATCAGCACCTCCAAGAATTGTTTCCAAAGTTGTTTGGCGGTGGCGAGGCGTGCTTGGAAATTACCGGCGAAGACCTTTTGGACACCGGGGTCACGTTGATGGCGCGTCCCCCCGGTAAGAAAAATAGTTCTATTCACCTGTTGTCGGGTGGCGAGAAAGCACTGACTGCTATTGCTATGGTGTTCGCCATTTTCAAGCTTAATCCGGCACCGTTTTGCATGCTCGATGAGGTCGATGCACCGCTCGACGATGCCAACGTCGGCCGCTATGCAGCAGTGGTTCGCGAAATGTCTTCGCAGGTACAGTTTATCTATATTACCCACAACAAGATCTCTATGGAGGCGGCCAATCAGTTGATGGGTGTGACAATGCACGAGGCGGGCGTCTCCAGAATCGTCTCAGTAGATGTTAATGAGGCGGCGAAACTTGCAGGATCAACTTAGATAGCTTTAAAAAGGCTTTTTTTTTTTTTGCTGCGACTTACAATAGAGGACTTATTTGCGCAATGAAGGCACGCACATAGATGGAATTTTTAGCATCCAGTAAAATTTTAATTGCCGTTGCCGTGTTGGTTTTTATAGCCATAGTTCTCGACGGTATGCGTCGTGCAAAACGCAATCGCTATGAGAACTTGCAGATGTCTTCTAAGCGCATCGAAAAAGTTGCCAAACGCAATGCCGGGGTGGACGATGTCGAAGCTATGTTCAGCGGCGATTTTCCATCCGGTAAGTCGCGGGTGGTCGGGGTGCGCAATGTATCTGGCGGTGATATGGAGGATGTTTTACTCAGTCATCGGGATATCAGCGAACGTTACGCTACCACTCGGCAACCGCGGCAGGGTAGCATCGACCTGGATGGCTCATCGGGCGGGTCTGAGTCGTCGCTGAATGCTACCGGCGATCGCAAAAGCAACGATTCGCCCTCGATCGAACCGCAGGTAATGATCGTGCATCTAATGGCCGACAAAGGCGATGTGGTTTCTGGTAAGGACCTCTTGCAGGCATTACTGGATGCAGGTCTTCGCTATGGAGCGATGGGGATTTTCCATTTCCACAATGACGATCAAGGCTCTGGCCCAGTGTTGTTTAGTTTGGCTAATCTGCTCAATCCCGGCACTTTCGATTTGAACACGATGGATGATATGACCACGCCCGGGGCAACGCTGTTTATGAACCTCGATGAAGTGGCCGATCCGCTCGCAGCGTTTGACGTAATGGTCTCAGCGGCAGAGTCTATCGCGGAGGCATTACGTCTACAGGTGATGGATGAGGCGCGCTGTTCAATGACCCGGCAGACGATTGATCACAGTCGGCAGCGGGCCCGTGAAGCCGCCGGACGAAGATCCGCAACATGAGCCGGCGCGGCGCCTGTGAATGATTGATGTAGACACGGCTACGGCGGCCCACTATCGACAACTGGTCAGTCAGTTGCAGCAGCACAACCATCGCTACTATGTCCTCGACGATCCTTCGGTTCCGGATGCCGAGTACGATCGGTTGATGCATGAGTTGTGCGCGTTAGAGGCACGTTATGCAGAGTTAGTCGACGCCGATTCACCCTCGCAACGAGTTGGCGGCATGGCGCTTGCCGAATTCAACCAGGTGGCCCATACACGACCCATGCTGTCGTTGGATAACGCCTTTGATGCAGCGGAATTACAGGAGTTTGGACGCCGCGTCAACGAGCGTTTGGCGCGCCGCGATAGCGTCGCCTATGCCTGTGAGCCGAAGTTAGATGGCGTGGCGATTAGTCTGCTGTATCGCCACGGTATACTCGACAGGGCGGCTACCCGCGGCGATGGTGCAGTGGGTGAAGATATCACTGAAAATGCCAGAACTATTCGTTCGATCCCGCTGCGTTTACAGGGCGATTCGGTGCCGAAATTACTCGAAGTACGCGGTGAAGTCTATATGCCGCGGGATGGCTTTGATCGGTTTAACGCGGCCGCAATTGCCGGTGGCGAGAAGACCTTTGTCAATCCGCGCAATGCCGCAGCGGGCAGTCTGCGCCAGTTAGACCCAAAAATTACCGCAGCTCGACCACTGCAGATGTGCGCCTATGGTGTCGGTGAAATTGACGCGCAATGGCAGCCGCCAACCCACTTAGAGATGCTTCAATATCTCGGTGCATTAGGGTTTATGATCAACCCCCATGTTCATTTGGCGGTCGATATTGATGACTGCGAACAGTACTATCGCGATCTGGCAATCCAGCGTCCCGCACTACCCTATGATATCGATGGCATAGTCTACAAGGTCAATGATTTAGAATTTCAGCGTCGTCTCGGAACCGTTAGACGCTCACCGCGCTGGGCCATCGCTCGAAAGTTTCCCGCCGAAGAGGAGATGACGCAATTAATTGCGGTCGAATTTCAAGTCGGTAGAACCGGCGCCATCACACCGGTAGCTCGCTTACAGCCAGTTTTTGTCGGCGGTGTTACGGTGAGCAATGCGACGCTCCACAATGCTGACGAAATAGCCCGTTTGGATGCGCGCGTTGGCGATATGGTGATTGTCCGCCGTGCCGGCGATGTGATCCCCCAGATAGCCAAAGTGATGGTTGAAAAACGTCCGGTCGATGCCGTTCCGGTGAAGTTTCCCGATTGTTGCCCGGTGTGCCACTCGCCAGTGGAACAGTTGACCGGCGAGGTGGTAGCGCGCTGTACCGGCGGCATGTTTTGTTCGGCGCAGATTAAACAGGCGATAAAGCACTACGCATCGCGCCGTGCCATGGATATCGATGGCTTGGGTGATCGACTGGTGGAGCAACTGGTGGATGCCAAACGTATTCACTCGGTGGTCGATCTGTATAATTTAGACGTTAGCCAGTTGCTACCGCTTGAGCGAATGGCAGCAAAATCGGCGACTAATTTGCTGGTTGCGATCGAGAACAGCAAACAGACCAGCCTTGCAAAATTTTTGTTCGCGCTAGGTATTAGAGAGGTCGGCGAGGGCAGCGCACAAATTCTAGCAAACAGTTTTGGATCGCTGGAGGCGTTAATCGATGCGTCGCCCGAGGCGCTGTTGGAGATCGACGGCATTGGGCCCATAGTTGCGCGGCATATAGGCAATTTTTTCTCTAATCCAGATGCCCTAGCGATCGTGTCAGCGCTGCAAGAATCAGGCGTCATCTGGCCCAATGAGGCGGTCGACCAGCGGGCCGAGCAACCGCTGCACGGCCAAACTTGGGTGCTGACCGGCAGCTTGCAGATTATGAGCCGTGCCGAGGCTAAAGATGCCTTGCTTGGCTTGGGCGCCAAAGTGGCCGGATCGGTATCTGCCAAGACCTCGCAATTGGTGGCTGGGCCGGGCGCGGGTTCCAAGCTCCGCAAGGCCGAGAGTTTGGATATTCCGACCATGGACGAGCAGCAATTCATTGAATTTTTGCAAGTGCAGCGCAATTTTTAGGTTGAGTTCCTTGGCTCAATACGACCGACGTTGTTGCAGGACACGGGTGCGGCTATGAAGCAAAAATTTGTTTGGTATTGCTCGATGCTGGCTTGCGCAGCGTTTTTGGTGATGGCGGTCAGACTCTATCGCCTACCCGTTGTTGAACTGTTGAGCAATCTGGCCGGCGTTTTATTGCTGGCCGCGTCAGTCGCCTGCCTATCTTTACTCATGGCGTGGTTGCTTTCCAAATTCCGCCGTGGTGACGACGATGAGTAAAGCGGTATTTTCGTTTACCCACTACCTCGGTGCTATTGGCACCAGTAACATGGCCACCGGTGTGCATACGGTACTTTATCCATGGTTGATCGTCGGCATTCTCGAAGGCTCGCCGAGTGATCTTGGTCTGGCGCAGATGGCGCTGTTGCTGCCGAACCTGTTATTTATTCTTCCCGGCGGGGTGATCTCCGATGGTCGCCATCGAGGCTCCTGGCTCTCGCTGTTATACCTGCTGTATTTGGTGCCACTGGCGCTATTGTTTTGGGCTGTCGCCAGAGGCCATCTAAGCACGGCACTAGTGATCGGTTTCGGGCTGGTGTTTGGCTCGATTACCGCGTTTGTGCAGCCGGCCAGAGAGAGTTTATTGGCCTATACGGACAGCGCAGTGATGCACCAATCGGTGGCCAAGGTGCTGGTGGTTAAATTCATCGCTCAGGGCCTCGGTTTTGCGTTCGCCGGCCTGCTGGGCTATATCGACCTGATGGCGCTGGTTTGGATACAGGTGGGGATGTTTGTCCTGACCGCACTGTTGATACGCCGCAGCCACCCGCGCGTGCCTGAGGAGGAGGACGCTAGGGCTAGCGTTCGCGATCCGTGGGGAGAATTGCAAGAGGGCCTGGCACTGTTTCGCGACGATCGCCGGTTGCTGCATCTACTGTATTTGGTGTTTGCCACCGGTGTATTACCTTTTGGCGTATTTTTAGTCGGCATTCCAGTGCTCGCCCACCAAGTTTATGACGGAGGCGCCTTCCTGCTCGCGATGTTGCAAATACTGTTCACTTTGGGTGTGGTAGTGGCCAACTTGGACGTTATGCGGCAGACTCAAACGTTCATTCGGCCTGGTAAATCAATGATTGTCAGCTTTTTTTGGCGCGGTAGCTTGTTTGCACTGACCGCGTTGAGTGCGAGTTTTTGGTTGCTCTTGCCGACCATTTTTTTGTGGGGTTTTTCGTCTGGATTATCGATGGTTCTCGGACGTACTATTCTTCACAATCAAGTGGCAAAATCTCATCGCGCTCGAGCGGTGTCCGTGTATCAACTGTGCCTTTGCGGCGGCACCCCCGTCGGCGCTTGGCTGTGTGGCGCCGCCATAGAACGATTTGGCGTTACCCAGGCGTTTGTCGGTATCGCGGTTGTGACCATGGCGGTGGCGGCGGTGGCGGCTTTAAAATCGCCGCTTTGGGGGCTGGTAACCGGGGATGGCGCGACGACGGTCGATATCAAGACGTCATAAAGGCAACCAGCGCCGCAGTGACGGCGACATTGAGCGATTCAACACCGCGCTGCATCGGAATACTCAGCCGGTGGTCTGCGCGATTTACAATGCCTGCACTGACGCCCTCAGTCTCGTTGCCCAGCACGTAAATGGTCGGCGCCGTGGGTGAAAAGGCGTCGATATCGCAAGCGGCTCCAGCGTCGAGCACGGCGACGTCATAACCACGTCGCTGGAAATCCAAAAGCGCGCTGTCGAGCTGTTCACAGCGCAAAATGTTGCTCTTAAAAAGCGTGCCGGAGCTGGCTTTGATCACCAGGGGTGATATTTCGGCGCTGCCCTTGGCGGGCAGTAGCAGGCCGTGAACCTTACTGGCGGTCACGCTGCGAATGATCATGCCAAGATTTTGCGGGTTGGTGACTCCATCAAGAGCGATCAAGCGGGTTGCCGAATGCGCGGGGAGTTGATCGATCACCTCGCTGTAGTGGCGATAACCGGGGTGCTCGATATCACAGGCAACCCCTTGATCTTGTTTGCTGTTACGCGAAATATGCGCAAGCTGCGCGCGACTGTGATGGCAAATTTCTATATCCCGACGCTTGGCTAGATTGACTAGCTGTTCTATCACCGCGCTGCTGCGGTTTGAATCGGCGAGATGCAATCGATACACCTTTAATTGCGGATCGCGCAGCACCTCGCTACAAGTATTACGACCATAGACGGTGATCAAATTGTCAAAGAAGGCCTTTTTCTGCTTGTAGGCAATGCTGTCGGGTGGTTTGGGGGCTTGTTTGCGTTGATTCATGGGCGTTTTTACAGTGTTTTATCGGTTTGTAATAGTTTTTCGATGCGCTCAAGTGGCGCACTACCTGCAAGCTTTCCCCGGCGCGCCAGAGCAACGCTCGCAAGTCCCAGAGAACGGTAGACGTCGGGCCAGACCGGTTGGCCGACGGACGAGGTCTGCAAGGCGTTGAGGTGAGCCGCGACGGTGTCGTGGTCGCCGCGAGCGATGGGCCCGGTCAGAGCGCGCTGCGCGGAACTTGCATAGTAGTTCTGCAAGGTTTGCTCTATTAGGGGTCGCAGCGGGCTATCGGTGGATTCTGGCCGCTCAAGGCCAGCGGCTTGGAGAATATTGTCGCCGATATCGAGTAGCGTCACCAAGTAATTACAGGACATGACGGCGGCTGCATGATAGAGAACTTTTTGATCGCGATTGATCTCGAAGGGCCGCGCGCCGATCGCGCTAAACAGCGCGCTCAGTTTGGCCAGGGCAGCGCTGTCGCCTTCCATGGCGCACGGTGTGCCGTGGAAGGAATCCACCGAGCGCTGCGGTTCTGCGAAGCTGTGCAGCGGATGAAGCGAAGCGCAGGACATTAATGAGCCAGTCAAGATGGTCGAGTCGAGTACACCACTGCAGTGAAATACGAGGTCTCCGGGTCGCAGTATGGCGGTTGCTTGCAAGCTCTTAAAACTCGTCGCTATCGCCTCGTCGGGCGTCGCGATTAGCCAAATGTCGGCTGCTTTCAGTTGCTTGAGATTGTCGACTGGGTCGCCGGTGCCGATAAATTCTACGGCTTGCTGAGAGGATAGCGCGGTGCTATTGAGTATCTGCCCAATCGTTACCTGCTGGGCCAACAGTTTACACAGCGTGCTGCCAAGACGCCCCGCCCCTATACATGACAGCACCGGCGATATCGGCATCTGCACTTAGCTCCGGCTCAGCGCGTCTAGATAGGCGCGCACAGCACTGGGCATGCCGAGCTGTAGCGCGTCGACGGTAAAGGCGTGTCCGATGGAGACTTCCAACAATTGATTGATCGACGCGTAGTGCGCAAGATTGATTAAGTTCAGATCGTGACCGGCATTGACACCCAAACCGAGCGA
>Ga0115006_10000829_pt1 | contig 17902 bp, 8 predicted proteins | sample ArcOceMetagenome_3_FD_88943 | JGI IMG/M metagenome (GOLD analysis project Ga0115006, IMG submission 88943) | Marine eukaryotic phytoplankton communities from Arctic Ocean - Arctic Ocean- Svalbard ARC20M Metagenome | ecosystem: Environmental > Aquatic > Marine > Oceanic | place: Arctic Ocean...
GCCGAGGCCTCGCGTTCGCGCCTCGTCGGCCCAGCAGTCTCGTCCCACGTCTGGCGCTCACGCACGCGCCCGTGCTGAGGCGTCATGATCCGCTGCTTTGTGCACACAATCGACCGAAGCTGTGCGGAACACAAACACTCAATCACCAAAACAACAACATCGAACTGATGCTTACACATGCATCTGGTTAACCTGGGTGTGCCAGTTGCGCTCATAGCCTAAAGTGCGTACGGTTTTAACTAATTGATCATACCACGTCTTTCAGGTTTAGGAATTCCTAGATACTTTAGATCATTGCTTCGCTTAGCCTGCTCGTCAGCAGAGCCCCCGTGCTCCGAAAGCGTTGTTGTGGTAAACAGCGCACACGTAGGCTGCCTCCAGGTCTAAACCCAAAAACACTTTGCTTCGCAGTGAAAAGCGTGGGGTTGGCCGCTGTTCTTGGCTCGAGCGTCATGCTCGCCGACTCGCTCCTCTTCCTGCTCACCCTCCGGTCGGCGCTTGCCGGCCACGGCACGCAGGACGGCCCCACGGTCATTAGCACACCAGTGGACTACTCCACGCTGCCCCTGGGCCATCCCGTGTGCGAGAACACGTGCACTGGCACCTCCGGTAACGTCTTGTGGGTTGGCGATGGCATCTGCGACGACGGAGGGCCGGGGCACTTCTTCAGTGACTGTGACTGGGGCACCGACTGCGACGACTGCAAGCCGCGCGACGGTTCGCCTCCACCTCGGACTTAACCCACTCCCCCCGCGACACAACCCCCCTCCTCACTTGCGACTCACACGACGCACGCGCCGCGGCGCAGACTGCTACGTTGGTGGGCTGGACTACGTCGGCACGCGCATCGAGGGCTCCACCGACTCCCTCATGATGCAGATCCCCGACGACAAGTTCGGGCTGCCCGGGCGGTGGGCTCCCGAGGTCGGCGCGCAGCTGATCCTCTCCCATGCCCCCGGCCGCATCGTGATCGTGACCGCGAAGATCGACACCGGCGCTTCTGGGATCACTCTCGAAGATGCGCGCGGCGCCAACAGTTTCAACGTGACGCTGAAGGAGAACTCGACCGAGCGGCTCGACCCAGGCAGTGGCGTGGTGCTTTGTGTGCCCGACGGCGCTTTCTCGCCGCCGCCCTCGCCCGCGCCCTCGCCGGAGTACCCGCCGAACGAGTCCCCTGATCGTGCGCCGCTGCCCCATCGCTGGCCACAGCGGCCCCCGTACCGTCGACCCGCGCCGCAGCACGGGAGAGCAGCCGCCTGCGCCCCCCAGCACCGCCGTTCGGGGTTTCCGGTTCCCCACCCGAGGCAAAATGTCCACACCCCCTCCTTGCGACGCACGCGCTGCAGGTTTCGTGTGCTACGACGACATGCGCTATTGGATGCTCGATGAGACCTCGGAGTGCGCCCCGCCCCACTCGTCCTGCATCGCGGCCGCATGCCGCCGCAGCCCCCTGCCCTCCGCTCCCCGACCCCCCCCCTCCTCTCCTCCCCGTTGCACCCACACCTCCACCCTCCGTCCGTCCCCTAGCACGCCTCCCCCGTTTGCGTCCCCGGCCCCCGCCTCGCCGGCACCGCCTCACTCCCGCACACTGCCACTCACTCCTCCTCTGTGCGCTCACCGCCGCGCCCTCGCCCCCGCCGCCTCTCGACCGCGCGCAGTGTCGTCTACGTCTCGGACGTCGGCCCGGTGGGCGGCCTCGGCGAGATGGCACTCAGGGAGGGCGACGCCACGTGGAGCGCCGGGCTGCTGCTCGGCGGCGCGGGGCGCGTCGCGCTGCCGGCGATGACGACCAGCGGCGACGAGCTCTCGATCTCGGCGTGGGTCTACCTCACGAGCGACTTTGAGATGCCGATTGTCGAGCTGCACTCGGACGGCCTCGTCGTCTACTTCGGCGTGCACGGCCAGCACGCCAAGGCCGCCGTGCGCACGGGCGCCAACAACCCGACGACCGCCTCGTGGACGCTCTCGAACGCCAACTACGTCGGCGCGTCGCGGTGGCACCTGCTGACGCTCGCGCTCTCCAAGCCGGCGTCGTCGTCGTCGACGTTCGGCACGCTCTACATCGACGGCGTCGTGCACACGGCGCAGGAGCAGGACCTCGGCAGCGTCGACCTCGACGTGGCGTGGCCCGCGTTCAACTCGTCGATCGGCATGTCGAGGCTCGCGTGCACGCCGTTCACCGGCGCCGGCGGCACCGGCACCAGCACGCTGAGCGCGAGCTGCGGCGCCGGCGCCGGCGCGGGCGCCTCGTACGGGCTGGGGCGGCTCAAGCACGTCGCGCTCTTCCCGAGCGCCGCGCTGAGCAAGCACGAGGTGATGGCGCTCTACGGCGGCCACGCCGGCGGCTACCCGTACCCGTGCACGGGCGCCGCGTCGGCGCCGGCGCTCACGTACGGCTACTCGCGCCCCAACGCGAGCTACTACAAGGCGGAGGCGATCACGCCCAACGTCGTGTGCAACTACGGCGACGAGGCGAGATTCTTCCTCGAGGATGAGGACGAGCTGCCCGCCGGCCTGAGCTTCGCGACGGCCGACGGCACGCTCTCGGGCACGCCGACGTGCCCGGGCAACCCGTCGCCGTGCTTCGGCGAGCGCGCGTTCGCCGTCGTCGCGTACAACTCGGCCGGCGCGTACACGACCGAGATCGACCTCAAGGTGGTCCACCGGCCGCCGCAGCTCGGGTACTACGCGGCCAAGGCGCCCGTCTACGACTTTGGCGCGCCGATCGCCACCAACGACGTGGCCAACGTGGGCGGCGTCGACGGCGTCACGTTCTCGATCGTCAACGCGACGCCCAACGGGCTGGTCGGCGGCGTGCTCCCCGGCGGCCTCTCCTTCTCGCCCACGACGGGCACGCTGGCGGGCACGCCGTCGCAGGGCGCGCCGGTCGCAAAGTACCTCGTGACGGCGCAGAACGACGGCGGCGCCTCGGTCACGCCGCTGTGGATCACGGTGACGGAGCCGCCGCCCAACATCACGCTCGGCTTCGAGCCGCTCAAGGTGCGCACGTCCAAGGACCCGATGGCGTACGTGAGCCACGAGCTGCCCGGCGGCCAGTCGAACACGCAGATCATGATGGAGATGGGCGACGCGCTGCCCAACGGCCGCGTGCTGCTGCGCGGCGAGATCTCCGAGTCGACGCTCTTCAACGTCTACCCGCCGCTGCCCGCCGGCCTCTCGATCGTCTCGCAGCCCGAGCCGGCGCTCGTCGGCTCGCCGACGGCCTCGACCAACAACGTGACGACGTGGTACACCGTCCGCGCGCTCACGTCGTCGGGCGTCTCGTACGCGTCGATCGAGCTCAACGTGCTGCCGCCGCCGCCCCACATCCTCGGCCTGGTGGGCGGCGAGACGGTGCACGCCATCAAGGGCCTGCCCATCGACGAGCGGCCGCTCAACTCGTCCGGCGGCGACGGCCTCTGCACGATGACGATGCTCGACAACCTGCGCGGCTGGAGCAACGTGCCGCCCGGCCTCGCCCTCGACGAGTACACGGGCGTGCTCACGGGCTCGCCCGAATACACGCGCGACGCGTACACGTACCGCATCGCGTGCACCAACGGCGGCGGCTCGAGCTTCTACGACCTGACGCTCGGCATCTCCGACCCCGGCGCACTCGACCAGTCGGTCTCGGTGTCGCTCGGCCCGCTCGACGACGAGCTCGCCGCGCTCGGCCGGGAGGGGCTCAAGGGCGCGCTCACGTCGCACATCGAGGACAGCCTCGACACGTGGTCGATGGCCAGCTCGCAGCTGGCGCCCTTCTCGTGCGCGGGGCGCGTGCGCGTCGACTCGCTCAGGGCCGACCTCTCCGCGCTCTTTTTCACGATCGAGCCGCACGCCAACGCGTCGGCGACGCCGACCGAGCCGGAGCTCGACTCGGGCCGCTCGCTCGTGACGCAGCTGCAGGAGCAGCTCGCCGACTCGAGCTCGGCGCTGATGACGCCGGCGCCGAGCACGGGCCTGCCCTCCTCGGGCCTCTTCACGTCGTCGCTGCGCGCCGCGGCCGACGGCTCAGTCGCGGGCGACAAGGAGGTCGTCCTCGCCGAGACGACGCAGTCCGTGAGCCTCGGCGACCCCATCGACTCGGCGTTTGCGGTTGCCGAGGTTTCCTACACGAAGGGCCTGACGATCTCGGCCAACACCCTCGACGTCAATTTCGCCATCTCGCAGCCCTTCTTCGCGACGTCGCCCGCGCTGCCCGCCGGCCTCAGCCTCAACCCTCTGACCGGCAGCATTGAGGGCACGCCGACGGCGGAGGCGGCGCGCATCAAGTACAAGGTCAAGGCCGAGAACTACGCGGACAAGGCGTACTCGCGGCTGTACCTCTCGGTGCCCAACCCGACCCCCGTGCTCGGCGCGTACACGCGCGCCACGTCCACCTACGTGAGGGGCGCCAACATCCTGCCCAACACCGTCGCCAACACGGGCGGGGGCAAGTCGACGGTGAGCCCTTACACCAGCACCAACTTCTTTTCGGTCGACGTGAGCGCGCCGTTGCCCGCCGGCCTCATATTTGACCCCGACACCGGCACCATCTCGGGCGCACCCAGCGAGGCCAAGGCGATGACCACCTACACCATCACCGCCACCAACTCCGGTGGCCAGTCCACAACGACCGTGGCCTTCGAGGTCGTGGAGGGCGTGCCCTTCAACGATGCCGAGACGGTCTCGCCGGAAAGCGGCCCAATCGCGGGTGGCACCGTAATCGTGCTGCGCACGAGCGGATCGGACCGTTTCGTCTCCAACGAGCCGCCCGTGTGCTACTTTGGCTCGTCACCGACGACGTCGACGTGGATCAACCTCAACGATGGCACGTTCAGCTGCACCTCGCCCGCCCACAACTCTGCGACCGCGCAGTCGGTCACGGTGTCGCTTCAGGGGAGCTCGGGCCGCGCCGATGCACTGTCGTTCGCGCCGCCGAGTGGCCCGGTCTCCTTCCAGTACTATGATACGAGCGGGGATCTCGATAATGCGGCACTCCAGCAGAAGTCGCTCACGATGCGGGGCGGTAATGTCCAAACGACGTGGAGCACATGCCCAGTGCCCGCACCAACGTCAGCAGTGACGCGCATGCGGGTGGACGACGAGTATGGCCTGTTCGTCCTCGAGGACCCAACCTCGTGCAGTGGAACGCAGTTCGCATGGGCCAGCGTTGGTTGCCAAATCACGTGCGCGCTCCCGGATATCGGCGACATGGAACTCAAGCCACGACGGGTCTCGCTCGAGATTGCGCTCAACGGGCAGCAGTTTTTCAGGCACTACGCCTACAATGTGGGCGAAGCTTTCCAGTATACCGACACGATGGATCCAATCCTTGAGTCTATCTCGCCGCTGACGGTCGCCGCCGGCAAGAACATCTCAATCTCGCTCACGGGCTCTTCCTTCCAGCCGGCCACGGAGGGTTCGTGCGTCGCCAACGCAAGCTGCGCCGGTGTGCCCTTCCTTCCTGACGTCAGCTGCGTCGGTGACTCAAGCCTCTGCGCCGGCGTGCCCAACGGAACGTTCATCTACAAGCCTGCGCTCCAGCTCGACAATGAGCTGCGCTGCGCTGTGCCGCAGTCGATGCTCAGCCTGACTGCTGCCAACGGCTGCATCATCGACTTCAGCGTCATGAACTCGGGCAACAGGCGATCGAATCCCATGAGTGTGACGCTGTTTGACGTTCCTATGGCCCTCAGCATCGCGCCGCTGGTCGGGCCGACCGCAGGCGGCACCACCATCACCATCAGCGGTACTGGCCTCGACCAGACGTCCCTCGAGCCGTTGACCGTGCGCTTCGGCGCGACGGAGCGGACTGGCACGCTCGTGGGCAGCACCGTCACGGCGGTCTCGCCAGTGACGTCCTCTGTGATGGATTCGACCATTGAGCTGTCGCTCAACGGGCAGCAGTACTCGACGGGGAGCAGCGCCATTTTCACCACCTTCACAATCACTTCAATGAAGCCGCGCGCGGTGCCGGCCGGAAAGACGGTGCCGATCACGATCGCACTCTCGGGCCTCGGCAACAGCGCGCAGACCGCCGGCTGGTCTTGCAAGTTCCTCAACTCTGGCGGAGCTAGCACCGAGGTTGCCGCAACGTTCGACACCAGCGACAAGACGTTGACGTGCGTCAACCCAGTGAGAGCAGCCAACACGACAGACCAGCTGACCGTCAAGGCGCTGAATTCCGCGTACACTGCCGAGTCGACGATTGCAACGCTCCAGCACTATTCAACGTTCAACGTGCTCTCCCTCTCGCGGATGTCGGGCCCCAAGGCGGGCGGCCTGCCCGTCATGACCGTCACCGCCGACTACCTGCCTCGCACGGAAGACGGCGTCTACTGCTCTTTTGCGGGCCGCGCGCCGCGCTCAGGTGTGTGGACGAGTTACACGACGGCCCAGTGCGACGTCCCTTCGATGACTGCGGCGGTGGCGACGGTGACCCTCGCACTCACACGCACCGACTCGCTGGACGCCATGTACCGGGACCCCACCTCCGCCAACTACCTGTTCTTTGGCAACCCGTCGCTCGAGTACGTCGCGTATGGCCTGCAGCGCATCACGCCGTCCAACGCGCCCTCCGACGTGGACATGAACATCTCCATCTTCGTTGAGGGCTACCGCCAAGCCACCCGGGCGCCGAGCTCTGGGCAGTGCGCGCTGACCAACTGGCCCGCCATTGGAAGCACCAAGGAGGGAGACGTCACCCTGGTGCTCGACGGCATCGTCGCGGCGGGCACTGACGAGACGGAGCTCATCTGCCCCGTCCCCTTCGGCTCGTGCAGCTACACCTACCAGGGCGGTGCCTTTGTGCCGTCGGGCGCGTCTTGCACCGCAGCGCGTGCGGGTACCCTCACGTGCAACAACCCGACGTACTGCGCCGCCTTCACGGGCGCCAACACGTGGCCGAGCAAGAGCGCCAAGGAGTCCATCATGGTCAAGGTGGCGATGGAGGGCCAAGGTTTCACCGACCCGGCTCAGGACCCGCAGTTTACTCTGTACCCGCCCATCGACCTTTACGAGTCGCTGCCGCCGTACGGGCCGGTGAAGGGTGGCTTCGACTTCAGAGCCAACGGCACCAACCTGGATCAGGTGGACGCCGGCATGGTCATCACCTGCCGCTTCTCGATCGTCGGTGGCGATCGCGACGTGGACGTTCAGGGCTCTTTGCTCCCATCGGGCGTCAACTGCCCGGTGCCCGCAAACCTCGGCACCGCCGCCAAGTACCGCGTCGAGGTCTCGCTCAACGCGCTCCACTTCTCGTCCTCGACGACGACACAGAACGTGTCTCTGTACCAGCTCAAGACGGACGGCACCAAGCCGAAGAGCGGGCCGCTGCGCGGAAACACCACCATCACTCTCGGCATCGAGAACCCGCCCCCGTGCACCGGCACCGGAGCCGCGTGCGAGATCAACTGCCGCTTCACGTGCGGCAGCACAATCCATACCAAGTCGGCCCAGCTGCGCAACAACGTCTTGGAGGTCGAGTCGGACGCCGTCACCGAGGCGTGCACCCTCGGCACCCTCGAGATCACGCACTCGGGCTCCGTCGACGAAAGCCTCTACACGGCACCGGTTGACTTCCAGCGCTTCTACGCGCCCAATGCCACGGCGCTCGCCCCGACCATGGGCCCGAGTGGCGGCAACTTCCCGGTGGTCGTGATCGGCTCGGACCTCTCGTATGACGGCGCCGCATACCCCACGATGTGCCAGTGGGGCGCCGCGGACGGTGGCATCATGCGCAGCGGCGAGGCGAGCGAGAACAACACGCGGCTCTCGTGCATGATGCCGCAGCTGAGCCCGTCGTCGCACGCGCTGACCCTGTCGCTCAACTCGCCGTCGTCTTCTGACGCCGGCGACACGGACCTCTTCGACAACCTGACGGTCACCGCCTTCACCGTCGCGGGGCGCACGCCGGTCTCGATCCCGCTCAATGTGTCGCGCGACGCGACCCTCACCATCAACGGCTTCGGCGACGGCGGCAGCAATCGCTCGCTGGAGAGGCTGCTCGCGACCAAGGAGATCGCGATGGTCTGCCGCTTCGCCAACCTCTCTGCCATTGGCGTGGAGGACGATGCGACCAAGGCGTGCGGCTTCTCGACTTCGTACGTCATCGCGCGCGACCCGGCCGACACGACCGTGCAGTGCCCGGCGCCTGTGCTGTACGAGCTCGCCGCGACCAACACGGACGGCGCGTGCGAGCTCTCGATCGAGGTGGCCGTCTTCGAGGGCGCCGACGCCCAGCACGTGCATGCCGAGGTGGCGCGGCTCGGCAACGCCGCCGACCTGACGGCGTCGCTCACCAACCTCACGGAGCGCATGTACTTCACGCAGTCCAACCAGTACATCTTCTACTACACGCCGCCCATCGTGACGGCCGTCGAGGTGGTCACGCGCACGCTGCTCAACACGACGACCAGCGTCGCGGTGCCGTCGTCGATGACCACCGGCTCGGTGCTCTCGGCGTACGCCTTCCAGGGCGGCACCGCGACGGTGCGCGGCGTCTTCCCGCACTGGCCCGAGTCGAGCTACCTGCGGCCCAACCCGACGTGCCGCTTCGGCGACGACGCGACGCCGCTCACGTCGGCCACGCACGGGCGCGACTTCATCACGTGCAACTACGCGGCGCACAAGCAGGGCGAGGTGCCGATCGACGTCTCGATGAGCGGCGAGGGCGACGTCTTCTACGGCGGCTCCGGCGGCGTCGACGTCATCTTCACCTACAAGGGGTGCCCCGCCGGCCAGTACGCCGAGACGTACACTGACGAGTGCACGGACTGCCCGCCGGGCAAGTACCAGGACCTGGAGGGCACCGCGAGCTGCAAGGTCGCGGCGCACGACGAGTACACCGACACCCACGGCGCGATCACGCCGAAGAAGTGCCCGCTCAACACCAACCACTCGATTGTGGCGGCCGAGGTCGTGGCCGACTCGATCGAGGCGTGCATCTGCATGCCCAACTTCTACTCGTCCGTCATCGACGACGACCCCGACATCTACTCGGGCGGGATGCCCGGCCACGCGTGCCTGCCGTGCGACGTCAACGGCAAGGGCGGCAACTGCACGGGCGGCACCAACCTGCCGCTCGCGCTGCCCAAGTTCTGGTACGACGGCGAGCACCCGATCGAGCACGCCGCGATGCTCGACGGCACGCCGCTCAACGGCTCGCACCCGCTCTTCAAGTTCTACATGTGCGGCGAGCCGCACCCGCACATCAAGTGCCCCGGCGGCCCGCCCAACTCGTGCGGCGACGGCTACATCGAGCGCACGTGCATCGCGTGCAACTCGTCGGGCACGGGCCGCTTCGAGAAGGATGGCCAGTGCATCGAGTGCCCCGAGACGACGCAGGGCGCCATCTTCGTGCTGATCGCGATGTGCCTCGTCTTCGTCGTCGTCGGGCTGTGCTTCCTGATCGCGATCAAGCTCGCCAAGATCAACGTCAAGGCCTTCGCCTCCTTCTCGATTGGCGTGCGCTACTGGCAGGTCATCTCGACCTTCGGCACGCTCAACCTGTGCTGGCCCGCGCCCGTCTCGGGCGGCTTCTCCTTCTTCAACTACATCGCCTTCGACCTCGACGACTACGTGGCGCAGGCGGCGTGCGCGGTCGACCGCATCGACCAGATGACCAAGACCGTCGCGTACATCGTCGCGCCGCTGATCTTCATGTGCACCGTCTCGGTCGCCTTCGCGTGCATCAAGGTGGTCAACATGATCGCCGAGTTCAAGAACTCGCGCAAGTCGGGCGCCGCGCAGACGCACATCGGGCAGCGCACCGTCAAGCACCTCAACGTGTGCATCCACGCCTTCATGTACTTCCTCAACCTGGCGTACATGATGCTCGCGCGGCGCGTCCTCGCCATCTACGACTGCAAGTACTACTGCTCGCTGCCCGAGTACGACGAGGAGGGCTTCTCCACCGGCTGCCGCGAGGGCCACTACTACCTCGAGGTCGACCCGCGCATGACGTGCTACCGGCACAACTTCTCGTCCGACGACGAGCACACCGTCCTCTGGACGCGCATGTCGCTCATCTCGCTCGCGGGCGTGGTGCTCTACCTGTTTGGGATCCCGGGCCTCTTCCTGTACAAGCTCTTCTCCAACCGCGCGTACACCATCTTCACCAAGTCGCTCTCGATGCTCTCGGAGCAGGTGGAGGAGGGCGACCTGCGCCCCGAGAAGGCGGTGCAGCGGATGCTCGAGCTCGCCAACCAGTTCGGGCACAAGCTCGACCGCCGCAAGAAGAAGGCGCGCCGCGCCGCGCAGCGCAAGGAGAACGACTTCCTCAAGAAGCACACGGGCACGCTCACCAACCTGCTGCAGCAGGCGCACAAGCAGTTCCTGCTCACCAACCAGTCGGAGAACGCGCCCAAGTACGCGGCGATGAAGCGCGAGCTCGTCGAGGACGTCAACAACATCGTCGAGCAGCTCGACGCGCGCGTGCACCTGCGCTCGCGCTACGGCTTCCTGCTGGCGCGCTGGCGGCCGACGGCCTTCTACTGGGAGCTCGTGATCATGATGCAGAAGCTCGCGCTCGCCATCCTCGCGTCGCACCTGAAGTCGCACATGGTCATCTCGGCCATCTGCGCGCAGTTCGTCGTCTTCGTCGCCTTTGCGCTGCAGCTCCACTTCAACCCGTACGAGACGGCGCAGGACAACCGGCTCGACTTCTACGTCTGCCTGTCGTCGGAGATCGTGCTCTTCTCGGGCGTGCTCTTCCAGCAGACGGCCGGCCCCGACTGCAACTCGGAGAACAACCAGATCGGCCCCGGCTCGGTGGCGATGCGCGAGGCGCTCGGCTGGATCAACGTCGCCTTCATGATCGGCACCACGCTGATGATCCTGTGGCAGCTCGGCAAGAACGTCTCCTTCCGCGCGCGCAAGATGGCGCTGATGGCGGCGGGCCTCGGCCCCGAGGCGGGCGGCGCGGGCGGCGCGAGCCGCATGCACGCAGGTCACTCGGCGTACGACCGCGACTCGAAGCGGCGCGCCGAGACGCACTTCCTGCTCGGCGCGCGCGACGGCTCCGAGGGCGCGCCGATCTCCGACGAGGAGCTCGCGTCGGCCAAGGCGGAGGCGGCCGCCAAGAACGACGTGTGGGTGGCGGCGTCCGAGTCGGACTTCCGCTTCATGAACCTGTGGATGGAGGCGTCGCTGCCGCTCGATCCACTCGACGAGCGGCAGCAGACGCCGCTGATGGTCGCGTCGCACGCGGGCGCCACGTACATGTGCGCGCTGCTCATCGCCAAGGGCGCCGACGTGCGGCTGCAGGACCGCGACGGCTGGACGTGCCTCCACCACGCCGTCGACGCCGGCCACGAGAAGACCGTCGAGTACCTTTGCTCGCGCGGCACCGTGCCGCTCGATGCGCAGGCGACGACCAACGGCTTCACGGCGCTGCACATCACCGCCTTCCACGACATGCGCAAGCTCGCCGCGATCCTGCTCGACGCGGGGGCTTCGGTCGGCCTCAAGTCGACCGACGGGAAGACGCCAGTGCAGCTCGCCAACGAGCGCGGCTCCAACCGCTTCCTCGCCTCCGTTGCCGACAAGGGCAAGGAGGAGAAGCGGCACACAGCGGCCGCCGGCGCCAACGCCGGCAAGGGCCGCTTCCATGTGCGCGTGTAGTTCGGAGCCTCGTGCCGTGGGCGCGGGGTTTCCGCGCTCGCGACGCTGTTTCTTTGTGCACAATCGGTTCGGGGTGTGTGTCCACAGGCCTGCCCAGCGGCACAGCCGGGCCTCGGCCGAGAGAGAGAGAGAGAGAGAGGTGGGGGTTCTCGAGCAGAACAGTGTCAGTGGTATGTGCCATACTAAGAAAGGAGTTTTGCAGCATATCCCAAATACTAAGCGAGTAGTCCAAATAGTGGTTACCCGCCGGACGGAGCCGGACTGGGTGGTGCGTTGTGGCGGTGCAGCGCGCTCTCCAAGGTCCAAGCTCTTGCAAGCCTCAATCAACGCGCGCCAGTTGCATTTTGGCTCAACGGCTTGAGCGCGCGCAGCGAAGCCACGACCTGCGCAAAGTTCTGGCGGTTGTCCATCCGGGCAAAGATGCCGCGCTGGGTCTCCGCGTGCGCATACCAGCCGCGGGGCGCCTCGGCCGCGAGCACCTCCAGCTGCTCGCGCAGCTCGGTCATTGACGCCGAGCACGAGTCGTTCTGCTGCAGCAAACGCACCAGGTCGGCGAGCGGCATCCCAAGACGGGCACCGCCACCGGTCTCGGTCAGCATCGCCTTGCGCACCGACCGTGCAAGCGCGGGGAGGTACTGCAGCATGTTCGCGCGCCGCATAGGTGCCTGGCGGCGGAGGGCGGGGCGCGGCTGCTGAAAAAGCGCGAGAGGGCTAGCGAATCGGGCGAAGGGCTGGGCGACGGGCGAGTAAGGGCGGCGGAGGCGGCACCTGCCCCGCGAGATCTTGCTGCGTTGCCAGCTCCTTGGCCTTGATCTTCGCGATCAGCGAGCCCGACAGCCCAGTGCAGCCCTCCGGGGCGCTCGATGAGGCGCAGGCACTCGAAGGCGCGGGTGGGGGTGCCCCCTCCGCCGTTGTGGATGTCGCCGAGTCGCTGCTGCCCGCCGCGCTCGCCCTGATGTTCGTCTGCCGGGCGGCGCTCGCTGCATTCTGACCGGCGCGGATCGTGGCCGGCGTCTCGATCAGACTGAGGTCTGGCAGCTCCGCCTCCGCAGGCAGAGAGCAGCTGTTGAGCGCGAACTCGGGATGCCACGCGCACTCGTGCGAGGTCGACGCGTGCTCCGGCGGCGGCGTCAGGGTCTGGAGCCACGCCTCGTGCTCGGCGCGAACCAGCGAGAGCAGCCGAGCATGGAACTCGGCACGGCGCTCCTCACTGCGGGTCGCGGCGCCTCGCTGGCGCTCCGTCGACGGCAATCCGAGCAGCCAGTCGGTCGTCGCCGGTCGCCCCCGGCGCTCCGCTACGGCCACCGCCTCCACCGAGAACGCCCCGGGCCACACACTGAGCAGCCGGCGAAGCGTGGCCTCGGTAAATTCCCGTGACGTGCTGCGCTGCACGGCCTCGCAGACGGAACGGAAGAAGGCGGGCTCGCTCCTCCTACCGTTGTAGAAGGAGAGCGTGGTGTCGAGGGACAGGAAGCTGTCCTGCAGCCGCCGGTAGGCGTCGGGGAGGGGCAGCTTGCGCTGCAGCTCATCGCGCGCACTCGATCGCGCATGGGAAGGCTCGGTGCTCGCCGCGCCCTCGGCCTTGGGCGCCACTGGACGTTCCAACTTGACGACCAGCGAGGCAGCGGCGGCGGCGGCGGTCGCAGTTGCTGGCTTGGCGTCCCTCTCCGCAGCGACGGCCGCGGCGCAAGGCGCAGCCGCCAGAGGTGGGGGCGCGAGAGCACACGCGAGCAGCTGCCCCCGTGAGCGTCCAAACTTGGGCATGGCGGGCTCCGTCGCCAGAGCGGGCTGTTTGGCGGGCGCGGCGACGTCGGCCTTCAACCGAGGCGCATCGGAAGTCCCGAGCGCGCCGTCCAAGTTACGGCGCGTGGTATCGCCCTTGGCTTGCGGCGAATACTCCGGAAGCTTCTTCTGTCGCTTGGGCGACGGCGATGGGCTCGCCACCAGCGGCGATGGGCTCGCCACCATGCCCAACTGACGACCGAGGCGCGAGCCGGCCGCTTGACCCTCTGGCGGCAGGTCTACCTGCAGCTGCCCCCGCGACCGCGAGTGGGTGACAGGGTGTGGGAAGGTGGGCGCCGCGAGGGACGCTCAGGGAGGCTGCAGTGGCACCGAGAAATCGCTGCGCAAACGAGCAGCTCGGTTCTAGCAGAAAGAGGAGGGACCCTCTCTGACGCCAGGCAAGTAGGCCTGCCGCCAGTGAGTCAAAGCCGGCCGCCGCGTGCTCTCGATCGCTGGCAAAAGCCGACGTCGATGTCGGAAACTGAGCCTGACGACCAGGAGCGCGAGGGCAAGCGTGGTCGCGAGGAGGGCGACGACGACGGGCCGGAGGCACGTCGGAGCCGTTTCGGGGACGCGGCAGAGCCACCACCCGAGGAGCCCCCGCGCCGTCGCACTGGCTTCTCGTCGGGCCCAGCCGAGGGCGCCGCCGCGCCGCCACCGCCGCCTGCGCCGCCGCCCGGCGACCAGGCCAACGCCATCGAGCGAGCGAGGGCGCTCGCCATGAGCCTCTCCGCCAAGTTTGGCCAGGGTCCGGCGCCGCCGACGGGCTTCTCATCGGCGCCGCCCGCCGTTGGAGGTGGCTACGGGCTCTCGCTCCTCGGCGGCGGTGGCGGCATGGGAGGCGGCATGGGCATGGCAGGCGGTGCGCAGCGCGGGCCGCCGCCGGGCGAGCCGCCGCCGCCGCCCGGCAAGGAGATGGGCACCGCCAAGCGCTGGAACATGGAGAAGGGCTTCGGCTTCATCGAGCAGGACGGGGGCGGCGAGGACATATTCGTGCACATTCAGAGCATCTCCGACGGCAACGCGCTGCGCGACGGCGCGCGCGTCTGCTTCCGCAGAAACTTTGATCAGTCCAAGGGCAAGGAGCGCGCCGAGGATGTCACGGGCGGCTACGTCGACCCGAGCCGGCCACCTCCCAGGTCGATGGCGGGCGGCGGCGGCTTTGGCGGCGGCATGGGCGGCGGCATGGGCGGCGGCATGGGCGGCGGCATGGGCGGCGTCATGGGTGGCGGCATGGGCGGTGGCGGCCCACCACCGGGCGAGCCACCTCCGCCGCCCGGCAAGACGATGGGCACCGCCAAGCGGTGGAACATGGAGAAGGGCTTTGGATTCATCGTCCCCGACGCCCCGGGTGGGGACGACGTCTTCGTGCACGCCATGAGCCTGATCGATGCGAACGCGCTGCGCGACGGCTCCCGCGTCTGCTTCCGCATGAGCTTTGACGCGTCCAAGGGCAAGGCGCGCGCCGAGGAAGTGACGGGCGGCTACATTGACCCGCAACGACAGCCGCCGAGGCCGTCGGGCGGCGGCATGATGGGCGGCGGCGGCGGCGGCATGGGCGGTGGCGGATTCGGCGGTGGCGGATACGGCGGCGGGGGCGGCATGGGCGGCGGCGCCCCGCAGCGCGGGCCGCCGCCGGGCGAGCCGCCGCCGCCGCCCGGCAAGGAGATGGGCACCGCCAAGCGGTGGAACATGGAGAAGGGCTTCGGCTTCATCGTCCCCGACCGGCCCGGTGCGGACGACGTCTTCGTGCACGCCATGAGCCTGATCGACACGAACGCGATCCAGGAGGGCGCGCGCCTGTGCTTCCGCATGGACTTTGACCAGGCCAAGGGCAAGGCGCGCGCCGAGGACGTGACGGGCGGCTACATTGACCCGCAACGGCCGCCGCCAGGGGCGAAGAGCGGCGGCGGCGGCGGCATGGGCGGTGGATACGGCGGGGCCGGCGCGTATGGCGCCGCTGGCGGCGGGTACGCTGCTGGTGGTGGCGGGTATGCTGCTCCTGGCGGCGGCTATGGTGGCGGCGGCTATGGTGGCGGATATGCAGGAGGGGCGGAATACGGCGGCGCGGCGGCTGGCGGCGGCTACTATGGCTACGGCGATCCCAGCGGCGGCTACGGCGACGGCGGTGGCTATGGCGCACCCGCGCCCGCGCCGGGCTACGGCGCACCCGCGCCCGCGCCGGGCTACGGCGCGGCGCCTGGCTACGGCACTGATCCGGCCAGCGGCTACAGCATGGGCAGCTACAACGGCTATTCCCTCGCCGGCGGCTCGTGGGACGGGAACGGCGCGGCAGTGATGCAGCCGCCGCCGCCGCCGCCCGATGCAGGCGGCGGCTACGCGGGAGGCTACCCTCCGCCTCCACCGCCGGGTTGACCGGCCTGCCTGGCGGCGGGCCTCTTCGGCAGGCCAGGGCCCGTTTTCGTGCGGCCAGCCTGTGGCCCACATCTCGAGCGAGCTACCCCCGTGTACCGTACTCCGGGCGGCAGAGGCCGGGGTGAGTAGGCGTGGGGGGCGGGCTGCTACCGGCTTCAAAGACCTTTAATGGCCGAAAACACCTCGCGGCAGCCGCGGGTTTTAGTAGTCCTGCTGGCGAGACCCTCAAGGGGTGAAAAACACCGCACTGCATCCTGATCCAAGTTTGGGTTGGTTAGCCATGCGGCGCGTCTTGACGCTGCTGGTCCTGTGGTTCGCCCTCGCAACGGCCGTGGGCACGACGCAGGTGCGCCCACACTGCCACCAGTAACCACCAGTACGCACGACTCCAGCCCATGCGTCCAACCAGTGCCCTGTCCCTTCCACGCGCACAGAAGCTGGCGCTTGGGCGCGACCCAATGGACGATGCCACACAGACGGATACGATCAAGCGCCTTTGCTTCCACTGCATCAGGAGCTGCCTCCGAGGCAAGGGTGCCTGCGAGAAGTGCATTCATGGCTGCGTCCCGGCGTCAATGATCACCGACAACCAGATGGAGGAGACGGTCGCGGCCCTAACGGAGAGTCCCACATGGATGTGAACGAGGCGGCATGAATGACCAGGGCCAGCGCTGGTGTCAGCGGCCAGGCTCCAAGAAGCGAGAAACGCACGCCGCGGACCTGGATGTGCGGCTCGGGCGGGGCCTACCGCCCGTGAGTGCCAGCGCATCGACACGCAGCAGCGCGGCGCTGGGCAACCAAAGGGCTGCCCTCTGGTGTCCCTACGATGCACGCGTCGAGGCTCCGCATCTGTTGCTGCGGGATGGAAGATGGAGGCTCCGCGCCGAGCCTGCATCTCCGCGAGTCCAGCTTGAATGCCGCGTGTGGCGTGTGTGGCGGCGCGTCGGTCGCGGCTGCCCCGGGGGAACGGGAGTTCAAACAAAAAATGTTCACTGCGACTGCCGGTGCCTAAAGCGCACACCTGGCGACAACTAATCCACAGGGAACTCCGACCGTCGTCCTTCGGATCGAAAGCCACACCGCGTGATGAACGGAGCTTTTTCGGGCTGCCTCCGCCACCGTAGGGGTGGGTTTGGAAGCGAGCCGTCATGACGTGGCCACGACACGATGGACGACAGGGAGGATAGCGAGCTCGACGCTCTAGATGTTCTTCTGGAACCAGTTCACCACGCCCTTCTCGCGGTTGATCTTCTTCTGGAGCTGCAGAAGGCCTGCGCACGCACACACACGCTTCGTGCGTGAGCCGGGAGCCGGCCTGGCCGTACGAAGATCGCGCGCGCGGATCCGGTCGGGGAGTCGCGTGGCTCCTGGGCGAGGCGGCGGCACCGTAGATCAGCGCCTCGGCCGTCGGGGGGCAGCCGGGCACGTAGATGTCCACGGGCACGATGCGGTCGCAGCCGCGGACCACCGAGTACGAATAGTGGTAGTAGCCGCCGCCGTTGGCGCAGCTGCCCATCGACAAGACGTAGCGCGGCTCCGGCATCTGGTCGTAGACCTTGCGCAGAGCGGGCGCCATCTTGTTGGTGAGCGTGCCTGCCACGCGCGCGAGAGGGTGCTCCACAGGCGTCAGAAGGGCGCTCGCTCAGATACAGGGGGCTGGCGGCCAAGCGTGCTCGCTCTGGTTGCCCCACCCCTCCCAGAACCCGGTGGCGGCGGGCGAGGGCTCACCAGCCACGATCATCACATCGGCCTGGCGGGGCGACGCGCGGAAGACGATGCCGAAGCGGTCCATGTCATAGCGTGGAGCCGCAGCGTGCATCATCTCCACCGCGCATCAGGCGAGGCCGAAGGTCATCGGCCAGAGGGAGGACTTGCGCGCCCAGTTGGCGAGCCGGTCGAAGCCAGTCAGGACGTACTCGATGCCCTGGATAGCCGGCAGGCCGGCCATCTTGTCTGTCGCCAGCTCCCCCATCTTGCTCGCAGCGACCGACGAGGCGTCACGCTGCTGCTGAGGCGGCGTGGCCAGGCGCATCGCGGCCGGCGCCAGCTGATGCCGCGCCGCCAGCGGCTGCGCCACGCGCGCCGCCAGCTTGCTGCTGCGCAGCGCCCTCGACAGCATCGTCTGCTGAGCCAAGGCTGA
>Ga0115006_10000831_pt1 | contig 17863 bp, 16 predicted proteins | sample ArcOceMetagenome_3_FD_88943 | JGI IMG/M metagenome (GOLD analysis project Ga0115006, IMG submission 88943) | Marine eukaryotic phytoplankton communities from Arctic Ocean - Arctic Ocean- Svalbard ARC20M Metagenome | ecosystem: Environmental > Aquatic > Marine > Oceanic | place: Arctic Ocean...
GAATTTATCACAAGGACCGAAGCGATAGCAAAGGCAACACCAAGCCCACCCACATAACTAACCCCCGAATATCGCCTCCTCCCCCCCCCCCCTCTCTTCGCTCCTAACCCCTTGCTCGTCGCTTCGCTCCTCGCCCGCAGACTCCCCACTTCCGTCTCTCCCTATCCTTCTCCGGTCACGTAACTCTCTTCAATGTACTCTCCATACCCTTCCTCTCCGTCAGCCTCCCAACCTTCATAATCCCGGCCCCCTACGCGCTCCTCGAGCAGCTCTCAACCCTCCAACCCCTGGCGTCGGCATCTATAAAACACTCCAACCTCCCCTACAGGGAGATGGCGCAGGCCTTGTCATCCTTAGTAGACACCTTCTCCATATCCACCGCCACCCTCCTAACCATGCCCTCAGTCTTGGTCGACGTCCTGGTTCCGGGAGGCATGAAAATGACGATGGAGGCCGTCGCGGGCCGTGACATTATCTCCCGTTCCACCGCTTCGTCTTCCCCCGCCAACCCCCACCATCGTGACGGGCGTCGTAACTCCCGCGCCGCCGCCTCCCTGCCCACCAAGACCCCGCGGTACGACTCCAACCTCGTCGTCCCCTGGAGTTTCAGCGCGGAGGTTAACGGGAGGGTCGAGGGGGACAAGATTGAAGTCAGGGTCAAACACATCAAGGCGGGGTGCGGGGAGGGGGACGAAATCACAGCGCAGGGAGGACTGGTGCTATTGAAAGTGAGACGTTGGACGAGGGGAGAAGCGACGGGCAAAGGCAACGAGCGTGGTTGTAGAGCTTCCTAATTCTTCTCAGTTTATGCCACGATTAGCTAACCCCTCTTACTCGTCGCTTCGCTCCTCGCACGCCCCTCGCTCGCTCCTCCTCCGCAGCCTCCTCAATCTGCACCTTCCACCGCCTCTTCTACACTACCCTCCCTTTCTCTATCCCATTCCCCCCCGGCGACTGTCGCTTCCATACTCCTCGACAACCTTGTGCCCAACATCGCCCCCAAGACCTACGAGGTCAACCGCGACACTCTCCTCCTCGACTACTCCTTCTCTCTTCCACCATCCACTCGGCTCGACGCCGTCTCCATGAGCTTGGGCGTCGACCACCCAATGCTCAACGGATCCACTAGGGTCGAGCTAATCCTTGAGTCCCTCACCTCCCACGGCTTCCTATCCTCCGCCTCCAACACCCTCATTTCCCTCCCCCTCCGCAAGAGGGACATCATCGCCGCCCTCCCAGTGGTCTCCCTGACCGCTCAGGTCGGAAACTTCTACGTCCCTCCAGACTCTGACGTTTACACTGACGACGGGATCACCAGGGGATACCCGAGGGCTGACGGGGGAAGGATAAACATTGAGGTACGCGGAGGCGTACCGTACGCACCTGCCACACAAGCTCGCAACGGAGATGGATCCTCGGGTATGCAGAGGAGCCTGAGCAACGCGAGCACTATGAGCGACAACAGCTTGGAGAACGAGAATGGGGGGAGGATGGGAAGGAGCGCAAGCAAGGAGGGGAGGAAAGAGAAGGAGAAAATCGTAGAGGGTATCATGGTCAAGGCGGACTTTGGGGCACTTTTCGAGTTCCTTAGCGAAACCATCGTTTCCGAGTTTCCGGAGCTCGAGATCTTTGAGGACCAAAAGGTCTTCTTGTCATGTCAAGGGTCAGCCTCAGGCTCCATGCACTTTCACCTCGTGCCTCCATTCAACAGCCATTCTCAATCCCCCTCCGAGAACCAGTACCACATCCACTTCTCAGACTCCAACTTCTCCCTGACAGTCGACAACTCTTCCATATCCTTGTCCCACCGTCGCGTCCTCATACCCTCCGGCACCACAATCACCGCCAACGTCGTCAAGTCCGTCGTCGACATGGCCCTCGACGGCATAACATCCTGCGAGGTTGCCTGGGACTTCCAGGGCGCCAGCCCTGTCCTCCAGGTAACTGAGCTCGGGGACACCCCTCTTACTACCGACTTTGAGAAAAAAAAGACGGCGGAGATCCTTCTTCCCGCCCTAAGACAGGGCAGACTCAATCTCAACGTCTCCCAGGTCGGTGGGGTTCACATCACCAAGGCCAAGACGGGGAGGGAGAGGAAGGAAGGAATGTTTGACTGGAAGTTCTTCAACGCCCTTGTCAACCCGGACGCAGATAACACCCAGAAACTCCTGGACGTTCTCCACCATAGGCCGACCATGAACAAGATGATCGAGATAGTCGAGCTCATCAACCCTGAACTCCACGACATTGCCAAGTACATCCTCACCCAGCTATGGAGGGCCAAGGACATCCTTGACTCCGAGGGCGTTAGCGATCCTAAGCACGTGATTCCGGGGGGAAAGATGGGGAGGCTTGTTTCTCTTCTTGTCAGCGGGGACCTTAGCGTGGTGGATGAGTGCACTTCCGTGGTTGCGGGGGTAACGTCCGGGGAGGGCCTCGACACCCTCGCCCTCAAGGAGATCCTAAGGAACCACCTCAACTTCTACGACGAGTACGCAGCCGAGATTGACAGGGCCGTCAAGTGGGCCGCCCTCATGTTGAACCCAGTCATGGACCCCCCCCAGAACTTTGTGGAAACTGACGTCAAGCCCCTCTCTGAGATCACGTACAACAGAAAGCTTTTCAAAACGATACCGAGTGCCAAGGCGATCTACAACATTGTTGACAGGGACAAACAGATCCCTCTCTCCATATCCTTCTCCAACTCAATAAGCCGGGTGGCGCCTTACTTGAGCCTCAAACAGGTCCGCTATCTGTTAGAGAGCAGGAGGGACGAGGACTGGCAACCCAGGGACCTCAGGAGGCTCAGATACATCAGCAGCGTAAAGAAGAAGGTCCTCGAGATATCCGAGTCCTACGGAGGTCTCTCCTTCCTCCCACAGTCCTTCTTGGTGTCCGTCTTCGTCGGGGAGGCAACCAGGGGATCCCTGAGGGCCAGACCGAACAGCGAAGACATGGGAGCTTCAGGTTTCATGCCGAGCCCAGCGGGGCGCATTGCGAGCTACAACGACCTCTCGGGGATTTCCTCCCCCAAAGCCCACAGGTACACGAACTCTGACTTTGATCCTACACCCTTGGAAGGGGACGAGACCGACGAAGAGGACGTTTACGAACTCGGGGACTCCCTCCTTGGTCCGTCCGACGTCGCCATACTCCTTCAGGCAGGGCTGACTTCCCCCCTCAAGGCCTCGACAGTGGTCCAGCTGAACCAGAGAATGCTTCTGGACCTCGTCGCCTCCCAGCCTAGATCGTTTGCCATCGCCGTTCTCGCCGAAATCGGAAACCCCGGAGGTCACGGCTCCGCCCGCGTCCTCGCCGGAGCCCTCATGGCGCTGCTTGAGACAAACCAGGAGAGCTTCAGCAGTGCCCACAAACTAGACATGGGCGTTCTTCTGGAGAGCTGGCTTGGAATCTCTATCCCAAGGAGGGAACAGTACATGGCCGGGGGAAGGTGGGCGAGGCAAAGCTACTATGAGGCCATTTACCGCGTCGCCATGAACGTCTTGGAGGACGCCGAGACGTACTTGGCCCTCAAGGGTTACCTTCAGAGGAGGCGCGATTGCACCGAGGAGGAATCCATACCGCTGTCGCCTCTCCTAGTCGCCGAGGGGGGGGAGGGAACCGGTTGCACGGATGCGGCCGAGGCCAAGGAGAAAATCATGGGGGCCAAGGGGATTCCCAACTTGAGCCAGAGCCTAAAGGATTTTAGCTGCAACGCTATTGAACTGATCAAGGAGGCTGACAGGCTCGCAATGGCATGGATGGATGGGAGAGGGGCAGGCGTCGGCAGGGAAGAAGCAGTGAAGGCTTATGAGGCCGCCTTCAAGGCTTGCAGAGAGGTCCTTGAGGCCGACAAGTTGGCGTTCCAGTGTTCGTGGTTCAAGAAATTCTATACGAGGAATTATGATGCTCTTATGGTCCTAAATGTATACGAGAACGTAAGAGATGACGTCGACAAGGTTAGGGAATGGATGGACGTTTTGAACGCCGGAGCCATGAGGGCGGAGGCGGCTGCTTCAGAGGAAGGCAAAAGCGTCAGTCCAGGAACCCCTCCTTCCTCTCCAGCGAGGGCAAGGCTCAAGAGCAACGAGGGGATGGCCCAGGTCAACGAAATTGTGTCCACCTACTTCAAGAACTTTGGGAACAACAACGACGACAGGGTCACAGTCGAGAAGATCATAGAGGCCATCTTCTTCGATCCGGCCGAGAAGGAAGATCTCAAGAACGACCCCCTATGCTTCCTCCTCTTGGAGAACCCCGACGGAGATTACAATTTTACCATCATCTCTGCCATGGGAGTCATCACTGAGGGCAAGAAGGGGACCGAGATGGCTGAGGCCTACGAGAGGCTCAAGACAAAAAGAGGTGTTGATACCATCAGGGCGGACACTGCAACGGCGAGGAGTTTTGAATACAATGCCAGCAAGATTGAGGAGGCCATCGCGGAGAGTGAGACCCCCTTTGGCTTTGTGGGGTACAGCCAGGGTTGCGCCAACAGCCTGACTGCCGAGAGCCTTATGAACAGTGGAACACCGAAGCAGAGGAAAATGCTTGATGGACTCGTTTGCAGGCAGCTGCTCTACTCGGCAGCCAACGGCAGCATGCATGGAAGCTGCAGCGACAAGAAGGCCCAGAAATTGATCATCATGGGGGAGGAGGCGTTCAAGTACCACCAGGGGTACTTTAGCAAGGCCTTCATTAGCAGTGTGCTTACGAGTCTGAATGAGTTCATGGACTCGTCAGCCTTCCAGAAATTCTTGGGAGGAGCTCAGAGCATGCTGCCGGAAGGCTGCAAGGCCTTTTGGAGGGAGGCACAGCACAAGGTTGATGTGCCGACCGTTACAATTAGGGGCATAATGGAGAATCACACTACACCTGAGAGGTGGGGCGGAGCGACGACCGCATACTGCATAGCACTTCACTAACACGTGTGCTTGGCACTTCGCTTACCACAGTCTCGAGATGCTTAAGGAAAGCTTGACCAAACAGAGCGGAAACCCAATGCACGACAGTCAGGTTCACGTCTACGACGCAGTAGGCCACCCCGTTTACACCAAGAACAGAAACGCCAGGATTGTCGAGCTCGAGGACATGGGAGGGGCAATACAAAGGACGCACCACTGGAGTCCCCTGAACAAGGAAATAAAAATGGTAGAGACCGCCAAGGACGAGCGCTTTTGCTCTTTCGACTGCGCAAAGGATAGGCACGTCTTCCCGTTTGTCGAGGTCAACGCAAGGTTTGGAATCATAAGTGGCAAGTGATGGGGATTTGGAGATGTCAGGCTACGGCCGTAATAGAGGAGTTTGAATTACCCACGAACCACGCTCGCTTTTCGTTTCATCATCGCTCGTGGGGATTTGTTGTGATTGGAGCCAAGAAAGGTCAATTTTAATAGCTTTTCCCTAGTTCCTTAACGCGCGATTTGATACCCTTATAGTGAGAGATTTTCATCTATTATCCTACCAGGCCACATTATCAATCACCCAGGACATCCTTGGCATTAAATTCCACAGCCCCACAAAGCCCCTCGACAAATGGCTCAATTTGGTGACAGTTCGCTTCTTCACGAGGCCTTGAATGCTAAACACGACGAGTTACCATTTCTGACATTAGAAATATGGCCGTTGAGTTCGAATGTGAGGAATGTGACTGTGACTGAGCTCATGAAAACTCTCCGAGGAACTGGGCGGAAGGGGAGGGGTGATTATTTTTGGAACGACGGAGATGGACCCCTCCACGAGCGATTTGTTATCTCGAGAGAGTGCTTGAAGGCAAATGTTGGATACGGGGACAACGTTCAGGACATTTGGGCTTGCCTTGCTGTCCTTCTTGAGATTACTGGGAAGGTGCCGGAATGCGCAGCAACCATGAGGGATAGTGTCGACGGAGAGATAATGCTAGTCGAAGCGGCCGAGGTGATTCCCGACTGGTTGGAGCCTGATAACAGTATGAACAGGGTGTGGGTAAAGGGTGGTGGGATTGATATCTTGCGTGGTGGCGATCGTTCGGCTCCGCTGAGTGCAAATGCGGCCGTTGAGGAGTTGAGGGGGGACAAATCTGCAGCTCCTAGGCGTGTCACTGATGCTCTCAAGGCAAAGGCGGCCGAGGCTCTAAAGACAAAGAACGAACACAGGGCGCTACTGAGCCTGCCAAGGGATATTGCAGGATTAGTTAGGAAGGAGCCTACCATCGTGAATAAAGCGATTGAGTGCTTTTACACGGGCGGTAGGGCGGTCAGAGATAAGGTCAAGGCCAAAAAGGCGGCAAAGGTTAAGGCAGACAGAGGGCCTGATGTTGATGTCATTGTCAGGTTCACAAGATGTCTCTTCGCCAAGCTATCTTTTCAAAGAACAGAGCTGGAAGGAGAGGACGACGTCGACATTGGAGCGAAACTTGCGTCGGCAGTTGAGTTATGGACGGAGGAGGAAGGGGTCGAGGTTGGGGTCTTTGATGAAGGAGACTTCAAGGTGGAAGAGGAGGAGAAGGGAAGCTTGGACAGCTTGGGCTGGCTCAACGTGGGGGGGATGAAGGAATTCGACAATTTGATGAAGCAGGCAACATCGGGAGGATTCGACGAGGTTGCGGAGAAGATGAAGGGATTTGTGGGTGGGATTAGCGAGTATGATGGGGTGGAAGGTGGGGGTGGGGTAGGGGTAGGGGTAGAGGTAGGGGTGGAGGGAAGGGGAGTGTCGGAGACACTAGGAGGCGACGTGGATAGCGGAAGCGGAGAAGGGGACGTAGATATAGACCCAGAGAAGTTCTTGAAAATATTGGAGGGAGCAGTGGGAGGGTCAGGTGACAAGTACTTTGGAAACGACAAGGGGATCGACGTGGAGGACAAGGACGACGACGATGAAGAGGAGGACGATGAAGGAGGGAATGTCGGAGAACCAGAGCGGACAGAGATCGATGATGAGGTCGATGCTATCAAGGGCAACGATGCCACGGTTGATGTGGATGTGAGCGTTGTAAGCAACCTAATAGAGAGTGTTCTCGGAGAGGGGGGATCGACTGGTCCGGCAGGAAATGTACTCAAGCAATTGGGAGTCAATGTTCCGAACATGTAGAATGAACGATTGGGTCTTTGCTAAAAAAAAGAACTCTACTATTACTCCTTGTCCTAAAGACTGTTGTCTTGCAAGAAGGCACCGCGTTGCACAACCCACAAACCCATATCAGATTTGTTCTTGGTAGCTACGACCTCCAACTGACCCACAATTGGACAGTTGGGACAGTTCTGCTGGTTGAACCTTGCCTGGTTGGAGGAAACGAGCCACTGCCCCGTTTCGACATGCTGGAGATGGAAAGGAGTGTCAGTTTGCCAATCTCCCTGCGGAGCGCGAGCGAAGCGAGGACGGGAAGAGTTGTTAGCTAAAAGGTTTCGCGAGTGCTGTAGTCGTCATTGTCGCTGCACTCCTCCCGCCCCTGTCCAAACTCACCTTACTCTGACAGACCACTCTCCAGTTGTCACTAGGATCCCCCTTCCCGTCCTCCCCAAAAGCGCTAACCTCCTGCTCCTGAGTAAGAGGTGAACGGAACCTGTGGGAGTGAAGGTTCTTGCCCGTCACAACGTGTGTGAAACGAATTTCGGAGCTGCAAGTAATGACCTCCCCAGGTGGGCAAGTATCAGCACCATCTCCCTCAACGATCATCCAAAGAGCAGTGGAATCTCCATTCGAGCTCGTCGCTGTCACGCTCTGCTGCCCACTTCCAGACCCCCAGTTAATATCGGACGATGTCAGGTGGAAACCAGTCTGCTTATGAGTAACCTGAATAGAGTGTAACGACAGATTCGAAAAAAGATAAATGTGTGAGTGAAAAAATTAAGAAAATACGATAACTCGGCCGGAGCGGATTACACAAAATACCCATATTACGTATTACCGACCTTAATGCCCGAGTTACAGGTCAATGGCTGTGCGGCAAAGCCAACAGCGGCAATAGCAAAGAGAATAGTTGATCTCATTAGAACAATTTTGGAGAGAATTGGAAAATAAAAAGAAGGTGGGCAATTGAGATTTGATTTCGCACCCGAGCCTTGGGTATTGACATCCCTCTTATCGCCTGGGATGAGAAGATGACAGCTTACATTTTGGAGCGCCAATTATTTAATCCAAACTATAATTAACCCCAAACTTCATTCCTCATCAACAACGTGCCCTTGTGTTAAAACCCCCAGATGCGCACCAGAAGCAGAGGTAGAACCAAATCACCTGCCCGCGGGGGTAGATCCGAGTCTCAAAGTAAGTCGAAACCTTCGGCAGTCAAGTCTGAGAATGAAAGCAACTCTAAGTCCAAGCGTGGTTGGCAGTTGATGTTTGGGCTTCATCATTACGAGGTTCAGCCCGAAATTTCGTCGACAGTGCTGACCTCCTTTGTCTGGTGTATGTGCTTGGTTCTCTTTGAGCACATTTTGCGATGGGTTTTCAAGCGTGATGCTGTAATGTCGGTGAACCCGATTTTACAGAACGAGCGAAACACGCAGATAATTGCTCGCCACATTGGCACCGACTTTGCTGCAGCGGTAATGTGCTCCTACCTCGGCTTGACCACCAAGAACGGGGGTCTGGGCGCAATATGGAAGTCCCTGAAATCCCCGATGGACAAGGCTTTGTATAAGAAGGTGAGATTGGATAAGGAGCGAAGGACGGGATGAGCATAACGACGACCGTTCAAAGCATAGCTACATAAGTAACAACCTTCTACTCGTCGCTTCGCTCATCGTAGGCTCGTTCGGGATACAAGAAGAGAATGTGGAGTTATAATGCCGAGGGTTTTCGTGTCTTCGTCTTCTTCTTTGCGTACCAGTTCAAAAATCTCTGGGATGCGTATGTTTGGAATGACGGCCCGGAATTTATCTTCCATCACACGGTCTCCATCATGACATCCTGGAGCGGTATGTACCCAGGCTTGGGACAGATTTACGCCGTCTACTTCATGGGACTTTCCGAGATCTCGACCGCCACCCTCGTTCTCCTCGCCAACTTTGACCCCACCCTTGGAGTCGACGGCCTGGCCGAGGCCTTTCCAACTACCAAGATTGTTTGCGCTGTGATGTTTGTTGTTACCTTCATAACCTGCCGCAACGTCATGTGGCCTTATGCTGGTTGGCATTACTGGAAGGACTCCTTGGAAGCGCTTGCGAACCCCAAGGACAAGCTTGCGAAGGAGCACTCTTCCATCCTTAAGAGGACATTGTTTGTGTTGGTTAGCTTGACTTTCCTCCAGTTTCTTTGGCTCGGACAGATCTTCGTGATGGGCTACGAAGAGATAAAGAAGATGTGATCATTGCTCAAAATAATAGGATCATAGATCGGCAAGAAGAGTGGGGAGGCTGGGGGGGGGTTCGGGCTACAAACATAAGTTTTAGAAAGCTCTCAAATAAAACAACACACACACTTTTCACCCTTTCACACTTTCCTCCCTCTCATCCATAAACGACTCAACATTCAAGTGATCGAAGTCTCCCCTCTCCTCTTCAACGATCCTGTCCTCGTCCTTCATCCCCGCCCAGAGTTCATCCACCACCCCTTCTTCCACCCCCGCGTTCCCAACCTCTTCCACCTCCTCCAAGTCGAAAAGGTCCAGGAGCCTCTCCGTACCCATTGCGAACATGCTGCTGTTATCGGACGTGACTATAGCATCCCCCATTGCGACCTTCGCCCTCTGAGAAGCCATAATCCTCTCATCAATGCTGTTTCTCGTCACAAGACGGTACACAGAGACGCACTCCTTCTGTCCGATCCTGTGCGCCCTGTCCATGGCCTGCAGGTCGTTTACAGGGTTGTAGTCGTGCTCGAGGAATATGACCACGTTGGCCCCAGTCAGATTCAATCCGAGTCCTCCAATCTTGGTGGTGAGGAGGAGAACTCTGATATCATCATCTCTGTTGAAGGCCTCGGAAATCTCGAAGCGCTTGTTTGCTGGCTTCCTACCGTCAAGCCTCAGATAATTGAGGGATGGCAAGTGGGGTCTGAAGAGATATTCTTCCACAACATCAAGTGCCTTTGTGTGCTGCGCAAAGATTAGGCACTTGTTGGGCTTTCCGTCTCTCCGTTTCCTAACCGCATCCAGAGCTCCACCATCCACGACCTCATCCTCCTCCACCTCCTCTTTATTCTCCTCCTGCCCGTCCTCGCCCTCTTCCCCAGGCTTTTCATTTTCTTCATCCTCAATGTCCATGATCCCCTCAACCGTGTCAACGTCGACAAATATCGAACTCGTGTCTGCGTCAGCGGCCGTCACCCTATCATCAGCCACTATCCCAGAAGAAACTAGCAGCTCCATTAGCACAGACAGCTTACCACTGTCTTCAAGTTTGCTGTACCGGTTCTTTCTATCCTTCGAACCAAAGATATCCTCATCGTCGTCTTCATCTTCGTCCTTCTTATCAGTACCCCCCCCAGACCCCCCTTTACCGGCAACCAGGATTGGATGAACGCATAACAACCTCAAATACAACAAATATTTCAAAACATTTCCCTCCTCTTCGCCCCCCTTCGCCCCATCAACGCCACCCTTTACGCGTTTCTTTATGTGCACCAGCATCTTGTTGTAAAGGATCCTTTGGGCAGGGCTCAATTCGCAGCTGACATCCGTGACGATTTTTTCAGGCAGCTCCTTGAGAACGTCCTTCTTCTCCCTTCTCAGAATGAAGGGAAGCACCTGCTGGTGGAGCGCCTTAAGTTTCCCCCTCGCAGCACCTCCCATCAGGGCCTTCTCGCCCTCACTCAGACTGTCCCCGATAATTTTTCCGTAGTCCCTCATGAACTTTTTCGCCGAACCGAGGAATGAGGGCATAAGGAAATCAAAAGTCGCCCACAATTCTTCTACTCGGTTTTGGACAGGCGTGCCCGTCAAGATGAGTTTGTGCCTCGCCCGAAGCCTACGCAATAGTGAGCGTTGTGCAATTTGGGGTGTTAGGTGGATTGAGATGCGAAACCAAGGCGTCCTGCCACAAACTTACCTCCTCGCGGCCTTCGCAGTGGCCGTGTTCGGATTTTTGAGAAGGTGACCTTCGTCCAAGACGAGAACCGAAAGTCCTCCATGCTTTGCCAAGAGCTCAACGTCACTCCTCATCACTGCATAGCTTGTTACCACAATGTTGGAAGAGGTAAACGCTCCGCCTTCCCGTAGACGCTTCCGTTCAACAGCCGAGCCCGTGTACAACAAGGGGCGGAAGAGGCTTTCGTCGAAAAACCTCTTCGTCTCACTTATCCAATGGCTGCACAACGTTGAGGGGCAAACGATGAGACTTTTCATGTTGCCCCCCTCCTCTTCCTCATCCCTCATCGCGATAGCAACGAGGGTCTGAACTGTCTTTCCTAGGCCCATCTCATCACTCAGGACCCCGTTTAGCCCAACGCTGAATAAAAAATCTACCCAAGAAACTCCCTCTTCCTGATACGGTCTCAACACGAGTCCCCCCTTGATGCATTTCAAAATTCTTGACGAGAACTCCAATTTAGGAAGTGGGAGCCCATGAACCAGGTGCCTGACAACTTTCCTTTCCTTCGACGAGCTCGCATCATCCTCTTCCTCCTCGTCCAAAACTACAAGAGGCGCCACTCTGATGAGGGTACTAAAAATGTTGGCGGCAAATTTGCCAACCTCACCATACTCATCAGACATGAAACTCATTGCTATTGGTAACAGATCAATGACAAAGAACCGACCATTCACGCCGAGGTCGATCATCACGTTGAGAAGAACAGAGAGGCTGCTCTCTCTCCTGTCGCCTGAGTCGCACCTCAAGCTCTCCCTTAGGGTCGGCAGCATCAGGGTAAAGGCCCTACTTTTGGCGCCTCCGTCATCTCCTTGGACGCTCTTTCCAACTAAATCAACTACGCATGAACTTGCCAGTTCCCTAACCTTCAAGTCCACGTGGCTACAAGCACTGCATGTCAACGTTGGAATAGCCTCAGTGATTGCCTGCAGTCCTCCTCCGTCCAGACTTTTCACGAAAGTATTTAGCAGCTTGACCGCAGCGACAAGCCCTGGATTCGCCAGTGCAGAAGTCGAAGAGAGCAGATCGAGGACTCCCGAACGCAGACCATCTATCCTGCTAAAAATATCCCCACGAAATCGTTTCCCTAACATCGCGACACAAAGGGATGCATTCTCGACACCATTCGCAGCCCCAAAGAGGATATTTTTGACGACCTTAGCGAGAGCGTTCCTATGCCTCTCTTCATTTTCCTCAAGAAGCCTGGCTACCAAAAAGGCCAACCCGTCTGAGTTGTGGTGACGACGTTGACCATCCCGCTCATACTTTACGGCCGTCATGAAGGTTTGCAGTACCTTGCTGAGCTTATCAGGATATTTCGGGGCCTTTTTAACGTACGCGGTCGTAACTAAAGAGTTTAGTCGAACTTGTTGAATGGTTGGACTCGAGCTTTCTTGCACGGCGGAGGGGACGTTAGAGGCCAACAGCACAGGAACTTCGCTTTTGATACTTTCCACCAACCGGAAGAAATATTTCTCCCCTCTATCAACGCCGTTCAGAAGACAAATGTGCGGGGCAGTTGACGTTAGAATCGTCGTCATGGCCTCGTCCAAACCAGCATCCCACGTAGTCATTTTATCGTAGAGTATCACTGCCGCCTCAACGTCCTGCATAAAGGGAGAAGAGAGGAATACCTTAATTGAGGCAAAAGAGTGGACTTCAAAACCCAGAGCCGAGTGGAGAAGGGAAAGGAACTTCGCGGACCTTACAATAATATTGAAACCCTGCGGCGAAAATCCCTGCGAGTGCAGCTTCATGGTATTCGACAGGTTGGTGTGGGGCTTCGACCTTTGTTCAGGGGCAAAGAAGGAAACGACAACATTCTGCGACGAGCGAAGCGAGTGCGGAATGGGTTGTCAATTAAATGAGTAGGCAATGTATTGTTGTCGCTTTGCTCTAGCCGTCTTTCGCTCCTCGTCAAATCTCACCTTCACGAAAGCCTGCCTTCCGTCCCAGTCCCCCCCCCTCTCTTTCAACTTAGAAACTGCGACTTCGAAAGCACCCGTCCTTGCCGCGTTGAGCCTCCTTCCCTCAGCTCCTTCAATTTGGTGATTGGACCTCGACGACACGAAAACCTTTTGTGTTAAAGTCGCAATGAAGCACGGTGCTAAATCGACAGAATTCAGAATCGACGTAAGTAGCTGCGATGAGCGAAGCGAATCGCGAAATGGATTGGGATCATGGGTGAGCCAAGCTTGCGGGGTTCTCGTCGTCAGAATCGTTGCTGTAAGCTCGTGGCTTCGCTCCTCGCCCCCCCTCACCTTCATCCCCTCAATTTGGACGGACGAAGAGCTGTGGTCCAGGAAGCGAAATAGGGCCGTGCTGTCAACGCCCTTGATGAGCTGCATCCCTGGGGGTGCTCTTGAAATCAACGAAATAAGCTTCAAAAGGTCAGTTGCGTGGGACGACATTTCGTCGGTACAGAGGAGGGCATTCCAGGCGTTCTTGAAGGCAAGGGTGGGAATGTCATTACTATGACTCTTGAGCATCATCATGCCAACAAGTGCTTGGGCAGCTCCCATCTTCACGTCATCGGAGGAATCCAGTAAGGAGGCGATTACATCGCTCGTTAGAGTCGGGCGACAGACACCAAGCAGGTCCGGTAGGGTGAGCTTGAGATACTTGAAGCCAACACAGCTGCCGTGACGAACTTCCCATATGGATGCGGTACGCATCCAAGCAAGTGCAGACACGACCTTCGATACCTCGGATTTGTCGCAGAGGGTTCCGAGGAAGGCAAGAAGCTGGCCAGCTGATTCGCGAACGGGGTGGATTGTCTTGTGTGGGGAGGTGTAATCACCAAATCTATCGAGGGTGAGCAGGCAAAGAGTGCGACAAAGAATGTCCTTGATCCAGAGCCCAGGGGTAGGGGCAGACGAAGGTGAGGCAGACACTTTCGTCCAGGCCTTGAGTAAGTGAAGCATTCCCATGACAGCCCCGTGCCGAATGTGCCAGTTCGGGGAGAACATATTAAATGTGATGTCGGTGGCCAGAAGGGCCTGAGGAAGCAAATGGGAAGCAGACGAGGAGGAGGCAGAGGCGGCAGTTGTTTGTTGCTCCATCGTTTGCATCAATAGGAGAGCCATTTGGGGAGTCCCAAGCTGCTCAAGGAGCGCGGGAAGGGGCGAGGAGCGAAGCGGGCGCAGAAAGATTTGTTAAGTGTAAGCTGGGAGATAAAATGCTATCGCTGCGCTCCTCATCCAACCTCACCTCGTCGTCTTTCTTCTTGGTCTTTTTTTGTTTCTTCGTTGGGGGAGGGGTGGGCGAAGAGGAGATATCGGAAGAGGAGATTAGGGAAGCGAGGGCCTTTGTGTGGTCGAGAGCCTCGTGTCCCGACTTCATGGACATTCCAAGTCGGTAAAGGAGGATTTCACGCTGAATCCTTATGCGCTCCTGTGGACTCTTTACCACTTCGATCGCACGACGAATAATGTCAGGGTCTGTGAAGACGAGCGTGAAGGAGGGAGGGAGGGAAGGTTGTCAGTTTTGTTGGGTTGCTTTCCAACCAAGCCATCCTCCAAGCTATGCTCACCTTCCCAATCCCGAGAATTTAGTTCCATGCCCTTCGAAAGAACCAATTCAAAAATTCTACAATTATCGACAACCATCGGGCCGACGTCCAAGAATTGCGCGGAGTCGGGGGAAGTAGACTCATCGGAAGCACTAGCACTAGGGTCTTTGTTCGCAGCAAGAAATGCATCGCGAGAAGCTCTGGGAACCAAGCCAGCTATCGCCTCGAGGCACCTTGCAGCAGATACTCTACCCTTTTCATCTTCACGATAAAGGAAAGATGCAACGAAACCAATTATCATCCACAAAAAACCAGCACTTCGAAGAGGAGCTCGTGTGGAAAGTTGGTGTAGGAGAAGACTGGAAGCCATTGAGGAGTGTTCTGGAGAAGGGGGCGAGCGAATTAATGACAAGAGACGCAGGATATGTGGCGGTATCGACGGAGGAGGCATTATGATGAAAAGGTTGATATGGGGGAAATGGGACTTTTGAGGCTTCACTATTAAAAGGGTATTTGTACAGGCAATTGTCGACCGACTGTATGAAAATGGACTCTTCATGTGTCGACTTTGCGAGAGATACACAGCGGACCTTGAGCACGATTTCAATCGGACTTGAGGTTCTATTATTGGTGATTGAATTAAACAGGACGGAAGCAAGGATCTTTCCTCAGAACCTCCCTGTCATCTTTGCCTTTGTGGGTCTCGGTTTCAACCTGACACTCAATATAGGCCCGATCGTCGACTACAGACAAACGAAAGACCACTTGCAGGATGCCAACAGTGAAGACAACTGGTGAGAAGGGGGGGGGGAGGGGGGGAGGGGCTAAGCGACGACTGGAAGTTTGTTAGTTACAGGACGAGCGAAGCGAGTCCTAAGGAAGATCAAGCGAGTCCTAAGGAGGATCAAGATAACCAGTCGTCGCTTCGCTCCTCCTGCCCCCGCTCCTAACCCGAATGTCCTCCCCGAACGCTGCAGGATCTTTCACAACATCTGTGTTGCACAGGGTTTCCTTTGGCAGTTTTTTGCCATGAGCGCCCTCTTTTGGTACTTTGCCTTTACAAACATCATGTACTATATAATCGTGAAGAAGGACAAGGTTTCGGACCTTGAGAAGAAGAAACGAAAGTACTACACCATTGGCTTCATTGTCCCTTTCATCACCTCCTTCCTCCCCCTATTTTTTGACGCATACGAGCCGAGGACGGTCGGTTTCCCGGACGGAAGCGGGAGTCTGGAATGCTGGTGAGTCTGTGCGAGGAGCGGCGAGAAGCGAAGCGAGCGTGGAAAGGGTTGTTAGTTATATTGGTGGGCGGTATGCTGCTGTCGCTTCGCTTCAGCCTTCTATCTAACTTCCACGCACTTCGCCCCCACCCCGCCCTTGTCACAGGCTCGACGACCCATTCTGGCAGCTCGGAATGACGGTCAGCTGGATGATTTTCTGTATGGGATGGGGATGCTACAGGGGCTACTCAATTATCATCACGTTGAGGAAAACCAAGTACAAGACGGAGAGGAGCAGAGAAAAGGGCGCCATGGACGGGAAGCGGGGCCACGTCCTCGTCGCTATGATGAAGGAGCACATGAGGAGACAAATATTCCTCCTAGCAATTTTCTTCCTCTTCTCTCTCATCAACATCGCGTATTACATTTGGATGTGGGCGCACACAGACCATAGCAGTCGGTGAGCCGCGAGCGAAGCCAGCACGTGAAGGGGCGAGGAGCGTGCGGCAGACAGAGTGAAGCGATGACTGCCGATAGTTTGATATGATGATGACCTTTGGCGGTATATACGGCAAGGAGCGAAGCGACGAGCTAAAAAGATCTTCTTGCTTCAGGCAAAGGGTAGCGACGACTGCTGATTGAATGGCATGGATATGATGACGACCTTTGGCGTTATATACTGCTGTCGCTTCGCTCCAGCCCTCCGCCCAGCCCCCACTTAACACTCGTCCTTCCCCTCCTCGCCTCGCAAAAAACAGCTTCGAAGGCTGCTTCATCACGGTCATGTACGCGATGAACGTGGCATTACTCGGGGTGACCCTCTTCATTGTTTTCGGAATTACCCATGAGAACATCAAAGGGGGAGTGATGTTATTCAGGTCCGTCGCCGGAATCGTAATGCTAAGGTCGAGTCAAGAGGCAAGCAACGACTCCAGATACCGAGAAGACGACGATGACGTAGAGAACGGCCTGAGAGAGGCTCTCAAGGGGAAGGTAAACGAAGGTAGAAAAGGAAAGAGGGCAGACAGGGAAACAAATCATTCCGCCCCCCTTGCCCAAGAGCTCTCGGGGGGGTTGTCTGACAGAAAAGGTGTCGTCAAGACGCACCTTGGGACCAAGATTGGCGTCAACTTGGGAGGAATCAAGGCCCCGATCGAAGATTGTGCCAGCGCGTACAACAAGTACGCAGTCAGTGGAACATCAATGCCTCCAAAGAACCATCCGATGTCGGCACATTTAGAAGTACAGAGAGAGAAGTACACGAAGGAAGTGCTATCGTTCGTTCTACAGAGGTGAGCGAAGGCAGCGCGCGTAGCGAGCTGCCTAACGTGCGATGAGCGAAGCGACGAGCGGAATCTTGTTAGTAATAGTGGTGGGCGGTATGCGAGATGAGTGAAGCGACGAGTGGAAGGTTGTTCGTTATGTATCAAGACAGTATAATGCTTTTGCGGTCGCTTCCCTCCAGCTCGCTGCTAACCACTCCTCTTGTCGCTTCGCTCATCGCAGGATCACACCTTTGGAAGTCAAGGTAGAAAGGGAGTTGGTGATGAGCTTCATGGACGAAATAGAGGCAGAGAGTCACACCATTTTCAACACTTCAATACTAGATGACAGCAGGATCAGTGACGACTGGACAGGGCAAGAAATGATCGACGTCGTAAACATTGACGAGAAGCTAAAACTGGCAAAACAGCGATTCGAAGAGGCAATAAAAAAGTAAGTGAATGGGAGGGGGGGGATAAAGGAGTGAAGAGTTAATCGTGTATTTGATATAGCGAATAGGAATCATTATACCATTGCGAACTAAATTCGAAAATAGATTAGTTTTTGATGACGAATAATTTTTTTAACAGTTTTATTAACATCTTTTTTTAATCGAAATACAGCGTGAATTTTTGTATGCATAAAAGCGGGGTAATGCGATTAAAAGGAAATGTTACAATGCAAAATTGTTAGGGTTATTCAACTAACATAGGGTTAGGGTTATTCAACTAACATAATTTAGGGTTAGGGTTATTTAAATAATATAATTTAGATTAAAAGGCTGGAACCGGCATGTGTTGGGATTTTGTCGGGAAAACCATCCTGGGGGGGGTGGAAGTGAGGGAAAGAAGGAAGGGTAC
>Ga0115006_10000833_pt1 | contig 17802 bp, 6 predicted proteins | sample ArcOceMetagenome_3_FD_88943 | JGI IMG/M metagenome (GOLD analysis project Ga0115006, IMG submission 88943) | Marine eukaryotic phytoplankton communities from Arctic Ocean - Arctic Ocean- Svalbard ARC20M Metagenome | ecosystem: Environmental > Aquatic > Marine > Oceanic | place: Arctic Ocean...
GAGATTCCACCTCTCCCTACATCGGTCCTGTGGTCCCAGGTGGGTGGGTTCCTCTCCGAGAATGTGTAACGTACTAGTGTAGCCCCAGTCGTGATACCAAAAATCTATCTATCTATCTATCTGAAACGCAAAGGACTGATAAAAACGGTCCAAACAATGCCTACCCAGCCTGCGCTGCGGGCTGCGCCGCGGGCTGCGCCGCCCGCCATCGCCGCCGCACCTCGCACGGCGTGCCCGCCACGAGCGCCCGCGCCGCGGGCGAGAGCCCCGCCGCGCTGTTGCCGACGCCCGAGCCCTCCGCGCCCTGCGAGACCATGCGGGTCTCAAACGGCCAGTGCGTCGTCGTGCACGCGCGCGCGACGAGCTCGGCGCGCTGCGCGGCCAGCTGCGCGTGGTTCTCGAGGTGCGCCGCGGCCGGAACCATGCATATGAAGGCGACGGCGCGCGTCGGCCGCGGCCTCGGCGGCCCGCTTCCACCGCCGCCCTCGTCCTCCGTGGGCTTCTCCGTGAGCAGCGGCGCTGCGGGGTCGGCGGGCGAGCTCGCGTGGACGGTGCGCGAGTCCCACAGGATCAGGTCGCCCGCCTGGGCGCAGACGACCCGCGCGTCGCCGAGCCCGCCGAGGCGCGGGTCGTTGGCGTCGAACTGCACGTAGTCGTGGTTGCCCATCACGGCCGGCACGAGCTCGTCGTGGAGCAGGTGCGAGCGCGGCACGACGCACAGCCCGCCCGACGCCGCGTCCTGGTCCCACAGCAGCAGCTGCCCTTGCAGCGCGACCATGCCGCGCTTGCCGGCGCCCTGGTCGACGTGCAGCCACTCGAGCGCGGGGCGCGTCGCCCACGCCGGCTGCAGCTGCGGCGGCCGGAAGAGCGCCGCGCCGTCGAAGGACGTCAGCAGCGGCGCGCCGCCCTCGAGCCCCCACGCCGTCTCGAAGGCCGCGCACAGCCGCGGCTCGGTGCGCGCGCGCCACATGAACTCGGAGTGGCCGACGGCGCCCCACGTCAGCAGCCCGAGCTGCGCGGGGCCGCAGAAGTGCTCGTCGCCCCAGCTCTCGGCGTCGCCGCGCCGCATCCCCGTCGTCGCCTCGAGCACGTCCCACAGCCGGCGGCGGTGCGCGGCCACCGCCTCGGCGTCGTCGGCGCCGCCGCCCGCTCCGGCGGCTCCGGCGCCGCCGCCCGCTCCGCCCGCTCCGCCCGCTCCGCCCGCTCCGCCCGCTCCGCCCGCTCCGTCCGCTCCGCCACCTCCGCCACCTCCGCCCCCGCCGCCGGCGGCGCCGCGCACCACCACGAAGCCCTCCTCGAGGAGGTGCGTGCGCAGCCGCGGGTCGCACGGCTCGAAGCGCGGCGGCGTCAGCGCCGTCAGCGCGCGCGCGCGGCGCGGCCGCGGCAGCGTGTGCAGCCGCGCGCGCTCGAGCAGCCGCTCGATCTGGCGCAGCTCGTTCGCGTCCGTCGACAGCTCCCTGGCCGCGCGAAGGCTCGTCGCCGCGCGCGCCGCGTGCCCCGCCGCCTCCGCCGCCGCCGCCTCGTCCGCCTCGTCCGCCTCGCCCGCCTCGGCCTCCGCCTCGCCCTCGCCGGCCGCCACGCCGGAGCCCGCGCCGGGGCGCACCGGCCCCGCCAGAGCGAGCAGCGCCGCCGCCGTGCGGAAGTGCGCCTTGGTCCACTGCGGCCGCACCGCCGCGCTCGCCTCCGCCGCCTCGAGCGCCTCGCGAGGCCGCTGCGCCCGCAGCAGCGCCAGCGACAGGTTGGACTGCAAGTGCCCCGTCGCATCGCCGTGCGCGTCGGTCGCCGCCTCGTCGCCGCCGCCCAGCGCGGCGAGCGCCCCGCGGTAGGCCACGACCGCCTCTTCGAACTCGCTGCTCTGCATGTGCGTGTTGCCCGCGTCCTTGAGGAGCTCCCAGCTCGGCGTCCCCTCAGCCGCCGCCGCGTCGGCCGCCGCCGCGTCGGCCGCCGCCGCGTCGGCCGCGCCCGCGCCCTTGCCACCCTTGGGCTTGCGCGTAGCTGCTGCCGCAGCAGCGCCGCCGTCGCCGCCGTCGCCGCGCCGATACAGCAGGTCGGCTCGGAGCAGATACTTTGCGCCCCTCGACACCTCCTCGCCCTCGTGCATCAGGCAGCGGCGGCCGTGCGCGTGCAGCAGCAGCATGCCCTTCTTCGGCGAGACGCGCGCGAGCTCCGTCTTCGCCGTCGCCATGAAGACCGTGTCGCCGCCGACGAGCGGCTGCTCGCTGTCGGGCGAGGGCTCGCCCGCGGAGTTCAAGTAGAGCAGCATTGTGTACTCGGTCTCGGTGCCCGCCACCGCGCCCTTGTACGACTGGTCAACGTGCAGCCCGAAGCGCTGGCTGCGCGTGTAGCGGTAGTACTTGAGCGGCTTGGCCGCGCGCTCGGCCGAGGGCATGCCGGTGCTGCGCGTGCCGTCGTGCCCGTGGAAGCCCACTGGCGTTCTGTCGCCCACGTCGGGCAGCATCGGGCGCAGCCGCTGCCATAGCGCCTCGGAGAGCTTGTGATCATCAAACGAGCAGGTGTCGCGATCCAGGTACGCCTCGTTCTTCTTGGGCTGCTTGTCCGCCGCGCTCGGCGGCTGCAGCGGGGCGGCCGAGGCAGCGGCGCAGAGGCGGTCGCTCTCCGCGTCAGAGCAGAAGTCGTCGACGACTAGGAGGAGGCCGGGCTGCGCCGGTACGAGGTCGCGGATCTTATCCGGCTTGTGCCACGGGTCGAGGATGGACTTCTCGCGGCCGGCCATTTGGGGAGCGCGTGTGGGAAGGGAAGCGCAAACTGCACAAGAAGTTTGATTGTGCATAGAAGTTTTCTTACATGTAAGTAAAGCGCAAAAAAATAGTCTGCCGTTACACCCGCTCGGCCAATGAGTCTGCCTGCTGCCTGGCCGATCTCCATGCCGTCGGCTGAGGCTGTTGGCTTTCTAGACCGCGCGCCCAGGCCACTAACCGGGCCCAGCTAAAGCCGCGTATGAACAATCACTGGGCTACGTGCTCGATACGGGGTCTGACATGTGTAGTTCAGGAACAGCCTACTTTAAACAGCCTTTTTAAGACTTTGCTAGATAGCTTGCGACGCTGCGACGCACGTACGGAAGACGATGCGGCGGCACTAGCGCGGCGATCCACACTACGAGCGCCGCATAGGGGCAGACGATGAGCAGGCACCCCGCCACCGCCCGCGCCACCGACACCTCGGGGATGGCGTCGCGGAGGACCGAGAAGAAGAGCAGCTGCAGCACGCAGTGGCCAACCAGGTCCTTGGCCAGGTCCTGACGCGCCCCCGCATTCGTCAACGTGAAGCGAACGCCGCGACGCAGGTGCCGGTCGAGCCGCAGGAAGGAGAAGCTGTCCGAGCGAGACGCCACGAAAATGCCGGTCCAGAAGACTACGACGATGGCAACTTGCAGGAGGAGGAGGCCATTGAGCGGCAACCAGTCGAGCGGCGTGAGGAGCACCATCAGCTCCATCATGGTTATCGTCATGCTCCACACGCAGGTGTTCGAGCGGCCGTCGCGCGCGCGCTGTTTGAAAGACCAGAGTACCCAGGAGTCGCCGAGCAGCATGTAGGATGCCGTGCTCGCCGCCGGGCCCAGCCAGAGCCGGATGGCGATGATGGGTGCCGCATGAAGCACGAAGAATGTGAGCTGCCACGTCTCTTCGAGCGAATCGTAGGTCTGGTCTGGGTGGCCAATGAACAGGCTCGTGCCGAAGAGCAGCGCGTGCAGGCGCACCGTCGCGAACGCGGGCACGGGGTGCATCGAGAGCGGAGTAGACAAAGCTTGCGCTATACTTCGGCTCGGCGTTGCCGACGGCATGCATACGCGTATGCAACTAGGCGCGTTTTCCGCTAGTTTGCTCAGCTAGCCTAACTAACCCTTGTATTAACGGGCTGGTGGCGCGTCCGGTGCCTCTTCACTGTTGCTGGTGCCTAAGTGGTGGTTTTCACCCCACCGTCCTTAGCTGGGAAGTTCCTTTGCCTCTACCTCGCGAGAGCTCCGACGCAACCAAGACCGACGACCACAATGCTCCGCCAGGCGCTCCTGCTGCTCGCTGCTGCCACTATCGAGGCCTTCAACTTTGGTGCAGGTGTGTGCATAGCCCAAGACAGCGAAAGAACCGGCCGCACGCGTGCCACACAAGCCCACGGCGCCAACCTCCTGCCGCAGGCCTCGCCCCTGCTGGCCGTGCCCGCGCGGCGGTCTCCATGAACGTCAAGGAGCGCACCTACATCATGATCAAGCCCGACGGCGTCCAGCGCGGCCTGGTTGGCAACATCATCCAGCGCTTTGAGCAGCGCGGCTACAAGATGGCGGCGATGAAGCTCTTCCAGGCGGACGAGGCTCTGCTCAAGGAGCACTACTGCGACCTGGTGGAGAAGCCCTTCTTCCCGAGCCTGCTGGGTTACATGCTCTCGGGCCCGGTCACGTGCATGGTGTGGGAGGGCACCAACGCCGTCAAGATGGGCAGGCAGATGCTGGGCGCGACCAACCCGCAGGATTCGCTGCCGGGCACCATCCGTGGCGACTTCTGCATCGAGGTCGGCCGCAACATCTGCCACGGCTCCGACTCGGTCGAGAACGCCGAGAAGGAGATCGCGCTCTGGTTCAAGGAGGGCGTCGTCGACTGGGAGAGCCACAGCCTCGACTGGTTCCACGAGGAGCGCTAGAGCCACACGCCTCCACCGAGCCGCGAGCTCACTCAGCAGGCACGGTGTTGGCTGAATTATGATAGAGCTCTCTAAGAAAGTCTACAGGGTGTTGCCCTAAGGACTCGCCCTATTCTTCGAGGTCCATGGTGAGGACAGACGATTTGAGCCGCGTCACCACGATGGGCTCGTCCCGCTCGGGTTGCTGCATCTCGATGCCGCGTGGGATGGGCGTGGCGGAGTCGTCCACCTCGTCCGCTGCGGCGAGGGGGCGCCGTGCCACGCGGTCCGCCTCGCGGACCGCCTCGCGCGCCACACGCGCTCCCGCGACAGCCGCTGGCACTCGCGCCAAGCTGCGCCGCTGGATGGCACATGCGCAGCACGCCGTGGCGACGAGGGCGACGGAGCCCAGGACGAGGAGGAGAGTCCCGCGCCAGTGCGTTGCCACTGCCACCAAGGACGGTGCCGACGGCGACGGCGGAGCTAGGGGGTACGGTGGCGATGCCGGTGTAGGTGGTGGCGGCGACGGCGCGATGTGGGACGCGCGCAGCTCCTCGCAGTTCCACGCGCCGCCGGCCGGGCAGCTCTCGCGGCACTCGGCGCGCTGGCCGTCGCGTCGGAAGCACGTGTGCCCGGCGTACTGGCAGCAGCGTGTGTGGACGCAGTTGGCGAGCACCGAGCCGGGCTTTGCCCATCGCGACGTGCAGTAGTGCTGTGGCGGCGCGGTGGCAGCCAAGGGCGGCACGGGAGGCGGCCCAGGCGACGGCGGCGGTGGCGGCGGTGGCGACGGCTGTGGGGGTGGCGCAGGCGACGGTGGCGGCGGCGGTTTGAGCTTGTGGTTTGCCGACCAGCCGTTGACGTTCGCGCAGAGCGCCTCCGCCTCGTCCTCGCCACCGACGCAGTCCTCGAGGCCGTTGCAGAGCTCCGAAGAGTCGGCCGACGCATGAATGCACCAGCCGCCGCCGACGCGGCCGCGGCTGCACCGGTGCTGGCACGCGTTGCACTGCTTGGCGCCGGCGCCATTGACGGTCGCGCAGACCTCGGCCGCCTCGTCGGTGCCGCCGGGGCACTGCGCGCGGCCATCGCACACCTCGTAGAGCGGGATCAGCTCGCCCAGCTCCGCCTCCGGCCTGCCCCCCGCCCCATCGACGACGTCGTACGCGTAGTATCGGTCGGCGTCGTCGGCGTGGCCGCCCGCGCGCACCTCGTCGTGGAACTGCGCGCCGTGGCACTCGAAGAGCCCGCCGCACGTCGCCTCGCGGCAGTCCACCTCGTCGGAGCCATCGGCGCAGTCGACGGTGCCGTCGCAGCGCGTGTCGGCGTGCGTGCAGCGCGCGCCGCTGCCGTCGGCGCGGCGGCTCCCCGCGGCGCCGCAGTCGTGCTGGCACGCGCTGCAGCCCCACGCCGCGTAGCCGTCGCCGCACAGCTCGCTCGCCTCGTCGTCGCCCCGCGGGCAGTCGATGTGGCCGTCGCAGAGCCAGCCGGCGGAGATTCGCCACGCGCCGCCCTCGCGTGTGCCATCGTCATCATCGTCGCCATCGCCGCCGCCGCACTCGAAGGGCTCGAGGCCGCACTGCGCCTGCAGCCGCGCCCAGCGCAGCGGGTGCTTGAGCTGCAGCTCTCGCTCGAGCGCCAGCGTCTGCGCGATCTCCTCGGCGTGAGCTGCACGCACCGCCGCGCTCGCGAGCGGCACCAGCGGCGGCGACAGCGGGCGCGGCGGCATCGGCGGCGGGCGCGGCCGGGGCGGCGGCGGCGGCGGGCCGAGCGGGCGGCGCGCGGGCGGCGGCGGCGGCTCCGGGTGTGCGCAGTCCCAAACGACGCCGTGGATGGATCCCTCGGGGTGGAGGAGGTCGAGGAAGGGACACGCGCGGCGGCACTGCGCGTAGCGGCCGTCGAGGGCGAAGCAGGAGAACCCCGGCTCGCAGCAGCCCGACTGGCGGCCGGCGGCCCACGCCGCCACCGTCGCGGGCAGCGGCTCGACACGCTCGCGCTGGTGCTTGGTGGCGTCCGGCAGGCCGAGGTTGACGCCGCCGCACTGCTGGAAGCTCTCGGAGCACTCGACGTCGGACACGGGCGGTGGCGGCGGCGGCGGCGGCGGCGAGGGCGGCGGCGGGGGCGGGCTGGCGCTGACGATGCCGCCGCCGCACGCGCAGCACGCCTCGTTGGCGACGGCGCCAGCGACGCCGGGCTTCGCGTGCCCCTGCAGCGCGCACGTGCCCTCGTACCGTCCGTACCACGCGCAGCCGTACTCGGCGCCGTCGGCGTCGTGCCAGCCGTCGAAATCCTCGCACGCGGGCGGCGGCAGCGGGCTTGGCGGCGGGCGCGGTGGGGCGGGCGGCGGCGGCGACGGCGGCGGGAAGCAGAGGGCGACGCCGGGCTGGCAGCTGCCGCGCGCGAGCGAGCCGCCGAAGGTGCCGCCGCCGGCGACGGTGGTGGTGTGGACGCCCTCGTCGTCGTGCCACTCGCACGGCACGAGGCCGGCGCCCGCGCCGCCCGTCGCCTGCGCGTAGAAGCTCTCGCATTCGTAGCCGTCGAGGTCGCTGCACTGGCGCGGCGGCGAGGCGCTCGCCGCATTTTGCCTGCCCCCAAACGTGCAGTCGGCGGGCGGTGGCCACGGCGGCCGCGGCGGCGACGGCGGCGACGGCGGCGGCCTCGGCGTCGGCCGCGTCGGCGGCGGGTTGTCGCCCTCGTAGCAGAGGCCGCACGAGCGCCTGCACTTGTTCTGCGTGACGGGCGCCGCGTCGGTGCAGTCGAGGCCGAGCCACCGCGCGCAGCCATCGGCGTGGTTCGGGTGGTCGACGCAGCCGCCGCTCGTGTCGAGCTCGGGCTGGCGCGACGGCATGCCGTCGCACGAGCCGCACGTGACGGCGCAGCCGTCGAGCAGCGCGAGCTCCTCCTCGGGCGAGTACTGCAGCAGCTCGTGTGCCGCCCAGCAGTTGGCGCCCGCCCACTGCGCGCACGGGATGTGCCCCAGAAGGAAGCCCTCGTCGTCGGTGCAGCGGTAGCGCGAAGCAGACGCCGGTGGTGAACAGAAGAGAAGCGCGGCGGCGGAGACTGACAGCGATCGCATGGCTGACGCTGTCGCGGAGCGGGACGGGCGGCAGCAGGCTGCACCAAACTGCGCATTGCTAGATAGCGCATGCGCGTGCGATTCGGCATCGCATCGCCGAGGCTAATGACGACCGCCGCGCCGATCAAGCCGAACACGACGCCAACGCACCTGCAGCCATCGCCATGGCAGACGACGCCGGGCGATGCGTCGGAGTCGCGGCTCTCGCCGAGCGGCAACGACCCGGCAGCCCTCAGCAGCGAGTGGGTGGCTCTGAAGGCCGCGGAGCTAGACACGCTGAAGAGGGAGCTCGGCGCGCTCAAGGATTTCGTCGGCCAGCAGCAGAAGCGCCGCGTGGCCGAGCTGCACCGTGGTCGAGAGAAGCGGATCGAGGCCATCATGGCAGAGCTGCTGCCGCTGCCCGACACGCTGCAGGTGCCGGTGGCACCGACTGACGGCCAGCTGGAGGCTGCGCCGCGGGCGCCTTCGCCACGCGCGATCACGACTCGGCCATCGACGGCTCCTGTCGCGACGCCGTCGCAGCGCCCGCGGGCCGCTGCGCCGCCGATGGTCACGCCCTCCACCTCGCGCACGACGATCAGCTATGCTGCCAGCAACGCTAGCCTTGCAAGCAGCAAGCGCGCGCCGCCCTCGAAGGTCAAGCCGGGCCCGCCCAAGCCGGGCCCGCCCAAGCCACTTGCTCCCGCGGCAGCGGCGCTGGCCGCACAGATGCACGAGTCCAAGTACACGAGGCCGGCACGGATTTTGGCCTCGACCGGCGCCGCAGCCGCAGCGGCCAAGCAAAGGATCAAGTGAGGCGACCGGCGATCGAGTACACACGTATTTTGCATCAATTTATTGTTATACGCCTGTCCACACTGAACCGCACACTTTTGACTTGACCTCATAGTCCCTCCCAGGGACGGCCACGCATCAGACGACATTCACACTCAAGGCGCCGCCGCCCTCTTCCTTTCCCAACCTCCATCCACCCGAATTTTCTACCGGGCCGTTGGCACCGGCGCCACAAGCGCCGGCGCACCCCTCTCCCTCTCCCCTCCCCGCGCTCAGAGCAGCACGAGGTTGTCCTCCTGCAGCGCGTACATCAGGAAGCACACGAGCGAGCGGTACGGCGCCCAGTGGTTGCGCTCGGCGACGTCGTCGATCAGGTTGCGGTTGGGCGTGCTGTCGGGGAAGTCGGCGGCCGACTGCAGCAGCGTCTCCGACTCGTCCTTGTGGCCGATGTCGTAGAGGTCGTTGAGGTAGTTGCGGATGGTGAGGTCGCCGTACATGATCAGGTCGGCGCGCTGCGCCCAGTGCATCAGCACGCCGCACGCGCTCCAGTCGCCGACGCCGTGCACCTCGCACAGCATGCGCATCGCCTCGCGGTCGGACGCCGCCGCCAGCTTGGCGCCCGAGATCCGGCCCGACGCGAAGTCGGCGACCAGCTTCACGAGGAAGGACGCCTTGGGCGCCGAGTAGCCGGCCGAGACGGGCTCGCCGGAGTAGTCGCCGTCGTTGGCGTGCTCGCGCGCCTTCCTCAGGAAGTCGGCCGGGTTGTCGTGCTTGCCGCACGGGAACGACTTGCCGCACAGGTGCGGGTAGCCCGACAGCTCCATCTTGCCCTTGTTCTTGCCCTTGGTCACCTTGATGCGCTCGCACGTGGCCGTGAGCGCGCCCACGAGGCCCGCGGTGAAGATGACCTTGTCGCTCGGGTCGCAGCCGCCGCCCTGGCCGCCGCCGCGCAGCAGCAGCTGCACGAGGTGGTCGCCGCCGCGCACGTGGTCGACCTCGCCGCTCTCGGCGTACTCGGCGAGCGCCGTCGCGAGGATGAGCGCGCGCTCCGCCTCCGCCATCGCCTCGAGGCAGACGCCGATCTTGATGGCGGTGCGGCGCAGGAAGGCGTAGCCCGCGTCGACCGAGACCTGCGTGAACGTGATCGACTTGAGGAGCTTGTCGAAGAGGCGCGCCTGCGTCGGCGGCCGCACGACGCCCACGTCCATCGCGAGCGCGTCGGCGCCGATGCGCGCGATGAGCGCCTCGAGCTTCGGGTCGACGCGCGAGAGGTGCGCGATGCCCTCCTCGAGCACGTCGCGCGTCAGCACGAGCGGCGGCGTCGCGTCGGAGAACTCGGCGAGCTTGGCGCGCTTCCGGCTCGCCACCGGGTCGGCCGTCGCCTTGTCCTTTGGCTTGAAGAGCCACCGCCGCACCGCCAGCGACGCCTTGCCCGCCTTGGCGTTGTCCTTGGCGCGCTTGACCGCCTCCGGGTCGCCCTTGTTGCGGATCACCGTGTTGAGCGGCTTGTACTTTGGCTCCTCCTCCTCCTCCTCCTCCTCCTCCTCGACGGCCTCGTCGAAGTCGCTGTCGGCGTCGTCGTCGTCGTCGTCGGCAGCGGCCTTGCCCTTGCCCTTGCCCTTGCCCCTGCCCCTGCCCTTGGCCGCGGGCTTGGCCTTGCCCTTGGGTGCCGCGGCAGCCTTGGCGGCCTTGGCCTTCTTGCGAGGCGCCACGTCGTCCTCGTCCGCGTCGCTGTCCGGAATCGAGTCGACGTCGACATCGTCGTCCATGTCGTCGTCCTCGTCGTCCTGGTCGTCCTGCGGCGCGCCCGCCTTGCGGCGGCTGGGGCGGCTGCCACCGCTGCCGCCGCTGCCGCCGCTGCCCTCGTCGCTCGTGCCGGCCGCCGCGGCGACGGCCTGGTTGGCCTTCTCGTCGCACGCGAAGCTGCAGGCGAACGTGCCCGAGGTGGCGGCGGCCTCGAGGCTGGCGTGCCACGCCTTGCCCACCGCGCCCTTGGCGAGCTTGCCGCTGCCGCCCGCGACGAGCGTCGCCTCGAGGTCGATCTTCTCGCGGTAGCGCGACGCGACCGGCGCGATGTACTCGCGGAAGAAGGAGCCCGCGAGGCGGATGTTGGCGAACTTGGCCTCCTCGAGCGTGTGCTCCGCCATCAGCACCACCAGCGTCAGCTCCTTGGCCGACTGCCCCGGGCGGTCGACGCGCCCCTTCATCTGCTCGAGGTGGTCGCCCGGCGTCGGCCGGCACACGATCGTGTCGGCGGCGTGCTGCATATTGATGCCCTGCCCCTCGACGCTCTTGACCGCCACGATCACGCCTTCGGCGCCGCCAGCGCCGCCGCCGCCGCCCTTGCCCGCCTTGCCCGCAGCCGACGCGCCGCCGCGGCCGTTGACGTTCTGCGACGCCACCTCCGACCAGGTGCGCGCCTTGACGCCGCTCGCGCGCAGCACGCTCAGCAGGTGCTCCGCCTCGTGCTGCGTGTCGGCGAAGAGCAGCGGCCGCCGCCCCTCCCCGAGCAGCCGCCGCGCCTCCCGCGCGAAGGCGTCGCCCATCACCGACGTCGACTCGTAGACGTTGGCGCTGCCGTGGCGGCCGCGCCCCTCGTACCGCTCGCGCAGGAAGGCCTCGAGCTCGGTGCACAGCTTGCGCCCGTCGGCGTCCGACGGCGAGTTGAGCTGCCTCCGCTTGAAGGCCTCGATGCACGCGCGGTACTCCTTGAGCGTCTGCGCCGGCAGCGGCACCGCCTCGCCGCGCATCTTCCACGTGCGGTCCGTCTCGGGCACCTGGCAGACGATGTGCTCGTGGATGGTGGCGGGGAGCCACTCCATCGTGCGCGGCAGCGGCGAGCGGAGCATCCGGATCATGTAGAAGAGCGAGTCGTACTTGGAGCGGAAGAAGGTCGCCGAGAGCATCAGCACGCCGCACGCCGAGACCTCGATCTGCCGCCACGCCGACGGGCAGCGCTTGGCGGCGGCGTTCTGCACGGCGAGGCACTCGTCGATGACGACGAAGTCCCACGCCGCCTGCCGCACGAACGGGTGCTCGCAGACGCGGTCGAGCGTCGAGATGACGAGGCACGACGCGTCGATCGGCGGCGTCTTGTGGCCGTAGGTGAGCGAGAAGAGCGAGCCGTCCTCGCGCTGCTCGATGACGTGGAAGCCGCTCGTGTGCGCCGCGATCTCGAGCAGCCACTCCTTGATCAGCGCCTTGGTCGGCAGCATGATCAGCGCGCCGTTGCGCTTGGCGCCGCTGCGCTCGAGGTGCTCGGCGAGCCGCACCACCGTCGCGAGCGCCGTCAGCGTCTTGCCGGCGCCCACCGCCGACGCGTCGGCGTGGCCGCGCCGGCCGTCCTCGACGCCCGCCACGACGCGCGCGACCGACTCCTCCTGGTGCGGCCACAGCGGCGTCGTCACCCTCGGCAGCGGCAGGTACTCGTCGTCGTCGTCGTCGTCCACCTTGACCAGCGCGCTGCTCGCGGGCGCGGCGGCGTACGCGGAGTCGCCGCCGCCGTCGCCGCCTCCGTCGGCAGCGCCCTCGGACGCGGCGATGGCCGCCGCCGCCTCGGCCGCCACCGCCGCGGCCGAGCGGCGCGGGCGCTTGCCGCCGGTGACGGTCGCGGGCGACGCCATGTCGACATCGTCGCCGTCGGCCGCCTTGCCCTTACCCTTGTCGCCCTTCTTGGCCATGCCGCCCGACTTGATGGCCATTCGGGAGCCGACGGGCGCGGCGAGCGCGGGCGCGGCGGGCGCCACGGCGGGCGCCACGGCGGGCGTGGCGGACGCGGCGGACACGGACACGGACACGGCGCCGCGGCCGAGCTGCTCGAGGCACGAGAGGAGGTGGTGGTAGCCGGCACCGCGCGGGCGGACGCGCCAGCGCAGCGCGCCCTCCTTGAGCAGCGCGGTGGGGTAGAGCATCTCGAGGCCGTGGTAGAGCCGCAGCAGCACGCCCTCCGACATGTCGCGCGCCGAGCCCGAGCCGTCGGCGAGCAGCGGTCCCAGCACGACGTGCTCGGCGTCGCGCGTCTTGAGCGCGAGCAGCGCGTCGCGCCACGTGCGCGCCACGACGCCGCCGCGCGCCGCGAGCGGCAGCCAGTCGTACACGCGCCCCTCGTCGGCGTCGTGCGCGCGCGCGCCCACCGCGAGCGCGTGCAGCCGCTCGAGCGCCGGCAGCACCGCCGGCCCGCCGCGCGCGGTCGCCTCGCCCTCCTCGGGCACGTACAGCGCGAGGCGGAGCAGCCTCGCGCGCTCCGAGCTCGGGTCGAGCGCGAGCGGCTCGTGGTTGGTCGTGTCGAGCGAGCACGGCGAGACGACGGCGCGCGCGTCAAACGGCGCCACCGCCACGCCGCCGATGCTGAAGCTCCAGCCACCGCCGCCCTTGCCGTCCTTGCCGTCCTTGCCGCCCTTGCCGCCGGCCTTGCCGCCGGCCTTGCCGCCGGCCTTGGGCTCGGCGAGCGTCGCCGTCAGCGCCACCGCCCGCTCGGCGAGCTCCTCGCCGCCCGGCGGCGCGCCCAGCTCCCACTGGAAACCGGCGGGCGGCAGCGGCAGCGCCGCCGTCTTGCCGCCGCGCCAGTACGTGGCCATGGCGGCCTCCGCCGCCTCGACCAGCAGGCGGTCGGCGTCGGAGCGGCTGCGCTGCACGTAGCCGAGCGACGGCGCCGCCGCCGCGCCCGACGCGCCCGCGACCGGCGCGTCCGCCGCGCGCGCCGCCTCCTCGCGCGCCCTGCCGATGCGCTGCACGAGCAGCGGCTCGTCCACCGACCCGCAGAAGAGCACGTTGACCACCTCCGCGCCGCCGCCCGCCGGCGTCACCTCGAGCTCGACGGCCTTGGCGAAGGCGAGCAGGAAGGCGACGCGGCCGTCGTGCGCGCTCGGCGGCTTGCCCGCCTTGGCGCGGATGGCGCCGAGCGGCCCCTCGTCGCCGCCCTGCGCGGCCGCCGCACGCACGGCGGTGGCAGCGGCGACGGCGTCGTCGTCGTCGTCGGCGGCGGCTGCGGAGGAGGAGGAGGCGGCGGAGGAAAAGGCGCCGCTGCGCCCGCCGAGGAGGCGCTCCTGCTGCCAGCGCTGCACCGCCTCGAAGGCGTCGACGATCTCGATCTCCTTCTCGGAGAGCTTGCCCGTCGTCGTCACCACCTCGCGCGCCGACGAGTAGACCTTGGCCTCGTCGGGCGGCGGCGGCGGCAGCGGCATCGCCGCCTTGCTCGAAGCGGCGCCCTTTTTGCCGGCGCCGCCCTTGCCCCCGGCCGCGGAGGCGGCGTCGGCGGTGGCGGTGCTCTTCCCCCACGCCTGGACGCGCGCGAGCTGCATGCGCTGCTGCACGCGCGCGTTGACGTCGGAGAGGAGCTTACGCACCTGCCGCGCCAGGCACGGCAGCGCGTGCTTCTTCCAGTCCATCGGCGGCGTCGCCAGCGTCGCCTGCAGCATCAGCAGCGACGCCGGCGCGACGTGCGCGTCAAACGCGGCGAGGCGGCACTCGGCGTCGAGCCCGACGAGGCGCGCCGACGGCGGCGGCGGCGGCGGCGCGCCGCTCTGCCACGCGTCGAGCAGCGCCGCCTCGTCGTCGACGGCCACCGACTGCAGCCGGCCGTCGCTGCGCCACTCGGTGAACTTTGGGTTGAGGTGCGCGAGCACCGCCGCGCCGGTCGACTCGCCCTCGTACTTGCCCCACCGGCCGAGCTTGATGGCGCAGCCGACGGCGTGCTGCGCGGCGCGGAGCGAGTTGCGCATCCGGGCGGCGGTGCCGCTCGCGCCGTCCTCGAAGCGGCCGAGCGTCGCGTCCTTCTTGCCGGCGTCGATGAAGCCGAGCCACTGGTTGCTCGGCCGCTGCTGCGTGCGCAGCGCCGCGGCGACCGCGCGGCGCGCGAGGCAGCTCGGCGGGACCCAGCCCGGGTCGGCGCGCGCCACGAGCGAGAGCGCGATCAGCTGCTCGAGGCCGAGGCACGCGCCGTCGGGCGGCGCCTCGAAGGGCGACGCGTCCACGAGCATGCAGCCCCACACCGTGCTGAGCATCGCAAACGGCCCACCGCGCGGCGGCGGCTTGGCAGCGTCGGCTCCTCCGCTCGCGCCGTCGGCCGATCCACCGCCGCCGCAGCCGCCGCCGCCGCCGCCGCCGCGCAGCAGCAGCGACGCGCAGGCCTCGAGCAGCGGCGCCGGCGAGCAGAAGCCGCGGCGCAGAGCCTTCTGCAGCTGCGACGCGGGGAGGCGCACCTCGCGCACCTCGCTCGAGAGCGACGGCAGCAGCGCGCCGCCGTCGTCGACGCCGCCGCCGCCGCCGCGCGCCGCAGCGGCGAGCGCGAGGGCGTGCGGGCGCGGGCCTGGCTGCTCGTCGGCGTCGGCGTCGGCGTCGGCGGCGTCGGCGGCATCGGCGGCGTCCTCGGCGTCGGCCGTCTCGGCAGCGAGCAGCCGCGACGGCACGCCCAGCAGCACCGGCGGCGCCTCGCGCGCGACGCCCTCGAGCAGCGCCCACAGCTCGCCCTCGCCGCCGCCGCCGCCGTCGGCGAGCGAGGCGAGCATGCTCGGCACGAAGCGCGACGTCGCGACGGTCGGCACCTCCTCCGCGCCGCCGCGCCACGCCACGCGCACCACCAGCGGCCGCTTGACGCTCTGCTGCGCGCCGCGCGCCGCCGGCTTCTTCTTGCCGTCGCCGCCGTCGCCGTCGCCGTCGCCGCCGCCGCCCTCCAGGTCGCCGCTCGGCAGCAGGTCGGCCGACGCGAGGCGCTGCGCCATGACGCTCCACGGCGCGAAGGCCGCGTCGGCGCACGGCTGCAGCGCGTACGTCGCGAGGCGCGCGCCCATCGCCGTGTGCGCGTGCAGCTCGTCGGCCGAGGCGAAGACGCGGTCGACGAGCTCGGGCGGGCACAGCGGCGCGCCCGACTCGGGGCACACGGCGCTGCCCGCGCGCACCACCAGCAGCCGCCCCGGCAGCGGCGCGTCGTGGGGCGCGACGCCCTCCTCGAGGCGCGCGCGCGCCGCGGCCGTCAGCGGCGCGCCGCCCTCGAGCTTGGCGGCCTGCAGCGGCTCGACGCCGAGCGCGGCGCACGCCGCCTTGCAGAAGGCCTTGACGCAGTCGGCCTCGGTGCGCAGCTCGCGCGCCGCGAGGTGCAGCTGCCCCTGCGCCGCGAGCTTCATCGCGCGCCGCACCGCCTCCGCCGTGAGCAGCGGCGCGACGCCGTCGAGCGAGCGCAGCTCGAAGCCGCCGCGCCCCGCCGCGAGCGAGCCGAGCGGCAGGCCCCGCGCCGCGATCGTCCGCGCCGCCGCTGCCGCCTCCACACCCTTGGCGCGCGCCGCCGCCGCGCCCTTGCCGCCGCCCCCGCCACCGCGCGCCTTGCCGCCCCTCGGGCTCTTCTGCGGCGTGGCGCTGCGCCCAGCTGGCGGGCGCCGGCCCTTCTTTGCCGGCTGCACCTCCTCCTCCTCCTCCTCCTCCTCATCTGTCTCCACGTCCTCCGCGTCGTCGTCGTCGTCGTCGTCGTCGTCGTCCCCGCCCTCTGCCTTCTCCTCGTCGTTCCATTCCTCGTCGCCGTCGTCTCCCGAGACCTCGTCGCCAGCCTCTTCGTCCCCCTCCTCTTCGTCGCCGCTGTCGTCCTCCTCCCCCTCTTTGATCGGCTGCTTGGTGCCCCTCGCCGCCCGGGCAGCCGTCGCAGCTTTGCCACCCGCGCCCTTTGTCTTTGACGACACCGCCTTGGTCTTCTTGAGTGGCTGCGGCGCGCCCGCCTCGTCGGCCGTGCGCTTCTCGGTGCGCTTGTCCGCCTTGGGCGGACGCCCCCGTTTGGGCTGTGGCTGCGAGGTGCCGTCCAGCTCGATCTCACGCTTGACAACCTGCTTCTTGGGCAGCTTGGCTGCGTCCGCCTCGGGCTTTGGAGGGGTGTACGGCACATTCGCCTCGCGGCGCCGATTCGGCCTCCCCTGGTTGGGCATGCCGGTAGGCCAGGAGCCACCGGGCCAGCGCAGGTACTCGTTACTCTCCTCGGCTCCGAGATCGTACCAGCCTTTCGAGCCGTCGTCGAAGAAGGCGACGTGGTGCTGCCCAAAGGTGCTCGAGGTCTTGTCGGCGTCGAAGTCCTTGATCACGCCGTCGTAGTAGCCCGCCAGGAGGACGCCGGCCTCAAAGTAGATGGCGACCCGCTCCTCGAGCAGGTCGAAGCCGGCCTTCGGCACGGAGGACATCCGCGCGCCCGCAGATCGCTGCGCCACGCGAGTGCCTTCGGACGAAAGTTCGCGCCCCTTAGAAAGAAGCCTCCCCCGCCAGAGCGAAGTAATGTCGAGCGCGATCCCCGGCAGCTTAGGCAAAGCATCTGATCTAAAGCTAGGTTGTGTCAACCCGATCTACTCAACCCCACCTTCTTCGCAAGGTTGCTCCGCAGGCTGCTCGTCCTGGGCAGCCGCCCGAGGCTGCTTCCGGAGTCGCGTGGCGTGGTGGGCTCGCTGGCTGGCAGCGGGCCCGAGGCCGAGCCGCCGGCGGTGCGCATCCCGACCTTTTTCGCGAAGCTGCTCCTCAGGCTGGTCGTCCTGGACAGCATCGAGCTGCCGCCGCGTGGCGTGGTGGGCTCACTCTCGGAGCCCGTCCGCCCAGCGCCACGGCCGCCGCTGGGCAGCGCCGTCCGGAGGCCGGGCGAGGGCGGCTGGCCGTCGGCACCGAAGCCACCGCCGCCGGCGCCACCAATGAGCTCGACGAGCAGCTCCACCGGCGTCTCGCCGTCGCAGAAGGGCGCGGCGTGGCCAGCGTGGAAGCCCATCTCCATCAGCGCCGCGAGCTGCTGCTCGGCAAACTGCTCGCGCGTGAGGCTGCCGCGCGTCACCGCCGTCGCCGCCCCCGTGGGCGCCCCCCCTGCGGCCGCCGCCGCGATCGTCGCGGCCGCCGCGATCGTCGCGGCCGCCGCGGCCGCCGACTCCGCCTCCGCCGCCCGTGTCTGCGCCTGCTGCATCTGCTCCGCCGCGTGCATCTCCGCCGCCATCGCCTCCTCCACGAGACGGACGGCCTCCTCGATCTCGGCCGCCTCGCGCGCCTCGGCCTCGGCCACCGCCGCCACCGCCGCACGTGCCTCCTCCTCCTTCTGCGCGACGCTCTGCTCCGCCTCCGCCGCGCTCGCCGCGAGCGCCGCCTCCAGCCCCTCCCACTCGGGCGGCGGCGGCTCGGGCTCGGGCGCACGCGCGGGCGCGGGCGCGGGCGCGGGCGCGCGTCCGGGCGCCGGCGCACGCTCTCGCCCCGGCGCAAAGCTGGGCCCTCGGCCCCTCTCGTGCGCGTGGGCATCGTCGCTCGAGGCGTCGCGCCGCCGTGCCGAGGGCGGGTTGCCCTCGGGAGGGCGCGCGCGCGCCTGCGCCCGTGCCTCTGCC